>BNJU01005621.1_pt1 | contig 320226 bp, 397 predicted proteins | sample 8539281 | NCBI WGS metagenome assembly BNJU01 (sample SAMD00202456, study PRJDB9452) | human saliva metagenome | isolation source: human saliva | place: Japan
ACCAGTTATAAAGGTTTTGTCCAAAATTCATAAAAAAATGTTCTCCTCTCTATATTCAATGAATTTGTATTTGAGTTATTTTTTTGTTGTTATCACGTCCTGTTCTTTTTACTGACTGTTGCTTCAAAAATCTGCTTGTGTCGGTCTGTCAGTTTCGCATGGTCGAGAATGTCTTTTACAACCTGCGTCTGGTTGATTTCATCAAGTTTAATCGCAACCTTTAAGGTCGGGGCAACTTGATGAGATAGCCAGTTCAGCGTCCTTTGGAAGGAGTAAGGCTCTGGTTTTGTGGTTAGTTTTAATCGTTCACGATTGTTCCCAATAAACCAAGCCCATTCTTCATTCAGTTTCCAATCAGAACGAGGTTTGGAATCGTCTTTATCTACAAAACGGATATACCGATTGATAATTTTAAAGGCGGTATGCTCTGGATTGTCATAGACGAGTAAATCACGGACTGCATAATAGGCACGCTCATTTTTCAATCGAATCTCAAAACGGTTTTTTACTTCTGCGTCTTCAATGGGAATATCATTTTTCTTGTACTGCTCGTAGTCCTTTTCATAGATACAGAAATAAACTTCACTTTGTAATGAACCGATATAGAGGGTGTTTCCCATACATTCCTTTTCCTCTTTGCGTACCAGTTCGCCACTGCGATAGCTTTTAAAACTGCGGAAGACGGAGATACATTCTTCCTGTTGGCACTTTTCAGTGAGTACAGGGATATTCAAAATCCCTGTCTTATCGTTAATGGCAAGGTCAAGGCGTTTCATCACACCGCCAGCCACCAAAACGTCCATAAAGAACTCATACCAGCTTCTTTGTTGTGCCAGAAGATAGCTTTCAAATTGTCTGCACCCACGACCTTTCAATTCCACCAGAACTCCTTTGTCCAGTTCATGGGAGCAAAGGACGAATATGTCGCCTAAAGCATAATGCTCTGAATAAGAATAGAAACCATAGTCCTCATGAAGAAAATAGGACAGTTTCAGTTGTAAGATGTTTTCGACCACCTGCTGTACGTCTGTTGTCGGAAAGCGAATCCTTACATAATCAAACAGCATTTCAAGGGGAGCGTCGGGATTGAAGCGTTCCAGAGCTTCCCAAAGGGACTGCTGTAAATCCTCTGATGGCTTGACTTTTCCTGTTTCAATATCGCTTAGATACTGCCTTGTAATACCAGTCGCAACAGCTAAACGGTTTTGAGATAGTCCATAAGCCAAGCGTTTTTCTTTTAAATGCTGTAACCAAGTTTGTTCATTCAGTAAAAATCCCTCCAATCAAAAAGGCGTATGTCAACTTTTAAAGCCCATTTGACATACGCTGAAATTTTGTAAATCCCTTGTAACCAAAGGATTTTCTAATGTTTTTTTGACTGTTTCCTGTCGATTTGTACCCCCCTGTTAGATACGGGGGGTTAAGTGCTGGCGTGGCTATTGCCACACCAGCCAGCAAGATCAGTCCACACCTGCGACTTCCGCTTCGCACGTCGCCTGCGTGGACTGTCTGCTGTTGGATAACTTTTAATTTCCTCCAAGAAATCATATCCTTTTTGGTACAAGGGGAGTATAAAACTCTGATATGACACTTGTTCCTACATCAACATAGCCACGACCTTTGATTCGCTTTTAAGAAGAAATCCTTTTTGTACGTCACTGCCAAACATCATGCCATAGCCCATTTCAGACATACGACCTAAAGCCACTCTGAAATTAAACTGATCACGGATTCCGTCGCCTAAATATTTTTGCGTCTGGACGTTGACAAGCCAGTATTAGAAAGAAGCCAGCTTGACGACCTAACATGACAATCTGTTTCAGCTTATTCATAACTGCGGTGTTTTCTTTTGTTCCCAGCATTTCCATGAAAGCGACGTATTCATCAAAGATTAAGAAGTGTGCCGGGAGACCTAAGTAAGCATAATTTTTTTGCCAGTCTTATAGTTCTTCATCTGCTTCATTTCCTCACTACGTTTCATCATTTCTTCATAGAATGTTTCAATGCAAGAAAGCAAGTCTTCTTTTCTATAGTAGACATTTGCCATCACAGAACCTAAGTCCGCAAGGTCAGCATTTTTCGGGTCAAGAATATACAGTTTTTGAATCTGTATGAAGCAAGGCTTCAATCAGTGTCAGTATAAAGTAAGTTTTACCGCCACCTGTACCACCAGCAATCAACATATGAGGGAGCTTATCATATTCCCACCATACGTTTTTTTCATTAAGCGAAGTTTACCATCTTTAGCTTCTACTTCATCAATAGAAATACGACTGGCTATGGTGTCATAGAGCAAAAGTATATTCCACATAGGAATCCTTTAACTCTTTATCCGTCAGCTCACAGTACAAGCCACTCTCTAATTTCTTTTCCAAGTGTAAGAGTTGGTCTTGATATTTTCCCAGCGTGATTTCCACCCGTATCTGTATCAAGCCATTTTTAAGTCGATAATACATTTTAGGGAAGTAGGTTATCTTTTCCTTTGTACGACCAGCACTATCTTTAAAGAAACCCTCTGTTTTGACCTGTTCAGATTCATACCACTTGTTTTCAAGTATCATCTTTGCCAGTTTTTTTGACGGTGGTAAAGTTGTTTAACCGTATCATAGCGAACCCGTTTGAATACAAACGCTACCAGCAAGCAGATAAGAATTGCGACACTGAAACTGATAATTAAATAGGGAATGTCAATCTTATCTGCTTGTGATAGGTTAAAATCCTGCCAGTTGATCTGCTGGATTGTCTTCAAATGAAACAGTCCGACAACCAGCAGGAAAACAGGCAGGAGTGACGCTATCGTAAAATGAAAGACTAAATCTTTACCAGATGGGCGAATCCTTTTACCACGCTGTTTCATGCGAAAAAGTCTCCTTTCTACCTAGCGACTATTTGTCTTGTGTCGGTTCTTTCTTTGCTTGTGGTTGAGCTTTGAATGAACTAGAATCCTTTGTCAGCACAATATCGTCTGCCTTGATATACCAGTCAACATCTGCTCCTTGATAGGTGGCAGTAGCAACGGTGTCCGCAATGGGATTGATAAGTTCCACCCGTGCGTTATAATCAAACTCTTTCAAAGGCACGCTGGCAGGAATACTTACTTGAATCATGCGTCCTTGTCCTTTGGATTTTAAGTCATAGGTACGTTCCTTGATTTCATCTGAAACCGACCCGTCTTCATTTTTGGATTCTCACTTCACGACGTAGAGCAGAGAATTTCAATTCTCCAAAAGTCGTGTCTTTATCTAATACAATGCCATTTGCTAATCTCATCATTTTTTTCCTCTCTTTCTTTATTCTTTTATCATGTCGTCAGCATGTAAAAGGTAATTTGTAAAACCACGAGTGCCGATTTTTGTAGCCCTCTGCGGTAATACGTGGATTGACTAACTTCACACGTTCCTCAAAGCCGAAATGTTTTTTTCGCCAGCTTCAGCAGGAAGCACCACCACAATATCATCTGCTCTTTGAACATCAGAATAGAGATTATAGCTTCTTGATAAGACAGTTAGCCGTCCGTTGATTCTTCGCTGAACGACTTTATCCTCGCCAGCAAATTCTAAATTGCCGAATGTTTTTTTCCATGTTGGGAATCACAAATTTAAGTTCCATATTTTTTTACCTATCCTTTCTTTTTTATTGGCTGAATGAATGTTTGATGGTCTTAAAGAGTGGGGAACGACCTTTTGATTCTTGATTTTTTGTTTTCATAAGTTCACTTCCTTTCAAAATCGGGTAAAAAAATAGACACCTCATTTTTTGAAGTGTCTACCTATTAAATATTCAAATTTTATTGGAAGTATCTTTATATCTTCACTTTTCAAGGATAAATCGTCGTATCAAAGCTCATTCATAAGTAGTAAATTAGTAGTAAATTGAGTGGTTTTGACCTTGATAAAGTGTGATAAGTCCAGTTTTTATGCGGATAACTAGATTTTTATGCTATTTTTATGTTACAATAATAATAACGTATGAAAGCGAGGCTTTCATCAGAACGATCGGATTATAATGAACATTAAACGGTAACGAAGAGAACGTAACGTCGCGGCTGACGCGTTTAATGGTACACTATACTCATTTGCACGAGGCGAATGGACAAAAGGACTTGAACGGTAACAATTGAGTTGCGCTATTTTTGCGCCCATTTGAAAGACGCTGCTGGATAGCGCCTTTTTCGTTTGTCCGTTCCTCTGTAAAGATCAAATTTTAATGATAGGTGAAAATATATGTTAAACAAATTAATGAATAAAATTTTAGGAGGAACTGTGAATACAACAGATAATCAACATACTGCACAAGTGACTGCAGTAGAGACGGCTCCGTCTGCTCAAGGTGAGCAAAAACCAACGCGCCGTCGTACCAACACACGTCGATCTGTGGGAGAACACCGCAATACAGAAGGTCGTCGTACTGGTGAACGCCGTCATACAGGCGAAGCTAGTCAAAATGGCGAAGGCCGTCAACGACGTACGACACATACAAGAACGAATACACGTCGTCAACGTCCAGCAGAGCAAGGCGAACAACAAGGTACAGAACGTAAACCTCGCCAACCTCGTCAAAACCGTACAACTCGAAGCGGTGAAAATACACATCGTACTGAACGAAATGGCGAGAATACTCGTAATACAAGAAATACACGTAATACGCGTACACGTAATACGAATGATAATAATCGTAATGAAAATACTAATAACCGTCGTACGCGCACTAACAACCGTCCGATGACTCGCAACCAAGAGGTTCAATCCGATTTAATTGGTCGTCAACCAGCGGGCTCCAATAAGGGTAAATTTCAAATTATCCCTCTTGGTGGCCTTGGCGAAATCGGTAAAAAAATATGACCATTTTTTTCAATACGAGGATGAAATCATCGTTCTTGATGCAGGTCTTGCGTTCCCTAGTGAAGATATGCTTGGCGTAGATATCGTTATTCCTGATATGAGCTATATCATTGAGAATAAGGACCGCGTGAAAGCAGTCGTTATTACCCATGGTCACGAGGACCATATCGGTTCCTTAGCGTACCTTATGAAGGAAATTAACTGCCCTGTATATGCTACAAATCTTGTTTGTGGCTTGATTGAAGGTAAGTTTAAAGAACATAAAGTATCTCCAAAATGCCTTCGTACGATTGCAGCAGGCGATGAAGTGCAAATCGGTCAAGTGAAGGTTGGTTTTATCCAAACTAATCATTCCATTCCTGACTCCGTTGCGGTGTACTTCGATACACCTATCGGTACTGTACTCCATACAGGGGACTTTAAAATCGACCAAACACCAGTTGATGGCAAATTGATGGATATTCATAAATTCGCAGAACTTGGCAACAAGGGCGTACTAGCATTGATGTCTGATTCTACTAATGTAGAAAAACCTGGTTTTACTGGTTCTGAAAGCTCCGTTGGACCTGCTATTAAACAAGCTGTAGGTGCTGCAAAAGGCCGCGTTGTATTGGCTACATTCGCATCTAACGTATCTCGTATCCAACAAGCAATCGATGCGGCGGTTATGTTCAACCGTAAGGTTGTCGTTATGGGTCGCAGCATGGTAAATGTTACAGAAATCGCACAAGAACGTGGTTACTTGAATATTCCACCAAACACGATTATCGACGTAGATGTAATGCACAACTATACAGATGACCAAATCATGATTTTAACAACTGGCTCTCAAGGTGAACCGATGGCGGGCTTATCCCGTATGGCTACAAGCAACCACCGCACTGTAGAATTGGCACCAAATGATACTGTTATCATCTCTGCTACACCAATTCCAGGCAATGAAGGTGCTGTTGGTAGAACTATCGATAACTTACTTCGTCTAGGTTGCCATGTTGTATATGGCAAAGATCGTGGCATCCACGTATCTGGTCATGCGAGCCAAGAAGAGCTTAAAACAATGCTCAACCTTGTGCGTCCAGAATACTTCATCCCGGTTCATGGTGAGTACCGTATGTTACGTCGTCATGGTGAACTTGGTGTGGCTATGGGCGTAGACCCTAAGAAGGTCCTCATCGGCGATAATGGTCAAATCTTTGAATTTGATAAAGACGGTGGCCGTAAGGGTGGCCGTGTACAAGCGGGTGCTATCTTCGTTGATGGCCTTGGTGTTGGCGATGTTGGTAATATCGTTATTCGCGATCGTCAACAATTGGCACAAGAAGGCATGGTTATCGTTGTTATGGCCATGGATACTGCTTCCGGTACCATCATTGCAGGCCCAGATCTCGTATCTCGTGGCTTCGTATATGTACGTGATGCAGAAGAACTTATGCTTGAAGCAGAACGTCGCGTTCATCAAGTATTAGATGATTGTGAAGCACAACGTATCAAGGACTGGACTACAATTAAACAAAACGTTCGCGATGCATTGGGGAAATTCTTCTATGACAAAACACGTCGTAGACCTATGATTTTACCAATCATCCAAGACGTACACTAAATAACATATCCCTCTCAAACAGAATGCCGTGATTACATGGCGAACAGTCTTGAGGGGGATATCTTTATTATGTTGAGACACCATAAGTAGCGTAGTTGCTGTAGTTATCTACTATATAGGGTATTTGAAGTTACTTTATTAAACTGCTATAATTAAAAGATAACTAGTATCCTTTTAGTGTTGAATGGAGTATTATGAAACAAACAAATACAAGAGCTATGGTGGAAACGGCGTTTTTAGCGGCCATCGTAGTTGTATTAACCGTTATAGGCGCTAGTCTTCCTGTTTTATCCCTGTTAGCTACTATCGTAGCTCCTGCGGCGATTGCTACAGTAGGGATCAGGTGGGGCGTTCGTTATAGCTGCTCTGCGGCTGTAGTAGCCTTTGTCATTGTTTCCATTTTATTGGGACCATTGACAGCTGTAGGAACAATCTTGATGTATGCAGTACCAAGCATTTTTATTGGACTCGGTTTTCGTAAAAGTTGGTCCCCTTTAAAATTGATCTTGGTGCCTACGCTAGCATTAGCAGTGACTACTATTATTACACTCTTAGCATCAATGTCTATTATGTCTGTTGATTTACAGACATCTATTCAAAATATTGGTGATGAAGTACAAAATGCATTTATAGACACAGTGAAACAACAATCGCTGCCACCAGAACAGACAGAGCTTTATATACAACAAATACAAGCGAGCTTAGTACAGATTAAAAGGATGCTTATCACTTATGCGTTTTGTGCGTTTGCTGTTACGTCTTATATCTTGGCACGGTTTACAGCATATATTGCAAAACGTACTAATAATCCTGTACAACCATTGCCTGCCATTTCATCCTGGCAAATACCTGTTTGGACGGCTGGTGTATTGGCTGTAGGTCTTATTATTATTTATGGCTCATCCTTTGTTGGTATCAATAATGAGCTGCTTACAACTGTTGGTATGAACATTGCTTTATTTGGCGCCTTTGCTTGTGGCCTTAATGGTATCGCTTCTTTGCTTGGCGTTTTAGAAGGTTATGGTGTATCAAGGGTATTAAAAATTGTTATTATAGCTCTTTTATATGTCATGATGCCAATATCTCTAGTAACGTTTGGTGTTATGGATATGTTTTTAGATTTACGATCTCGTTTCAATCAACGAGGTTATTAATAGAAAGGAGGTTACTATGAAATCCTTTCAACGAAGATGGGAAGCAATGGAATGGACCATTTATTGGTGTCATCGTTCTATTAATCTTAATCATCGCTTATTTAAATTGGCTATTAGCCATATTGTCAGTCATCGTGGTGGTTGCTGTATACTTGATTAATTACAATACCATCCACAATCGTCGTCGCTTAGCACGCGAACAATTTGGTGCTATGATGAAGAATGTGACGCAGGCGGCTAACTTTGCATTACAAAACTTACCGACCGCTATTGTACTTGTCAATAAGCAAGGTACATTGGTATGGAATAATAGTGTGTTTGCCGATTGGGTTCCGGTGGACTGGAATAAATTGCAAAAAATGTCCGCTTTGATTCCTGGATTTAGAATTGATAAGATTTGGGGCAAATCAGGGTTCTTGAAAGAGCAATACGGGAGATCGCTATTTCCAAGTGGTATACAAGTTCATCGACCCTCGCGATACAAGACCTGATGCGGATCCTAATGATGAATTAACGGAACATGCGGTTATGGCTTTGTATTTTAAGGATATTACAGCTATTGAAAAGGAACGTATTAAGGCGCAAGAAGAACAGCCTGTATGGGGCATGATTCAAATCGATAATATCGAAGAATTGACGAAGGGCCTCAGCGATAGAGAATATACAAATCTATGGGCGGAAATCAACAATATCGTCGTTGATGAAATCGATAAACACGAAGGTTTCATTCGGAACTTCCAAGATGATATGTACACATTTGCCATTTCTCGGGGCGCTTTGCAAGACATGGAAAACAACGGCTTTAGTGTGCTTGAACGTATCCGTAAATTGCCTTCTCCTCGTCAAGTGCCTGCTACGATTAGTATCGGGATTGGCGAAAATGCAGGCTCTGTTAAGGATGTGTCCGAACGTGCTCGCGCAGCCCTCGATATTGCCTTAGGGCGCGGTGGTGATCAGGTTTGCATTATGGATGGTGAAAGCACCCGCTTCTTCGGAGGCAATACAGCAGGTGTTGAAAAAAATACGCGCGTTCGTGCTCGTGTGGTTAGTCAAGCTATTCATGAATTGATGAATGATTCTGACAAAATCCTTGTTATGGGCCATCAACGTGAGGATTATGATGCATTAGGCGGTGCTATTGGCGTCGTATCAATTGCACGTACTCTTGGTAAAGAGGTGCGATTAGTACTTTTCCAAAAGAAACAAATGCTATCGATAAAATGGTACATGTTCTTGTGGAAGACGAATTTTGGAAAACTCATATCATAACGCCTGCAGAAGCAAAATTGTGGGCTGATGCGAATACATTGGCCATCGTTTGTGACACGCATAGAACACCGATGGTAGCAGCGCCAGAGGCTCTTGAAGTATCTGAGCGACGCATTGTCATCGATCATCATCGTCGAGCAGCAGATTTTATTGAAAATCCATTGCTTACGTATTTGGAACCAGCTGCATCATCTACGAGTGAGCTCGTAACAGAACTTGTACAATATGCAGGAGTTCCTGTGAAAATTTCAAAAGCGGAAGCCACAGGTATCTATGCGGGCATCGTATTAGATACGAAAAACTTTAATCAACAAACTGGGGCACGTACCTTCGAAGCGGCAGCGTTCTTACGTCGTGCAGGGGCGGATATTGAACGGGTAAAAGAATTATTTATTGAAACCTTCGATTCTATCCAATTGCGTGCTAAAATGGTATTTGAAGCCAATCGTACCGAAGGTATTGCTATTTCTGTGGCACCAGCAGGTATGAAGGATATGATGGCATTGGCCGCACAAAGTGCGGATATGCTCATCAGCAATGAAGATATTGAAGCAGCATTTGTACTTTACTCACTTAATGATGGCGGCATCGGCGTCAGCGCTCGATCCAAAGGCAAGGTAAATGTACAAGTTGTAATGGAAGCCTTGGGTGGTGGCGGTCACAGAACAGTGGCTGGTGCCCAACTACAAGGTATGACGATAGAGGAAGCGAAGGCGGCTATTCTAGATAAAGCACTAGAAGCCCTTCATTCCGCTGAAAAAGAGGAGGAATAACAATGAAAGTAGTATTGTTAGAAGATGTAAAAAAAGTTGGTAAAAAAGGCGAAATTGTTGAAGTAAGTGACGCATATGGTCGTAATGTATTGATTAAAAAAGGCCTTGGTCTTGAAGGTACAGCAACTAACGTAAATAATGCGAAACAAAAGCAAGAATCCATCGCTCACAATAAAGCTGTTGCCAATGATGAAGCTAAAATCTTAGCAGCTCAATTGACTAAGGTTGAAGTTACTGTTAAGGTTCGCATGGGTGAAGAAGGCCGCGTATTCGGTTCTGTGACTGCTAAAGATATTTCCGATGCAGCGAAAGCTCAATACAAGGTAGATATCGACAAAAAGAAAATCGAAATTAAAGAACCGTTGAAAACATTAGGTGTTCATGATGTAGTGGTTCGTGTACATCCAGAAATTACGAGCACTATCAAGGTTAACGTAGTCGCTGAATAATCTTCGAATCACCATGCTCACAGAGTGTGGTGATTCTTTTTGTGCATAGAAGAGGCGTGATGCACGCTTTCATAGGGAAGATACTCATATTCTAGTTAAGGGGAGAAGAACATGGACGTACGCATACCACCGCATAATGAGGACGCGGAAAAGGCCGTATTAGGGGCATTGTTAACAGATGGTTCATCATCTGGCGAAGCCGTTGATCTGGTAACAAGTATCGTAGATCGTGATGATTTTTATCGTGATACGCATCGGATCATTTATGATGCTATTTTAAATCTTGTAAAAAGCAACAAGACCGTAGATTTCATTACGTTAAGTGAAGAACTAGAACGACGTAAAAAATTGGATACCGTAGGTGGCATTGCTTATATTACATCTCTTGCGAATGAAGCGACAGGCTATAATATTGAAGAACATGCGCGCATTATTGTAGAAAAAGCACAGATGCGCCGCCTCATTGATGCAGGTAATAAGATTGTCGGTATGACTTATGCTGGCGAGGATGAACCATCCGTCATTATGAATAAGGCGGAACAACTCGTTCTTGATGTAGGCGGTCAAACACAATCAGAATCGACATTTTCACCCATTGGTGATGTAGTTCTTACGAATATTGATAGACTTAGTAAACTGCAACAACATAAGGGTTCTATTACAGGTGTACCAACTGGATTTAGAGATTTGGATTTCAAGTTAAATGGGTTACAACGGTCGGACCTTATTCTCGTAGCGGCTCGTCCTGCTATGGGTAAGACTGCTTTCACCTTGAACATTGCTCAAAATGTAGCGATGGGGATTAAGCGGACTGTAGCATTCTTCTCTCTAGAAATGTCCAAGGAACAGTTGGTAGGACGTATTTTGTCCTCCGTGGCCGGTATTGAATCAGACAAGTTGCGCAAGGCTGACATGGACCCTAATGATTGGGGGAAGGTGATGGCTGCGGCGGATGAGATGAGTCAAGCCAGCCTGTTTATCGATGATACGCCAGGACTTACGGTGCAGGATATGCGCGCTAAGTTACGCCGCCTCAAGGTAGAACATGGTCTTGATCTTGTTATCGTCGATTATATTCAGCTTATGCAAGGCCGTAGCTCCGGTAAGGGCAGTGAAAATCGACAACAAGAGGTATCTGAAATCTCTCGTAATCTAAAACTGATTGCTCGTGAATTTAATGTGCCTGTTATTGCTTTGTCTCAGTTGTCTCGTAGTGTTGAAAGCCGCCCAGACAAGCGTCCAGTATTATCTGACCTTCGTGAATCTGGTTCCCTTGAACAAGATGCGGATATCGTTATCTTCTTGTATCGCGATAAATATTACGATGAAAACTCTGAAATGGGTGATAAGGCAGAGGTTCTTATCCGTAAACACCGTAATGGTGCAGTGGGGAGTGTAAAACTTCTATTTATTGGCGAGTTAACACGATTCTTAGATACGGTAGACGAAGAAAAAGTTGGTCCAGAACAATAAATGAATGAACTCGGTGTTGTATATACGTAACACCAAAGAATTTCAAAGCACAAAGGTATCTATTATTAGAAACTATATCTAATGATAGATACCTTTTTTATAGTTAAAATTATCTATATAATAGCAAACATACGTTTGAAAATATTGCGTATTTTTGTTATACTAATGATAGAAATTATGGAAATACTAATTTTTGTGAAAGTCGATACATTAGCGTTTTAAGGAGGTGTTGGTATGGGTTCAGCTGATACAGATCGGATGTATATGTGTATTGATTTAAAGAGCTTTTACGCATCTGTAGAATGTGCCGATTTGGGTGTGGATCCCTTTACAACACCGTTAGTGGTGGCCGACAATTCGCGTGGCAAGGGGGCGATTACATTGGCCATCTCTCCAGCGCTTAAAAAGCTAGGCGTTAAAAATCGGTCTCGCTTATTTCAAATTCCTTCACATATTGAATACATCACGGTAAAGCCTCATATGAAACGGTATATGCAGGCGTCGGCGCAGATTTATGGGACGCTACTAAATTACATATCCCCTGAGGATATTCATGTGTATTCTATTGATGAATACTTTATAGACATCACGCCATATACGAATTTGTACAAGAAAACGCCTCGTCAGTTGGCTCAACTCCTGCTTGATGCGGTGCTCGACGCTACTCATATTTACGCTACTGTTGGCATTGGGACTAACTTATTTCTCGCTAAAATTGCCCTCGATATACTGGCGAAGCATGCGCTGGATTTTATCGGGTATCTTGATGAAAACCTTTTTAAGGAGCAAATTTGGCATCATCAGCCCGATTACGGATATTTGGCAAATCGGCAGCGGTATCGCCAATCGTTTGCGTAAATTTGGCGCCTTTGATTTGCATGGCATCACCCAAGTACCGGAACATAAACTGTATAAGGAATTCGGTGTGAACGCAGAGCTGTTAATCGATCATGCGTGGGGTCGTGAAAGCTGCACTATTGCCGATATTCACGCCTATAGACCATCTAAACATTCCCTTTCACAAAGCCAAATTCTATTGCGCAATTATACGGCTGATGAGGCGCGATTGCCCATGCGTGAAATGGTAGAGTCCTTAGTCCTTGAACTGTTACAGATTAAGGCGGTTACAAAGTGTATTCATGTTCACATCGGCTATGCAGCAGAGGATGTAAAGTCCACTGGTGGATCTAGGACCTTAGCGCATTATACGGACTCATTTCAAGAGTTATGTCCAGCTGTACTAGCCTTGTTTGATAAATATAAACGGCCTCATGAGTTGATACGACGCATTGCCGTTAGCTTTGAAGATTTAGTTAATAAGGCCGCTGTACCGACTGAAATGGACCTGTTTAGTAATGCATTAACGGATACAGCAGAGCAAGAGGAACATATACAGAAAACCATGCTGAATATTAAAGGACGTTTTGGTAAAAATGCTATCCTTCGTGCATCTAGCTTGCAAGAAGAAGGGACCATGCAGTTTAGAAATACATTGGTAGGCGGTCATAATGGAGAGTAGATTTTACAATAGGAATTGATGTATTGCGTGAGGGAAGGTATACATTCATGAAACATCGGATGTCGCGCTTGCAACGGGCTAAACAATTTATGCTTTTGCGGCGTTAAAGGGATTTGAAACATTGCTGGCAGCCGTAGCACGGCCTAAGGAGGTTCGTGTAGAGTTATCTGAGGACCAACTAGAGGAACTAAATCGTACAATCCAATCATTGACAGACGGGAATTTTGTGCGAGTCCTATATTACAACGGTCATTGTTATACGGAACTAGTGGGTGCTATAGAGCTGATAAACAAGACGGCTCATACTATGTCTATAGAGGGGGTTGAGATTACCTTTAAAGACATAAAAGAAATCAATCTTTATGAATAGAAATAGTCAAAACTATAACGTAAGAATATAGAATTAGCCCATGCGTATAGGTGATACGTATGGGCTGTTTTACATCTTATTAATTTTGATAATTTTTCTTGACATATAGTATAGATTCTATTAAAATAATATATGAACGAACATTCATATGTTGCTTTAATTCATATAGGATGAAAGCTTTCTGTGCTTTCAAATATAGATAAAGGAGATATCATGGAAGAAACATTACTTCTAAAGGATTTAAACTGTGCGAACTGTGCAGCGAAAATCGAAGATCGTATCCGTAAAATGGATGTGGTAGAAACAGCTAACTTTACACTTGCTACCCATCAATTAAAATTAACTGGGTCTTGGGAGGACCGTGAGGCTCTTAAGCGTGACATTCAAGATATCTGTGATGCTATCGAAGAGGGCGTAACAGTAGCTGATTACGAACGTAAATCTAAAGCGGCTGTGGATGATGGCCGTGAAAACAATCAGGACAATGACTCTGTAACAATTGCAGTTATCGTAGTAGGTCTATTATTTATGATCTATGAAGCATTGACTTCCTTTGTTCCATCCATCGGATTGCCAGAATCTATTGAAACTCCGATTTACTACGTTGCTTATGTACTCCTTGCATTTCCTGTATTGCGTACAGCAGCGCGTAATATCTTAAAGGGTGAAATATTTGATGAAAACTTCTTGATGTCCATCGCTACATTAGGTGCCATCGCTATCGATGCATTGCCTGAAGCGGTTGGTGTTATTTTATTCTACCGTATCGGTGAATTCTTTGAAGAAAAAGCAACAGATCGTAGCCGTACAGAAATCATGAATGCTGTAGATATGCGTCCTCAAGAGGTGCGCGTCATAGATACATGCGGCGGTGGCGAAATTGTAGTTATGTCCCCTGAAAAGGTTGAGGTGGGTTGGACTATTGAAGTTCGTCCTGGCGATTTGATTCCTCTAGACGGTACGATTCTTGAAGGTGAAACTCGCGTCAATACGGCTCCTGTAACCGGCGAACCAGTACCTGTTCGCGCAGAACCAGGTACACAATTGATGTCTGGCTGCATCAATGAAACTGGACGTATTACGATGCGCGTCGATAAGGTTCTAGAAGAATCCATGGTTACTAAAATTCTTGATGCTGTTGAAAATGCAGCTGCATCGAAACCTAAAATCGATAAATTCATTACGCGCTTTGCTCGTGTATATACTCCAATCGTAGTAGCCCTTGCCCTTGCTGTTGCGATTATTCCATCCCTCATTACTGGCGAATGGCATAGATGGATTTATACAGCCTTAACATTCCTTGTTATTTCTTGTCCATGTGCATTGGTGCTAAGCGTGCCACTTGCATTCTTCTCCGGTATTGGTAACGCATCCAAACATGGCATCTTGCTTAAAGGTGGTCGTGTTATCGAAGCATTGGCTAATGTGAAAGCAGTAGCTCTTGATAAAACAGGTACTATTACATCTGGTGAGTTCAAAGTTCACAACGTAGAAACTGTAGGCTCCCATGTAAGTTCTGGTCAATTATTATCCATGGCGGCAGCTATCGAAGCTGTATCTACACATCCAATAGCAACAAGCATTGTTTCTGAAGCAAAAGATCAAGGCCTTACAGTGGAACCTTCCGATTTCGTTCAGGAATTAGCTGGCGAAGGCATGGTAGGTATGGCAGATGGTCAACAAGTACTTGTTGGTAACCGTCGCCTTATGGAACGCTATGATGTACAAGGCTATCCAACAGAACCTGCTGAATACGGTACAGAAGTTCTTGTAGCCGAAGGTAATACATACCTTGGCCGTATTATCATCGCCGATGAAGCTCGTCCAGATTCTGCTGAAGCGATTGCTGATCTTAATCGTCAAGATATTAAACTGTTATGCTTACTGGTGATGCTGAAGCAAGCGCTAACTATATCGCCAAAGAAACGGGTGTAAGCGCAGTACGTGCTCAACTATTGCCTCAAGATAAATTGTCCGTTGTTCAAGATATTCGCTCTGAATATGGTCCTACCATGTTCGTAGGCGATGGCATCAATGATGCGCCAGTTCTTGCTGGTGCTGACGTAGGTGGTGCGATGGGTAGCGGCGCTGATGCGGCTATCGAAGCGGCCGACGTTGTGTTCATGCGTCCATCTTTGACCGCTATTGCACATATTCTTGATTTGTCCAAATCAACATTGCGCGTGGCTTGGCAAAACGTTGTATTCGCCATTGCTGTTAAAATCCTTATCATGTTGCTTGGCATCTTAGGCTATGCATCTATGTGGTGGGCTGTATTTGGCGATACAGGCGTATCCATCCTTTGTATCTTAAACTCTGTCCGCATCTTGAGTAGAAAATAATACTGATAGATAATAAACTGCTCCTACATTGTATTAGGCAATGAGGAGCAGTTTTTCTATGTAAAACTTTCACAAGAGAATTGAATAGTACACCTAAATAGTATATAATTTTAAAGATGAGATACAGTATTTCGCTCGGAAGGAGGGATAACATGATTACGGTGTACAAGCACATAGAAGAAGAATTAGTAGCCGATTACACGGTATCAGATGCCACAAAAGGTTCATGGGTAAATTTGGTGAACCCAGACCCCGATGAGTTATCCCTTATCAATATCCTGACGGAAATTCCTACAGACGTATTAAAGACCGCCCTCGATATGGAAGAACGTTCTCACGTGGAGTTAGAGGACAATTATATCTTTGTTGTTATCAACATTCCTGTTGTTCGCGGCAATGATATGTACGATACGGTGCCACTTGGTATCTTTTTGACGCCAGATTTCTTTATTACCATCTGTTTAGAAGAATCTGAAGTGCTCTATCCGTTTATTTCTAATCAGATTTCTACGTTCTATACGTATAAAAAGACCCGTTTCTTGTTCCAAATTTTGTATCGCACGGCGACCATGTTCTTGCGTTACTTGCAACAAATCAACCGTCGTACAGACGATATCGAAGTCCAATTGCGTCATACTACAAAGAACAAGGACTTCTTCCAATTGTTGGAATTACAGAAATCCATGACATACTTTACGTCCGCTTTGCGTACGAATGGTACCGTTATGGAGCGTTTATTGCGTTTGCGTGGTCACAGTTCCTATAAACACCTTCTCAAGATGTATGAGGAAGATGAGGATCTATTAGAGGACGTTATCATCGAGAATAAACAGGCCATAGAAATGGTTGAAATGTATTCTAATATCTTGATGAACATGATGAACGCCTTTACATCCATCATTTCAAACAACCTTAATATGGTTATGAAAATGTTGGCGGCCTTGACGATTACCTTGGCCGTACCGACTATTATTTTTAGCTTGTGGGGGACCAACGTGCCATTGCCGTTTCAAAACGATGAAAATGGTTTCTTCGAGGTTGTGGGCATCTCCGTGGCCTGTTCCATCGTGGCCATCATTGGCATGTGGAAAAAAGATCTTTTCTAAGATACTAACTATAATAGATATGCTGAAAGCTGGCTTTAGGCCAGCTTTTTTGTCTCTCATATAAGTAGTTCTACATGGGAGATATCTGAGGTTACCTCTATTCAATTGTTGCACATTTCAATACAAATCTGCTATAATATACCATTATGGAGAGGTGTCCGAGTGGTTTAAGGAGCTGGTCTTGAAAACCAGTGACTCCGTAAGGGGCCGTGGGTTCGAATCCCACCCTCTCCGCCATTCAATTTTATGAATCTTTAGAGACCGGTTGGGCCATTTGTTGCCTGTTGCTCGTTTCTTTTGATATATTACTATACTTGGTAAGGCAATTGGAGCCCGTTCCTTGTATAGTACTATAGAGAACCCTTTATCTAATCGGTAGAGGGTTCTTTTTTTATTTGAAAAACTCTTTCTATTTATAGTATGATAGCTCTATATGTTATTTTTCTATAGAAAGGAGCTCGTATGAGTAGAATTGGTTTCTCGCGAACTCAGATTTTAATTCTCGTCAGCGTTTGGCTAACGTTTTTGATTAGCTTTGTTATGCGTCTATCTTGGGCGTCATTGATGCCGATTGTCAATGAAGCATTGAATTTTACGCCACAAATGGGGACGACCTATTTATCCGCCTTTTACATGGGCTATGCCATCATGGTATTACCAGGTGGTATCTTAGCAGATAGAATCGGTTATCGTTATACTATATTGGTTAGTTTACTCGCCATGGCGGTCATTACCGCATTGATGAGTACCATTGATAATTATACCTATGGATGGGTGTTGCGTTTCTTATTAGGTATCGTATCCGGTCCTGTACAGGCCTCTTGCTTGAGTGCCATTGGGGATTACTTTGGTCCTAATCAACGTGGCGCAGCCGTTGGTATTTTCATGTCTTGTACATCGCTTGGGGTGGCGACTGTAAATTTATATGCCCCTTATGTAGCAACGAATTATGGTTGGCAAAATGCATTCCTCTTAACTGCTTTGTTGCCAGTTCTTATCTTTATACTTAGCTACTTTACAGTTCGTAAGCCAAGTGCTGAAATCCTAGCCCAACGTGAAGCAGAGGCCCATATCGATGCGGTTTCTGTAGGGGACAAGCCATCCATAAAGGAAAACTTGATTCACGTGTTAAAAAATCGCAATATTCGTTGCCTTGCGTTTGCCGGCTTTTTCGCTACCGGTGCTACATGGGCGGTGGCTCAATGGTCAAACTTGTACATGGTAAAACAACTAGGTGTTAATGCCATCTATGCAGGACATGTTATGTCCGCTTTTGGCTTGGCTGCACTTATTGCAAAGCCAACCATCGGTATTTTATCCGATATTTTGCCGATTAAGAAAAATCATTTAACAGCACTCGTTATGTTCTTATTTGGACCGGCCTTAATACTCTTTGCGAGCACCACAAACCCAGATATGCTCTTTATTACAGGTCCAATTCTTGGTATTGGCGCATTTATGCACAGTGCGTTGACGAATGCTCTCGTTGTACAATCAGCAGAACCTCACTTGCGAGGTACTACGGCAGGTTTTGTAAACTTATTTAATCAAATCGGTGTTATGTTGGCGCCTATGATTTTAGGTAGTATGCTAACTGCAACTGGTAGCTATAAATCTGCATTGATGACCCTTGCTATTGCACCAGTTATCGGTGCCGTTGCCTTGTTCTTTGTAAGACTAAAAAAATAAATTTCCCTTGTGAAAGCCATAAAACAAACCCTCATCGATAACGATGAGGGTTTTCGTATTTCTAAATGTTTTTGTAAATAATAATTAATGAGGACCTTGACCACCGCCATGGCCATCATCTCCGCGACCATCGCCATTACGACCGCCGTTGTCACGATTACCATCGTTGCGATGATTATCGCGATTCTTGTTATCTCTAAAACCTTGAGGGCCAGGGAGGTCCTTGTCGATCTGGAAGAGCCATATTTTGATTAGATGGTTGGAATTTACCCGTTTGAAGTGCATTTAAATTTGGTGAGAAGCGCCCACGATCACCTAAGCTATCTAGGGTTAGGTCCGCCTACATGACCTGGTTGCAAGCTTGGCTGCATATTAGTTGGAGGTGCTGGAGGTGCTGGTATAACACGATCCATTGGCGTAGAAATAACAGCATCTGTAGGAGGCATGAGACCAAATAATACGGTCCGTGTCTGTTGATCGACTACAGGAGGGAATACTTGAGGTGGAATATATGGATTATCATATGTATAGGTAATCTTTTCCATCTCTTTAGACGTATTATAGATAAATTCTCCAATGCGTTGTGATGGGCTATTTGGCGCTGCCACATGTTGACCATAATCCTTTGCTAACCGTTGTTGCGGTAATGTATCGATAGGATACCCATTTTCCGCATAGAATGTTGGCTTCGATATTTTCCACGCAGTCATCGTTACCGGTGCATTAGGTTGTTGTCTATAAAATGTGAAGTTTGTATCATAGTCTGCAATTACGTTATTTTTAGTGTATAAGCTCAATAGTCGAGCTTGTACCGTTTTATAATTAGCAGCAGTCTGTTTTGTATGAATTGAGCTAAGGTCGACATACATATGCTCGGTATCACTAGAATACGCTAGCTGATACTGAGTGGGCTTTTGCTCTATTTCGTATTGTGATATGGCAAATCCCGATTGCGAGGTACACAATAGGGTTCCCACGAGAGCTAATAAATATTTCATTATAATTCTCCTCTCCATGTGAAAAAAGTGTACCATGGTGTACTTAAGAATACATGAAAATGAGTAACATATTGTACTTTATACATATATATTTTACAATGTAGATGAATTAATGTACAGGGAGGAATTTATGAATATAATATGTTTTGGAGATAGCATCACCCGTGGATATGATGTGAGAGAAGGTCTCGGCTGGGTTGAGCTATGTAGTGCCGCACTACCCGCATATCATATGGAAAATCACGGCATCGATGGACTATCTGTGCAAGGTTTAATCAATTATTTAGAATCCTGGTGTATCGACAAGTCCTATGAGGAGAATCGATATATATGCATTATGTGCGGTACAAATGATATTTTGCAAAATCGCGATAGCGACTACGTATATAACAAGCTCATTAAAGCCGCTACCATAGCCGGTGAAAAGGGACATGTTATTATGGGCCTTGAAACGCAAATCGATAGTGAAATGGATGGACTTAATCATGTGGTAGTAGATGTGAAACCGTCGTTTACAAGACTATGCCTTAGAACATGGTTTACAAACTATCGATTTTTATACCGTTCTTCATGAAGCCGATCAAATCGGTCAAATTGTATTTGCCGGAGAGGTTCATCCAAATGAGCGAGGCTATCGCTTGATGGCCTATAAGGCATTGGAAACATTTACACGATTATAGTAGAAAAGAGCACGTTCCCGTAGGATGTGCTCTTTTCATTATATGTAGTGCTCGACATACGTCGTACACTGGAGGTCAATTATTTTTGTTTAGATGTTTTGTCAGCTGCAGCGTGTGCAGAAGCTGCGATAGCGTAAGCAGTGCCTTTCACAAGTTCATAAGTTTCACCACTGTTACCAGAAACAGTTACAGCTGCTACCGTATCATCAGTGATGGCGAACATAGCTGTTGCATATGGATGTTGTGCACCATTTGGTACTGTTACCGCGCCGGATTTTACAACGATGAAACGACCATTATTGTTGTATACATCGTAGTTAGCCGCTTGTTTTACGCCATCATAGCTTTCATTATAAGCGAAACAATGTGGAAACTTCGCCCAATGTTACTTGGCCAGATTGTTGCATAGCGCGTAATTTGGATGCAGCTACGGATGTAGGTTGTGTCATGTTAACAGTAACGCGTAAGGATGTGTTGTTTACGATTGCTTCTGTAATAACATTTGTTGTAAATACATTGGCGATGCCATTACCAGCACGGTTGTATGAACTTGCAGTTTTTACTTGGTAACCATTTGTATAAGCTGGTAAATCGAATGTATAAGAACGACCATTCAACAATACATCAAATGCGTTCAATTGGTTATTTCTGTATGTGGATACATAACCGCTGCCACTTTTGCTGAAAGTAAGTGTAGCTGGTGCATCTACAGCTTGTTGTTGAGGTGCATTAGGGTTTGGAATTGGATCCATGATTTGCATGCCTACAGCTGTTGTTTGTGGAGCCACGAAGATTGGATCGCCCTAAATTCTTTAGATACAGGCATTTGTTGGCTCATATCACCTGCTGTATAAGGAACAGCTGGCAATGGGGAATAGTTAGGACGTGGAGGCATTGCTACATAGCTTGCTTGTGCAACAGGTGCACTGTTTGCAGGTGTGTATTCATATTGAGCTTGTTCTGCTGCAGCGCGTTCATAAGCGCGTGCATTTGCATCCATAGATGCGGCAAATGCAGAAAAAGAAACTGTTGTTGCTGCTAATACGGCAAATACCGTTGCAATTCGTTTTGTATTCATAATAAAGACTCCTAATCTCACATTTTTACAAATAACACTTCATCTAGGTTTCATTATACATGATGAGTATCTAATATGTAAATAAAATATAAACAAATTTAACTTTTTTAATTTTTGTAAACAGAATAATGTAAAAATGAGAATTTGTCAAATACAATTTTGATATTCCATGGTGTACAATAGTATATATATTTATATGTCGTATAAATTATCCGTGCTATATATTTTGTTTAGGGATGATGAAATATAAGCAGAATTACTAAATATAACATTGTTGTGGGAGGTAGTATGAGTATTACCATGTATTATGGTCGCGCTGGTTCCGGTAAGACCCGTGCCGTATATGAACGCATTCGGCAGGTTATCACCGAATGCCCGGGTGACCCTATTATTTTGCTCGTTCCAGAGCCAGCCACCTATCGCGTGGAACGGGAACTTGCAGAATTTATGCCTCAAGGAGGCTTTACGACGGTCCGCGTCGTTGGCTTTGGCCGATTGGCCTATCAGGTATATCAATCGATAGGCAATGTAAAGGCTCAGCAACAGAGTATATCTCAATTGGGTAGAACCATGTTGCTAAGCCTTGTGATGAAACGAAAAGGGACTGAATTAGGCCTGTTGTCGCAAGCCGCTAAACGGCCAGAGTTTTCAGCGGTATTGCAAGGTTTATTTTCCGAGTTTCGCTCATTTCGCATTGGACCTGATGAATTAGAATCTGGTGCACAGCGCGTATCAAATGGTGTATTACAGAAAAAGCTACAGGAATTGGCACTATGCATGTCGGCCTACGAAGAGGAATTGCAGCTTCATGGGCAAATTGATGGGGACCCTATCATGGACCTTGTTCATGCATTGCCACAGTCTCCATTGATGGAAAACTGTCATGTCTTTGTCGATGGATTCCACTGGTTTACACCGGTTCACTTTGAGCTGTTATATATGCTCTTTGATCTTGCTGTAGAATCGGTAATCACCGTCGATTTACCAGCTGACCCTAAACGTATATTGGCTAATAAAGGTCGTCATGGCATCTTTAATCGCTCCGTTGAAATCTTGGAAAATCTCCATAAGGAATATGGAACGAAATTATCCTTTCAGTCTTTTACAGGGCATAGAGGGATACCTGTGTTGCAATCTTTAGAGGAAAATTTCTTTCACGGTAAGCACAATACTACGGCTGAACATATACCGCTTGTAAGTGCCTATAATCGAGAACGCGAAGCGGATTGGGTGGCTCGTGATATTCTTTCCTATATTGAAAGCAGCCCTAATGCGCGCTATCGAGATATATGTATTATGCTGCGTGAATCCGAAACCTATGGCGATACGTTGGAAAAGGTATTTACCCGTTATGGGATACCTCACTTTGGAGACCGTCAACGTCCTATGAATAATCATCCGCTTGGGGAATTGATGACGGATTTGCTCGGTATCGTTAAGCATAGTTATAGTCGTGACATCATGTTCCGTCTATTGAAAACGGATTTGACGCCTCTTAGTCGTGAAGCAGTAGATGAATTGGAAAACTATGTACTCGAATTCGGTATCGACCATCTACAGTGGGAACGGGATAATTGGTCCTATATGCGCCGTGTAACGGGGCTTTCAGACGAGGAACAACCGGATGCACCGAGACATGAGCGCGTGAATGCATCGAGACAGGCCATCATGGATATTTTGATACCTTGGTTTGATTTCGCCGCGTCCAGCGACGCGCATACGGGAGCGGAATGGTGTAAACACATCTACACAGTTCTCGAAGCATTACAAGTGCCTCAACGACTCTATGAATGGTCACTAGAGGCGGAGCGAGATGGCGATTTAGAATCCAAGGCCAGTCACGAGCAAATGTACAATGCGGTTATCGGATTTCTCGATGAAATGATGGTCCTCACCGATACGGAAACATTGACGTTGGATGAAATGATAGCCCTCTTAGAAGAGGCCCTCGACAATGTCCATTATTCCATGATTCCTCCGTCCCTCGATCACGTAGCGATTACCACCATAGAACGGGCGTACAGCCAATCGTGGCCTCGGGTCTATGTGATGGGCCTTAATCAAGGCGTATTCCCACAAAACATGGGCGATGAAGGTTTAATCAAGGATAGAGAACGGGAGGCATTGGCTGAAGCGGGCATCGTCCTTGCGGAAGGGGCCTTGCCAAAGGCGTTCAATGAAAACTTTCTTCTCTATCTAGCGATGACGCGGGCTGAAGAGTATTTGACCATATCCTATGCAGGTTCCAATGATGAAGGGGAAGGACTTGAAAGTTCCCTCGTCATTAAACGATTACAATCCCTCGGTTTCTGTACGTCCCCTATAGAGGTTCCTTTTACCATTCAAGACGGTACAGAAGATGAATATTTATGGCGTCCATACCAAAGTCTATCCCTATTATCTGAACGTTGGGGCGCTTTGTTTAGTGGCGTACCTGTATCACCACTGTGGTGGGGCCTCTATAACTGGGCTCGCCATGATGCGGCCTACAGACCACGCTTAGAGGACGTGAGCCGTGGTATTCGAGACAATAATGATGTACCTGTTATTGCGCCGGAGTTAGTAAATGGTCTGTTCCTCAAACGGGGTTATATGTCTGGGTCGGTAACGCGCCTTGAAAAATATCGTCAATGTCCGTTTAAATTCTATGCTCAATATGGCTTGAAATTAGAGCCTCGCAAGGTTCGTTCCTTTGGGGCTCCTGAAATTGGTACCTTTTTACATGCCAATTTGGAGCGGTTGGGAACGCAACTATTATCCGAGCATAAGCAATGGCGTGATTTGGATGAAACGGCGCAACAAGAATTATGTGCTCGCGTAGCAGCGGATATATTAGAAGAAAACCGTTATGATGAGGATGAAAAGACAGCCTATGATAAGGCTATTGAAGAGCGCGTTGTGAGAACATTACAGAAAACGGTATCGCGCCTTGTTGATTGGTCTAGCCGGTCCTCCTTTGATACGATGTATTTAGAACAGGATTTTGGACGTCCCAATGGATGGGACTCTATTAAGGTATCCCTTGGAGAGGACCGTTATTTACGCTTGGTAGGGCAAATTGACCGTATTGATGAATATAATCGTGATGGTCATACGTACGGCATGGTTATCGACTATAAATCGGGTAGTACATCGGTTAATGCACAAGAAATCTATTACGGTTTAAAATTACAATTGATGACCTATCTGTTGGCATTAGAATCGGCTTATAAGAAACACCATGATCAACCGATGACACCGGCCGCTGTGGTGTATACGTATGTAAAAAATCCACGAACGCCAGCGGGTGAGCCTGTGTCCTATGAAGAGGCCAAAGCCTTGGCGGATACAAATGGGGCCCTTAATAATAAGGGGTATTTTACAGATGATATCGACATGTTGGAAAAGATGGATAAAAATTTGCTCACCTATAAGAGCAAGGGCCCTTATGTGCCCGTTCGTATTACGGGAAAGGAACCATCCATTCTGGGGATATGAAAATTGTTAAATCCTCCGGCGACTTTGATATCATGTGCCGCTATACGGAATCGATTATGGCGGACACCGGTTCTGCCATCGGTAAGGGTGAATTCCCCATTGCTCCGTATCAGTTGAATAAGGCCATTCCTTGTTCCTACTGCGATTACAAGACCGTGTGTCGCTTTGATAATGAGCGCAATCAATACAATTATTTGAGCGCTCTAAATGAGGCGAACGCTCTTGAAAAAATGCTCGATGCCCTCAATGGTTCATCTGGACAGACTGAGGCTAACGCTGATTTTTGTGAAAGCTCTAATACCGATAGTTCTATGACAGGAGGTGACGATAATGGGCGTTAAATGGACACCGGAGCAGGAATCTGCCATCATGTCCCCAAAGGATAGTAATCTAGGGGCTCAAACCTTGCTCGTCGCCGCTGCTGCTGGTTCTGGTAAAACGGCGGTTCTTGTAGAGCGTATTATTACGCGGTTGAAAGATATGGAGAATCCTTTATCCGTACAAGAACTGATGGTTGTTACCTTTACGAAGGCCGCTGCCGCTGAAATGAGCGCTCGTATTGGCGTCGCCTTAGCTAAGGCAATGGAATCCACCGATGATAAAGCGTTACAAGCGCGCCTAGAGCGACAGCTTAATCTATTGCCATCGGCACATATTTCGACATTGCACTCCTTCTGTCAGTGGGTGATTCGATCTTATTTTTATAAACTAGATATTCCGCCTACAGCCCGCATCGGCAACGAAGCGGAAATGGCCCTCTTAAAACAAGAGGTGTTAGAGAACCTTTTGAAAGAGGCTTATGAACATAATACGTATGGTATTTTTGACCTATCTGATTTCTTTAGCGATGATAAATCTGATGCAGGATTGCAAGATAAGGTGCTCAGCCTCTATGAATTCGCCATGTCTCAATCGAATCCTGACGGGTGGATGCGCCATGCCGTAGAACCATATAAGGCTGCTCAAGAGCAGGATTTACGAGATACCTTATGGGGCCGTGCTATGTGGGATGACCAACAGGCCGAAATCGACCGCATTGCTAACCGCATCGAACAGATGGAACCTTTACTTGAAAGTCCTGTAGGCCCTAAGAAATGGGACAAGGTGTACCAAGAACAATTAGCCGCATTAGCCCAATTAAAAGGGGCGCAGACCTGGTCCGATATGGTCGATGTATGCCGTAACTTAGATACCTTTACAAAAGCTAGTTTTACAAGCCTTGGTAAAGCCTTAGAAAAGGGCGAAGTCGATGGTGCGTTAGCAGACGAATTTAAATCGCTAGGCTCTCAAAACAAAGATAGCTTAAAGGGGATGAAACGGTCTATTCCATATTGATGAATCCGTTCTGCAACAGCAATTTAAAGACCAATATCCGCTCATTCATAATCTTGTAGAATTGACTATCGCCTTTCACAAAGCCTATGACGAGGCTAAAAAAGAGCAAGGCATCATGGACTTTAGCGATTTGGAACATCTCTGCTTGGCACTCCTTGTGGAACCAGGTACAGAAGATGATCCACAACCATCCGAAGTGGCCCTTGAGTTACAAGATACGTTCAAAGAAATCATGGTAGACGAATACCAAGATACGAATGGTGTACAGGAAACCATTATTAACCTCATTTCCCGCGTGGATAATCGTTTTTACGTAGGCGATGTGAAGCAGGCCATTTATAGTTTCCGTATGGCGGATAGTTCGCTGTTTATGAACAAGTATAATACGTATGGACTCATGAATGATGCCGTAGAGCGCCGCATCGATTTGGCGAAGAATTTCCGGTCTCATGAAAATATTTTGACCACTACAAATTTCATTTTCTACCAAATTATGACCCAAGAGGCAGCGGAGCTTGATTATGGCGAAAAAGAATCGCTTATACCGGGCCGTATCGTAGAAGAGGCTCCATCCGATTGGGTGGGCGGCGCTGTAGAATTACATCTCTTGGATACGAGCGATACGAATCGTTCTGACGAAACCGATGGTGATTCCGAAACCGCAGGCGATGAACCGGAGAACAATGAGCGAGAACTGGATTTTATCATCCAAAAAATCAAGGAATTACACGCCTCGAAGAAACAGGTGCAAAATGCGGATGGCTCGTTCCGCCAAATTCAATGGCGCGACTTTTGCCGTATTGCGTAGGTCCCTTGCTGGGTGGGGTACACGGGCCGTAGCAGCTATGCGCCAAGCCGGTATTCCAGCCGTTGTTAATGAACGAGATGGCTATTTTGAAGCGCAAGAAATCCAATTGCTCTTATCCTTGTTACAAATCATCGACAATCCTGAGCAGGATTTGCCGATGGCCGCCGTATTGCATTCAGGACTTGTAGGGCTTGATGCGAATGAACTCGGTGCATTGCGCCTTACCGGGGACGGCTCTTTATGGTCTGTTATGTCTCTCTATGCAGAACAGGCTCAAGATGAACGTTTGCTCCAATTCATCGCTCATATCGAGCGTTGGCGCACATTATCTCGCCGTCATGGTGTAGCAGATCTATTGTGGGATATTTACGAAACATTAGATTACGTGAACTACGTAGGTGCCATGCCGAATGGCCTCGTGCGTCGCGCCAATGTGATGGCCCTCTATGAACGGGCTAAGGGATTTGAATCCTCCGGATTCCGCGGGCTCTTTAGGTTCCTTCGCTTTGTTGAAAGCTTACGCGATAGCAATCAAGATATGGCCGTTGCCAATGTAGTTACCGAAGCAGATGACGTAGTGCGCCTTATGACCATCCACAAAAGTAAGGGCCTTGAATTCCCTGTTGTATTCCTGTCTGGTGTACAAAAGAAATTCAATACCATGGACTTCAATTCACCATTATTAGTCGATAAAAATGGCGGTATCGGATTAAAGGGCTATTACCCAGACATTCGCGTATCCTATCCGTCCATGCCGTGGCTCTATTGTAAATCCATCAAATCGGATGCTATGAAAGCCGAAGAACAGCGTATCCTCTACGTTGCATTGACACGGGCACGGGATAAACTATTCTTGACCGGATATATTAACAAGGAAATCAAAAAGGAAAAGGGCGTTGGCGCTCATATAAAACATGCGGCCTTGACGCAGACCCAAGCATTAGGTGCCGATTTAATCAAAGCTGGTAATTCCTATTTGCATTGGTTGCTCATCGCCTTCGCTCGTCATCTAGATGGGGGTGCACCACTTCGCAATATCATTGAACTCGAAGGAGAAACAAACTTTGACTTGCTCGACCGTCAATGTCAGGTAAAGGTAGAGATTCATGATGGTTCTCTTTATGGAGATTTAGATTACAAGGCTGATGTGGATGAAACGACCATCAATACGGTTCGCGTATTAGGTAAGGTAAATGATGTAGCATTGCCAGAGGAAATCGTACAGCGCTTTGCTTCACCTATCCAAATCTTGTAGCCGCCAAGACGACGGCTAAGATTTCTGTTAGTGAATTGAAACGACGGTTTGCCGAACGTGATGCGGAGGCCGTATCGGCTACAGATGTATCGATGCAACAGAAACCAGTAATATCCTGTGATATAACTGAGGATACGACTGGTGAGAATGCCATATTAGATACAAGCATTCCTACTATTAGTGGAACGGAGCTAGCCGATTCCGTATTTGGTCGTAAACCACTGGCTATTGCAGCAGCTGATGAGGTCGTAACGGGTGCGCAATGGGGCACATTGATGCATGAAGCGATGCAATGGCTACCTGTTAAAAAGTATACACAAAAATCCATGACAGATATGCTTGATTCATTGCAAGCAGAAGGTAAATTTAGTGATGAGGAACGCAGTCTATTAAGTGATCGTAGCTTATATGGATTCTTTAACTCTGATCTTGGCCAGCGTCTCATTGCATCAAAACGAGTGGAACGAGAATTGCCGTTTAGCATGCTCTTTGACGGCAATCGGGTATATCCTGATGTAGAGAATGGTGAGCGTCTATTCTTACAAGGGATTATCGATACGGTCTTTGTAGAAGATGATCAATGGGTCCTCGTGGACTATAAGACGGACCGCGTTAAGAGTGGAGATGAGCTTATCCGTCGCTATAAAATACAAATGGACCTCTACAAAGAGGCCCTAGAACGATTGACAAACATGCCTGTGAAAGCAAGTTATATTTATAGCTTCCGCTTACATGAAGCAGTTCTGTTGTAAGCACATATAAGACAATCGATTTAGCATAATACGAACCCCCTTTACTGGTTTGCCAGCAAAGGGGGTTCGTATCGCTTAGAGAAGCGGTTTTTTCTTTTGATGTTTTGTCGGTGCAAATACTTTGAGGACCCGTGGTAATACCTCGAGGTCTACAGGCATATAAGGACCTGCGTCACCATCCATGTTGGTTGGTAAATTATCTATATTGCTCAATAATTCGATATGAGCTTTTTTGACTGTTAATGTCGTTGTATTGCTAGAGTTATAGATGGCGCCACTTAGGATAAGAGGTAGAACCTTGAAGATGTCGAGGATAAAGTATTCCTTAAAAATAACGAGGCGCATATACCCATCGTCTACGGAAGCCTCTGGCATAAAGCGTTCAAAACTAGACACTACATTGGTAAGTAGAGCCAGTACAAGAGGAGATTTGCAAATGAAATCATCATCTTCCGTTTGAATGCGGTATGTATAGTCCTTTGTAGTGAAGAGGGCTTGACCGGCGCGCAAGAAGTAGGCCAATGGACTAAGATGCGCTTTTCCTTTGGCGTTACCTCTTCGATAACCTTTGGAATGACACCGGCTGCAATGTTATTGCAGAAGTATTTATCGTTGCAGCGACCAATATCGATGGAGCGAACTTGGTTGATATCAAGGCGGCGAATCGCCTCTAATGGTCGTTGTGGAATGCCGAGAGCACGAGACATATCGTTGACGGTTCCTACCGGAATAAAGCCAAAGGTTGCTTTGAAACCACCTTGAGCGATACCATTTACCGTTTCATTAACAGTACCATCGCCACCCATGCAGAAAACGGCGTCAAAACCATCTTCACAAGCGGCCTTTGCAAAACGGGTTGCATCGTCGGCACCGGTGGTAAATTTAACTTCAATTGTGTCAAAAAGGGTGCTCAATTTCCACTGTAAATCAAGGGCGTATCGGCGTGCTGCACCGCCGCCAGATACAGGGTTAATGATAACCAAACAACGACTCATAGGGGTAACTTCCTCACTTTTTAACTGTGACTATCTTGAAATTGACAGTCATATGTACGGGACTTATAATTATAGGGTATACAATTATTATATATATATGTGTTCGTATATAAAAATGCTTACATTCTATTATACTCATTTTAGGCGTTCATTGAAAGTATGAAAGCGTGTAAACATTAGAGGGGACCTAAGGCTAGAAATATGACAAAAGACGTGAAGGGTACAAAAGAACCAAAAGATGTGTATCATTTTTCCGCTGTAGATTCAATTGAACGATTGCCTTTAAGTGAACAAGTTTATGTGACCTTGAAACAGGCTATTTTAACAGGGGAGCTATTACCGCAAGAAAAACTAAATGAAGTTAAGATCGCAGAACAGCTCAAAGTCAGTGCAACGCCAGTTCGCGAAGCTTTCAGAAAATTAGCAAAAGATAACCTTGTTGTTATCGTGCCATGGAAGGGTGTTACCGTTAAGGCGGATACACCAGAAGAAATCGTGGCGCTATATCAATGCCGAGAGGTTATGGAAGGTTTGGGGGCGCGTTTGTGTGCTCGTCACGCTACGCCAGAACAAGTGGCAGAGCTTAAGGAATTATGCAAGGAAATGCATGCCATTGAGGACGCTACGGCACGCGTAGAGGTTAATAGCCGATTCCACAGCATGATTGCTCAATTCTCTGGCAATGATCGCGTTGTTGATTACTTAGCCGATTTCCGTGAACGCGTAAATCGCGATATGTATTTGAGTTCCTTCAATGCAGTGCGCACACATGATTGTGACGATGAACATGATCACATCGTAGATGCCATTGAACGTCACGACGAAGTGGCCGCAGAAAATGCGATGCGCAAGCATATCAATAATGCGTTTATCTTTAAACGGGCTAATGCGGAATTACAAGATAAGAAATTGAACGAAGTATAAAAACTACATAGACATAGTAAAAAGGACCCTAGATAGGGTCCTTTGTTTTGCAAAGTCATATATAAGATATTGTAAGGGGTTTATCTTTTATATATGTTGTACGTGTTAAGTAGGAATTACTTTATCTTGTTAATCTCATTTTTGAAAGGTTATATAATGTTGTTTTAATTGAATAGAAGAGAGTGTAATAAAGAATTAATTTTGTCTCTATTCATATGAGGTCTATTGATTAGAGACGTTTTTTTAGTTCCAAAAAGCGCTGATGTGCTAGTCGGAAAAATTCGACTCTTTCATAATGTTTTGAAAGATGTCTATTACAGGATTTATAGTCTTGCGTACGAAGATGTAGCAATTGACTGGTAGAAACATTGAGGCAATAAGCAATTTTAAATACTACCTCGATGGATACGCCTGATATTCCGTATCCACATTCTAATTTACTCAAATAGCTGCGACTAATGCCCACGACATCGGCCAATTGTCGTTGTGAAATGCCCATCGACGTTCGCAGGGTAGAGATTTTTGTGACCCAAGCACATATACTGTTGCTGAAATTTTGGGTCCTGATAATGATTCCGTCGGTAGGCCGGCATTGTAAGTGTAGGATCCTTCATAAGACCTCCTTTCCGATTCCTACCTTGTGCTTTTAGTATACTTAGCAAATACATTGTTGACTAATATGTAATATGTGATAATTATTATGTATATATGATAATTACACGAAATGTTAATTTTATGGAGATCTATTATGGAAAAATATATAGCTATCGCCTGCGGCGGTGCTCTTGGTGCACTAGCGCGAACAGTGGTAGGGGAATGGATAATGGCGCGGTTAGGACCTTATCCTTTTGGCACAATTACGGTCAACTTAATCGGGTGTTTAATCATCGGCATCATCTTAGGTGCCTATCTTTGTAGACCCGACTGGCCTCAATGGGTTCGGTTCTTTTTGGTCGTTGGTGGATTGGGTGCCTTTACCACATTTTCTACATTTGCCTTTGAGCTTTTACAGCTCTTAACATCTGGTGATGTTACAGATGTTCTATTCTATGGGGCGGTGCAAATCCTCGGCGGTTTAGCCCTTTGTGCCATCGGTATGTGGATTGCTAAACTCGTATGTGCGTAAATGCATATTAGCAGCTATCGTTCATATGATATAGTAAATGTATTGCTATATATTACGCTTGATATACATGAAATAGAATATATATTGAAAGGTTAGATTATGAAAGAAATAAAAGTACAAGATGCAGTTGGACATGCCTTGGTACACGATATTGTACGCATCGTCATTGGCGAGGTGAAAGATACACCATTCCGCCGTGGTCATGTGATTACAGAAGCAGATGTGCCAAAATTACTCGATCTTGGTAAAGAACATATTTATGTAATGGAACCAGAAGATGAAGGGTTCCTCCATGAAGAAGATGTGGCCCGTGCCTTGTATGATATCGCAAAGGGAGACTACATGCACGATGGTCCGATGGCACAAGGTAAAATCGAGGCCATTGCCGATGTGGATGGCCTACTCAAGGTGGATGTAGATAAACTATACGCTATCAATAGCATCGGTGAATTGACCATCGTTACAAAATTGAATAATACGCCCGTAAAAGCGGGCGATAAAATTGCCGGTATGCGTTGTATTCCATTATTGCTAGAAGAACAACAAGTAACAGAGGCTCAAAAAATTGGTGGACCTATCTTAACTATCAAACCATTCGTACGCAAAACAATGGGCATCGTTACAACAGGGTCCGAAGTATTTGAGGGGCGCATTAAAGATGCTTTCACACCTATCATCGAAGAACGGTGCGCGCCATTTGGGGTGAAAAAAATCGCCCATGAAATCGTGACGGATAACACGGACGATATTGTGGCTGCTATCGACAAAGTAAAAGCGGCGGGCGCAGACATCATATTCTGTACCGGCGGTATGAGCGTAGATCCTGATGATTTAACACCAGGTGCCATTAAACGCTACGCAGACCGCGTTGTGACCTATGGACTTCCTGTCTTGCCAGGCTCTATGGTGTGCATTGCGTACTGTGCTGATGGTACACCTATTCTAGGCGTACCAGGGGGTGTATTGTTTAGTAAACCAACGGCCTTTGATGAAATTGTGCCTCGCCTTATTGCAGACGATGAAATTACAAAAGAAGATTGTATTGCACTAGGCCATGGTGGGTTCTTGGGATAAAATAGATTTAAAGATAGATTTTATCTTTATAATAGTAGTATTTGTACCTGAATAAAATAAAAAATATACCTAAAAAGGGACTGTAGCGAAATATGGTAAAACTGTATTTGCTACAGTCCTTTTGTCTTATTATACTATTACTTAATTTTATTGTACTTAGTGTTCTCCGTTTCTTCTAAACCTAATTTCAAGGATCAAACTGGTAGTATCAATGCGAGTGTAGGACGTATTTATTGCAAATGGAAAAGTGTGACTCACCAGGCAGGTATTTATGCTGGAGAAGATTGCTATGATAAGATTTATAACAGCATTGGTCTAGTTCCAAACTTAGGCGTAGAATCTAAAGGTAAAGCCAGCTCGACTACTCAATCTGCTATTTTGGATGATATACTAACAGTAGATGGTAAAGAAATTGATACTAAGACGATTAATACCAATACCGAAAATACGTTACATCAGCTAGATAAAATTTTTGATAAAAAGAAAATTGAAGAACGTCAAGAGTTAGCTCATCTATTCTCTAAAAATGCATTTGAACAACTACATAACTGGCAACCAACAACTAAGGATGGTAAAGTTGCTAAGTCCATTGCGCATGGTGTAGTAGGTGGGAAATCAAGTAATAGTGGTGCTGCAACTACATCTTATGCTACAAAGTGGAATGAAGGTTTATTTCATGATGATAGAGTTGATCTTGATGGGATTTCAGAAGATAATAAAGATTTAGCATTAGCAGATTTAAATTATGACGTAGCTCAAAGTAATAGATATAATATTAATAAACTAAGAGAAAAGAAAAAATATATACGTAAAGAACATTTGTATTCTGAGTCCAAAGGGATTGGAGCAGGTATTACTGATGTTGTTGGGATTGGATTTTCAAGAGGTTATGGGATAGATTCGGAAGGTTCTTCATATGTTACAGACCAAGTTTCTATAGGGCCAAGTGCATTCCCAGTTCAATCTACAACCAGTGACACTAGAGTTTTATATGGTGAGCAAGGGTTTACAGGTGGGGCCATTTCAATATCAATGAATACTGGTGGTGGTGAAAGTTATAGTATGGGCCCTACCAATATAACTGAGTCTAAAACTATGAATGTTTCGCCAGAGGCAACAATATCATTTTCTTATACAGAGAAGTTGGAAAGTGAAGTTCCATCAGAATATGTGGTGAATGATACTTCTGTAGATTTATCAACTTATACACCAGATCAACCCGATGGTGTATATTCACCTCCTCCAACAGAACCTGAAGCTGAAATTAGAGAAACAAATGATATGGAAAGTTTAGAGAATCGTATTCGAGCTATTAGAACTCAATTTGAAATAGAGGATTAATTATGAAAAAAATAATGTCTTATTTTAATTTATTGCCTTTATCGTTTAAGCTTATTTTGGGTTTTACTGTTATATGTGTGATTATCATTTTTTTTATGACAGTAGCTGCTTTTTTTAATAGACCTAACCAAATTCAAAAGCTTGAATCATATGAGCAAAAGCTTGTAAGTATATCTTCTTATAAGGTAAATGAAGATCATTATGCTACAGGTAGGAATAGTCAGGTTTATAATTTTAAAATTATATATGAGCATATTGAATTTGAAAAAAATTAAAGCTTTACTTTCGAATGACAGAATTAAGTGGCGTGAATATAAAAAAATAGACATATAATAGGCTATGATTTAAATTATGATGTTACTATTAAAATTGAGGGACATTCTTCTGATAATAGGGTAATAGTAGTTTTGAGTACTGAAAAGTAGTTAGTAAATAAGAATAGGTTGTTAAACTTTAGCATATCTCATTATTGTGTTGAACTATTATAAAATAGGTTAATAGGTATAGTGGATTAATGCTTACTATTTTGCTTAAATAATATTTATATTCTTGTTTAATATGAAGGTTGTATATTTAGATAGAAGATAGTTGATTAGTGGTTCTATAATAAATGTTGGGGTGACACTACTACAGTGTCACTTCCAACATTATTTTATATTGTACGCCGAATAGGCATGACTAACCCCCCAGTTAAACTGGGAGTCGAAAAAAATTCTTAGAGAAAAGGAAAGAACCTCCTAGTGATAGAATGAAGTTGGTCTGGCAACCACAACATTTCAACATAGGAGGTTCAATGTCAATGAATGACGTAAAAAGCTTATCACATAGTAAATGGAGATGTAAATATCATATTGTTTTTGCTTCAAAGTATAGAAGACAAATAATTTATGGTCGTATAAAAGCTGATGTAGGTAAAATCTTACGAGATTTATGTAATAGAAAAAATGTAGAGATTATAGAGGCAGAATGCTGTCCGGATCATATTCATATGCTAGTAACTATTCCACCACATTTAAGTGTATCAAGTTTTATGGGATATTTAAAAAGTAAAAGTAGCCTCATGATATTCGATAAACACGCGAATTTAAAATATAAGTATGGAAATAGACATTTCTGGTGTAGAGGATATTATGTGGATACAGTGGGAAGATACGAAGGAGCGATAAAAGAGTATATTCGCAATCAACTACAAGAAGATATAGCACAAGATACATTAAACTTTAAAGAATATACTGACCCGTTTACGGGTGAGCCGGTAAAATAGGCAAAATAAAAGCCCCCGAGTAGGGGGCAGCCAGTGGTAATAGAGTGATTGTCAGATTATTCAAAGCCCTCTTTAGAGGGCTACCACTAGAGAAAGACCCTTATAGGGTCAGAGCAAACCACCCGTTCTACGGGTGGTTATGATTTAAAATGATTTTTTACCCAATGTAGGGTGGCTACAACGTTTTAATGTTAGCGTATCAATCATATGAACCGCTTCGTCCAATGTAAGGTCCTCTCGTTTTGTAGGTGTTTCGAGGACTGCTAACGGATGGTCTGCGCCTACTTCGCCGGATGGCAAATAGATATATTCTTGATTGATTGTATCGCCAAAGATATAGCCTGCTTGTAAATGCTCTTTATGGATGCGACTCATAATGCTCCTTTATAACTGTATGATGCACATTTGAATAGTATGTCAGTTATGCGCTCATAGGGATTCAATTACAGTATTTTTGGTATCTTAAATTCTGCATAGTCTGCAGAAACGAGTTCTAATTTAGTATTTCCATATGTAGATGGAATTCGTTTGAAAGAGTTTTGGTCATGTAAATGGCCAAATATACATATATCTACATGATAGCGCTCCATGAGGTCTGTAAAGCCTGATGGGGCGTTATTTTCATTGAATGGTGGATAATGTAACAATAGAATGCGCGTTACAGGTAGTGGTTCGCTGGTATTCTCTGTTTTAGCATGTTCCTTTTGTAACGTTTGGATAGCGTGCTCCATTTCTTGTAATGCCGCTTCAGTACGCATAATTTCTCTGTCATAGATAGACTGATCTGTATCCGGTTCAAAGCTAGCATCATCAGGACAGATGTAGCCACGCGTGCCACCGAAGGACAAAATGCATTGTTGTTCAGAAGTTTGGCTTTCACCAGTTAAAGCATTAACCTGAGTGGTGAGATTGATGATACGGGCCGTACCGTGGCCTTGTAAAAAGGTAATAGCATCGCCCATAGCATTTTTCATTTTGTTTGCCGATGACCACCAATAATCGTGGTTGCCGCGAATCATAAATTTTTGACCCGGAAGACTGGCGATTTCTTTGAGGTCGTAGAGTGCTTCATCGAGGCGCAAAGCCCAGCTCATGTCGCCTACGAGAAAGATAATGTCTTCATCGGTGACGGTGGACAGCCAATGTTCTTTTATACGTTGCCAATGATTGTCCCAGTGGGGACCGAATATGTTCATCGGTTTCGTAGGTGGATTACCTGATAGATGAAGGTCTCCAATGGCGTAAATGTTCATATATGTCCTTACTAGAGTCCTCTAACCTACGGAACTCGTAGCAGAGGGTTCTTATTTCAATTCAAAATAGGGTGTAATATTCTGTAAAATTTTCGCAGCTCGTTCATCATTGCACGTTTGTGGAATTTTATAACCCACGTAGAGCGGCGTTGTGATATAGCGAGGAATCACCTTGATATATTCGTAACCATCTTCTAGTTGATAGAAAAAATAGTTATAGGATTGGGAAAATTTTGCCAAGCTATCTAGTACATAGCGTATGGTCTGTTGTAAGCGCATGGCGATGGAGCGGACAGGCGCATCGGGTTTATACCGCAAATTGTATTCAAAGAATCCAATAATAGGGTGTTTGGATAAGGTGATGCGGATATCTTGATCTTCGTGTAATAGCCAACCATTCATGTTCTTGACCGTAATGTCCTCGTGATAATCGTAGTTGCGTAGGCCTATAATTTGGCTGTGCGGATGTCGAATGGAACCGCCCGACATGGGGCCATGGTTTTTAAAGAATAGAACGGATTTATATTCCTTTGTAGCAATCGTTTCATGCCATTTATCTAGACCGAATTGAATGATCCGTGTTGCATCATCAACGGAAAGGGTGGATAGTTCGCCTTTGGTCACCTTCTGTTTCAACGATGACCGTAGGCCACGTATCCTGTAAAACAGGATATTTATTCATGAGCCATATGATATGACCATCTTGAGCCAGAATATCTGTTAACTTTGACCGGTCGCAGAATGGACAGCGCACACTTGCGTCACGCATATTTACAGGCTTTGTACGCCCTAGTGCAATGTCAAATATAAGTGGTTCGTTCATGGTGCGCCTCCTTTCATCTCATACCTTTAATCATACCATAAATGACAGTATTACACATGAAATAATGGTATAATATATTAATAATCTTTACCAAATTATAGGAGGTCTTATGAAACCTACAACCTTGGTATTTCCCATAGATGAACAACATAGAATTTTGCTGGGCCGTAAAAAACGCGGCTTTGGCGCTGATAAATATAATGGCTTTGGTGGTAAAATCAATGCTGGTGAAAGCTTTCGCCAATGCGCCGTTCGTGAACTATATGAGGAATCGGGCATACGCGTTGATGCGTCTGATCTAGAATGCGTAGCCCTTTTTGACTTTCAGTTTCCTTATGATGAAAGTTTAACCCATGTGGGCTATGTATATTTTGTACGCGTTACCGATGTAAAACCTATTGAATCAGACGAGATGGAACCGCATTGGTTTACATTGGCCGATGTCCCTTATGAGCATATGTGGGAAGGGGACCGTACGTGGCTTCCTATGCTGTTAGAGGGCAAGTTGTTGAAAGGGCCTATCCGTTTTGGTCCAGATAACAGTCATGTTGAGGACATGCGTTTAACAGAGGTCGATAATGTCATGGAAAGTGAATTGTTGGCCCGTATCGATATATATATTAATGAATAGAGTGTAGTGAAAGTATAGGATGTGCTTTCACATATACCTATATTGAGGAACTATGAAAGAGATGAATAACCCCAAGTGGGTGCCACAGTTGTTGGCGTGGTATGATGTAAATAAACGGGATTTGCCGTGGCGTGACTGCGGTGACCCTTATAAGGTGTGGGTGTCTGAGGTAATGAGTCAGCAAACCCGTATTGAGGCGATGAAGCCTTATTATGATAATTGGATGCGTTTGTTTCCTACATTAGAAGAGTTGGCAAGGCATCCGAAGATGAAGTGGTCCACGCTTGGCAAGGCCTTGGTTATTATAGCCGTGCCCGTAATCTCCGCCTTGGTGTGCAAGATGTGGTGAATAATTATGGTGGTGTAGTGCCTCATAATCGCAAAGAAATGGAGTCCTTAAAGGGCGTTGGTTCTTATACGGCTGGCGCTGTGCTATCCATGGCCTATGGCGAGCCAGAGGTGGCCGTTGATGGCAATGTATTGCGTATCTATGCTCGTTTGTACGGTATATTCGATGATATTTTAGGTACAAAGGGCAAGAAGGCCATAACTGCTATTGTAGAGGACACGTTGCCTCATGATAGACCAGGCGATTTTAACCAAGCCTTGATGGATTTTGGCTCAGCCGTATGTATCCCTAAGACGCCACGTTGCGGTGAGTGCCCTATCGTCAATATGTGTCATGCGTACCAACATAATGTAACCGATCAATTGCCTGTGCGTATCAAGAAAACAAAGGTTGTTGATGTGCCTGTCTTTGTAGGTATCCTTAGTTATGGCGACTATTATTTGCTACATAAACGCCCTAATCGAGGTCTGTTGCGCTCCATGTGGGAATTTCCATCTATAGAAAATGCGGATTCCTATGATGCGGCAGAATCTGGTTTAACTGAAATCGTAGGGGCATTGGGCTTTAGTCTATCCTTGCAACCTGTTATTGTGAAAGAATTAACTCATGTATTTTCTCATCGTAAATGGTTTATGAAGGCCTTTCGAGGAGATTTGCTGTATACTGGAAATCATACATCAATAGAATCGATACAAAAGCAATTACCGAAGGAGTGGATGCTTATCAAACGGGATGAATTTGCCGATTATGCTTGGGCGGGACCTCATGGTAAATTGACAGAATTATGTCCTATTGTAGAATAAATTTATGAGATGAACACTGATTTTATCTCAATGTATTAGACATTACTTGATATACAGTTAGGAGCGTATATGCAATTAATTATAAATATTGTGTTTCTCGTGGTGCTAGCCATAGCCTTTTTAGGCTTTTGGGGATTGTACCTCTATTTATGGAAACCGAAAAAACTATGGCCTGCGTGGCTGGCCTATATTTTGGTAGTCGTTGGCTGGTTCTGCGGGGTACGATACTATTTCTTATACCAAGTTGATCTATACGGCACGCCTTGGTATGAATGGCTTAACTTGTTTAGAACGGAAAGCTATGGCGTAGTATTCGCCATATTCTTGTGTATACCAGTTTTCATCGTATTGGCCTTGATTTATGCGCTGGTAAACCGCATCTCCCATAAGGTTCCCGTCGAAGAACGGACAGGGCGCCGAGCTTTCTTTAGAACCGTAGGTACCCTTGTACCTTTGGCTGCCATGGGTGGCGCTGGCTATGCTGCCTATGAAGGACAACGAGAAATCGTTGTGACCCATGAAAGCTTTGGTTATACCAACCTACCGCCAGGACTTGCAGATTACAAGATTGTACAACTCAGTGATATCCATATTGGGCCAAGCATCGACTAGATGACTTTGACGAAATCTTGCGATTAGCACTATTAGAACACCCAAACCGCGTTGTCATCACCGGTGACCTTATCGACAAGATACAATGGCTACCTGAAGTCTGTGATCGCTTAAAGGTATTTGCAAAACAAATTCCTGATGGCGTAGACTATATCCTTGGCAATCATGAATTCCATCACGATGTAAATAAAATCGTCGATGATATTAAAACAAAAACGCCATTAAACGTACTGATTAATGACAATATTCAAATCATGGGTGGTAAACAGCCGGTCTATATGGCTGGTGTATCCTATGACAATGAACGGCGTAAAGAAAACCGTGAAGCCATGATTGATAAGGCCTTGTCCGGAATCCCTAATAATGCCTTTGTTATTCTGTTGGCTCACCATCCAGAATTCTTTGATGAAGCCATCGAACGCAATGTGCCATTAACCTTGTCCGGCCATACTCACGGTGGACAAATCATCCTCTTTGGCATGCCTTGGGTACCGATTGGTACACCATATGTAAAAGGTCGCTATACAGAGAAAAATAGCGTATGCTACGTAAACAACGGATCTGGACACTGGTTCCCTATTCGTATTAACTGTCCGAGAGAAATTACGGTTATTACGTTCTTTGATGGGGTAGCTTAGGTAGTGGCTTTGCTATATTAATAGCTATAATATTTAAGCAATTTTAGATGATTAAAGTTCATAATATAAACGAGGTATTGTATTTTGCATACGATACCTCGTTTTATTATATGAAGTTATATAAGAGTTGTGATATATTAGAAATGAACTTTTAATAATGTTGAGTACAGAAGCGAGTGTGTTAACAGATGATTCCGTTGTCTATTTATAAAATTGGGGTTCCTGTAGGTTTATTTGCTTATTATGTATTTAGGTTGTTCAGAATTTATATTTTAAAAAGTAATATGGAGTTGAAATTCCCAACTCTATATACTCTTTTTTTAGGCTTAGGGATTCCGGCAAGTCTTTTTCTCATAGTGCAAACATTTTTTATTCCTGATTTAGTTGATTACCTTAGTTTACTCTATGTAAATGTAGGTATTTTTATTTATTGTTGAAATTATTTCAACATTCAAACTTAAATCCTCAAAAAGCTATTCTAATGCAAAGGTTTTTCGGTATTATTTGTACTTTATGATGGCTATATTATTATGGATGATATTTAATTAAAACGCCACCACGTAGTCGCTATTATGAATGGGCTAGAAAAAACAGATGTATGTAGTTCTTTTTGTTTTTGCTTACATAATGTCTGCTCTAATTTTTGTTGAAAGTTAATAATCTAATATAGAATTTATCGTATGTAATCAGAGTGTATTTTTAATTTAATAATAGAGGTTACAAGCTAGTGAAAATATATAAATAAATTAACCTATTGCTCTTATGATGGATTTATGGAAATGGATAATCTACGTAATAACTATGATTCTGTTTTTAGAGCTTGATTGTAAAGATATAACAACAGAAGATAAGTTCTGGTTTTATTTCGGATTATATTTTAACTTTCCTACACGGGTTGATAATTGGGCTGCTTTTTTTCCGATTGGATGAGAGATTTAGCGTTTTTGGGATAGAAATAAATCTATTCTGATAATCTTTAAAAAAATGTTGATGAGTTATTTTTGTAGAAATCTAACATTACAATCCTTAGCTATGTCAGTCTTTTTGGGAAGAAGTATTACCATATTGGGAGAATGAAGTAATAAAAAGTAACGAGTGGATCGATGCAGCCACGGCAATTTGATGTATATTGCGTTATGAGTCAATATGATGATTTTTTTAGTGCTTTTGCTTGATATAGTACTTTTTATCGGTTTTTAATTTACGCAAAAAGTAGCTGGTGGAGGGATATATTATAAAGAAAAATGTTTATTAGAACTGTTTTTTTATTAGCCTTCTAGTATGCTTAACATTTCAGCTAAATTCTGTCTTTTGGGCAGATTTAAGTAGAAATAATCCTATACATATTATTGGTTTGGGAAAATATGTGGTACTAGCAGATGGAGGTCTTTATAATGCATATGAACAAAAAGAATATAGAGTCTTTTTGTTTATAGTGCTACCTCCACAAATACTAAGACCTATGTTGTTGGTGAATATGGCGTCTATATATTTGAAAATAAATTATCCTTTATAGAAATATCGTTTTATCCAAATCCATATAAGAAGAATACTGTCCATGAGCAAGTTATCAATTCAATATTTGAAGCATCTGGTGATTCGGTTATCATTTTATCTCAACTTTCAAAGATTGATAAAACTAAAGTAAAAAAAGAGCTATAAAAATCTAGTGATCAAATATTTGATTACGGACGTTTACGTGACATTGATAAACAGTGGGTTGATTTATTAATTGGAAATTAAGTGATGAGAAAAATTCAAATATTTTTTTGATATAAGAGTAATGATAGGGATTGTAGCCATATTAAGTTTTAGTTTATACATATTCTCTGGAGCTACACTAAATTTTTATCAAAATCCTAGTAAGGAAATCGTTGTAATTGGTAACTATCAATTTAGTCGATATCCAATAGTTGAGTTAGAGGATAGGAGTAAGAATATATCACTTGAAGTGAGAGTTTATGCCAAATTATTGGAAGATAAAACACTTTATGTATTAGGTGAACGAGCCGTTTATATTATTGATGTAGAATCAAATAAGATACGCATGATTTATAATGATACCCCTTTGTTTGATCAGTACATAAGTAATGCGCAATTAGTGTCGCTATATGGTAGTAATATTGAGGCTGTTAATACATTATCGGATAAAGATAAGTATTATATAGACAAATTAATTACACCAGAGGTTTATTCGTCGTTAAGTTATGATAAAGACCATAAGCAGTGGCTTGATAGGATAGTAGATTTATTAAATCATTGATATTTAGATGAAGATTAAAAAGTATGAGACAGTTTTTAGTTGATGAATTCAGTAAGTTTAAGATTGAAGTAGTAGAGTTAATTCAATATGTAAGTAAATTTAAAAACACTTACGATGAATATACAAACTTATCTTTCAATAAATATTTTAGTTTTATTGGGGATAGAAGCAAATATTTTTTTATGTTTTTATGTTTCTTTTGATAAAAGCATATAATCAAGAATACTACAATATGTTATTTTTATGTAGGGCATACTCTTTATGTTCTTTTCGTTTTTATTACAAATTACATGCGATTGAATTATTATAAAAAAGATTCTTTTAATTGGCTTAATGTCGTTACAATGATTTTATTAATAATGGTTTTGATTTTTGGGAATAGTATTACTATTTCTAGTTCTAATTTTAGGTTTAGTGGCACTACTGACTATATATTGGGAAATCAGGTGCTATGGAGTGTAGCTGTACCTGAGATATTCTTTCCACTTCTGATGGGGCTGATACTATTTGGGGCATTTGGAATCGATAAATTATGGTCTAATGATAAAACTATTGAAACGAATGGGATTATTTTTGATAATAAAGTTATTGATGTATGGTGGGGAAACAGAAATGATTTAACCGATGGACAGATTAAGACTTTAAAGTTCTATTATAGCCGTCAAGATAACTATCCTTTCTGGGTTGATATTTATAAAAGTGTTTTTAATTGATAGTTTATGGTTTTTATGGACGTAGTACTGTCCGTCAGTGGCATATGTTTAATGTGTTTTTTTAGCTTTTTATTATGTATAACTTTTGTTGTAACTTATACGATTGAGCCATCCATTTTAAGATATGCTTTATACATTTATCTCACATATACTGTATTTACTATGATATGTAGACGCTTGATAGATAGCAATAGCAGTATTTTCTGGCTTTTGTGTTTGTTTGTGCCTTTAGTTAATATATACGTACTATACTTGTTATATAATAAAACTTCGGCAGTATATGATCAGGAAAAGTAACTCAATTTTTTTATTATCCTTTATAACTAATTAAACCCTGCTATGAGAATTTCATAACAGCGTTTATTGTAAAGGCTTGAATTGGTGAAAGAAAATGAATAATTTTTTTGGGGTATAAAGGTATATTTTTTTATGTTACTATATTATAACTTTATGTATTTACACAAAGATATATATTTTTAGCTTGGACAGATAACAAAACTAATAAAGATGTAGCATTGAACATGCGCTTTCCTAAAAGTTTTTTTAAAATGCTTATGGTTTTCTCGTATTTATATATAGGGGGCTTAGTTTATATATATATAAGTGCAGATGACTTTACTACTATTATGAGCAGTACCATTTTTTTGGTGTGGTCCTGATATTTCTATTATCTATGTTAATTACTATCCAAAAAAAATCTTCTCCACATTATCATAATTGTAAAAAAGGGTCTCTATTTATGTTAATGTACCCTATAATTGGTGTAGTTCTATATATATGGCTTAAATATAATGGGTTTTGATTAGGAATTTTAGTTGAAATGATCTGATCTTTGTACATTCTTAGAGTATCATTTACAATCAGTATTTATATGGGGATTGGTAGAGAGCATATTCGACGAGATAAATTATGGAGGAATAAACATCAATGAGTGACTCAGATGCTTCTTTATATGATGAAGTTATTGAAGGTTTGAGGTGTAACAGGGAGTTAGAAATATATTATAATGATTCCACATATGGTATTGTTACTTATGGGCCGTTATGGCAACTCTGGAAAGATGAGGATTTTTTAGCAGAATGTAATGATTTTTTACCATTATTAGAAAATCCATTAATAAATGGGAGGAGTTTAAAAGATATTATAGAGCAGAGAGCGTGTGGATTACTTTTAATGTAAAAAGGCCTGAATTATAATTTAATGAAACTATAGAAGGAATGTAGATGATAGAATTAGAACCTATTAAGCAGATAAAAAGTCCAAGTTCAGAAAATGTTATAATTTTTGCTTTGCGATGTGTAAATTATATGATTATAAATGATAAACTTAATGGTTTAATTATTTTGGACATGGATTGGAGCGAAGTTAATAGAATTTATATAGGCGAACAATTATTACTTATTGAAGCTATATATACAGATATGCTGAAAAAAACAGAATTGTATTTAAATTAGAGTCGTCTTTATGCTTTGTAGATATTGATACACATTTTGTTAAGTTAATACCTATTCCTAATAATATTAAGGAATTCTATTTTTATCAATTATACAAATTTAATGATGACATAATTTTAATGCGTACTAATAAAGGCGTAGTATCTTTGTCATTGGTTGATTATTCTGTTCATATTATAAATGAAGTAGCAGAATATGATGAAAAAAATTTGCATACGTTGTTTATGAAAGTGAAACAAAAGAATCCTATTCTCATAATGGAAAATTAGTTTGTTTGGATACAGATAATATAACTATATTAGATTATTTTAAAAAGGTTCAGATTAAAAACCCTATTTCTGTCCCGTATTTTGATGTATCTGTGACGGATAGATATGGTTTAGCTGTTGGAGAGGAACAATTACAGATTTTTAACCTAAATGGAGATATAAAAAGTAGGATATTATCATATAAAAGACCGTGGTATGGTGAGAGGGCTAATATAGTTGGAAAAGATGATGGACTTCATTTATATGTTATAAGCCGTAATGATTTGGAAGAATTAACAAGTTTTTCAGAATATTTAATTCCGTTTGACAAGATGCCTAATCATATAATTCTATTATAAGATTTATATTTAGAAGGTCGTTGCTAGAAATATCGGTTCTTTTGTATTTGTTGCGGTAAATGAGAGTGTGTTAAAGATAAAATTAAATCTGATTAAAAAGGATATAGATAAGTAATGCTTCAGGACTTAATTATAATAATAGGAATAATATTTTTGGCATATAAATTAATAACTCATAAGGGGAAGCTTACTACTAGTTCCTATGGTCTTAACTAGATTCGTTTTGTATGATCTTTTTTGCGTAGATTAGAGTCCTACTGAGGTAAAAATGTTTTTAAAAATATTCAATTTTATTTTTTATGCTGGTATGATCTTTTTTCTAGGAGGCATTACACTAAGTATTGTTATGGAGCCAGAGCTAGGTCATGATGAGTTTTGGATATATTTTTATGGTAGTGCTTACATTATTAGTGGAGTCTTTATATTAGGGTGGTATTTTATATATAGACGGTTAAAACGAAATGAAAAAGAATAAGTATATTGCAATTAACTTTAAGAATACAGTCATTTAAACCACAAAAGGACGCTATAGTCTAATCTTCAGTAGTATATACTGAAGGATTTAGAACTATGGCGTCCTTTTTTCCGTTCATTTGAGGTATGAGAGGATGTTATAGATATGTCAAAGAGATGTGAGAGGTTTATTTCATGCGAACTGCTTCAGCAAATTCGTCTTCGGTCATGAGTTTTTCTTCCAAGATGATTTCCTTGATAGAGCAACCGCGTTTGTACGCTTCTTTTACAACCTTAGCACTCTTATCGTAGCCGATGTATGGTGTTAAGGATGTAGCAATCATAAGGGATTGTTCTACGAAGAATTTAAGTTTTTCAGGTACGAATTCTACGCCGTCGATGCAGTGTGTAGTGAAGGAATTCATCGCATCTGCGAGGAGGCGACAGCTTTCAACAAAATCATAGATCATGATAGGCATGTACACGTTCAATTGGAATGCACCGCTGCCTGCACAAAGTGTCATGGTTGTATTGATACCGAATACTTGGGCACATACCATAGCAAGAGCTTCGCATTGGGTAGGGTTAACCTTTACCTGGCATGATGGAGGAGCCCGGTTCATTTTCAGGAAGATGCCATTCGCCATAGCCACAGCGAGGGCCAGATCCTAAGAAACGGACATCGTTCGCAATCTTAAACAATGTAGTAGCCAATGTGTTAAGTGCACCGTGGGCCATCATGAACGCATCTTTCAAGGATAGGCCTTGGAATTTATTATTCTTAACGCGGAATGGAGCGCCTGTTACCTCTGGCAATACGGTTTCCATAACGTCTAGATATCCCTTAGGTGTGTTCACACCTGTACCAACGGCAGTGCCGCCAAGGGCAACGTCGAGTAGATAATCAGCGTTTTGAAGGAGCATCGTTTTGGCAGTTTTTAGGCCGTCCACAAAGGCGCTAATTTCTTGATCCACCATGATGAAAGTAGCATCTTGTAGGTGAGTACGACCAACCTTTTGCAAGCCTTTACCTTTTTTTCTTGCAATTTTTTCCAAAGGATACAATAAGGCCGTCCAATGCAGGAATTACGCGTTTTGTAATTTCAAAGTACCCGCAGATATGCATTGCTGTTGGGAATGTATCATTTGTACTTTGGCCGCGGTTTACATCGTCGTTAGGATGAAGTGGATTAGCTTCATCTAACTGTTTAGCCCGGTGAGCGATAACTTCGTTCACATTCATGTTTGTTTGTGTGCCAGAGCCTGTTTGGAATACGGTCAATGGGAATTCCTCATCCCATTTGCCATCTACGATTTCATCTACTACTTGGGCAATGAGTTTCGCTTTTTCCTCAGTTACTGCGCCACATTTTGCATTGGTTAAAGCACATGCTTTTTTGACAAGCGCAAGCGCTTTGATTTGTTCAATAGGGATGCGGTGGTCACCGATCTTAAAGTTATTGAACGAGCGTTGCGTTTGAGGTCCGTAAATTCGTCTAGCGTCGACTTCGACTGGTCCCATTGAATCATATTCAATTCTTGTTTCCATAATGTTTACAACCTCCTTAAAAGACATGCCGACCTATCGTCGGTTCCTTTCTATTATATACAGAAAAACGAAAAAATATAATAGAAAATGATAATAAATACCAATTAGATATAATGCGTACATGGCTATTACCTTTATACATATTTGATTTATATCTATAAATTTGTGTATACATAGCACATATATGGTTATATTTATTGTCAACATCGCTTTAACACGATAAAATGAATATAGCTTATAGTTAGTTTTATTTAATTTATAAGAGGAGGTAAGTACTTATGAAACATGATTTTATGAGCCATGACCTTCACTTGCCGGAACTTACGTTGCGTGGGATGTTATTAGGTGCATTGATCACTCTAATATTTACGGCATCTAACGTATACTTAGGTTTGAAGGTCGGTTTGACATTCTCGTCATCCATCCCGGCAGCCATTATCTCAATGGCAATTTTACGTTTCTTCAAGGATTCTAACGTTCTTGAAAACAACATGGTACAAACGCAAGCATCTGCAGCTGGTACCTTATCTGCAATTATTTTTATCTTGCCAGGTCTTTTAATGCTTGGTTATTGGCAAGGGTTCCCATTCTGGCAAACATTCTTGATTTGTGCATGCGGTGGTTCCCTCGGTGTGTTATTCACCATTCCATTGCGCCGTGCCATGGTAGTGAACAGTGACCTACCATATCCAGAAGGCCGTGCAGCAGCCGAAATCTTGAAGGTCGGATCTCATAATGGTGGTGAAGTTGCTAAATCTGGTTCCGGTATGGCAGACATCGTTTCCGGTGGTGCTGTAGCTGGTATCATCAGCCTTTGCGCTAACGGCTTCAAAGTTCTTGGCGATAGCATGAGCTTCTGGCTTCCAGTAGGTAGCAAAGGGATTACTCAAATTCCATTGGGCTTCTCCACAGCGTTGTTAGGTGCTGGTTACCTTATCGGTATCGCATCTGGTATCGCTATCCTCGTTGGTGTTCTCATCGCGTGGGCTGGCTTTGTACCTTACTTGACTAATGTATTTGCTCCAGATGGTGGTGCAACTGCAAAATTTGCTATGGGTATCTGGAAATCTAAAGTTCGCTTTATTGGTGCTGGTGCTATCGGTATCGCAGCGATTTGGACATTGATTACCTTGATTAAACCTATCATCGAAGGTATGAAAATTTCCGTTAAATCCATGAACAGCAGCGCTGCTGAACGCGAAACGCATCGCATGGATACAGATATGAGTACAAAATCTGTATTGATCGTATTTGCCATCATCCTTATTGGTTTGGTTATTACGTTCTGGGATTTCGTATCCGCTGTACCTATTAGTGCAGGCTTGATGTGGACTCTTGTTGTTGTAGGCGTTGTAGTAGCTTTATTAATCGGCTTCTTCGTAGCTGCAGCATGTGGTTACATGGCAGGTCTTATCGGTACATCTGCATCTCCAATCTCCGGTATTGGTATCCTAGCAACTATTATTTCTTCTCTAGTGGTATACTTCATCGCTTCTGAAAATAATTTGTTTGCTACCGAAGCAGGCGTTCAATTCGCTACAGCTATGGCTATCTTCATGACATCCGTAGTTATTGCTATTGCATCTATCTCTAACGATAACTTGCAAGACTTGAAAACTGGTCAACTCGTTGGTGCTACACCTTGGCGTCAACAAATTGCATTGTTACTTGGTTCCGTAGCCGGTGCTATTGCGATTGCTCCAGTTCTTAACTTGTTATACCAAGCATATGGTTTTACAGGTGCGTTGCCTCGTGCTGAAATGGATCCAAATGCTGCATTATCTGCTCCACAAGCAACATTGATGACTACAATCGCTCAAGGTATTTTCAATGCTAGTATGGATTGGAATTACATCTTGATCGGCGTTGGTGTTGGCGTAGTAGCAATCATTGTTAACTTGATTCTTAAGAGCACAACTGCTTCCTTAACATTGCCTCCATTGGCTGTTGGTATGGGTATCTACTTGCCTCCAACATTGGAAGTACCTCTTATTATCGGTTCTTTCTTGAGCTATTTCGTAGGTCGTTACCTCATCGCTCGCGCTAAAATGCGTGCTGGTGAATTGGCTGAATACGATGTAGAACAATCTAATCGTCGTGGCGTTCTCTTTGCGTCTGGTTTGATTGTTGGTGAAAGCTTGATTGGTGTAATCATAGCTGTTATTATTGTATTGTCAGTTACAACTGGTGGTGGTGAATCTCCACTTGAATTAGTTGGTCCTGAATTTGAAAGTACAGCTGGTTGGTTAGGTCTACTTGCTTTCATCTTCTCTGCACTCTATCTAGTTCGTCGTGTTGTAACTCACAAATTTGATAAAGCAGAAGCTCTCGCTATGAAAGCAGAGCAAGAACAAGCAAAGTAAGAGGTTAACCATGAAATTAAAACAGACTGTTCTCATCATGATGGCTGCCGCATTGCCACTCACATCTATGGCAGCCGCTAGTGAAACGATTCCTGTAACAAAGGATACTGGTGCTGTAGTAGCACAAAATAATCGTCACGATGTGACATATCGTCTTTCTAGCACGGCTACGCCAGAGCAAAACAAAAATTACGTTCCGTAGCGAATAAAACTGATCGTGGTACTATCGAAGTGGTAGCGCCAAATGCAGATCGTTATATGGATCGTAAAGAGGTAGGCGTATCTCCTGTAGATGCGACTACAGATCATTTGAATCTCGTATTCCCAGAGGTTAAATCTGTTAGCCCTATCGTTGAAAAAGCCATTAATACAACGATTAAGAAATACGTGTCCAAGGTTCAAAATGACACTCAAAAATTGAACGAAAAAGAATCCAATAAAACGAATGTCATCATGTATTATGATGTAAAAACGGATAAAAATGGTATCTTTAGCGTTTTGATTCACACCTATACAATGCGTGATGGCGATGCAAATGGTGTAAATTATGTAAAAGGCTTTACATTCAATACTACAACAGGTCGTCAATTATCCTTGTATGATCTTGGTGGTTTGAATAAGAAGGAACTCGTTAATGCTATCAATAATAATCAACAAGTGAAGGATGCCGTTGGTGCGAATGCTACATTCGACAAAATGCCATCTGAATTCTACACAACTGAAGATTATTCGGTAGTGATGATTCTTCAACAAGATGTGGATACAATCCATAGTGCTGGTACCGTATATGTACCAGTTGGCAATTTGCGCGACCGTCAAAATGATGTGACCAAATAACAAAACTAACTATATGTGTCTGTATTGTTAAACAATGCAAGGTGCGTAGCACCAAAAAGGGTACACAGACTGTTTTATGTGGTATAGAACTTAATACTTACTAAAAAGCCCCTCCGCGATGTGCGGAGGGGCTTTTGTGCGTATTATCCTGTATGAAGAATAGGGGGATAGGACAAAAAAGACAGCCCCGAAGGGCTGCCTAATTGATTATTTTGTTGGTTTTAATGGTAATGGGAATTGGATTGTCGTAGTCGGAATTTCCTCAGGCGGTGTTTGAACAATTACCTTCTTACCAAATTTCTTTTTAAATGCCTTTACTGTTCCAGGTTGTACAGAATCAGCCGTAATAACTAATACAGATGCATCATCTGTTGGTAAAATACTAATGATTTTACCTTGAGGTTCTTTGTTTTGATAAAGTGCCAATGCATCGGATTGGAGGTCTTCTAATTGGGCTTGTGTCAATTTGCCTTGGCTTACAATTAATGCATTATCGAGTTGTGGATCGTGAGCGTCAGCTAGTGCTGTATGAACTGTATCGAGTGTTTTTTGTCCACTACAGAAACGTGCAATTTACCTTCCTTCCAGAAGAGAGCACCATCGTTTCTAAATTGTGTGAAGTCTTGACCATAGTGAAGGGCGTGGCTGATGACATTGGATGTTTTTTGTTCCACTTGTTGACGGTAGAGCGCATTGTGGAATGCCAATGCTTGTGGTGTTTGTGTCATACGGTAGGAAATTTCAGCCGCCTCTGCACGGGTTACGTATTTTTCTGGGTTAAACATCGTGCCTGGTGCATAGTTGGTAAATCCTAAGTATGCTAATTCACGGACTGCATCTTGTGCCCAAGGGGCTACGAATTTTTGGTCCCCATACGCTACTTGATCGAGTACAGTAGGATCATCTGTTGTATAGCCTAGATAATGTAGGTAGTTATCTGCTACCACAGCAAATTCTTGGCGGGACATATATTTTTCAGGTTTATATGTAGTGTCGCCATAGCCAGAGATGATATTCTTGCGCGCTACTGATTCAATAGCGAGGGCAGACCAACGGTCGGATGTAATATCTTTAAAGTGACTAGAGATGAACGCTGCTTGGCCATCATCGGTAATGTTGTTGAATAGGGAGGCCACTTCTTCGCGTGTCATTGGTTGATTAGGACGGAATGTGCCATCCGCATAGCCTTTCATCAATTTAGCCTTTGCTACGGCACTAATTGATTTAGAAGCCCAAATCACTTGGTACATCGGAGAAGATGTATGGTCGCACATCTTGGATATCCTTTGGAGACGTAACAACACCGGAGCGAAGTTGTTGGTTAACAACAGTATTAGCAGGTACAGCAGTTTTATTTTGTTCAGTAGCTGTTGTATCTTGAACGGTTGCCGTTGTTGTTACAGTATGTTGCGCTGGAGTAGCGCTTGGTGTTTGTGCCGGTGTAGCGGCAAATGCCATACCGGATGTAGTAAGTAAAGCGGACAGGATGAGGGCCCGTAATGTGTGTTTTGATACCTGTTGCATACATATCCTTCCTAATCATGTGGTAAATATATCAAAAACAGCGTTAGATAACGCTGTTTTTGAAGTCTCCTTAAGGACTAAAGTATATCGGAGTTTTGTCGCTATTAGCGTTTTACAGTCATTTTAACTTTGGAACCAAATACCTTGGAAATACCTTGTTGTGTTTCTTTGCTTGCAGTGCTAACTACAGCGTATAATTGATTATTTTCAACGTCTGGGAATACGGCGATAATATTGCCACCTTTTTCGTTTTTGCTGTAGTAGTTACGGAAATTAGATTCGATAACATCGTATTCAGTTTGGCTGTATTGAGATGGTTCAACTACTACATAGTTGTTGATAGTAGCATTGCCTTGGCTTGCCAAATTAGCTTTTACTGTATCCAAATCGGAATTAGATTTCAAAGCTACATGCAATTGATTGTCTCTCCAGTACATAACACCATAGTCTTGGAACGCTTCTGGTGTTTTATATGTTTTGTTGAGTTGAGTGAATACATTGTTTTCCAATGTTTCTTGTTGTTTTTGATCGAGTGGTTTTAATGTGCTGCGACGTACAGGTCGAACGATGCGTGGAGATTGTTCTGCTTTAGACTCAGAAACCTTGTCAGATTTTTTAGCCTTAGCTTCTTTTTCTACCTTTTTCGCATCAGCATCAACTTTTTTAGCATCAGATTTCACAGCAGCATCAGCTTTTTTTGCATCTGCCTTTGCAGCAGTATCTACTTTCTTAGCATCCGCTTTTACGTCTTTAGCGACTTCTTTTTCAACGGTTTTAGTTTTGTTTTCAACCTTTTCAGCGTCTTGCTTTGTATCTTCTTTAATAGCGGTAGCCTTGCTAGTAGTAGGGGCTGTTTCACCGTTTAAGATGCGGTTTAAGATTGTTGCCGCTTGTGCGCGTGTTACAGGTTGTGTTGGGTTAAAATCTGTTGTTGCACCGGATGCTACATAGCCGCGTTGTGCCATGTATTCGATATCCGCTACATATGCTTTGGAAATGCTAGCACTGTCTTTGAATGTAACCTTTTCAGATTTTACAGGTGCATCAGGTTTTATTTTCTTTACTAAATTAGCTGCGGAAGCAACGAATTCTTCGCGGTCCATCGCTTTAGCAGGGGCAAATGTAGATTTTGTTGTACCTTCCATAACGCCAGCAGCACCAACTAATTTAATAGCTGTATTGGACCAACGGTCGCTTTCAACATCGGAATAGGAAACGCCATTTTCTTTTGTTACTAAGTCAGCAAGTTCTTGCTCGTTCATATTGTGTTGCAACACTTTGCCGTAAATGGCTGCTGCTTGTTCACGAGTAATGCTTTTACCAGGGCGGAATGTGTTATCTGCATAGCCGGATAAGTAGCCAGCCTCTGTCATTGCTTGGATGGCATCGCGAGCCCAGTTATCCTTTGTATCTGGGTATACGCCAGCTGGCAATGTTTCTTTAGCCTTTGCAGGAGCCTCAGATTTTTGTGTTGCTTTTGCAGTTGTTGTAGTTTTATCTGTAGTTGTAGTAGATTTAGCTGTCGCTGCTGGTGTAGTTTTCGCAGCAGTTGTTTTTGCATGTGTTGTCTTAGCAGTTGTTTTTGCAGCAGTTGTAGTATGTGCAGATGCTTTTGCATTCGTTACAACTGGTGTTTTCGTAGTTGTTGTAGTTTCTGCATGAGCCATGCCGAATGTAGATCCTAGCGCCAATGTAATCGCTAGAGATAAGGACAATTTATTGAGTTTCATGAGAAAGCTCCTTTCAAATTACGTTTATATACATAAATTATAGCACTTTTATGAAATAACCACTACTATAAGAAAATGTAATATATAAGGATAAAAATTAGATGAATAATGGTGAAAGTTACATTTTCATTATAGCAAATGAGAATGGTGCAATTTTGGGACTAAAAAATATCTACTTGATAAACATTTGCAAATAAAGAAAACACGGGAGTTATAGAAAAAATTTATAAAGCAGTACGTGAGTGTGATAAAAATCAATTTTGATTATTACTTTTAGTCATAAGGATATGATTTATACAACCCTAAATACGAATATAGCAATTGCTTGGACATTTATGGTGCCCTTATTTATAATTATATCGAAATGTTCTTTAAATATAACACTTTAAAGATCGTCAATTTATTGTATAGGCTGATAATTTGTGAAATTTTATCGACCTAAATGGATACATATCAATTTTTTTTGAGTTAAGTACTAGAAAAGTTGAGGACGAAAATATGAAAATTCATCTTTTCCAACAGTGTTTGATTGATATGTTCTACCCTCATGTTGGCATGGCTGGTGTAGAAGTACTTGAGAGACTAGGTTGCGACCTTGTAGTGCCTAAGAAACAAGTATGCTGTGGACAAATGTTCACTAACTCCGGTTACAATGATGCGGCTATGGATGCTATTAAGAATACAATCGAATGCTTCGAAAACGCTGACTATGTAGTCAGCATGTCTGGCTCCTGTGCCTTTGCTATTCGCGATGAATACCAACACTTCTTGGAAGGTCAACCTGAATGGCAACAACGCGCAGAAAAATTGAGCGGAAAAATTTATGAATTCACTGAATTCATTACCGATGTATTGGGTGTAGAAGACGTTGGCGCACGCTTTGACGAAACTGTTACATACCATACATCTTGCCACGTAACTCGCTTGATGGGTGTAAAAGAACCACCTTTCAAACTCCTTCGCAATGTAAAAGACCTTAAGTTGATTGAATTACCTCGTGCAGACCGTTGCTGCGGTTTCGGCGGTACATTCTCCGTTAAAAACCCAGAAATCAGCGAAGTAATGACACGCGAAAAAGCTTTGGAAATCGCTAGCACTGGTGCTAATGTAATTTCCGGTTCCGACCAAGCTTGCTTGATGAATATTGCAGGTATGCTTGACCGTCTTCATAAAGATGGTGAAATCGATCGCCGTATCAAAGTAATGCATATTGCTGAAATCTTAAACTGCCGCTAAGGAGGAGACGACATGGCACTTATATATGACAATCGCCCCTATAAAACACGTATAAAAGAATGTTTGGCTGATGATTTCAAAGTTGCAGCTATCAAAAAAGCACAAGACGTGTTTTATGATAAACGTAATACAGTAGTTGCGGACGTTCCTGAATGGTTAGATTTCCGCGCAGAAGCAGCTAAACTTCGTGATCACGTTCTTAACAATTTGGATTACTATGTAAACCAATTCGCTGAAACGCTGAAAAAGCTGGTTCTAAAGTTCACTTTGCATTCGACGATAAAGAAGCGACTCAAATCGCTTTGGATATCCTTCGTGAACGCGAAGCCAAAATGATCGTTAAATCCAAAACTATCTTAACTGAAGAAATTGGTTTGAACGAAGTCCTTGAAGAAGCTGGTATCGAAGTAAACGAAACTGACTTGGCGGAATTCATTTTGCAAACTGCAGTGAGTCCTCCATCTCACATCGTAGTACCAGGCCTTCACTTTGAACGTAATAAAATCCGCGAAATTTTCGCTGAAAAATTAGGTTATACAGGTACTGAAAACCCTACTGAAATGACTCACTTCGTACGTGGTTATGTACGTGAACGCTTCTTGAAAGCTGACGTAGGTGTTAATGGTTGTAACTTTGCAGTTGCTGCATCTGGTACTTGTACTATCGTTTCCAACGAAGGTAACGGTCGTATGTCTAGTTCCATTCCTAAGACTCAAGTAATCTTCTTGGGTACAGAACGTATCGTTCCTGACTTCAAAGCTCTTGACGTAATGATGGAAATGTTGAACCGCTCTGCAGTAGGTGCTAAAATTTCCAACTACTTCTCCATGATGACTGGTCCTGGTCGTGCTGGCGAAGCTGACGGTCCTGAAGAAACTCATATCATCATTATCGATAACGGTCGTTCCGGTATCTTGGGTGGTACATTCCAAGAAATGTTACGTTGTATCCGTTGTGGTGCATGTATGAATATCTGTCCTGTATACCGTCACATCTCTGGTCACGGTTATGGCTCCGTATATCCAGGTCCAATGGGTGCTGTATTGACTCCATTGTTCAAAGGTTACGACGTAGCAGGTGATCTTCCATACGCTTCCACATTGTGCGGTGCATGTACAGAAAACTGTCCAGTAGCTATTCCATTGCATGAATTATTGATGGAACACCGTCATATTATGGCTGACATCGAAAAAACTCGTCCGAAAGCAGAAGAAGCAATCTTCACTGCAGCGGCTAAGATGTTTGGTAACTCCACATTATTCGACCTTGGTACAAAAGCTGGCGCTATCGGCATGAACTTGATTAGTAATAAAGAAGGTAATATGCCTGCATGGACTCAAGCTGTGCCTGTAATGAATGGCTGGACTAAGTCTAAAGAATTGGGTTCCTTGAAATTCAAGAAATTCCGCGATTTATATGCTGAACATGAAAAGAACAAGAAGAAGGAGAAAAAATAATGGATGAAGCTAAACGTAAACAATTTATTGCACGTTTATCTCGTGCATTAGGCCGTGATCAAGAAATGTGCCCTGCCTATGTAGAGGATTTTGATTACAGCCATGGTCCTCAAGAAACTATGTTCAAAGATTTGAATCAAGATCAAATTTTGACAATGTTTAAGGAACAATGTCAACGTGTTGGTACAAATTCGTTGAAACTACACCTGATAAATTAGGTGAAACAATTTTGGCAGCTATCGAAGACTGGGGCAATGGTAAGATTGTATTCCCAAGCACTCCTGAAGTAGACGAATATAAATTAAAAGAATTATTCGAACAAGATGCAGCTAATAATGGTGGCACTCGTACATACTTCCAATGGGACCCAGCTAAAGGCCGTGAAGAATGTATTTCTAATACTGCAAATGCAGATATTGGTATTACATTCCCATACTGCGGTATTGCTGAAACAGCTACTGTAGTACAAGCATCTGGCGAAGAATCTGGTCGTGCTATCAGCTTGTTGCCTACAACACATATTGCTGTATTGTACACTGATACAATCAACCCACGCATGACACAAACAATGGAACATTTGGCTGAACGTTATCACAATGATCCAGCTAATTTCCCTACAAATATCTGCTTGATTTCCGGTCCGTCTCGTACGGCTGATATCGAGCTCGTTACTGTAGATGGTGCTCATGGTCCTATCCAAGTAACATATGTCCTTGTTAACAGATAGTCCTAATACTAGAGGCTTAATATAACTAAAGACTGTATAAGGCGATCTTCCGATGGAAGGTCGCCTTTTTGCACCTTTGTATAGAATGCAAAATAGGCATACATCTATTTGTAGAAATTTCGATATAGCACTTGTAAATTTTTCGATATATGATATACTAAGTTCATAACCTATTATTTTAATATGAATTAAACGAGGTGTATTTATGAATATTCCATTCTTTACGGATTACCTCATGCTAAGCAATTCATTGAGTATTGGTATTATCGCAGTGTTTGTACTTGCCTTAATCGGTATTTATGTATTGCAACGTAAGGGTACATCCTTTGGTAATCTTGTTATTATTGGCACTATTGTTGGTGCCGTATTAGGCGTAGCAATTCAAGTTATTGCTGGTTTTCCTGATGATCCGTCTAAGGTGGTCTACATCAAGGAAAGTACGAAGTGGTTCTCCCTTGTGGGTGGGGGGTTCATCGACTTAATCCGCATGCTTGTTATTCCTATCGTATTTATCTCCATCGTCCATGTTATTTTACACATGGAGGCAGGGGCTAATCTTAAGAAGTTAGTAGTTGCCATGGTGTCCACTAATCTCGGCATGGTGGCTGTAGCGGCTATCGTAGGCCTTATCCTCGGTAATGCTTTTGGATTAGGTCAAGGTTTTGATATTGTTGAGTCCGGTAAAAAAATCCGTGAAATCAAACCGATGGTGGATACATTCCGTGCTTTGATTCCTAGCAATCCTATTCAAGCTGCTGCAGAAACAAATGTTATTGGCATCGTAGTATTTGCCATCATCTTGGGCAGCGTAGCCCGTCTCTTAAAACAAACGGGCACCAATAACATGGAAATCTTTACAAAGTTATTTGATGAGCTTCATCAATTGATTTCCTGGGTTGCCGATTTCATTATTGGCCTTATGCCATACGGCGTAGTTGCTTTATTGGCATCTACATTGGCGACACGTGGCTTGCAAGCCATCCTCGACATGGGACTTTTCGTAGTATTGCTTTACGTAGGTCTTTTGATCATGTTCGTCGTTCAAGCTATCTTAATTGCTAGCTTTGGTTACAACCCGATTACATACTTTAAAAAAGCGAAGGCTCCATTATTGTTGGCCTTCACATCCCGTTCCTCTATGGGTGTATTGCCATTGACTGTTGAAACATTGACAAAACGTCTTGGCGTAAATGCTACAACTGCTAATACAGTAGCATCCTTTGGTACTACTGCAGGCATGCAAGGTTGTGCCGGCGTATTCCCAGCTCTTGTGGTAGTTTACATTTCTAATGTAGCGGGTATCCCATTTGACTTGACAATGTACATCATGAGCGTTATCGTTATCGCTATTGGTTCTGTTGGTATTGCAGGCGTTCCTGGTACGGCTACAATGGCTGCATCCGTATCCCTTAGTGGTACTGGTCTTGGTGCATACTTTACATCCATCAGCCCAATCCTTGCTATCGATCCATTAATCGACATGGGACGTACATGCTTGAACGTATCTGGTTCCTTAACAAATGCACTTGTGGTAGATAAAATTATGGGTACCATTGATAAAGATGCGTATAACAATCCTACACAAGGTGAGGAATAATAGTTAAATAATCATATTGATTGTGAAAGCAGCAGATATTAGGTCTGCTGCTTTGCGTAGTTGGACTATGTGTTGTAGTAGAATGCATAGATTGTAATGCAATTAAATTTATACCCTTCTTCGGTGCAATCGAAAATAATTATTATTACATTTTGTAATATCAAAATATAAATATTTATATATATAATTGTGACTATGGATACGTTTTCAAGTATTACATAAGCGTATAATGTACATATAAAAGTTTCTATATATGCTTAATAAATATAAGCCAAGAGGTAGTACTATGATTACAGAAGAAGTAAAAGAACGTTTGATTGCAGATTATCCAAAGTTTGAAGATATGACACGCAAGTTTTATAAGAAAGAGATGTCTATTGCGGACTATAAGGGCCAGTCAGGCGCATATGGTAGCTACGCCGAACGTGGTGCTGCTACGGGCATGAGCCGTTGGCGTTTTAATTGTGGTCGCATCAAACAAGAACAAATGCGGTTCTTAGCAGATACTATCCGCAAGTACAATCTTACACATATTCATTTTACAACCGGTCAATGCTTACAAATGCATGGACTCGATGGGGAAACTATTTTACAGCTCTTCAAGGAATGTTATGAACATGGCATTTATAATCGCGGTGCAGGCGGCGATAATCCAAATGTAGTAGCCAGTATCTTACGCGGCATTGATCCTCGCGAGACCTTGACATTTCACCATATGCGGCAGCCATTAGCGAATTTCTTATGGAGCAAATGTTTTATATCAAGATTCCCCGTAAATTTAAGATGGGTATTGATAATGGATTTGATAGCACACCACATGCTACCTTTAAGGATCTGGGGTTCAATTTAACAAAACATCATACCTTTGATGTATATGCGTGTGGTGGTATTGGTCCTAATCCTCGCATCGGTATTCCCGTAGCTCGTGATGTGCAACCTGAGGATGTTTTATATCATGTGAAAGCTATGCTCATGGTATTTGCAAACCATGGTAACTTTAAAAATCGCGGCAAAGCACGTACCCGTTATATGCCTGCAGAAATGGGGGGCGCGGAAGCTTTCATCAAAACCTATGAAGAAACATTGGCAATGGTGAAAGAGATTGAAAAATTGACCATTAATCCTGCAGATTATGCTTATGAAATTACGAAGACGGGCAAGCGCGATGATTCGGTAGAAAATCATCGTATTCATCGTCAAAAACAAGAAGGTCTGTACTTTGTAGAATACCACCCAATTGGTGGCGATGCGAACGTTGAACATATATTGGCGGCCCTTGATTATGCTGTTACATTAGACCAAGTGGAGGCTCGCATTGCACCGGATGAAGCCTTGTTTTTCATCAATTTGACCGCTGACGAAGCTAGAAAAATTGCGAAATTAACAGATGATAGCGCACGCGATGATTTTCGTCGTTCCGTATCCTGTGTGGGCTCTACAGTTTGTCAAATCGGAATGCAAGATTCTAATGGCTTGCTAAAGGCTGTCTTTGATCATCTTGAAGAAAAAGGTATCGATACAAAAAAATTGCCGCGAGTACATATTTCTGGTTGCCCACATTCTTGTGGAACTCATCAAATTGGGGAGATTGGATTTCACGGTGCTGTAAAACTCGTAGATAAGAAACCACAACCTGCTTTCATTATCGTAGATGGTGGTTCAGAACATATGGGTTCTGAAAGTTTTGGTAAAATGGCTGGGAATATTGTAGCTGCAAAAATTCCAGCATTTATGGAGGCGTTAGCCAATATACTTAATGAGGCACCAGAAGCGGATTTGGTTCTTGGCGATTGACTCATAAGACTCAATATATGGACTTAATTAAATCCTTCGAATAGGAATAATATGAACAGATAACACATATGTTTATGCGTAAAGATTAACTCATTAACATATGTGTTATATTTTTTTGTTATCCTACGAATTGATTTTATATGGTATAATAGGCTTTATAGTATGTGTTTGGAGGTTTATTACTATGTTATTTACCGTGAATACAGAAGTCTGTACTCGTTGTGGTCTATGCGTAGCCGATTGTCCAACAGGCCTTCTTGTTATGACTGATGATGGTCCTAAAACAGGTAAGGGTGGTTGTATTTCCTGTGGTCATTGTGTTGCAGTATGCCCTACGCTTGCTCTAGATAGCGACCTAACACCGCGTGCTGAACAAGTGGATATTACAAAAGAAACTAAATTTACACCGGAACAAGCAGAGCTATTTTTACGCAGCCGTCGCTCCATTCGTAATTATCAAAATAAACCAGTTCCTGCTGAATTGATTCGCAAGGTATTGAATGTGGCTCGCATGGCGCCAACTGCGACAAATACGCAAGGAATTTCATATATCGTAATTCGTGATAAACAAAAATTACGCCGCATTGCGGATCTTGTTCTCGAATGGATGCACATAGCAGCAAAGACAGTACCGATTATGCGTCTTTATGCTCGTGCAGCTCAGGCAGAAGTGGATAAGGGGAAAGAATATATTCTCCGCGATGCACCAGCTCTCGTGGTTGCCATTGGATCCAAAAAAGACATTCATCGCACTCATGATTCAGGGCATTCTTGTTTATCTTATGCTGAATTATATGCACCGACAGTAGGTCTTGGAACCTGCTGGGCAGGGTTCTTTGAACATGCAGGCGAAGCTGAATATAAACCATTATTAGACATATTAGGTGTGCCAGACGATAAAATCATCGCTGGAGGCATCTTGATGGGCTATCCTAAGGTGAGATATCGCAATATTGTGGAACGCCAACCGTTGGATGTTACATTTGATACAGAAGAATAATAAGGCATTATGTACAACGCTCTATATGTGTAGAGCGTTGTTTTATTATTGTCTTTAGACTGGTTCGCGACGTAGTCGCGAATCATAAAACCACCCGCTATGCGGGTGCGGCAACGAAAGTTATACAAAAAAATCACCTTGCTTAAGTATAATGTAGGTGTTCAAGCCGCATTATATACAAAAGAAAGGTGATTTTATATGGCAACAAAGACACAGAGCCTTGCGCACACAAAATGGTTATGCAAATACCACATAGTATTTACACCTAAGTATAGACGTAAAGTTATATATAATCAATACAGAAATAGTTTACGTGAAATACTGAGACGTTTATGTGAATATAAGGGCGTCAAGATTATAGAGGGGGAGCTTATGGCAGATCATGTGCATATGCTAGTGTTAATTCCGCCTAAAATATCAGTTTCATCTTTTATGGGATATTTAAAGGGTAAAAGTGCGCTAATGATGTTCGATAAACACGCAAACTTAAAGTATAAATTTGGAAATAGACACTTTTGGTCCGAGGGATATTATGTAAGTACGGTAGGATTAAATGAAGCTACCGTAAAAAAATATATACGTGAGCAAGAGTTACATGACCAAATGAAAGATAAACTTAGTGTAAAAGAATATGAGGACCCTTTTAAGGGTAGCAAGTAATACATATCCCCTTTAAGGGGACCGTTACGAGTCAATGGCTATGCGGCTTGAACGTAGTGAAAGCCAGCGCCTTTAGACGCTGGCCTAGTACTACGGGCTTATAGCCCGTGAGCAAACCACCCGTTTTACGGGTGGTTCTGATTATATGTACGATGATAACTAAAAAATCTCCATCCTAAACAGATGGAGATTTTTTATGTTAGTTGGCTGATGTAATGGAGCCTTTAAATGTTTCATTGATAAATTGTTTGATTACTTCGGATTTGTAAATATCCGCAATTTTTTTGTATGTTTCGTTATCTTTGTCTTGGCTACGTACAGCAAGTATCATAACAGCTAAAGGTTCATCCTTTGGCTCTAAGAAGAATCCTTGTTTTTCTACGTTAAGGCCCGCACTTTGAACATAGTTCATAGGGATAGCTGCTACAGCTACATCGTCAAGGCTACGAGGCAATTGAGCTGCTTCCAGTTCTTGAATCTGTAGGTTTTTAGGGTTAGACGTAATATCTGCTACTGTTGCTTTAAAGCCAACGCCCTCTTTCAATGTAATGAGGCCCGCTTTAGCAAGTAATGCGAGACCGCGACCGCCGTTTGTTGGATCGTTAGGAATAGCTACGATAGCGCCATTTGGTACATCTTGTGCACTATGTACAGAGTTACTATACAATCCCATAGGCATTAAAATCGTTTTGCCAATAGCTACAAGGTCGGAACCATTTTGTTTGTTAAAGTTTTCCATAAATGGAACGTGTTGGTATGCGTTGAGTTGGATATCTCCATCAGCCAATGCTTTGTCTGGTGTTACATAATCGGAGAATTCCACAACCTTAAGGTCGATACCTTGCTTTGAGCCTCTTTTGCAACTGCTTCAGCTACTTGAGCATGAGGGCCTGCAGTAGCACCGATTTTAATTTCCTTTGGTGTCTGACTAGATTGATTTGTATTTGTGCCACAGCCTGCGATGGCGAATGCTAAAACGCCAACGAGAAGCGGGGCAATAAATTTCTTTAATTTCATGTGAACATCCCTTTCTATATACATATAATGGATATATCCTATCATGTAAATGGGGCTTTGTATATAGATAAAAATATAGGGGTTGGATATAGATTAAAACTATGGCTCCTACGATGATTGTAAAGTAGAGTTATTAAGTAATTGAAAGTAGCGTTATCTAGATATATCTAAAAAAATCGAAATATGATATAATACAGATAAGTTTTATACAATTAAAGCGGTGGAATACAAACATAATACTTAGGAGGTCTTTATGTTTAACTTTGATTTTTATAACCCTACACATATCGTATTTGGTAAAGATCGTTTAGATGAATTAGATACATTGGTTCCAAAGGATGCAAAGGTGCTTATTACCTATGGTGGTGGCTCGGCAGTGCGCAGTGGTCTTATTGACCGCATTGTAAAGGCACTTGGTAATCGTAAGGTAGAGCAATTCGGCGGTATTGAGCCAAACCCATCCCTTGAAACGTGTGAACGTGCGGTAGCTTTCATTAAAGAACATGGCGTAGATTTCGTTCTCGCTGTAGGCGGCGGTTCTGTAGTAGACGCTACAAAACTTATCGTTATGGGCGCTACTTATGATGGTCCTGTCATTGAAGTTATGAAAGCTGGTATACCAGAGGTTCCGGTGGAAATGGTACCAAGTCCATTACCATTTGGTACAGTTATGACACTGCCTGCTACGGGTTCCGAAATGAACAATGGTGCTGTTATTACCTATGGTGATGGTAAATACCCTGTATTCAGTAGCTTAGTATTCCCTAAGTTTTCCATGCTCGATCCTACGTTGACTTTCACATTGCCTGAAACAAGTCAAGAACGGCGTTATTGATACCTTTGTGCATACCACAGAGCAATATTTAACATACCCTGTAGAGGGCCGTATTCAAGACCGTTTCAGCGAAGGTATTTTGAAAACTATGATTGAAATCGGTAAAGAAACGGTAGAGAATCCAGAAAACTACGATATTCGTGCTAATCACGTGTGGGCTTCTACCTTGGCATTAAACGGCTTGATTGGTGCCGGTGTGCCACAAGACTGGGCTACACATCTTATCGGTCATGAATTGACTGCTGCATACCATCTTGACCATGGGATTACATTAGCTATCGTATTGCCTGCATTGTTAGAAGTGAAAAAAGCAGACAAGCTTGAAAAATTGGCGCAATATGCTACACGTGTATGGCATATCACAGAAGGTACAACAGAAGAAAAAGCAGACAAAGCGATTGCTAAAACGCGTGAATTCTTCGAGTCCCTTGGCGTATCTACGCATTTGAAAGACTATGGTCTAGGCGAAGAAGCAATTGATAAAATTGTGAAACAATTAGAAGATCATGGTATGACTCGACTTGGTGAAAAAGGTGATGTCACACCAGAAGTGGCTCGCGAAATTTTAACGCGTGCCTTATAATTAGTAGAATAGTGTATATATTAGAAAAGACACCTGGTAGGTGTCTTTTCTTTGTACATTGTATGGAGAATATAATGGCATTATATACATTTTATGAATATCATAATCTAGTGTAAATGAAAGAAGGCGATATATTAATGGAACAATCACATAAAGGGCGTCAAGCTTTTAGTTATGCTTTTCCTATTATGATTCCTATGGGCATAAGCTTCTTTTTCATAGGCTTAGGATTTGGTTTATATGCTACGAGCCAAGGGTTCCCTTGGTGGACACCACCTGTTTTGGCAGCAACCATTTTTGCAGGATCCATGGAGTTTGTAACGATAGGTATGTTGATGGCTGGATTTGATCCTATTAATGCCTTTGTTTTAACCATGTTCGTTAATGGTCGTCATTTTTTCTACGGTTTATCTGCGCTACAACGATATGTTCATATGGGTTGGAAGTGGTTTCCTACCGTTGCTTGGATGTGTGATGAAAGCTTTGCTATCAACATGTCTACAAGATTACCGGATGATGTGGATAAAAAATGGTTTTACTTCCACGTGTCTTGGCTTAACTATATATTCTGGGTATTTAGTACCTTTGTAGTGGTCTATTTGGTAATCTATTGACTACTGTAGATTTACGAGGCATTGATTTCGTGTTACAAGGGCTATTTATTGTGGTATTTCTTGAAATGCTACTTAATGCAAAGAATAATAAGATTCGAGCCTTTGGTGTAGCTGGTGCAGCTATGGCGGTAGCCATGCTCTTATTGGTGGGGAAATCTCTCTTTATGCTTCTATCTATGAGCTGTATGCTGGTAGTTTGCTATCTTGCGTACAAATGGGGAGGTGTGCGCCTTGACTAATATAGAAATGGTTATGACCGTTGCTATCGTAGTAGCAGGTACATTATTGACTCGCTTTGGGGCGTTCCTCATATTCCCACCTGGGAAAAAGGCACCAGATTTTGTACTCTTTTTAGGAAAAGCATTACCCGCTGCCGTTATGGGGATGCTCGTCGTATATACCTTTAAGGAAACCGTCGTTTTAGCATACCCATATGGTATCCCTGAATTGATAGCATTACTGGTTACAGTAGGATTACATCTATGGAAACGGAACATGCTCGTATCCATTGCCGTAGGTACTATAGTATATATGCTTATCGTACAAAATATATAATATTACTCCCGAATCAAAGAGCGTTTTTGGAAAAGTTCTCTATTGTTTGTTGCTTGAAAGAATTTTAAAATGATATGACACTGATTTTGAATTGCTTCTTTAGAAGAATTTGCTGATGGTGTGATGAAGAAATCCCCCTTTCGTCAAACGACTTTGGCCCTGCGGAGCCCGCAGGGCGGAGTCAGACCTGGCCGGTGGAGGCTTGACGGAAGGGGGATTTCTTTACAATGCAATGAATGATTTCTTAGAAGCAATTCAGCAAGTTATTTTAGTTTTAAAATTCTTTCAAGCCCCGCAGCAGTATGATGATTTTCCAAAAACGCTCTTTGATCAAGTAGCTCCATGAGATCCATATCTGTAATGGATAATTTGAAGTCAAAGACGTCAAAGTTAGACTTCATATGCTCTAAGCTTGTTGCTTTTGGCAATGGAATGATGCCTCGTTGGATGTGCCAACGCAAGATGATTTGATGCTTCGTTTTTCCATATTTTTCAGCCAAGCTCTTGATGATAGGGTGCTCGAATATAGGCTGGCGATTGCGTGTGAATGGGGACCACGCCATACCTACTACTTGATGCTTACGCATTAATTGTAATAAGGATTGACGTTGGTTGAATGGGTGGCACTCGATTTGGTTCACCACAGGTTTTACATTACAGTGGTATAGCAAGTCGATTAAACGGTCTTCGTAGAAGTTGGAAAGACCCAACCCGCGTAGCACGTTTTGGTCGTATAATTCCTCCATAGCGCGCCAGGAACCGTAGTAATCCCCCAATGGTTGGTGAATGAGCATAATGTCGATATAATTAGTATCTAATTTTTTTAAAGAGTTTTCAACAGCGCGCATCGTATTATCATAGCCTGCGTCAGTATGCCAAATTTTTGTGGTTACAATGATGTCGGACCGATTAATACCAGATGCACTCATGCCCTTGCCGACGGCTTCTTCGTTATCATAATAAGCTGCCGTATCGAGTAAACGGTATCCAGCCTGTAAGGCATTCGTTACAGCTTGCTCCGTTTCCTCCGACGTTCCTGTTTTGTAGGTGCCAAATCCGATGGATGGCACAAAGCTACCATTATTTAAAATTCTAAAATCCATACGTTCTTCCATGAGAAACCTCCATATGTATACTTGTTCAGGAATATTATATCAGATATTATTTCTGACTAGTAATATCTAATCATATAGGGAATTAGCTTTCATACAATTCTTATTGATTTTGTGATATACTAAGGTATTGATAAAAATCAATACAATGGATAGAGATAAGGTGAAAGTATGAACAAATTTCGACTTGGTGCTGTAATGGTACTATTGGTCATTGTTGTATGTGCGATTACAGGTTGTGGTACATCTACGGTATCCGTTGCCGATGTTACTTATAAAGATATGCCGTTACAAATTCATAATGAAGCGAATGTAACAGCTCTTAATAAGTCCACTATTACGCCCGCTGTATCAGGTGCGGCTACGTATGCTGTGAAGGTAGGCGATAAAGTCACACAAGGTCAAGTGGTGGCGACGATTGATACGTCGGCATTGCAACAACAATTAGCGTCCTTACAAGGTCAGCTTAGTGCGGCCCAATCCTATACGCCATCTGTTGAAACAACAACGACAACGACGGCGCCTACGGTTAGTAGTGCTCAGCTTGAAAGTGCTCGCCAAATGCGTGAAGCTGGTAATATTACAGAAAAGGAATATAATCGTATTCTAGAACGGTCTCGACCTCAAACTGTGACAACCACAACTGGTGGTGGCGGTGGTGGCAACGGTGCTAGTGTTGCTGCTATTGAGGCACAAATTGCTCAGGTGTCCGCACAAATAGCTGCCGCTAATATTACGGCTCCGATAGCTGGTGTGGTGACTGCTATTTACAATGAAGATCGTCAAATGGCGATTGCAGATCGTCCATTTATGTTGATACAACAAGAGACGCCTATGGTAGCATCATTGAGTATTCCTCGTGATGCGGCTATGAAATTAGCTAGCCCAGAGGCAAAATCAAGCATTAAAGTGTCTTTACATGTCGGTGATTCAGATATTCCCGGTGAGTTGACCTATATAGATACAAACCAGCCTGAAAATGTACCAAGTGTACTAGTTAAGGCTACTTTCAACAACGAAAAAGGAGCTATTAAGGCCGGTGAATTTTATAGTTTGACCATCGAATCTAGTGCTCAAGCTAAGATGCTCGTTGTTCCTGCTGCGGCAGTACGTGAAAATCAAGATGGTAAATATGTATATGTATTAACCGCTGATAATACGGTAGACGTACGTGTCGTTGAAGTAGGGGATGAACAAGATGGATATGTGTCCATCATGACAGGCCTTAATGAAGGCGAACAAGTTATTACAACCAAGGGAACCTTTGAACTAGGTGAAAAGGTGAAGGTTCAATAAATATCTTATGGGTAGCTAGAAACTAGCACCATGAATGTTGAAAAGGAGGAGATTATTATTTTAGAATTTAAACGTTTTGAATTAAGAGATAAACCATTAATCGATAAATATTTTGAACAACATCATTACGAAGCGTCGGATAATTGCTTTACTACATTGTATATGTGGCAAGAAGCCTATGGCATTCGTTGGGCTGAAGAAAATGGCGTATTGTACATCCAAGGTGGTGGTAAGCGCGATCCATTCCTATTACCTCCATTTGCTGGTAAGGATGCGAAGTTCCTCGATGGTTTATTGCGTGCAAAAGAATGGTTTGTAGAAAATAAATTACCATTCATTTTCAAAGGTGTTAGCAAGGTTGTGAAAGAACGGATGGAGGAACTATGCCCAGGCCGCTACGTATTCACACCTGACCGTGATAACTACGAATATATTTATAAGTCTGAAGATCTTATCAATTTGTCTGGTAAGAAATTCCGGCAAAAGAAAAATCACTTGAATCAATTCCGTATGCAATATTCCAACTATGAATATGTGCCAATTACAGAAGACATCATTCCATTATGCCGTGAGACAGCAGCGTCTTGGGTGGAAACTCATCACGAAGAAGGTATTGAAGATGAATTAGTGGCTATTAATTTACTCTTTGATCATTGGGATGTCTTGGGCTTAAAAGGCGGCGCTATTAAGTTGTTTGGACGCGTAGAGGCTTTCAGTATCGGCGAATTAATGAATGATAGAATGGCTTTAATTCACATTGAAAAAGCCAATCCGGATATTCGCGGTTTGTATCAAGCAATTAATAATGAATTCATCCGTCATGAATTTAGCAATGTAGAGTTTATCAATCGTGAAGAAGATATGGGCTTGCCTGGTCTTCGTCAAGCGAAGGAATCTTATAATCTGATCATTTTGCAGAAAAATATGATGCTGTATATGCTAATGAAGCAGATAATGCAACGGGCGGTAAATAATCAGGTCAATTTAATAACGAATATGAGAGTGGTACTGTATGGTGCCACTCTTTTCCGTTATAATAAAGGGTAGAGTGTGTGAAATACATTCTATAATATGAAATATATAGCTCTAGAGCTATTTAGGATAGAAAGGAAATCGTATGGATTTTAGAATTGCTACATCACAAGATACCCCTCAAGTTGAAGCGCTATGGGCGTATTGCTTTGAACCAAAAGAAGATCCCTTCTTTCAATATTATTTTTCTAACTGTTATGAACCGGAGAATACTGTCGTAGGTATCCAAGAAGGTCAATTGCTCTCCACTGTTCATTTGCGTCAATATAACATCAATGTGCGTGGCGCTATCTTACCTACTAGCTACATGGTTGGTGTTGCCACTCATCCAGCCGCACGTCGTGGTGGCGTAGGTGGTGCATTATTGTTGCACTCCTTGGAAGAATTGCGTCGTCGTGGTCAAGGCATTACCATTTTAATGCCTTCTAAAGCGGGATTTTACCAACAATATGGCTGGGATTTGTACGCTCATCAATGGGTGCAGACCATGCCATTAGAGAGTTTGCGTCCTTTGACGGATAAAACCTTATCCTTTGGATTGCTAAATGATGTAGAGCAATGGACATTGCTTGATCCTGTTTACAAAGCCTATACGAAGGATTTATGTGGCTATGCGGAACGGGGTGAGAAGGAATGGAAACGTCTATTAGGCAGTTTCTTTGCTGAAGGTGTGAACATTGCGGTCGTGAAAAACGATGAAGGTCAAATCGAAGGTTACGCCGTCTATCGTTTAGGGGCTCCTGAAATTCCTGTTACAGAATTTGTATATACAACGCGTCGTGCTCAACGTGGTTTGCTTAATTATTTATAACCATCGTTCTCAAGGTGAAAGCATTCGCTGGAATGAAGGGTTGCATGATACGGGTTATAGATTTGTTCCTGATGGAAAAACAGGTCATACAACGATGCCGTATATGATGGCGCGTATCGTAGACGTAGAAACAGCGTTGACTACGGTACCTGTTAATCCAGAAGCCGTTATGATGCCAATTACCCTAAACATTAAGGTTACCGATACATTATGCGATTGGAATAATGGCGTATTTGCCCTTACCCTAGGTGAAAGCACTTTACCTAACGTAAACGCGTTTCTGCTGAATCTGTGGATGAAATCGACATCACTATAGACATTGGCGGTCTAACAGTCCTGTTGATGGGGGCTGTATCAGCTAAAGATCTTGTGTTTGAAGGTAAATTACAAGGCGAATCTCATTGGATTGATTATCTAGATATGGTATATCCTAAACAAAATACATATATCAATGAATGGTGGTAATATGAGCTGGAGAACATATACAGTAAAAGAAGAGGTAGATACAACAGTATCTGCTTATGTAAAAGAGCGATTTTCTTTATCCTCTCGAAATGTGCAGATGATATTTCGTAAGAAACGGGTGAAGGTCAATAGCCGCGTTGCTCATTCCAAGCGTATGCTAAGAAAAGGGGATGTTATTACTATTGAGTTACCACAAGATAAGGGTTATGGTGTAGAGGTTGAAAAAGGACCTATAGAGATTCTCTATGAGGATGAACACACACTTGTGGTGTATAAGTCTCCATTTATGCTAGTTCATCCAGCAGGTCAAACGAAATATCATACATTGAGTAATCTGGTGGCTGGCTATTATGCTAAACGCGGCGAAGTTCATAAAATTCGGCCTGTTCATCGCTTGGATCGAGATACAACAGGTGTTATTATGTTTGGCAAAACCCGTGAGGCAGAGCAATATTACACTAAACAGCTACAAGAAGGTCGAATTCACCGTGTCTATCGCGGTCTCGTAGAAGGAAAGATTACATCTGATGGTGTGGTGAATGAACCTATCGGTGTGGATCCGGTATTTGATAATCGCCGTTGTGTTGATGAATTTGGTCAAGATGCTGTAACCGAATATCATGTGATTGAATATGATGATGTACAATCGTTGTTAGAGTTTACATTGCTAACCGGACGAACTCATCAAATTCGCGTTCATATGGCTCATATTGGTCACCCTATCATTGGCGATGCCATGTATGGTATGCGGAAAAAACCGTATACGAGACAGGCCTTACATGCCTATTCGTTGACATTTATACCATATGGACAATCTGAACTGGTGACTGTTATCGCACCTGTACCATCTGATTTAGGTCGTGAACTACAAAATAAAAAGCTGCCCTAGGGCAGCTTTTTGCATAAGTGTATGGGTTTGATAACGAAAAAAGGACTCCTGATGGAGTCCTTTTTCATGTAAGGGGAGTGTTAGTATTAACATCAAATGACCTATGTATTTAAACAAGTAGTAGGTTTGGGGTTAGTATTACTTGTCGGGAGATAAATACATTAAGTAATCAGGGAATATTTACTTATAATTATCATTTGATGTAGTAATTATAAGTAAATACTATGAAGATAAAATGAACTTCTAAAAAATATTTTATGAAATTTAGATGAAATGTAAAAATCGTTTATTAAATGTTGATAAATGCCATACTTCTTGATATGATAATAGAGGAGGATAATATCTTCTCTTTATTTTTTTTAAAAATATTTAAAAAAATCGTTCTAGTTATAAGACTTTTGTTGTTGGGTTAGAAAGGGGGCCACTATGAAGTTGCTTATAGCTTTGATGGCCTTTTTTTGCCTCATAACATATTCTAATACAGCACAAGCGACTGATTGGTACTATGTAAGTCCTGATGACAAAGGTAATCAACTCTTTATAGATAATGATAGTGTTCAAAAAAGCGATTATGATGCTGTTCTTTGGCTAAAAGTTAATGAACCAGGTGGCGATGAACTTCGCTATAAGGTATATATTAGCCGTTATAATCGGACCATGGAAATTCTAGAAGTAGATGCGTATATGCCAAACGGCACTCAATATGATAATGTTGATTATGATAAAGATCCTGAACCGATTGAAGGCAATACAAATGGTCAAGCCATCTATAGATTGTTATGGCAATAAATAGCTTGAATTTAATATTTTAGATATAAATTTAAAAAATTAAATATAAAAATACCTAGCTAGACAGCAACTAGCTAGGTATTTTTTGTGTGTAAATGTATTGTAAACACGCAGAGGTGTTACAGTCTTTGTAGATAGGTAAAATTTAAGATATCCACTAGTGATTGGTAACAACCGTTAGTTTATAGCTGAGCGGCTGTACGGGTTAATTCCAAATCATTAATCATTTGTAAATCGTCTTGCGGGGATCTACCGCCAGTTGTTAAGTAACCGCCTACCATGATGCCATTAAGACCACCTTTTAGTGCGTATGATTGTAAATCACGTAGATTTACTTCTCGACCGCCTGCGGTGCGAATTAATGCATGAGGTAAAATGAAACGGAATACAGCGAAGGTACGTAAAATTTCCATCGGTTTTAACGCTTTGTTATGTTCGAATGGAGTACCCTTAATCGGATTTAATATGTTTAATGGAATGGAATCAATGTTAAGGCGTTTAAGTTCAAACGCCATTTCTACGCGTTGTTCTAGAGTTTCGTTTAGACCTAAGATACCGCCAGAGCAAACGCGAATGCCAGCTTTTTTGGCATTTTCTATGGTAGACATCTTGTCCTCATAGGAATGTGTGGAGCAGATGTCAGGGAAATGACTTGGTGCAGTTTCGATATTGGAATGATAACGAGTAACACCAACTTCTTTTAATTGAAGAGCTTGTTCATAGGTTAACAAACCAAGGGAACAACAAATTTCTAAACCAATTTTTTCGCGAATTTCTTTTAATACGCGTAAGATTTGGTTGAATTCATTAGGGTTGGAAGTGTTGCGACCGCTTGTAACAATAGAGAAGCGAATAGCACCAGCTTCTTTTGCTTTTCTAGCAGCCTCTAAAATCGATTCATCATCCATAAATGGATATTCTTGAACACCTGTATTGTGGTGTGCCGACTGTGCACAGAATTTACAGTTTTCAGGACATTTACCAGAACGAGCATTTACAATCGCGCAAATGTCAACGGAATTATCGTTGAAATGTTGTTTTATTTTATCTGCCATAGCCAATAGAATCATGGTATCTTCATCGGATGTATGGATTAAATCGATGGCTTCCTCTTTAGTGATTTCCCCACCATGTAATATACGATTGGCAATGGTTAATATTTTTTCATAAGAACCCACCTGGGTTTGTTGCTCTACTGGAAGTGCCATTATAGCCTCCTTGTTATTGTTAACTTATAAAAACGAATATATTTACAATGTAATTGTAGTATTCTTGTATACTAATTGTCAACTGTATAAATTAATTAGTTTACAATATGATATCTTACATATTATATAGAAATATATAGTATAATTAGATATTAGTATTCTATAAGTTAGGAAAGGAGACAATATGCAACCCTTTCGTTTTATACATTGTGGAGACCTTCATTTAGGGGCTCCTTTTCAATATGCTATGGGGATGAGTCGGCATGTAGATCGTGCTGTCGCAGAAGCAACTTATGAAGCTTTCAATAATATCATTGAAATCGCTGTGCGCGAACGCGTTAATGCAGTTGTGATTAGCGGTGATGTTTATAATAGTGAAGATCATAATTTAGAGGCTCAGGTCCGATTTGTGCGTGCTATGTATCGCTTGTGGGAGGCGCATATTCCCGTATATATGGTGCAAGGTAATCATGATCCTGCTGAAAGCTGGCGCGCTGGCTTATCAATGCCTGATAATGTACATGTGTTTTCGGATACACAGGTACAACGATTTCCGTTGATGGTTAATAATATTGAAGTTGGTGGTGTTTACGGCATCAGTTGTGGCCATGGCAATGAACAATCTAATTTTGCTGCACAATATAAAGCCTTTGAACGAGATGAGTTTTCCCTTGCTGTCATGCATGGAACGGTTGGATCTAGTGTGGGCAGTGAACATCATGATGTAACAGGGCCCTGTAATTTGACGGATATCATGCAAGGCGCTATGGACTATTGGGCACTAGGTCATATCCATAAATCACAGGTGATTTCAGAAGACCCTATGGTCGTATATGCGGGCAATCCTCAAGGATTACATCGCAAGGAATCTGGCGCTAAAGGATGCTATATGGTCAACGTATCACATAATGGACATTGTGAATTAGAATTTATTGAGACCAGTGCCATTCGTTTTGAAGATATAAAGATCGATATTGCAGGCATACAAACTGAACGTGAGTTATTAGATTTGTTGAGCCATAAAAAGCAGTCCTTACGTAAAAATATAATAAGAATACATTGGTATCGGTCCATTTAGTAGGAACTGGTCCAATTCATCGCTTATGCGTGGATGAGTCCGTTCGAAAATTATGGCTACGGGAGACGCAGGCAGAGGAAAAGAGTAAATCTATTTTTGTTATGCCATACCGCATGATTGCTAAAACGCGTCCTACTGTTAATTTGGCAGAACGCCGTTTATTGTCCGACATGGTAGGCGATTATCTACGTGCCTATGATGAAACCGTTACTGATATTGAGGCCGTACGTCAAATCTTGGTCGATCGTCCTGAGTCTAAACGACTTGGCAGTTATTTAGATTTATTATCAGACGATGTATTGAAACGAGTTATGGAACGCAGTGAAATGGAAGGGGTTACGGTGTTAATGGGGGTAAACGATGAACATTAAACAGATTCGACTCGACTCATTTGGGCCGTATGAAAACTGGACATTTAAATCCGGTCCTAACGGTGTACAGCTTGTATATGGCGCTAATGAAAGTGGGAAAACCTCCTTATTAGAAGGTATGCGTTCTCTTTTATTTGGCGGTAAACATAAAAAATATGGTTATGTAAGTGGATCTCTTGAGCTCGACAAAGAGGGGACGGCTTATCATTTAGGCCGACAAAACAAGAATTTAGATTTTTATTCTCCTGGTGAGCCTAGCATAAAGGACGAGCCGAATCAATTGTGGTGGCATGGGCTCGATAAAAAAACGTATAACCGCATATTCGGCCTTACGTTAGAGGACCTTCAAGGCGTAGATATACTCAATGAAGTAGATGTACGAGCTAGATTCTTTGGCGCCGAAGGGGGCGAGCAACTCGGTGGTGTAGTAAAAAGCATTGAAACCAATGCTAATGACTTACTGGTTGCGTCTGCATCAGGCAAACGCCGCATCAATGTTTTGATAGATCAATTACAAGAAAATAAGGTTCGTTTATCCGCACTGGGTGAACATGAAACGCAATATGTAGAATTACAACAAGCGTTGAAGGCTTCCGAGGATACAGAAGCAGAAATTCAGAATCAAATCAAAGAATGGCAAGATTATCGTGAAGGCGTAGAGATGGTGCTTCGTGCATGGGATACGTATCGACGTAGCGAAGAGGCGCGTCGTCGTATGCAACAGTTTACATCTCCTGATACACTAGATCGCGATGCGTTTTTGAGTATCGATGAGGGCCTTCGTGAAGCTCGTCAGAATATGCAGCTTTGGCTTGATAAAGAAGAAGCACTAAAACCGGAAAATTTTGATCCAAATAGTCCATTTACTACCTATGGCCAAGATATAGAGGATTTGATTCAACAAGGTGCGAAGTGGGAACAATTGCGCCGTGAGTGTGAAGAAGGCGAAGCCTACATTGCTAAGGTTAAAGAGCAACTTGATTTCTCGAGAGGGTTACAATCTTCATGGCGCAAGGATGAATCGGTGCCAACTGATGTGAATTGGTTTGAAGGGGAACGTTTATCCAAACGATTGCGTACCGCAAAGGACCAATTATTATATTGGCAAAGCCAAGCACCATCCTTGCAAAAAGAACCAAAAATAAGTGAAGATAGTTCATCTGTTGACACTGGTGAAAAATAGCCCCTGTTAACACCTGGGCTCAGCAAGAGTTGCAGGCCGTTATGACCGATATTGCAGATCTAGAGTCTCGACTTGGAGAACATGGTTCCATACGTATGGCCGCGATGCCGATTTGGTTGCAACGTATTGGAGGGATTGGAGCCGTCGTTGGTGTATTGATGTCGCTGGCAGGCCTCATTGCGCTGGAATCTGTACTATATAGCATCGGTGGTATTATTCTATTAATACTTGGACTGGGATTGTTCTGGTATGGATGGCGCCTTCGCCATGTAGATGATTCCGATGTAGCTCGGTTGATGCGTGAACTAGAACGCTTACAGCAACGTAAGTCGTATTTAGAAACACAATTGGATGCACCTTTACCTGTGGCGTCAGATGTACCGAACTTGGAAACGGCAGCTATTGAGCAACGTTACAATGATGAAGGTAAACAATTACAGGCTAATTATGAAAAAGCCTTGGCTGAATGGCAAGCATGGATTCCTGAAGGGGCTGCCAAGAGTCTCGATGAAGATGATTTCTTTAGTATGAAGCATGAATATGACCAGTACTCTGAACAATTGCGGACCATTGAAGGATATGAGAAACGCTTAGATGAACATAAGGAATCTTTGCGCCTTATAGAGGACCAAGCTGTTACCTTATGGTATAACCTTGGTGTTGAAGCCCCTGTGTCTCCTACTGAGCTAAAACGTATTTATAACCAATATAAAAACTTTCAACAACAAATGATTCGTTGGGAACAAAAAGAATCACAGCGTAAGAGCTATCGTATGGAGTATGATAATTGGCATCGCAAGGAAAAAGAGCTTTTACTAGAACAAAAAGCATTGCTTGAAAAAAGCGGATTATCCGGCGCCAATGAATATCGTCAAAAACTCATTGATGAAGATCAGTTTAAGCAATGGGAAACGATTTACAAACAAAGCCAAGTACAGCTTGATTTGTTAACTCCAGATGGTGAAAATAAAGATTTATTCTATCGCCGCTTGCGTGAGGGGAATAAAGAGAATTGGACTGATGAATTAGCCCATGCAGATCAAGAGCTGAATGCGCGCAAGGATGCGATGGCTAACCTCTATGAGAAACGAGGCCAAATCGTGGAAGCTATGCGTGCATTGGGTTCAGATCAGGAGCAACGGGAAGCCATTCAACAACGACAAGAGTTAGAATCTGAATTGGAATCTGCCTTGGAAGATTGGGCCACTCAAGTTGTCATCGCTCATTGTATGGAACGAGCGCAACAATCATACGAAGAAGAGTCACAACCAAAGATGTTAGAATTAGCATCTCAGTATATTAAACGATTAACGAATGGTGCTTATACATTTGATATGTGGGGATTGCAAGACGGTTTAGCCCTTTTGAATGAACGGGGTGAACGATTACCGATTTATCATTGGTCTAGTGGTTTAGCGGATCAGGTGTATCTCGCGTTGCGTTTGGCACTAGCAAAGGTCTTTTCGTACCAAGTGGATGCATTGCCAATCATATTAGATGATATCCTAGTCCGCTTTGATGAAGATCGCCAAAAGAGTGCACTTGAGTTGTTAGCTGAACTTGGTGAACATCAACAAATTTGGTTGTTTACATGTCAGCAACAAGTGTATTACATGGGTCAAGCTATTGCTGGTATAGATACGCATATATTACAACGTGCATAAATTTCTATCCCTAAAAATATAGATAATAAGTGGTTTTGCATATTCATCACTTTTGGGGTACACTTTTAATATAAGCGTGACATTCTAATATAAAATCTTATATACATGTATGGGTGTGTTTTGTAGAAAGGGGTGGAAGTTTGAATACTGCTTATTTAGATATGATTCAGGGCAAGAACCCTGGCATAACACCGGTATGGTATATGCGCCAAGCAGGGCGCAGTCAGGCTGCATATCGTAAGATAAAAGAGAAGTACACATTGTTCGAAATTACCAAACAACCAGAACTTTGCGCACAAGTGACAGAACTGCCTGTTAAAGAATATGGCGTTGATGCGGCTATTCTTTATAAGGATATTATGAGCCCTATGGTGGCTATTGGCGTGAATGTGGATATTAAACCTGGTGTAGGTCCTGTATTTGATACTCCAATACGCCGTATGGAAGATATTGAACGATTATATGCGTTTGATGCAACAAAGGTAGAGTATATTTCCAAAACTATTGAGTTGTTGACTACTGAGGTGCTTGATGTACCTCTTATTGGCTTTTGTGGTGCACCATTCACTATCGCGTCTTACCTTATTGAAGGAGGTCCTACGAAAAGTTATAACAAAACTCGTGGGATGTTAATCAGCGAACCCGAAATTTGGAATAGACTAATGGAAAAACTAGCGGATATGTCCATCGAGTATTTGTCAATGCAAGCGCGCGCTGGTGCTAATGCTTTACAAATCTTTGACTCTTGGGTGGGGGCCGTTAATAGTACAGAATATGAGCAAGCTATTTTCCCTCATATGAAACGTATTATTTCCACAGTAAAATCTAGATTCCCTAACTTGCCGCTCGCTATGAATGGTGTCGGTACAGACCACCTTGTTTCTACTTGGGCTAAATTACCTCTTGATGTTATCGCCTTAGATTGGCGAAGCTCTCTTGGAGCGGCTAAGGATAGAGGTGTTACACAAACAGTACAGGGAAACCTTGATCCGGCTTATTTATACGGGGATACAAACAATAGCCAAGGTGGTAGATGAAATCTTAATGGATGGCGTTCGCCATGGTAAACATGTATTTAACTTAGGGCATGGCGTATTCCCTGAGGCAGACCCAGCAAAATTACATTGGTTGACAGACTATGTTCATGAAAAGAGCCGTGAATTGTGGGCTCGTGAAAGCCGATAATATGAGGCAGGCTATACTGTTATTATCTTTTGGTACACCTCGTCAACCATCTGATTTATTACCCTATTTGACGAGCATTCGACGCGGAAAAATTCCGACAGAACGAGAATTGAAGGTTCTAACTGCTCGTTACGATGCCATCGGACAATGGGATAATAAGCTGTTGCAAACGATGGGGGAAGATCAAAAGAAAACTCTTAAATCCCTATTGGCAATAGACGCGATGTATTTGGCCTATCTTCATATGCCTAATAGTATGGAACAAGCTGTAGAATCCATAGCAGCTGCAGGATATACTTCTATTTTATGCATTGTCACATCGCCGTTTTATTCTATGGTTGGAACGGGCGCATATGAACGGAAATTACATTCTATATTACGAGCGTATCCGGATATATCTTGTGAAATTATCAAATCTTGGTGGAATAGACCACAGTTTTTTGAATACTGGCGTTCACAGTTGATGGCCGCGAATCCATTACAAGCTGATACAGCCTGTATTTTCTCTGCCCATAGTGTACCTACTTCAACGGTTGGTAGCTATGAAGATGAGGTCATGTCCGCATCAAATCAAATTGCAAAAATGGTAGGCCTTAATCACTGGTATCAGGCATGGCAAAGTGCGGCACCCTATGGTGAATGGTTAGGTCCTACCATTGAAAGTGTCATTGAACAGGCTCTTATAGATGGAGCAAAACGGATTGTATGTATTCCTTTTGGGTTTGTTAGCGATCATGTAGAAATTTTGTATGATAATGATATTATTTGTCGGAATATCGTTGAAAATGCTGGGGCTACATATGAACGTCTGCCTATGCCCAATGGAAATACCCTATTTATGGAGGCCATGGCAAAGGCTATACGAGAAAGGATTAATAAGTGAAGGTAACGATTGTTGGTGGTGGCCTTACGGGGCTTACTGCAGCCTATTATTTAGGCCATGCCAAACCAGATTGGCAGATACAATTATATGAACAGGCCCCTCGATTTGGCGGTAAAATTCAAACGCAACAAGTAGATGATTTTGTTGTTGAGTTAGGACCGGATTCCTACTTGGGCCGTAAAACGGAAATGACGGATCTCATTACAGATCTTGGTCTAGCAGATACGCTTGTATCCAATGAAACGGGGCAGGCCTATGTGTATGACCGCGGCAATATTCACCCAATTCCAGGTGGTTCCATCATGGGCGTTCCTACGGAAATGATGCCTTTTGTGAAAGCGACCTTAATTTCCTGGGCTGGTAAAGTGCGTGCTGGTCTTGATTATTTTAAGAAACCGTATCCCTTAGATGCTCACGGTGATGTATCGATTGGTCATTTCTTCCGCTATCATTTAGGCCAAGAAATGATGGATAAATTAATTGAGCCATTATTGGCGGGTATTTATGGTGGCGATATTTATAAAATCAGTCTATTATCTACGTTTCCGCATTTTATTCAAGTAGAACAAAAATATGGCAATATGGTTAAGGGCATGATTGCTGCTAAGATGAGCCATCAAAAGGCAGGTGTCTCTAAGGCTGCCAAAGGTGCTGTTAATGAAGGCGACGTTCCCCGTGCTGGTAAAGGAACGATGACGGATGCTCAATTTGATAAGAAACAATCTAGTATTCAGCGAACGAATGGAAATCTAAAAGCATCAAAAGGAACCGCATCACAATCCGGTATGTTTAGACAATTAACGGGTGGTCTTGAAAGCGTGGTAAGTGCGATTGTGGAACAAATGCCATCTAATGTTACATTGACTACTAAGGCCCTTGTTCGAGATATATCGTATGCTGATGCAGTGTATCGTTATAATGTGAATGGTCGAGAAGAAACCTCCCATATGTTGGTTATCTCTACACCACCAGCTACGTATAAAGATTGGTTTATTAGAGATACTGGATTTGATGGCGTACGCAATATGGAACAATCCAGTTGTGCTATTGCAATCATGGCCTTTGATAAAGCGACCTTTGATGGCGAACTAAAAGGCTCTGGCTTGTTGATTACTCGTAAAACGGATACACCATTAACGGCGTGTACCATATTAAATCAAAAATGGCCACAAACAACGCCAGATGATAAAATCGTTCTTCGCGTTTTTATCGGTAAACCTGGTAATGATGTGGTGGAGCGCTATAGTGATGAAGAACTTTCTGCATTAGCTCTTAAAGAAATTCAACGTATTATGAACTTTAAAGCTAATCCAGAGTGGATTAAGATCAATCGTTTAATACATTGTATGCCTCAATATAATGTGGGCCATCGTGCTGCTATTGCAGCCGTTCGGGAGCATGTGAAAGAACATTATCCTAATTTGTATCTCATTGGGACACCGTTTGATGGGATTGGGATACCGGATGGGGTAAAGCAGGCTAAGGAACTTGTGCAACTGTTGACTAAGAGTTCTACTACATAACCGGCAATGGATAAGCCTTCTTCAGCTCCAACTAGCTTAACAGTCTTCGGCCTAGGGCCTCGACTTACTAAAGTCGCTTCAGAAGGCTTATCCATTGCCTACTGTAGCGGATTTTAGTCTCCAGCTAGTACAAGGTCCTTTAGCCTAAACTAGAGGAGAATGGTCATCGGGCTAGGGACTCACCTACTAAAGTCGCTTCAGAAGGCTTATCCATCGCCTACAATAGTAGATACTGAATGTACAATGGTTACTATTGAGACCCATTCCTCACCTACTGTAGATTTCTTTAAACAACCGTAGCACAAGGTTCTTTAGCCCAGACTATAGGGGAACGGTCTTCGGCCTAGGGCCTCGACTTACTAAAGTCGCTTCAGAAGGCTTATCCATTGCCTACTGTAGCGGATTTTAGTCTCCATCTAGTACAAGGTCCTTTAGCCCAGACTAGAGGAGTATGGTCTTCGGGTTAGGGGCTCGATTTTGTAATTGTAAATTGTGTTTTATATATTTTATGTGAAAAGGAGTGGTATTATGGGTAAGGCAATTCCTACTGTTGAGGGTTGGCATAGTCAACATATGGTGTTTTCCATGGATTTTAGTGCTTGGAATTGTTTTGATGCAGAGGAGAAGGCTGAGGCTCGCGGTGAGTTAAAAGGCGTTTTTTTGGCTGAGTTGGAGTCTATGCACCAAGCTAAAGAAGGCAGTTATGCATTCTATGATGTGAATGGTTATAAGGGCGATCTTTTGTTGTGGATTTTTGGCGCCGTCTCTTGAGGATTTGGCGAAATGGGAACGCAAATTCCGTCGTTTAACGATTGCGTCTGTGCTTGTTCAAACGTATTCTTATACGTCTGTAACCGAGGTCAGTGCATATGTGAAAGCTAAGCTTGATACGCCTGAGGTGGATGCGAAATTGTATCCAACTGTACCAAAGGATAAATATATTTGTTTTTATAATATGACGAAGAAGCGTGAAGGCAATGATAATTGGTATATGTTGCCTCCAGAGGAACGCGGTCGTATGATGCGTGAGCATGGCATCACTGGTAGACCATATTTAGAGGTACTATCTGAGTACACTACAGGTGGTGTTGGTCTTGATGATTGGGAATGGGGCGTTACTATTTTTAGTAATGATGACATCCAATTCAAGAAAATTGTTTACGATATGCGCTTTGAAGAAGCGAGTGCACGATATGGTATCTTCAGCGATTTCTATGTAGGAACGTTGATTGATGAAGCACGCTTTGATGAAGTGTTTGCTTAATCTATAACTACCAGTAGTAGTACTGTAAAGGGAAGGGGTTAAAGTTTTGACGCTAGCCATACGAAGCCTTGAGGGCTAAGTAAAATCGGCTGGTGGAAAAATTTTACCCCTTTTTGTTTTCCTATAATGAATCATGTATACAAAATACGCATATGGCTATGATTTTACCGCAAGTTAGATTGCGGTTTTTATATTATCAATTTACAGTGGACTTTGGTATACTGTGTATAGACACTAAATTCTATAGAATTTGAATTTTATATGAATATTGAAATGGAATTAACTTTCACAAGGCTTATATATAATGATTATAGAGGTTGTGAAACATCAAGTGATATGAGAAGGAGTACAAAAGCTATGGAGATGAATGGTAGCGTTATTGATCAACAACGTTTAGATCAGGCTAGACTTGAAGCAAATGGCATGTATAGCAGCCAATTTGAAAAAGATGCCTGTGGTATGGGTTTTGTCGTAAATATTAAGGGCAAAAAATCCCATGATATCATCGATGATGGCTTGCGTATTTTAGAGCGTCTTGAACATCGTGGTGGTGCTGGTGCAGATAAGGATACAGGCGATGGTGCTGGTATCTTGGTACAAATCCCACATGAATTTTTTAAACGTGAATGCGAAGTGTTGGGCATTAGTTTACCTGCAGCAGGCGAATATGGTGTGGGCATGATTTTTGCGCATAAATATGAAAGTCTTCGCAATGAGCAAAAACGTATTTTTGAAGAAGTAGTACGCGAAGAGGGGCAAGTCGTTCTCGGTTGGCGTGAAGTGCCTGTAGATGGTACTAAAGTTGGTAAGGAAGCGGCTGCTATTCGTCCTTGGATGATCCAAATTCTCATTGGTAAAGGCCCTGATGTAACGAATAATGCGGAATTTGAACGTAAATTATATGTTATCCGTAAATTGGCGGAAAAACGCATTATTCCATTGAGTAAGGAACTATCTAGCGACTTTTATATTGCATCCTTGTCCTCTAAAACAATTGTATATAAAGGTATGTTGACTCCTGGTCAATTGCGCGACTTCTACCTTGATTTGAGCGACCTTGATTTCACATCTGCATTGGCAATGGTTCACTCCCGTTTCAGTACGAACACATTCCCAAGCTGGGCTCGGGCGCATCCTAACCGTTTCTTAGTTCATAATGGTGAAATCAACACAATCCGTGGTAACGTAAACTGGATCAATGCTCGTGAAGGTAAAGCAGAATCTCCATTGTTCCCAGATATTAAAAAGGTATTCCCTGTAGTAGATGATAGCGGTTCTGACTCTGCTATGTTCGATAACACATTGGAATTCTTGCACATGACAGGTCGTTCCTTGCCTCATGCGATCATGATGATGATTCCTGAACCTTGGGAACGCAATAAGCTCATGAGCCAAAGAAAAAAACATGACTTCTACGAATTCAATAGCTTTTATGATGGAACCATGGGATGGTCCCTGCTGCTATGGGCTTCACTGATGGTACTGTTATCGGCGGTGTTCTCGACCGTAATGGCTTGCGTCCTGCTCGTTACTATGTAACAACAGATGATCGCGTTATCATGGCATCCGAAGTGGGCGTTGTGAACGAAAATGCAGAAAATATTCGCGCAAAAGGTCGTTTGGAACCAGGCAAAATGCTTCTTATCGATACGGCAGAACAACGTATCATTTCCGATGATGAAATTAAACAACGCATTGCAACTGAATTGCCATATGATGAATGGGATAAAAAGAACATGTTATTCATTTGTCTGAAATTACACAAGCTGATGAAAGTGATGTGCCAGCTGTAGACGATTTATTTAAGCAACAACAAGCATTTGGCTATACTCAAGAAGATTTGGTACGCATGATTGTACCTATGGCAAAGGATGGTAAAGATCCTGTAGGTGCCATGGGTGCCGATGCGCCTTTGGCAATCCTCTCTGAAAAACCACAATTACTATACAACTACTTCAAGCAAATGTTCGCGCAAGTAACAAATCCTCCAATCGATTCGATTCGTGAAGAAATGGTTACATCTACACGCGTAATGCTTGGCAACTCTGGCAACTTAACAGATCCCTAATAAGACTGGTACATATGCATTGTCTATGCGTACACCAATCCTTACAAACCAAGAATTGGCATCTATCAAAGCTCTTGCTTGCCGTCGTATGAAATCTGTGACATTGCCAATCCTCTTTGACCCATCTAAGGGTGTAGACGGAATGCGCGAAGCGCTTAAAGAATTGTGTGAAAAAGCAGAAGAAGCAGCACGTACAGATCAAAACGTATTGATTTTATCTGACCGTGGTGTTGATGCGAACCATGCGCCAATTCCAGCACTTTTAGCTGTGGCAGCTGTTCATAATCATTTGATTCGCAAAGTATTGCGTACAGAAATTGGCTTGATTCTTGAATCTGGTGAACCTCGTGAGGTACATCATTTTCTGTACATTGATCGGTTATGGTGTAACTGCTATCAACCCTTATTTGGCATTTGAAACAGTCAAAGACTTACATGCGCGCAAACGCCTTGGTGATATTACATTAGAAAAGGCGGAACAAAACTACATTAAGGCTGCCGTCGGTGGTATTATGAAGGTTATGTCCAAAATGGGTATTTCCACAGTGCGTTCCTATCATGGTGCTCAAATCTTTGAAGCATTAGGTCTTAACTCTGATTTCATTAAAAAATATTTCGTAAATACACCAACACGTATTGGTGGCATTGGTTTGTATGGTGTTACTACAGAAGCGTTGGCTCGTTTTGATCGAGCTTTCAAAAAAGACGAATCTGTTCTTGAACCAGGCGGTTGGTACGGCCCTGTAAAAGACGGGGAAGAACATTTATTCAACCCTAAAACAATTGATCTTTTACAAGAATCTCTTATCAACGGCGACTATGCTAAATATAAAGAATACTCTAAAGCTATCCGCAACGATTACCATGTAACATTGCGTTCCTTGATGGAATTGAACTATCCTGTAGGCGGCGGTATTCCTATTGAAGAGGTTGAACCTGAAGAATCCATCGTAAAACGTTTCAAAGCAGGCGCTATGAGTTATGGTGCCATCAGTAAAGAGGCGCATGAAACAATCGCTATTGCGATGAATCGTCTTGGCTCTACATCTAACTCCGGTGAAGGTGGCGAAGATTCTGCACGTTTTAAACCATTGCCTAATGGGGATAGCATGAACTCTGAAGTAAAACAAATTGCATCCGGTCGTTTCGGTGTAACTGCTAATTACTTGATTCATGCCAAAGAATTGCAAATCAAATGTGCACAAGGTGCTAAACCAGGTGAAGGTGGTCAATTACCAGGTAAAAAGGTATATCCTGAAATCGGTAAGGCTCGTCACTCCACACCAGGTGTAGAACTTGTTTCTCCTCCACCACATCATGATATTTACTCCATCGAAGACTTGGCGGAATTAATTTACGATTTGAAATGCGTCAATAAAGATGCTCGCATTTCCGTTAAATTGACTTCCGAAGCTGGCGTTGGTACTATCGCAGCTGGTGTGGCGAAAGCAAAAGCAGATAATATCTTGATTTCCGGTTATGACGGCGGTACAGGTGCGGCTGGTCGTACATCTGTAAACACGCTGGTGTGCCTTGGGAACTTGGTTTATCTGAAACTCATCAAACATTGATGCTCAACCGTTTGCGTGACCGCGTTCAATTAGAGGTAGACTCTAAATTGATGACTGGTTTCGACGTAGCTGTTGCGGCTATGCTTGGTGCTGAGTTGTTTGGTTTCGGTACATTACCACTTGTAGCTGTAGGCTGTAAAATGGCTCGTGTATGTAACCTCAATACATGCCCTTATGGCGTGGCTACACAAGATGAAAAATTACGTGCTCGTTTCAACGGCAAACCTGAATATGTAGAAAACTTGATGATCTTCATTGCACGTGAATTGCGTGAAATCATGGCTCGCTTAGGCATCCGTTCCGTAGCTGAACTCGTTGGCCGTATCGATCTGGTTCGTCAAAAATCTCAAGACGATAACTTCAAATTGTCTCGTGTCGATTTGAAACGTATCTTGTTCCATCCATACATCGATGCGTCTGTTGGTCATATGCATACCATCGATCAAGATCATGAATTAGAACGCACATTGGATATGTCCAAACTCTTGCGTATGTGCCGTCCTGCTATCGAAGATCAAAAACCTATTCGCGCTAAATTGGCTATCAACAACATTAACCGTGTAGTAGGTACATTAGTTGGTTCTGAGGTAACACGTCGTTATGGTGAAAGCGGACTTCCAGATAACACAATCAAGTTGAACTTTGAAGGTTCTGCAGGTCAATCCTTTGGTGCTTTCATTCCAAAAGGCATGACATTAGAACTCGAAGGGGATGCGAATGACTACCTCGGTAAAGGTTTATCCGGCGGTACCATCGTTGTTTACCCTCCTAAGAAATCTATTTTTGAAGCTGATGAAAACATTCTTATCGGCAACGTTGCCTTCTATGGTGCTACATCTGGTAAATCCTATATCAATGGTGTAGCTGGTGAACGTTTCGCTGTTCGTAACAGTGGTATTACAGCTGTTGTGGAAGGTGTAGGCGACCATGGTTGTGAATACATGACAGGTGGCGAGGTTCTCGTACTCGGTAAAATTGGTCGTAACTTCGCAGCTGGTATGTCCGGCGGCTATGCGTACATCCTCGATTGCGATGAGCGTTATGTAAATACTGGTCTTGTAGAATTACGTCCTGCTAATAATGATGACCTTAAACGCATCAAAGAATTAGTCGAACAACATGTATTGCATACTAATTCCACAAAAGGCCGTCATATCCTTGAAAACTGGAATAACTTTGCCAAATAGATTTACTAAGGTTGTTCCTGTAGCATACGAAGAAATGCATGCTGCTATTGAACGATTCAAAGAACAAGGCTTGTCCTTAGAAGAAGCTCAATTGGCTGCATTTAAAGAAAAATATGCAAAATAAGTTCTAATCTAATATAACTTAGAGAGAATGTAATGTAGAATGCCTCTATAGTTTTGACTATAGAGGCATTTTCATGTATAATATTTGTATTGCAATATTGGATCATGGCAGTTCTCGGGCCCGTGCAATGGGGGCCTGTGAATCGTGTCAGGACTGAGAGGTAGCAGCACTAAGCGGTAACCTTCATGTGCCACGGGGAACCCGGGGGCTGTCGTGATCGAATATTGCAAGGCGGCCTTGGGGGCCGCTTTTTTTATTCTATTATTGAAGCTAAAACGGGTATTAGTTACATGCAAAGAGGACGTGAAAGGACGCCCTCTTTTTTGTGTAATATGGTATAATAAAGTATTGCTAATTACGGACTGTTTACAGGGAAAAGGGGGTGTTCCTATGGCATATATGGCGCTATATCGTAAGTATCGTCCGCAGACGTTTACCGATGTGGTTGGGCAACATCAGGTATCAGATACGTTGATGCGCGCTATTCGCGAGGATAAGGTGGCTCATGCGTATCTATTTGCCGGCCCGCGCGGGACTGGTAAGACAAGTATGGCTAAGATTTTTGCACGTGCCATTAATTGTGAACATGGCCCTACCGACCATCCTTGTAATGAATGTAGCGTATGTAAATCGATTTTGAGTGGTCAGTCTATGGACGTCCTCGAAATTGATGCGGCGTCGAATCGTGGTATCGATGAGATTCGTGCTTTACGTGAAAGCGTAAAGTTTATGCCTGTAGAGGGGCGTAAAAAGGTATTCATCATCGACGAAGCCCATATGCTTACCAATGAAGCGTGGAATGCCCTATTAAAGACGATAGAGGAACCACCAGATCACGTGATGTTCATCTTTGCGACCACTGAGATTGAAAAACTGCCTGTTACCATCGTATCTCGTTGCCAACGATATACATTTAGACGTATCACATCTGATGATATTGCACAGCGGTTACAATATGTTGCGGATAAAGAAGGCTTTGCCTTAGAAGATAATGCAGCACGTCTCATCGCGGTTCATGCGGATGGTGGCTTGCGCGATGCGTTAAGTATTCTCGATCAATGTGTGGGCATGGCCAGTGGCGAGATTACACCTTCTGTTGTAGAGGAACTCATTGGCCTCGTTAGTAAGGACTGGATTATTAAATTCCTATCTGCCTTGCATAATGGAGATGGCCCAGCTGTATTAAAATATATTCAAAATGCGCTTAGTGAAGGGCGTGATGGGGCTCAAATCATGGAGGCCCTTACGCAACACTTACGGGCTTTATTGATTGCGAAGGTCGCTCCCGATGCTGAGGAATTAAAGGTATATGACTCGTTCCGCATTGAATTCTTAGAACAAGCACAAGATATTGAGTTTGGTACCATCAATCAATATATTAAACAGTTACAATCCATCATGAGCGATGCGAAACAGGTAGATAACCCACGTACGGTTATTGAAATGGGCCTATTGGTTTTATGTGCCGGCGTATCCAAGGCTCATGACGATGTAGAGGACCGTTTGGCTGCATTAGAACAGTCTGAACGCGAGTCACGCGAAGGCGTACTCAATCGGCTGGCCAAATTGGAACAACAAGGTCCATCAATGGCGGCGCCATCTATTAATTTTGTGGCTACACCTAATGCATCAAGGTCTAATGTGGTAGATGATGATTTTATTCCACCGCCTATGGAGGAATACGAATCTGTTACGATTCATGAAGTGCCAACAAATTATAAGCCTGCACCTACTGTAGCGGAATCGAAACCTAGTGGTAGTAATCAAATGGCTGCTACAGGTTTGACTCCGCCACCAATTACGGGGACTGTGCCACCACCTATGCATGGTGTTGGTATGACACCACCACCGATGAAGAATTCTGGTGCAGTACAACCTAAGACTGGTACGTCTCGAACGACGAGACATACGGGCCGTCAGAAGAATACAGGTATTAGCCAAGTCGCTGTTATCGGTGAAACCATGGTGGACTCTGGGGAATATAGAACCATTCAGACTACTGTGATAAAATATCTAAAGGACAGCGATAAGGGATTAGCATATAATATTATTGGTCAAGGCCAAGTTATTTATGTAGATCGTGAAAAAGCAGTAGTAGCTTTTAAAAAGGGGATATCCCTTACCTTGGCTACTAATGAAGCAAATCGCAAGGAAATTGCATTAGCGTTCCAATATGCGTTGGGCTATTCCGTGTCTTTAGAGATTGTCGATATAGAGACAGATGTCTATAAAGAATATATGATGGCTAGCGGAGCGCGATCTAATCGAGCTGTACAGCCTAAGAGGTCACAGCCTACACCAGTTGTTGAGGCCCCGCCACCACCGGTAGAAACAGACTTACTTGATAATGGTGAAACAGTATCCTCTACGCCTATAGCGAATCAGGATACTGAAGAGAAGTCTGGAGCTACTATACAATCTGAAACCCAAGATGTATCTGGTGGTGTAAAACCGCCAGAGCCTATAAGCTCCGAAGCTCGCAATAATGCTAGAGAGGCTGCGTTAGCTGCTCTTAAAGCAAGAGGTATAAAACCACCAAGCAGTAAGGGCGATGAGGATTCATCAGCTAAGAAAACGACGACTCATGATGATGGCGGTATACCCGTTATGAGTTTAGATGGAACACAGGTAATGACCGATGATGGTGAAGTTATCCATCGGCCTATGGATAGCGGTGCCACTGTGGAGGTAGAAGCCGTCCCAAAGCGTGAATACCAGTGGGACCCTGAACATATGGGCGTTGAAGAACAACAAAACCCACTGTTGGCTAAAACATTAGAGAAACTTTCAGAAGACCATGACATTTATGTAGAGGTCATAGAAGAGTAAATTATAATTTTCAGTATATAGTTAATTTATTGTACAGGGACTTTCACAGTCCTATAAGGAGGAAATACAATGTTCGGTAAAGGTATGGGCAATATGGCAGGCATGATGAAAAAAGTTCAAAAAATGCAAGCTGACATGAAAAAAATGCAAGAAGAGTTAAAAACTCGTACAGTAGAAGCATCCGTAGGTGGCGGCGCTGTTACCGTTGTTATGAATGGTGAAAAGATGATTGAATCTTTGAAATTGAACCCTTCTGCAGTTGATCCTGAAGATGTGGAAATGCTTGAAGATTTGGTAATGGCTGCTGTTAATGAAGCAAGCAAAAAAGTAGATGACCTATTGTCTCAAGAAATGGGCAAGGTAACAGGTGGTCTTAACTTGCCAACAGGTTTATTCTAAATGACAAACGCATTAGAACGGCTCGTAGAACAGTTGCGCAGATTGCCAGGCATTGGATCAAAATCTGCCCGTCGCTTGGCATACCATCTTGTGGAAATGCCGCAAGAAGAGGTGGACCGATTGGTCAATACCATTGTTGAAGCTAAAGGGGCAACCCGCCATTGTTCTATCTGTTTTAATCTATCTGCGCAGGACCCTTGTGAATTTTGCTCTAATCCTAATCGGGATCAAACCACGATTATGGTGGTTGAAACGTCTCGTGATGTGATTGCCATTGAACGCAGCGGTGATTACAAGGGGCTCTACCATGTCTTAGAGGGGGGCGTTGTCACCTTTAGAGGGCATTGGTGCTGAAGACATTCGCGTTAAAGAGTTGATTGCTCGTTTGCGTGATGGTGTCGTACAAGAGGTTATTCTCGCAACGGACCCTGATGTAGAAGGGGAGGCGACGGCCTTATATTTGGCACGTCTACTAGCGCCGACTGGCATCAAGGTAACGCGTATTGCCCGCGGTGTTCCTGTAGGTGGAGATATCGAATATGCCGATGAATTGACCTTGGGCGGTGCCGTTGTAAACCGCCAGGAGATGAAAGGATAATATGAACGTATTACTCGCGCCATTATTGGCAGCGCCTATGACTGAGGCGGTTATATCTGTATTTGTCATAGTTATTGCATTGAAATTGGCTTTTTTCACCATTAAAAAGGTAGCCATCAATGTTGCACTAGGCATTGTGACATACATGGTATGTATCTATGTGTTACATATACCAATGGATATTGGCTTTGGTGTGTGGGCTTTGACCGTACTATTTGGACCTATTCCGATGGTACTGGCCGCTCTATACTACGGCTTATAAAATAAGGAGAGGATATCATGGTTATCAATAGCGAACAACAACGCGTCATCGATGAACTAGATAGAAATATCCTCTTGTTGGCGTCCGCTGGGACGGGAAAAACGAATACACTGGCTTATCGAGTGGCTCACATTATTGAAAGTGGCCGCTGCGAGGCTCATCAGATTTTGTGCATGACCTTTACCAATAAGGCGGCACAAGAGATGAAGTCGCGCATCGAATCCCTCGTTGGCCAACCTGCAAAGGCTGTGGAGATTAGTACGTTCCACAGCTTTTGTTTTTACGTTCTTCAACAAGAGGGCAAGCGAGATGAGTCGCTCTATACAGATGTGACCATATTTGATGAAGAGGATTGTAAAGAACTATATTTGCCATATAAACCGAGAAACATGCGGGATATGAACTTTGCTAGCCTTATAAGCATGGTAAAGGAATATCGTTCTGTGTATGAATTTTATTCTGAATCGTTGATAGATGATTACAAACGAACGATACAACGTTTAGAGCGGGAGCAATCTAAGCAAATAGAGAAATTATTTTACAATTACAATACTCTTGCTACTGAGGACTTGTCGGACTTTTGGGCTCATGGTCATGAATGGATTGCTCGTTATGATGAAAGTTTACAATCTGTTCACGGCGTTGATTTTACTGATTTAATCTGTGGTGTGCATCGACTATTTCAAAATCCAGATATTCGAGAACGGTGGCGTAGTCACTATCAATATATTTCCGTTGATGAAATGCAAGATACGGGCTCATTAGAATATAAGGTTATGGAAATGCTATGGGAAGGCAATCACGTTCTTTTATGTGGCGACTATTTCCAAACTATCTACGAATGGCGCGGCTCAGATCCGTTCTGTTTATTAGAGGCATTTACCCGTGATTTTAATCCTCTAAAAATCATATTCTATAAAAACTATCGCTCTAATCGCACTTTGTTTACAATGGCTTTTAAAACATTGCAGAACATGTTTCCTCAACTCGTTGGAACTGTGTACGATGAAATGCCAGAGGCTAACAGTGCTAGTGATGGGGCACCTGTCCTTGTGAAAGATTGTCGTAATGAATATACGGAATCAAAATTTATTTATGACCGTATTTGCGCGCTTCCAAAGAATGCATCTATCGGTGTGTTGGTTCGCGATAATCGCAAGGCACAGCGTTTAAGTGAACAGTTTGAACGATATAATCAAGACAAGCCAGAATCTGAACGTCGTCCGTTTATGATTATTGATGAATATAAATTCTTCCGCCGTCAGGAAATCAAGGATATCATGGCGTACTTTAAGCTCTTGATGAATCCTAATGATGCGGTTAGTGCGAAACGCATTATTAAACGCTATGTATCGGGCATTGGCGACGCGCGTATTCGCGATATTGAAAGTCCAAAAATCGCAGTGTAGGGCTAAAATTGACGGATTTTATGGATATGCCTATCTTTGAAGCTGAGCCATATGCCAAATTGGTAGCTGGTCTTGAGGTGGGGGAAGTGGTGGTGTACGATGTAGAAAGCACCGGTACTGATACGACACAAGATAGAATTATACAAATTGCGGCAATGCGCATTGATAAAGATGGCAATGAAATAGAACGGTTTGAACGGTTTATCAATCCTGGTAAATCGGTAGGTACCTCTCAACTCGTTCATGGCTTTACGGATGCATATTTAGCAGAGCATGGTGAAAGTCCAAAGGTCGTACTGGAGGCTTTCAAAGAATTTTCTAACAATCGTATCATTGTAGGCCATAATGTAAATTATGATATTAGTATTTTGAGCCACGAATTAGCGCGCCATAATTTAGGCGAGCCTCAATTTAAGGCCGTATATGATACACTAGATATCTTTAGACGGTTCTATCCAACACTGGAAAATCATAAGTTAGGATTTTTGTCAAAATATTTTCCTATCAATCATACGCCTACCCATAATGCGATGGATGATATTATCGCTACGGGCCAATTATTAATCTACGCAGTCCGTGAAAATATTATGCCCACAACGACGGATCGCATGGTAGCCATTAATCAATATAAGGCGGCTTTCACAACGATTGCGTCTCAAATGGCAACCTTGCGCAGAAAGATGCATACCGATAATCCTACGGAATTATTGGCCTATATTATGAATCAAATGGGCGTACTAGACTATTATAAGAGTCATGGCGAAATGGCCAAGGTTGAACATATACGAGATTTGTATCGTATTATGGAATCATTAGATAAGGAATATGAAGGTACAACGGGATTAGCTCGTCTCAATCATATTTTGCAATTAGCTGCCTTGACGGCTGGTGAGCCACAACAGATGAGTAAACAATCTAAGATACCGATTATTACGGTTCATCAAGCAAAGGGTAGTGAGTTTGACCATGTATTTTTGGCAGGTATGAATCAAGGGACCTTTCCTAGTTTTATGTCCTTACGCGAGGGCAATGAGGATGAAGAAAAACGCTTGTTCTATGTGGCCATTACGCGACCAAAACAGGAGCTGGTTATTACCTATACCAATGAATCACAACGGGGCCAAGGCACAGCGCCAAGTGCATTTCTTGATTATATGCCAAGGGATGTAAAACTCGTAGAAAGGAGTATGTAATGGCACGAAAAACGCATAGACCAGATGATATTTTTGGTCAGTTACTACCCAGGATATAGAATCCATACAACATGCAACTACAGATGCTATAACATTAGGGCAACTGTTAGATACTAAATATCCAAGAAAAGCGATGGTAAAGTTATTTGATGAGAAATTAATCCATGTAAATGGTCACAAAGCAACACCTCATACAGAGGTTGCCGTAGATGATGAAATTTGGATAGCTATGGCCAAAGAGAAGATTGATCATGAGCCAATTGCAATGGATTTACATATTCTCTATGAAGATGACGATTTGCTCATTGTGGATAAGCCTGCCGGTGTTACGGTAAACTCAAAAGATCAAGTATCCCTTGCTAATGGCATTGCCCATTATTTTATGGAACATGGTATTAAGCGAAAAGTACGTTTTTTGAACCGTCTTGACCGCGATACAACAGGCTGTATTGTAATTGCTAAAAGCGGTCTAGCCCAAAGCTTATATCAACAACAAATGGATGATAACACATTTGAAAAGTGGTACATGGCTATTGTTGAAGGCCTTGTCGAATCAGATTCGGATTCGTTGGTGCTTCCTATGGATAGAAGTATTGATGGCATTCATTACGAAGTAAATTCTAAGGGGAAAGAAACACGGACTGATTTTACCGTTTTACACCGATATCCGGATGGGGCTGTGGATAACTCTGTGCATAACCTACAAAATATTGTGGATATATCCCATGAAAATGTGGACAGCACAGTGAATACTGTGGATAAACAGGGTGGAATTGTGGATAATTCTGTGCATAACTTAGAAAATCAGCCTTGTACAGCAGTGGCAGTTCGCTTATATACAGGTAAAACACATCAAATTCGAGTGGCCTTCAGTCATATAGGTCATCCTTTGTTAGGGGATACATTGTATGGGGCGAAATCTACGGGAGAACCATTTGCACTACGTGCAATGAAGGTTGTTTTTACACATATGCGTTCTGGAGACCGTATAACCGTTCAAGCTTAATTAGAATGGGCATTCAGTAGTAGAATGAGTTCTTAAATACATAAAAGTTTCTAATTGAGAAATGAGAATGACTGATAAGTTCAGTAAATCAATGGATTTCGTGAAAATATATTGAAAATTATAGTGACAAATGATAATCCATAAGCTATAATACAAATAAACGTACACATATAAATTATTTAATATTGTACATATAGTATGTAAGAGGTGTAATAGTATGATTTTACAAGATAATAGTGCTGAACGTAATCGGGGTATTACGCTCGCCAGTATCAAGGGCATTATAGGCAATGTGGTGCTTGTCATTTTTAAGATGATAATAGGATTGGCATCGAATTCCATCGCCATAATCCTTGATGCAGTAAATAACTTAACAGACGTTCTTTCGTCGGTGTTGACGATTGTCGGTACAAAACTGGCTGCAAAAGGGGCCGATAAGGAACATCCATTTGGACATGGCCGTATAGAATATATGACTACCATGGCTATTGCTTTCATCATTCTCGGTGCAGGCATTGGGTCCCTTAAGGAGTCGATAGATAAAATTCTTCATCCAGAGGTATCCACATTTGATATTCCAAGCCTTGCTATCATCGCTGTTGCTATCGTTGTAAAGGTTGTGATGGGGCGATACATTAAGTCTCAAGGTGAGAAATATAAATCTGATGCCCTCGTAGCGTCTGGTATTGATGCTCTTTTTGATGCGGTGATTACCTTTGCTACATTGGTGTCTGCAGGCCTCGTATATTTCTTCAATGTAGATATTCAAGGCTATGTAGGGGCTTTAATTTCGCTATTAATTTTGAAAGCAGCCTATGAGATCTTACGGGATATGTATAATCATTTGCTTGGTGTTCGGGCCGATGATGATCTTATTCGAAACATCAAAGAAACTATCGCGCAACATCCAAATGTAGGCGGTGTATATGACCTAGTGCTAAATAGCTATGGACCAGGTGAAGTGATTGGTTCTGTTCATATTTCGTTGCCAGATACGATGACAGTGGGTGAGGTCCATCCGTTAACTAAAGGAATCGCAGTTCATCTTTATAAAAAGTTTGGCATTAATATGACTGTCGGCGTATACGCAGAAATCAACCAAGCGTAGAAGTTCTTGAAATCAAAAAAGCGCTTGATCAAGTTATCAGTTTGTATACTAATGTAGTCCAACTCCATGCTTTCTACGTACGAGAAGATAAAAAGATTATCTATTATGATATTATCTTTAACTTTGACGAAGAAGATCCACATGGTACATTAGAAAAGATTAAGGCGGAACTTCATAATCGTTATCCAGATTATACACAATTTGCTATTGTGGATACGGATTTTAGTAATTAGTTTTATATAAAGAATAACCGATATGTATCCTTGTATGAGGAACATATCGGTTATTTTTATGGGGCTGGATCGTCACTTGATAAATACATTATTTATGCCTATAATAAATTGTATAAAATATAGTTAGTCATATATTATATATAGTATGGAGAGAACTATGAATAAATTGGTATTATCCACATTAGCAGTTATGACTGCAGTTAGTATCTGTGGCATGCAACCTGTAGATGCTAAATCAGTTAAACCAGACCCAACCATGACTATGTTGCACATGCCGACGAATGATGAAATCTCGGTAGGAAATGGTACTACACAAGAAATCAATAAACAAACACAAACATTAGTGAATAATGTAGCCGTATCTACTAAATCGATGATTAAAAAGAATTGGAAAACTATCTATATTAAGGCGATACCATCTGACAATACAGTTTATTTCTACTATACGGATACGATGGGCCAAGTATATAGTGGTCAAACTATTAAATACTGGTTTATCTAAGGGAAAATATAGAACAGAAGCATTACGTCAGGCTCAGGCGTTGCAGGATTTGTATATGTATCTACAACAAACGAATCAGGAAATTCCTTCTTCTATAGATATTATCGTTACCAGTCAAGGTCGTCGGATTCGAACCATCATGAATTACGATGAAAATATAGGAGATAGTTCAATCTATCAACAAAATTATGAACAAATTAATTTCCCAAATTTGAAATAGTTTGGATATAGTGAAAGCCCCTACCTCGGTGAGGTAGGGGCTTTGTGTTAAATTACATAATCATCGTGATCATCTGTTGTTTGTTTTTTAGCTTGCTTTTTAGCACCTGCTAGGTCTAATAGTTCTTCTTCAAGTGTATCTTCGTCGCCTGTATTGAGCATGGAGTAGAAGGCCCACAAGATAATGAACCAAACTGGTGTGAAGAATAAGGCAACTCTTGTGTCATCATTCAAGGCCAAGATAATGAGGATGAACGCGAAGAACGCAAGAATTAAATAGTTCATCACTGGATATAGAGGCATTTTAAATTTAGATTTTGCCGCCAATTCAGAATTTTTTTTGCGATATTTTAAATGGCAAATAACCATGATAGCCCAGATGAAAATGAAGCAGAATGTAGAGATAGATGTAATCATAACGAAGACTGCTTCTGGCATGACATAGTTAAGTACAACTGTAATAAGTAGTACGGCAGCAGAGAAAATAGTCGCTTGATATGGCACGCTACTATGTGTTAAGCGACGCATTGATTTAGGTGCGTGACCGCGTTTTGCAAGGGCATAGATCATACGACCTGTACTAAAAATACCAGAGTTTGTAGCTGATGCGGCAGAGGTAAGCACAACAAAGTTGACGATACCTGCTGCTGCGGTAATACCAACTGCTGTAAATACGGCCACAAATGGGCTGGCTGCAGGGTTAACGGCTGTCCATGGGTAAATACTCATGATGATGGCCAAGGAACCAATATAGAACAAAATAATACGCAAAGGAATATTATTGATGGCCATTGGAATAACCTTTTCAGGGTTTTCAGTTTCACCTGCTGTCAAACCTACAAGTTCAATGCCGGTGAATGCAAATACAACCATTTGGAAGGATAAGATAAAGCCCATCGTTCCATTTGGGAACCATCCGCCGTAATTCCATAAATTACTAAAGGCGGCAGCTACACCAGCATCGGTACTAAATCCAGAGAAAATCATGATTAAGCCGATGATGATAAGGGACACAATGGCAATAACCTTGATCATGGCAAACCAGAATTCCATTTCACCAAAGTGCTTTACGGCTGTTAAGTTCATGAGTAATAGAGCTATTAAGACGACGAGGGCTGGGACCCATTGCGGTAGCCATGGTATCCAGTATTGCATATACAGTCCGACGGCCGTTAAATCGGCCATGGCTAGTGATAGCCAACAGAACCAATATGTCCACCCTGTGATGAACGCAGCGCGATCACCTAGATAATCCTCTACAAAATCGATAAAGGAATGATGATTAAGATTAGATAATAATAATTCCCCTAACGCTCTCATTACAAAGAAACATATAAGACCAGTAATGAGATAAGCAAAAAGAATGGATGGACCTGCCAAATGGATGGCCCGACCGGAACCTAAGAATAAGCCTGTACCAATGGCACCGCCGATGGCGAGCAATTGTACGTGGCGATTCTTAAGGCCCCGCTCTAACTGATTCGTATCAGACATAGTAAAGACCTCTTTTCTACAAACTACCTATAAATACAAAAAGCCATGGATGACCATAACTTTCATAATCTATAGAATATATAAAACTATTTTCTTATAATACAGTATCTATTATAAAAAGTCAAATGTATTTTTACAGTAGACACATCCTGTGAATAGTATTATTAACATACGAATAAAAGAAAGCGTATTCATACTTTTAAAAGCATACTATGCGTTAAAAGGTTTTCATAATTTGCTATAATAATTGATAGATTATCTTTTACGTAAAGTCGTGGAGGTTATTATGAGACGACAAGACAGAAGAGTTACAGATATAGAAGAAATTAAGGGCATTTTAAATAGCACTCGCATCATTCACCTAGGCATGATGGATGGTGACTACCCTTACGTGGTGCCCTTACATTTTGGTTTTGAATTTATAGATGAGGTGCTTTATATCTATGTGCATGGCCATTATGAGGGAAAGAAGTTTGACTTGATTAAAGCAAATCCTCATGTATTTATCGAAATTGATGGCAGTGATGAAGCCCTTGTTTCAGGTGGTGATATTCCTTGTGCATATAGTTCAGTTTATTCCAGTGTGATGGGCCGTGGAGAGGCTACCTATTTAGAGGCTATTGATGAAAAGTCTCATGGCTTACAAGTATTGATGAAACATCAGACAGGTCGTGAGTTTACTTTTACGGAAGCCATGGTAAACTCTGTGGGCGTAGTTCAAATTAAAATTGTCGACTATACGGCCAAAAGACGAAGACAACTTGAACATGATGCTATTATGCCTCCCTTAACTAAATAATGATACAACAATCCTATTGAACTCTATTATGATATAGCGTTCAGTAGGATTTTTTTATATCGAACCTAAGCATTAGATACATTATTTGGTTGTGTCGATACTTTCACAAAAGGAAAGATAAAAGTTTTATGAAGTAGCTAGAGCTACAGAAACGGTAGCTTGATTTTGATATAAATAAGAAAATATATCATTATATGTGTGGAGTATATTATAAATTTTTGTAATAGGAGAGAATATGAAGAAAATAATGACATCTGCTGTTTTATGTGCCGCGATGGCTACTGCAGTAAGTACCTTTGGCGTACAGCCAGTTAGTGCTACATACCCGTTAATAGATAAAAATGGTAATACCGTTCCTGTTGAACGAGATGTAGATAATAAAAAGCTCATCGATGATAATAAAAAACTCGCTGATCGTTATCGTTGGTATGATCAAGTTGATGATTATGATTTAGTTAAAACTAATATTGAGAGTGCCGCGCAGGAATTTGGCTATCCTATACAAGTTCCGTCTTATATGCCTAAAGACTATGCAGTACGCGATGTAAAGGCCAAGGACCATGACGTATTAGAAATCGTTTATACAGAAACGGGCCGTGATGGAGAATTTGGTCCGAAATTAACCTTCTCTAATACAGATATTGTATATCGTATGGGATGGGCTATCGATACAGTGGTAACGCCTATTTAGAAAAGACAAATTACAACGCTAAGGATGCAGTTAGCTTTACTACCCCTAATGGGATCGCTGTACATACGTTAGGTTATAGTAAAGGCGCTATTCAAATTGCTTACTGGAAAAAAGATAATAAAGTTTATATGCTCTACTTTGCTTCTTTAAGAAATCAAAACTTTGTAAGCAAAATTGTAGACTCTGTAGGTCCTGTGAGTAACGTAGCCGTTGATGATAATCGACTACGTGGTGACCGCAATGATAATCAAAATATTGAAGAAAACGATGCGAAAATGGTTAAACAAAATGATGAGCCGGATTGGCCTCCTTATGAAACGATTGGGTTGCCATTGCGTACACATACGAATTCTGTGTGGCCTATACTTACCAGCAAAACCATCGGTTTACCTAGCGGTGTAATCGATGCATCTCATAAGATGTCTTATGACGTATCTGTACCAAGTTATTTACCTCTTGGCTATACATACTATGCTACACATTTTTATGACAATGATGTATTAGAAACGGTATATTGGAAGCAAGGTGAAGAGTATCAAGAGCGCAGTGGCCGTTGGGTAACTCATACGATGGTCTTCCGCATGAGCTACTCTATGGACACCGTATGGCCTGAAGAATATATTCCAATGGAGTACCATGACCTACAGTGGAGCGACTCTACTCCAATAGGGGAGGTTCACTATACAGGGGATGTAGATAAGGGCTTAGTACGCAGTGTTACGTGGTACAAGGATAATATGGCATATTTCTTGTTCTTCCAAGTGCCTGTGAAAGCCTCTGAAGCAGAGTTTTATAGAAATCATGTAGTGCCGTTAAAAGATATCGATCCAAGTCGTACAGACTTAATTGGTGTGAAAACGATTCGTTAATACTAAATAGCACTAAAAAAAGAACCTATCCATTAGATATCAAAGTGAACCGACCTCCTTAACGTTAAGATTTGGTCTAACATTAAGGGAGCGGTTCAGTAATATCTTTTGAGATAGGTTCTTTTAGCTATTAATTAGAAGAATACGTAACGGATGATAACGAGTACCGCTAATACGTACATAATCCAGTTAACTTCTTTTGCACGACCTGCAATGATTTTGAGTAGAGGGTATGCAATAAGACCTGCAGAGATACCATTAGCAATGCTGTATGTGAACGGCATCAAAACGATAACGAGGAATGCAGGAAATCCTTCTGTCCAATCATCGAAGTCGATATTGCGGATAGCACCTAACATGAGGGCACCAACGATGATAAGAACAGGAGATGTGGCTGCATTTGGTACCAAGGATACCAATGGAGCCAAGAATAAGCAGATTAGGAATAATACGCCTGTTGTGACAGCTGTTAAGCCTGTACGGCCACCAGCACCTACACCTGCTGCACTTTCAACAAAAGCAGTGATCGTAGATGTACCGAGTAATGCGCCAGCACTAACGCCGATAGCGTCAACAGTCATCGCTTTACCAAGACCTGGGAATTTACCAGATTTTGGATCCGCAATTTTCGCCTCTGTAGCAGTACCGATTAACGTACCCATAGAGTCGAACAATTCTACGAATGTGAAGGAGAAGATAATCGTAATCAAGCCCATGTGGATCGCACTAGGAATATCTAATTGAAGAAATGCGGCTTTTGAGAAGTCAGGCACTGCCAATACTGTGAAGTTCTCAGGCATTGTAGATAGTCCCGTTACATAGGACACAATTGTTGTTACCAACACACCAATCAAGAGTGAACCTTGAATCTTACGAGCCATTAATAGAGCGGTAAAGATGAGGCTGAATAGGGCTAACAATGTTTCGCCACTGTGCAAGTTACCTAGTGTTAACAATGCTTCAGATGCTGGAGGTACTAGATTGCCATGTGTTTGTATAACTTGGCCTAAGGTGTTAGGAGATAAACTGATGGAAATCGCCATCAAACCGGATAGTTTTAAACCGATGATGGAGATAAATAGCCCAATACCAACGGTAATAGCGACTTTCATAGAAGCCGGTATACCTACAACAATCATTTGTCGTATCGATGTCAGCGTTAGGACGAGGAATACGAGACCGGAAATGAACACCGCACCTAGTGCCGTTTGCCATGATACACCCATACCGAGAACTACGGTAAAGGAATAAAAGGCTAAGAGGCCAACCCCTGGAGCCAGTGCGATTGGATAGTTAACAAATAAACCCATAGCAATCGTTACGAGGCCACCACCTAAAGCTGTAGCGATGAGGACGGCATCTTTGTCCATGCCAGCAAGACTCAAGATGTTTGGCGCCAAAAATAGGATGTACGCCATCGTGATAAACGTGGTAATACCCGCTAAAATCTCGGTTTTAACAGAGGTACCTCGTTCATTGAGTTTAAATAGTTTATCTAACATTAGATAAATCCTCCCTGTATGAAATTATAAATCATATCAAATAAAAATATTTCGATATACCTATAGTGTATCATATTTCCCACCATTTTTTGTATGAATTTATGTTATACTATACATATATTGTGAATGACTTAGAGGTTAACTTATGAAAATATCTACAAAAGGGCGGTATGCCTTGCGAATCCTAGCGGATATTGCAGAACACGGGACGGAAAAAAATGTGCCTATCCGTGAAATCGCAGAACGCCAAGGGTTTTCAGATAAATACTTAGAAGGAATTGTATCTCGCTTATCCTCTGCGGGTCTCGTTAAAAGTGGCCGTGGTAAATACGGTGGATATCGCTTGGTTAAAGATCCTGCTGAATATAATGTATATGAAATTTTATATGCTGCAGAGGACTCTATTGCTCTTGTGTCCTGTTTAGAGGATGATGTAGAGCCATGTCCTATGTTTAATGATTGTTTGACTGCTCCTCTATGGCAGTATTTACAAGATGAGTTTCGCCATGTAATGGAGCGCGTTTCCTTGCAAGATGTAATGGATCACAAGTTTCCAGTGGAATAATTGAGAGAGTCGCGTTTTATATGCGACTCTTCTTTATATAATTTTGTAAAAGCATATTTATACACTTTTATATGTGGAAAGAAGGCGAAAGATGAGTACAATCGCAGATGATACTCGTGGTGGCATGCGAAATGTATGGATTATTACGGCTGCCATGACTGTATTAGCTATATGTTACACCATGATTATTCCTTTTTTGCCTATATATCTCTTGGAATTAGGTGTCCCAAAAGCGGATGTAGCCCTTTGGTCGGGGCTTGTCTTTGGGATTACATTCCTCATTGCGGGCATTATGGCTCCAATTTGGGGAAAAATCGCCGATAATAAAGGGAAAAAACGGATGGCCTTGCGCGCTGGCTTTGGCATTGCTATCTGTTATGTATTAATTGGTTTAGTTACAGACCAATATCAACTACTCATGGGGCGGGCCCTCGTTGGATTTGCCAATGGGTTCTATCCCGCGGCAATGACTATGGTATCCCTCAGTGTCGATGAGAAACAGGTTGGTCGAGCTCTAGGTATCTTCCAGACGGGGCTTATCTTGGGGAATGTCATCGGTCCATTTTTAGGTGGTGCTGTTGAAAGTGTAGTAGGGATGCGTCCTGTATTTTATGTATCTGGTGTTGCTGTACTTATTGCGACATTGGCTGTATTGTTCTTTGTGAAAGAACCAAAATTACATGCTGTAGGTACTGATGGAAAAGAACAGCCGGCTCAACCTACTAAATCTACATCCTTACGTGAAGACTTTAAGGCCGTTCAACAACAACCTGTACTAGTACGGTTGCTTGGGATTTCTTCTTTATGCAATGTGTCATCATGATGCTACAGCCTATCTTGGCCCTTTATGTGGGTGATATGCAAGGCACCATGGAAGGAGCCGCTATTATTTCAGGTACTATCCTAAGCATCGGCGGTTTAGCAGGCTCCTTAACGACTAATCTATGGGTTCGCCTTGGTGAACGTCGTGGTTATTTTAAGACCATTTCCTACTGTATGATGGGTAGTGGTATCGTTTTATTGCTGCAAAGCTTACCAGTGGGTATATGGTGGTTTGGTGTTTTACAGGTTCTAATTGGTTCATGCATTGTAGGGATTAACCCATCCTTGAGTGCAGCAGTAACCCTTAATACAGATCCAAGCTTTAGAGGTCGTATGTTTGGTATGACAACGACAGCTCAACAATTTGGTTCTATGGTAGGTCCTGTATTTGCTAGTATTGTATCGACCTATGTGGGCATATCCTACGTATTTAGTATTACTGGATTGTTATTGTTATATATGGGCTTTCAGTCTAGAAAATTATCTAAAAAACATGAATAGCACTATGATGAGTCATAGATAGTATTAAGGGAATCATTTGTTTCGTATGAGATGCAAAGGAGTTGTTATGGTCCGTATCGGTCAAACTGTACTTGGAGAAAAGGGTACAAAGATATGCGTGCCTATTGTGGGCACAACGGTAAAAGAAATTCTAGATGCTACTGCGGTGGCATGCAATACACCTTGTGATGTGGTGGAGCTACGCATTGACTATTACGAACGAGCTCATTCCATTGATGCTATTATTGAACTATTGATGCTCATGAAACCTCAATTAAAAGGTCGTGCATTGCTCTTTACATGGCGCACGAAGGGTGAGGGGGGCGAGAAATCTATCTCCTCACAAGATTACTTTACAATGTTAGAACGCCTTATCCCAACGGGCTTGGTAGATGCTATTGATATTGAGTTATTCTTTGATCAAGATAGAATGGTCAAAACCATAGAATTCGCCAAGGTTCATGGTGTAACAATCGTCATGAGCAATCATGATTTTAATGGTACACCAAGTAGAGATGTTATTGTAAATCGACTCATTCAAATGAAAGGATTTTTAGCGGATGTGCCAAAGATAGCCGTTATGCCTCATACAACAGGTGATGTATTAACACTTCTTGAAGCGACGTCTGAGGTGAAATCCTTATATCCATCTGACCCAATCATTACGATGGCCATGGGGCCACTGGGAGCTATTACACGTGCTTCAGGAGCTTTATTTGGCAATGCTATGACCTTTGCCTCTGCAGGCAAAGCATCGGCACCAGGTCAAATTGATGTACATGAACTAAAACGTATCTTAGATACTCTTGATGTAGATGGTGTATTTGATGAACAACAACATAAACGCGTAAAAGTGCATTAAAAAAGTTGGCGAGAGCCGACTTTTTTTATATGTTTTGTATCGCCTGTAATATATTCATTTTTGAAGGCCGAATATAGAAAATATAGATGTAATTACCTATAACTTTATATAGAATGAGATACTTTTTGTGTGATAATTTTCTGTATTTTTCCTTGCTATCTACAATAGGATAGCGCTCAGGAAAAATAGATAATGAACATATTTTTTGGTAAATTTGCGATAATTCTTTTTGGATAAACGCAGTGTCTATAAAGCGTTGCTTTAATGAAAGTTTGAGATTTACTATGTCAGATTTAGCAGTAGGGGTCAAAATTATTGTATATCTCATTTTAACCTCCGAACTTATAAATCCTTAAGGAGCTCATTAAAGACTTTTTCAGCAGGTTCGCCAATTCCCTTTTTTGCTTGATTAAGTCCTATCTCTATTCTTGTGCTTAAATCTTCTTTAGTCCATAAATCATCATTTATAGCATCAATCCATTCTGGGCGATGGATAGTGGAAGGAATATCGTTAGTGAATTGTATTTGTTTTGATACAAGTGTAACAGTTTGTGATATAGTTAATCCCATCTCTTTTAAGATAGCTGTTGTTAGTGTCTTAACTTTAGGGTTTATACGGATATTGAGTATGCCTGTTTTATCAATTTTATCAAAGGATATTTCTATTTCGTTTTCTGTTGATGTTCCGTACGTATTTATAGTATCTGAGGCCTTTAATGTTCTTCGAGGTTGTTCGTAGGTGCCGTCATTCTTGAGTGTACTTGGAGTTGGTGTTTTTTCGGTAGGAGTTGTTGGTAAAGCAATGTCAAATGGGATACGACGTTCTTTTATAATTTGACGAAATAGTGCGTCTAGCATAGAGGTGTAGGATAGGCCCTGTGCCTTTAATATGCTAGATACTTCCTGTTTTAGATCTTCGTTGATGCGGACTTGTAGGTTTACTGTTTTCATAGTATCTCTCCTAGTATTCTTTTGGCTTGTGACTGTAATTCGTTGGTCATATTATTGATTTTATATTAAAAGTTTGTTAAGCTAATTAATTCCGTTTGTAATTACATTGTAATTGCACATGTGGATTTTTACAAATACATATAAAACATAGGGGAAATAAAAAAGCAGTAGTAATCCTAAGGATAGCTACTGCTTTTCAGTTTATATCATTGATGTCATGATATGAGTTTTAGTTTTATCTAGAAATACAGATGTAAAGTATTTTACAAATTTGATATATAAGCTCTTACAATAAATTTGCCTCAAAGTCTTCTAGGATAGTCGCCACTGTTTCTGGTGCATTGCGATTATGTTTTACGATGCATTGAGCGAAGCTTTCATACATTGGTGTACGCGTTGCTTCTAGTTCGCGTAAGCGTTCGATACCACCACTAGAGAGAACCCGACCGGATGTAGATAAATTTTCTATAGGTTGGGTTAATTGGTAGATACGACCATTTTGGCGTAAGTGTGCGTAGTTTTTAGGCACTGTTACACAGCCGCCACCAGTGGAAATAACAAGACCTGTTTGAGTGCCCAGTTTCGCAATCATTTCCGCTTCTTTTTCACGGAATGCTGGTTCCCCTTGTTCTGTAATGTATGTGGAAATGTCTCCAATTTCTTTTTCTAACTCATGATCCACATCAACGCAGGTACGGCCCATTTCTTCACCGAGCGCTTTACCAACTGTTGTTTTGCCTACGCCAGGCATGCCGATGAGGATAATGTTTTCCTTTTCACGGCGCATATCTCGCAAGATTTGCTCGATTTCCTTTGTGCCAAAGCTTTCACCTTGGAAATGGTTAGCAGCTTCAACGCCTTGAGCCACGAGGAATGGCAAGCCATCACAATGAGGAATTTCCATCATTTCTGCTTGTAACAACAAAATCGTACGGCGTGGATTATAGATGAGGTCTACAACTCCTTCTAATTTGGAGAATTGTGTAATATCGATAAGATTAGCTGGATTATGAGGGTACATACCGATAGGTGTGCAGTTAATAATAATCTGTGCTGTTTCGTAGTAATTAGGCGCATCACCATAGAATGGTGCGGTCTTACGAGAGAGATGAACTATGTTCTTAGCTCCTAAGTCTTCAAGAGCTACGTGAACGGTAGCGGAGGAAGCGCCATCGCCAAGGATAATACATTCCTTGCCAGATACATCAATGCCAGCATGTTGTAGAGTAAACACGAAACCATCGTAGTCAGTATTATAGCCGTGCCATTTACCATCTTTGCGAACCATCGTATTCACACAACCGATGCGTTCTGCACGAGGGTCTACTACATCACAAGCTTCAAGGGCATTTACCTTGTAAGGAATAGTGATATTGATACCTTGTAATTCTGGATCCGCGAAGAACTCTTGTAGTTGGCTCGGTTCGCGTTCAAATAATTTGTAATTTGTATTCCCTAGTGCACTGTGAATGCGAGGGGAGAAGCTATGGCCTAACGTACGGCCAAGTAAACCAAATTTCATAGGACCTCCTAGGTCAATATACATAGAATGGCTAATAGGCTGGTACCTATTAGCCATTGAAGTTTTATAACTATATGTATTGTACTATATATGTTCTTATAGAGACTAGTACATATAAGTATATTAGTTTTCAGGGTAATTGCCTAGTAAGCGGAATTTATCTTGTGATGTGTGTAGCTCTGCTAGAACAGACAATACCTTAGGATCTGCTAGGGATGCTTCTAAGTCGAGGTAGAATAAGAACTCAAAGTTATGGCCTACAATCGGACGAGACTCGAGTTTGGTAAGATTTACGCCGATGTTTGCAAACTTGGTAAGTAATGTACCAAGGCCACCTGGAGCATGGCTTGCTGTAGTTACCACGGAGATTTTATTAGCCCCTGGGTATACATGGAAGTCCTTGCTGATGCAGATAAAGCGCGTATAGTTGTTATCGCTATTTTGGATATTGCGCATTAATGGAGATAAATTATATAAGTCGGCACATTGAGGAGCTGCAATAGCTGCCACACCTGGGTCGTCACTAGCCGCTACGAGCTGGGCTGCACGAGCCGTGTTATCGAAGGAGCGCAATTCTACGCCTTCTAATTTTTCTAGGAAGTGACTGCATTGGCCCAACGCTTGAGGATGGGAGATGATAGTGTGAATATCTTCTAGTTTTGTGCCTTTTTTCACGAGTAAATCGTGAGAAATCCATAGGCGAGTACCGCGTACGATATAGCATTTACGATCTTCTAGAAGGTCATACACTTCTTTTACAGAACCATTGGAGCTGTTTTCGATAGGTAATACGCCGAATTGACATTCTCCAGACTCAACAGCGTCGAATACGGCACGGAAGCCTGTTACATAGTGAATTTGGCTGAGTGGTAATAATTTATCGCACGCCACTTGCGCATTACTACCGAAGACGCCAGCACAAGCTACGCTACCACGTTGTGGAGGTAATGTAGGGGACTGCTCAATAGCCTTTCATTTTAACAGTGAACTCATTATCTTGGAACAATTGTTCAGACTGATAGGTCCGGCTCAAGCTGAATAATGCTTCGAAGAAACGGCGTGCGTATAGGTCGAGGTCTGGGCCTGCATCTCGAGTTACTTTGTCGAGGATATCTCGTTCCCGTTTGGCATCGTAAATAGCCTTGTTCATTTCTTTTTTCGCTGCCGCAACGTCCTTAGAGAGTTCCATGCGCTCTTTGAAGAGGGCGAGCATTTGGTCGTTTATATCGTTAATTTTAACGCGTACTTCATCTAAGTTCATGGTCAATATCTCCTAAGAAATCAAGAATAACAAGGGCCGTAACAGCTTCGATTACAGGTACTGCACGAAGCGCTACACATGGGTCGTGACGACCTTGGATTGTGAGCAATGTGTCCTCTTTTTGTGAAAGTGACACAGAATGTTGTTCTTTATAAATGGATGGTGTTGGTTTGATGCCCACTTGCATAACGAGGGGCAAGCCGTTAGTTATACCACCTTGAATACCACCGCTATTATTAGTTGTGGTTGTAATCTTGTCGCCGTCCATGGTGAAAGCATCATTCACTTCGGAACCCAGTTGTGCACACATATCGAATCCACCGCCAAAGGATACGCCTTTAATGGCGGGTACCCCAAAGATTACGCGAGCTAAGCGGTTTTCGATACCGTCAAAGTTTGGGTTGCCAAGGCCAATTGGTAGACCTGTAGCCACGACTTCAACGATACCACCTGTAGAGTCCCCATCTTTTTGAGGTTCATAACAAGGTTTTCTACTTCGTTACGTTTTTGTGGATCAACCATAGCAATTGGCTCTGTAGCGATGCTAGCTAATGCTTTCATATCTGGGTGAACCATGTTGATAGGAGCATCTTGAATCGTTCCCACTTGTTTTAAATGGCCGTGGATTTCAATGCCTTTTTCACGTAATAGTTGTAGAGCGATGCCACCAGCTACGCAAAGCGGAGCTGTAAGGCGCGCCGAGAAGTGACCGCCACCTCGCATATCTACCTTATTACCATAGCGTATACGAGCTGTAAAATCTGCATGAGATGGGCGAGGGATATCGCGTAAGTTGTTATAATCGCTAGAGTGTTGAGATGTGTTGCGGATCATAAATGCCAATGGAGAACCACTGAGCATGCCGTCCACCAAACCTGCTAAAAACTCAGGTGTATCGGCTTCTTTACGCTGTGTTGTTAATTGATTTTGCCCTGGCGCACGGCGCTTTAAAAAGGCTTTTAACTCATCGATATCGATGGTATGTCCACAAGGTAGACCTTCAACAATACCGCCGATAGCGTATCCATGAGAGGCGCCAAAGGTAGATACTTGTATAGTTTTACCGAAATTAGATGCCATGAGCATCACCTCCTAATAAGTTCCAGTCCTCGAAGAAATCTGGATAGGATTTGTGATAGCTTCGCTATCTTTTAAGGTAACAGGATTTTCACTGATGAGGGCCATCAATGTGCCGGCCATAACGAGGCGATGGTCATTTACGCAATCACCTTGTCCACCTTTAAGTATACCACTACCGATGATGTATAGGTCATCGCCTTCTTCACGCACTGTACCACCTAAGTCTCTTACGAGATTAGCAACAGCTATGAGACGATCGGATTCTTTTAAGCGTAGGCGAGCACCCTTGATAAAGGAGCTTTCACCAGAAATAGAGCAAGCAAGGGCGGCCATAACAGGCAACATATCCGGCATTTGCTCTAGGTCTACATGGATTGGCTTGGAAGCACGACCTGTGACCGTTATATTCATACCATCCCAAACAACATCACAACCAGCATCAATCATAACTTGCATGATGCGGCGGTCAGCTTGTACAGAGTTTTTGTTCATGCCTGTAATCGTAATTGGTTTGCCCGTCATACCAGCGGCTACCATCCAGATTGCTGCATTAGACCAGTCACCTTCGATTTGGTAATTATCACGGCCGATAAAGGACGCACCAAATGGGACTGTGAAAGCCTCGTTGATGTTTGTATCAGGTAACGTATGCTCTACCTCCACGCCAAAATTACGCATGGTTTCCGTCGTTAATGTTACATAATCACTAGATTGTAGTGGGCTAGTAGCCGTGATAGTAGATAGGCCGATTTGAGGGGCTGCCAACAATAATCCGGAGAAGAATTGACTGCTCACATCGCCTACCATGGAGAAATTACCGCCTTGGAGACGACCTGTCATAGTAAATGGCGGTTTATCTTGGGAGAATGTTACGCCATGCGCTTTCATTTCGCTGAGCATAGGTTCGAGAGGGCGATCTGGTAAACGACCTTTGGCATCTACGTCTACATCGTTACAGATGGATGCTGCTACAGGTAATAAAAGGCGTAATGTAGTGCCTGATTCGTGAGGTACTACATTGCCCTTTGCTGGGACAGGACCTGGTGTAACAGTGACAACTTTATTTTCATATACTACGTGAGCACCTAAGCCTCGCAAGGAGTCCATAGTAGCATCGATGTCTTTAGAGGTACGGCTTAGTAGTATAGTAGATGGAGAGTTAGCAAGGGCTGCACAAATTAATGCGCGGTGTGCATGTGCCTTTGCTGGGATGGACGCAATCGTTCCTGTAGGAATGGCGTTCGTTACGGAATGCATAGAAATCTCCTTTTACGTCTTAGTCTAAATAGGTGGCAAGTTCTTCGTGGGTAACAACCTTAAGTTCGCTGTGGCCATAGCTTGTTGGTACTACAATTTTAATAGTAGCGCCTTCGCTTTTCTTATCGTGCTTAGCAGCTGCTAGGATTTCTTCCTTTGTTACAGTCGTTGTAGTTGGTAAATGATGGGCTTCGATGAGGGATTTTAACTTATCTAGAGCTTCAATATCTAGTTCTCCATGTTTTACCGCACCCTGTGCCATGAGTACCATGCCAATAGCAACCGCATAGCCATGATGAACCTCAAAGTGACTCGCTTTTTCAATGCCGTGACCAAAGGTATGGCCTAGGTTTAAGAGGGCGCGAACACCAGATTCGCGTTCGTCTTGCTCTACGATATCCGCCTTTGCTTGTACGCATCGCGCAATGACAGCACTAACGCTATCGCGGTGTGTTATCAATGGCTTATTTTCTAGCTGAGTTAATAAACCTGGTACATCGAGGAAACCATATTTGATGATTTCGCCGCACCCATTTTTCCATTCCATGTCCGGCAATGTATTAAGCGTTGTTGGATCGCAGAGGACAAGAATGGGTTGTTTGAAAGCACCCCACAGGTTTTTACCTGCTTCAAGATTGACAGCTGTTTTACCTCCTACTGAGGAGTCTACCGCCGCTAATAGGGAGGTAGGTACCTGTACATAGTCAATGCCACGTAAATAGGTAGCCGCTGCAAAGCCTGCCATATCACCTACAACACCACCGCCAAGGGCGATGAGAAGATCTTTACGCGTTAACGATTGGGCTGCCATGTATTCTACTAACTCAATGAGTTGATGGGCATTTTTGGAGCTTTCACCAGCAGGGAACACATAATCACAAACAGTATAACCCGCATGCGCCATATTAGCTTTCACAGAACTCAAATAGTGCGGTGCTACATTGCTGTCGCTGACGATGATAACACGACAATTTGGTTTTAATGGTTTTATATAATCGCTGATGCGTTGTAAAGCACCGTTTTCGATGACGACGTCATACGGCGTGGATGCGTTAATATGGATGCGAGTCATAATAATTCCTTTCTTAAAAGAATAAGCTAGTATCTATTATAACGGATACTAGCTTATTTGTGTGATATTTAAGATTATTTAGTGCATTCTACCAATGCTTTACGCAATGCGAATACTTCTTTCATAAGGCTAGTGAATTGATCTGGGCGTAATGCTTGAGGGCCATCGCATAATGCTTTGGATGGATCATTGTGAACTTCGATCATAAGGCCATCTGCACCGCCGCCTACGGATGCAAGAGAAAGTGGGCGAACCATACGGCTCATGCCTGCAGCATGGCTAGGGTCCATGATGATTGGCAAGTGAGATAGTTCGTGCATCATAGGGATTGCTGTTACGTCTAATGTATTACGTGTTTTAGGTTCGAATGTACGAATACCACGTTCGCATAATACGATTTGATCATTGCCTTCGGACATGATGTATTCAGCAGCCATTAACCATTCTTCGTATGTAGCGGATAGACCACGTTTCAACAATACAGGTTTTTTCAATTTGCCCACTTCTTTTAAAAGTGTGAAGTTTTGCATGTTACGAGCACCGATTTGAAGCATATCTACATTGTCGAAGTATTGCAATTGGGAAATATCCATAACTTCGGATACGATAGGAAGACCAGTTTCTCTTTTTGCTAATTCTAAAAGTTTTAAACCTTCAGGGCCCATACCTTGGAAGGAGTATGGGGATGTACGAGGTTTGAAAGCGCCACCACGAAGGATTGTAGCACCTGCATCTTTACATGCTTGGCAAGATGCGAGAACTTGTTCTGGTGTTTCCACGGAGCAAGGACCAGCCATTACCGCGAAGTGACCGCCACCGATAAGTGCACCGCTACATTGATAACGGAATCTTCTGGGTGGAATTTACGGTTTGCTTTTTTGAAAGGTTCTTGAATACGTGTTACTTTATCTACGAAATCAAGGGATTCAATTTGACGGGAATCAAGGGATGCTGTATCGCCGATAAGACCTAAGATATTATAGTGGGCCCCTTCTACTGGATGGATAACAAGACCTTTCGCTTCTAATTCATTGCGTAATTTTGTTACCTCTGCTTCTGTAGCTGTTGTTTTTAATGTGATGATCATAATAAGTCCTCCTCAAATAACAATGCGAATAGTGGGGCCAACCATACGGGATAGCAAATAAAAAAGGGCTACCCGTATTCTAATACGAGTAACCCTTTTACTATTCTAAGCAACGATTGATGATTTCTAAATTAGCGTAGCTCAAATAGTTCCTTACCCGTACGTTGGATAAAGAACCAATAAAAGTATTGTTTTGCTACTGTGCTAATTTGGTTAGTCATCTTGTTGTTGCTCCTTTCTAAATTTGATGTGTACAGTATAAACCCATTTGAGAATTTTATGCAAGTATTTTTTTCAAAAAATTGCAAAATTCTATAGAAAAAGTCGTTTTAATATTCCTTTGCCTTTATACCCATGGTAAAATTAAAGGTAGAAAATGCTAGCAATATAACGTTATAGAACATAATTGGTAAGGAGAGTTATGATTATTCAAATCCTAAATACAATTAGCGATGATATTAAACAAATTCGTACAGATGTGTTCATGAAAGAACAAGGTTTCGAGAATGAATTTGATGAAATTGATGAAATCGCAAAATTCGTACTTTTATTTATAGATGGGAAAGCTGTTGGTACCTGTAGATTTTTCCCCAGCGATATAGAAGGGGATGCTCATATTGGTCGTATGGCAGTACGCAAATTATATCGTGGTCAGAATTTGGGATCAAAAATCATGCTTGCTGCGGAAAATGGAATCCGTCGCGATGGATTTAAAACATGTTCTCTATCAGCGCAAGTACAGGCAAAACCATTCTACGAATCTCTTGGATATGTGGCTGAAGGTGAAGAATATCTAGATGAAGGCTGTCCACATGTGATGATGCGGAAAGTATTATAAGAAACTAGATACTAAATATAATAGTTTGTATTAGCTCGGTCAGTATATTAATATCTATATATTTTAAAATATGAGGTGAGAGTTTATGAAACTAGCAGAAGCATTACAAGAACGTGCTGATTTGAATAAGAAAATTAGTGATTTGCAAGGTCGTTTAAATCAAAATAGTTTAGTACAAGAAGGGGAAATACCTAATGAAGACCCTAACGTATTGATGCAAGAACTAGAAGCGGCAATTGCAAGACTTCAACAACTCATTAAAGATATTAATCTTACTAACTGTGCTACTATTGTTGAAGGGCGCTCTTTAACACAAATTATAGCAGAGAAAGAAGGAGCTATTATGCGACTTTCTGCATATCGTGCCTTAGCAGATAGTGCGAGTGCGATTAATTATCGTGCTCGTGGATCGGAAATCAAAATGATGGCAACTGTAAATGTTAGTGAATTACAAAAAACAGCAGATACAATATCTAAGGAGATTCGTACATTAGATAATTTATTACAATCCACTAACTGGACTGTTGATTTAAAAGAGTACTAATCACAAGTTGGTAATCAAGATAGGGTGGATACAAAGCCACGATTGCTTAATTCGTAAAAAGATGATATTCCATTACATGTACGGGGCGTTGATGATATGTATCGTGTAGGCCCTTATTGCGTATAAATGTATGGTTATTTTTTATAATGTATTACCATGTGTCAACTATTTTGATGAGGGTGGCGTTGGGGACTATAAAAAGGAGTGTTTTCACAGATTTGTTGTGAAAGCACTCCTTTTATTTATATGTAAGTTTTATCTATTCTAAATCATCAAAATCAAATGCTGCTGCTTTTGTATAGTTTGTAACTTTTGCTTCGAAGAAGTCAGTTTTTGTACTATTCAAGTTGGAGAAACTTTCGATCCATTCCATTGGATTGTCCTTGATTTCAGGATATAGATGAGGCAAGCCGATTGCTTCTAAGCGGATATTGGCAAGGTATTTGATGTAGCGTTCGATAAGAACGTTGTTAAGGCCGAGGATTTTATCATCAGTGATGTATTGACCCCAAGCGATTTCATTTTCTGCACCTTGGCGAATCATGTCAGTGATTTTCGCTTCCAGTTCAGGCGTGAACAAGTCAGGGCGTTCACGACGTAACTCGCGGATGATGTTTTGAAACAATACAAGATGAGTTACTTCATCGCGGTTGATGTATTTGAAAATAGTGGATGTAGCTGTCATTTTACCTTGGCGTGCCAATGTGTAGAAGAAGCTAAAACCAGAGTAGAAGTAAATACCTTCTAAGATATAGTTAGCGATGATTGTATGGATAAGGTTTGCTTCGCTAGGATCATCACTGAAACGTTGGTATGCATCGGCGATGAAGCGATTACGTTCAAGTAATGTTTTATCTGTACGCCATTCGTCATAAATTTTGTCACGTGTAATAGGATTTGTTACAGTGTCCAAAATGTAGGAATAACTTTGAGCGTGAATTTCTTCTTGGAATGCTTGGATATTCAATAAAGATGCCACTTCAGATGCTGTAATATAACGGCTCAAGTTAGGCAAGTTTTCAGATTGAATAGAATCAAGGAAGTTCAAGAATGCAATAATTTTGTCGAATGCACGGCGTTCGTAATCTGTTAAGTATGGGAATTGCTTAACGTCTTCGTTCAAGGAAATCTCTTCAGGAATCCAGAAGTTGTTGAGCATTGTACGGTACATTTGGTTCGCCCAGTCGTACTTGATACGGTTCCATTCGCGAAGGTTTGTGGTGTTGCCACCAATCATAGATTGCGTGCCACGTTCACCGTGTTCGTTGAAAATTAGTTTTTTATCCATAGGGGACTCCTTTATATTATCTGTGAAGACTATTCTGTTTCTATGAAGAGCAGCTAGTGCATTCGTCCATTTCAAGGGATTGGTTACGGATGTAGTAGATTGTTTTAATCCCTTGTTTGTATGCCTCAACGTAAAGGTCTAGAATTTCTTTTGCTTTCATTTGAGGTGTGATATACAAGTTGAAAGATTGTGCTTGGTCAATATGACGTTGACGTACGCCACAAGCTTGATGGACCATTGTTGGTCGATTGTATGCGCCTCTTTGTAGAGCCAGAAAGTTTTATCGTTCAAATCTGGTGCAGTTTTTGGTGTGAAAGAACCTTTCTTCTCTTCGATGAAGAATTTTTTGAAGATAGGGTCGATACCAGCCGTTGTGTTCGCAATATTGGAAGTAGAACCTGTAGGAGCTACGGCCATCAAGTAACCATTGCGGATGCCGAATTTTGCAACATCTGAAGCCAATTGTTTCCAACGATCGGATGTGTAGCCACGACGTGTGAAGTATTCACCAGTTTCCCATTCGGAACCTTTGAATGCAGGGTATGCACCTTTTTCTTTCGCCAATTCCATGGAAGCTTTGATGGAATAGTACGCGATGTTTTCGAACAACTTATCCGCTACTTCGATATGTTCATCAGACTCCCATTGGATATCGTGGTTTACAAGGTAGTGGTGGTAACCAGAAGTACCAAGACCAATAGCACGGTATTTATCAGAAGTCATGCGAGATTCTGGTACTGGTGTTTGATTGATAGAGATAACATTGTCTAGCATACGAATTTGAAGAGCAATGTTTTCTTCTAACTCTTCGTCAGTAATACGGCCAAGGCTAATGGAGTTCAAGTTACATGTAACCATATCTCCTGTATTTGTTTTCGTAGTGATGGTGCCGTCTTCGTTGATGATTTCTTCAGCAAGGTTTGTGAAGCCCACGTTTTGTGCGATTTCGTGGCACAAGTTGGATGCGTAAATCATACCTGCATGTTTGTTAGGGTTTGCAGCATTTACAGTGTCGCGGAAGAAGATGAATGGTGTACCAGTTTCAACAGCAGAGCGCATGATTTTTTTCATCATGTCTAGTGCTGGTACTTCGATGCCGTGTAAGTTCGGATCTTGTTCACATTCAAGGTAACGTTTTGTGAACTCTTTGTTATCGTCTGTGTCGTAGAAGTCCTCTAGAGCATAGCCTTTTACAGCCAAGATTTCATGAGGGTCGAAGAGGGTGAAGTTTTCACGGCCGATCATGCGTTCCATGAAGATGTTTGGAACAGAGATAGCAGGGAAGATATCGTGAGCTTTACGACGGTCGTCACCATTGTTTGTACGAAGTTCTACGAATTCGTAGAAGTCTTTGTGCCAAATATCGAGTGTTACTGTGGCGCCGCCTTTACGTTTACCCAATTGGTCTACTGCAACAGCTGTATCATTGTATAAACGGATCCAAGGAATAACGCCACCAGAGGAGTTTTTGAAACCGCGGATATCGGAGTTCAATGCGCGAACTTTACCAAGGTAGATACCAAGAGCGCCGCCGTGTTTAGATACGCGGGAGAACTTGCTGTTTACGTCGTAAATGGACCATAAGTTATCATCTACACCAGAGATAAAGCAAGAGGACAACTGATGGAATGGTGTACCTGCATTTGCCAATGTAGGTGTAGCTGTTGTCATTTTTAACTGGCTCATCAAATCGTAGAATTTCTTAGCGTATTCTACTTTGTTTTCGCCCTCTACCAATGCCAAGTGCATTGCTATAGCCATGAAGCGTTCTTGTGGCAATTCAAAGATTTCTTTGTTGAAGCCTTTTACCAAGTAACGGTCAGCCAATAATTTAAGACCTTCATAGTTGAAGAGGTAGTCGCGCTTAGGTTTGATGTAATCGCCTAGCTCTTGCAATTCGTCAGCTGTATATTCTGTAACGAAGAAGTCAGCGTATTTTTTCTCTTCTACAAGCATATGTACAAGATTTGGGAAGTTGCCATAACCGAATGCTTTATAGCGGCGAGTGATAGCTGCTTCTTTATAGAGATCGAACAAGAAGAGGCGAGCTGCAACAAACTGCCAATCTTGGTTCATTTTATTAACTTGGTTGCCGAAACCGTCGTCTTTTTTAGCGATAACCTTTTCGATAGCTGTTTGTACTAACGTTTTTTGAATTTCTTTAGTTGTCATGCCATCAACGAATTGTAACTTCGCATCCATTTCCAATTCTAGTGGATCACAAGAATCTAACCCCAAACATGCGAAGGCAATCATGCGTTTCGTTTTCTCTACGGATAGCGGTTCGAAATGGCCATCCCGCTTCTTGATCATAATCTCCATTATGGTTCCCCTTACATCATAAATTTATCTGAAAAATGATATATAAGATTAGCGTGAAGAATATAAAAATTCTTTAAGCTAAATCTAATCAGAAAAACAAGAAAACTACATATATGGTAGTTTTCTTGTTTGCTAAATACATTATGTTATGATTATAGCGAAAAAAATCTATATATTCAATATTGACTTTTTAAATTTATCAATGTGGTTAGATTAAATTTATCGATGTAGTTTGTGATTAATTTTATTATAGATAGATACTATATGATTTATAATAAATATAGTTTTACAATAGGAGGTTAGCTATGAAATCTATCGTTATATATTCGTCCCTTACGGGAAATACAAAACAAGTGGCAGAGACCATTGCCAGAGTATTGCCAGCGGATACACCATGTGTATCTATGTCAGAGCTACCCTCAGATATGGCATCCTATGATCTGGTGTTTGCAGGATTTTGGGTGGATAAAGGGACAGCTAATAAAGAGGCCCGTGATGTACTAGGCACATTATATAACCCTCACATTGCTCTGTTTGCCACGGCTGGTGTTCCACCACAAATGGCACATGCTAAAGAGAGCTTAATTAATGCAGCCAATTGTTTACCCGATGGCGTAGAGCCTGTAGGAACCTTCATCTGCCAAGGTAAGGTAGATCCTAAGGTTATCGAAATGATGTACAAGATGTTCCCGAAAGGGCATAGCCACGGTCAATCTGCTGATCGCGATGCACGTCACAAACAAGCTGCAGTACACCCAAATGAAGACGATTTTAAAGCGGCCCAAGACTTTGCCCAACATATTCTAGCCAAGTTAGATCGATGAATAAAAGCAGTACCCCTTCTGGGGTACTGCTTTTGTCATATTATATATGATGTTGTAATTATTACTATATTGTATTATATGCTTAATTATAAAGTACATTAAATTTAAGTTTACGCGTATCGAATTGGTTTATGAAGTACGACGTAATCAATAGCTTATATCCATTGCCTTCTATAATGACAGGATCGACAGCTGTTTTGTCGACTGTAAGGAACTTATCATAAATATGATGCACCTCTGTTACTCCATTTGGTAGAGAAACCTCTAAATCAAGGCCTTTGTTGAGGAACTTGAAGGAGATGGAGTCGAAGTTGGCAGACTCTACTTGGTATTCTTTAAGATCTTGTTCGTATACAATTAACTCGATGTTTTCAATGTATTTATCGTATCCTGCAATCGAAATAACCTTTGGTGCAGTTATAACATCAAAATTAATATACTCGATGCGTCTGCCGTTTATTGGGTTTGTATCTGGCAGTTTTAAATCATCTACAGGGACATATGGTGTGCCATAGTCCGTGAAGTTAGGGTCAAAGGTAGCAGCTATTGGTAGGCTTGCATGCCATTCGCCATCAACTTTAGTATAGGTCACAAATTCACGATACGTTGTATAGCCTATGAATGGTGTCAAGAGAACAGTACCTAAGGCAAGAGCCATAACGGTTGTGTGTACAGATGGTTTTAAACCCTTCACAAAGAGAATATACATTATGTACTAAGAAGATTAGATTGAATGCACTCACGTAAATCGTATTGAGCCAGAGAACTGGTTCATTAATCACACGTTTACCGATAAGAACTAAGCACAGTGTAGTTAGTGTAATGAACAAGAAGCATAGGATTTGCTGTGTTCTGCTACTTTCACTAGATCTAAAGCTAGCCAAGTAGAATAGGTAGAAAATGGCTACATACGGATAATAGGTGTAGAAGAAACGCGTATCCTCTCGAAGCCCTAACAGGATCAAGACCAAATAGATATTAGCTAGAATGCCTGTAATAATGGACGCCTTAGGTAAGATGATGCCGAATACAACAGTAAAAAATGAGTTTGGTGCTGGAGGACCTGCGGGATCTTCTTTGTAAGAACATACCATAGATAGACAAATGAATAGATTAATGGATGCGAGCACCTTAAAAATGGTTTCTTCAAAGTTGAATGGTTGGTCCACGATGATGAAGAAGAACCATAAACTCATGATGATAACAATGTTATATAGCGTAGACGTAACAAGGGTGATGCCAATCCGTTTGATGCGGTTAATGATTTCACCAATGTAGTGTTCACCAGGCGATGTGAAATACAAGGCAATCATGGAGTATAGCCATAGGTACGATATATTTTCCGTAGCCAGTTCAATACCTCGCACATAGCCGTAGCTTTCGTGAATCATATAAAGGCCAACGCTGATTCCGATACTTACTAAGGTATATAAAATGGAAAACTTTCGAGTTCTTGTTATATAGCTTTGTAATATAACGATAAAGAAATACAGTGAGTATAGCTTAATATCGATTTCGGCAAACCAATCTTGTTCAATATACAACGGTGTACATGAAAATATGGCAATTAATGCCAGTAATATAGGCGACTGCGTTGCTAGGTCTCGCAGCGAAGACCATACATGTTTAATAGCAAATTTCATAGATGTTCTCTCCCTCTATAAATATAAATACCCCCTCTTATTATTAGTATACCTGTTTTCTGGTGAAAGCCCTATGAGGTTTTACATGCTTGTAAATATCCTTTACAATAACACTAAGAACTAGTTTTCAAAGAAAAGAGGTTATCACATGGAATTCTCTTATTTTTTACCTGTAAACATTCAATTCGGTTGGAATAAAGTAGATAATGTTGCTGGTTTTGCTGCACCGTATGGCAAGAAAGCACTTATTGTAACTGGTCGTACTAGTGCTAAAAAATCTGGTTTATATGACCGCGTAGTAGCTAAGCTTGATGCGGCCCATATTGAACATGTTCTCTTTGATCAAGTGGATGCCAATCCATTGACTACGACTGCCTTAGACGGCGCTGCGTTAGCTAAATCTGAAAGCTGTGATATGGTTATTGCCATCGGCGGTGGATCCATTATGGATTGTGCAAAGGGCATTGCTTTTATGGCTGTGAATGACGGCGACATTAATGATTATATCTTTAACCGTAAAACGAGTGATAATGCGTTACCGCTTATTAGGATTCCAACCAATTTGTACAGGTTCTGAAGGGCTTGCTTGGTGTCCTTACGAACCCGAAACAGGTGATAAGAAATCTTACGCTGTAATGCCATCGTACTAAGGGTATCTATCGTGGACCCTGCTGGTAATGGGACTATGCCTCATGTGTTGGCATCTGTTGGTTTCGAGCATTGTTACAACATCGAGGCGTGCGTTATCTAAACGGCGCAATTTTCACTGATGCACTAGCTCATTATGCAGTAATATTACTAGTGTCAATATCTTGTACCCCAGAAACATGTGAAAGCGATTGGTGAATGGTCAAGAAGCTGTACTAAACAAAAACAATTAACAAAAAGCATGGGAGTCCGTTACTATTAGCACTATTGGCGCAGTATGGTTATCAATACCGCAGGCGTCACATTCTGTCATGTATGGAACACCTCAAGGTGGCTCAAAGATATTACCCATGGCTATCTTGCAGTTATTGAACCCACAGTGAACACACATGAGTGCTAACTTGGCACCCAACCATTACACGTATCAATCATGGTGATGGTTCTGAGTTGTGACATTGGCTGCACATGACCTAGACCCCATTACAAACCTTACAGAATTAGGACGTGCATATTCCATGGCTCGTGGATAATGTATACGTTGTGAAGTACAGGAAATATTACAATACAGTGGCTAAAATTAGCCGTAAAGATATAGAAGCATTGTATAAAAAGATGTTTTAAGTACTGAAGATAGCCATGTGTTGTCCATAATAGGAGTAGGTGTTTGTTCCATGATTTTATGGCTTCATTAACGGTTATGGCTATGCGTTGTTTGTAATTGCGGCAATGCTATTTAATATAGCACCTATAACATATATTGTATTTGGCGTAGCAATAGTATTGCTTTTAGTACTACAATATGACTGGTATAAGAAACATGCTTTATCTGAAAAAACACATATTAAATTGATTTGCTGCGTATTTATTATATTTAATTTATGTTTAGCTGGACTTGTTGCGGATTGGCTCAAGTACGATACTCAAACGACTCTTGAACAAACCGATGGATTTGAGTTTAGTACTATGGACTGGCAACGAGGTTGGCCAAATGATGACGGGTTGCCGGAAGGTCTAAAGCGCCCTAAGAACCTTCCTGAAGGTATTTCAAAGGCCTCTGCATCTGGCGATAGCTTAGCGTGGGCAAATGCATATCCTACAAGATATACTGTATTAGAAGGAAATCCTACAGTTATTGCACAGTATGAGGAGATTGCTAAGGAACACACTGTGTATCAAGCACAAATTGATGCGGATGGTGTATTGCGTGATTTAGACACTGGGGAGAAAAAGCGTCTTTATATCTCATCCCAATAGCTATAACATTATAGAGAGCATCGAGGAAGAACCTCTAAACTTACCACAACGGAGTTTTATAGAGTGGTTACGCTTTGCACCTCGAAAAGAAACGAAAAAAGTGGTGAAGTACACATATAATTCTACTGAAAATCATAGACTATATGTCTTTGTAGACGATGGAAATACTAAAAGACCTCATTTTGTGGAACTTTTGATCAGTAATGATGGGACACGGGCTGTGTTTTATCAATCTAAGTAATTTGAATAGGCATTGTTGTGGAGAACGTAAATGCGACAGTGTTTAATTTACTTGAAGGAATTGTTTTTTTCTGCTTCTTATAGAAAGAGTATATGGTTCTTTATAACTCTTTGGGTACTAACATTTTTACTCTCGGATGAGATATCATATTCTGGGTTATACTATCTGATTTTGTTAGTAGCTACGATTGTATTGTTGTTTGAAAAATGTGGAGTAATCGATAGTGAGAAAGGTATACGAAAAAGATTTTTGCCATATTTTTATGTTATTTTTTTCCTGTGCATGATTCCTACATTAGCTGTTAATTTAGCATTTTCAGCTATAGGAATATCCCATTATGATACACAACGATGGCACTCTACATGGCCTTCATCTAAGGCGGGGTATATTCCGACTCCATTACAAACACCTAAGTCTTTACCGGAGAGTTTGAAAGTGATTTCTTCTGCTGAAGTAATTGGAATAGGTGGAAATCAAAGCTGTTTAGTATTAGATGGTGATAAAGCTACGATTTCAAGGTATGAGGAAACGGTTAAATCTAATGCTTGGTATTCGTTTATAAATGGCAGGGACAAAGATACTACAGTTGAAGTACTTAATTCGTTTACATATCCAAAAGATAAAAATGTATTGGTTAGTGATGTAAGCAATTATTATGAGATTATTACCATTCGACGACAAAATTGGAAATTATTTCCCTGGTTAATTGACGGTACACAGAGTGTCGGTGATGATCCCAATGAAGATTATTATTATAGTACTCGGATATCGGCTGATAAATATGTAGTATATGTTGTTTATCATAATTTTGATCAAGACCAGCCTAGAGTCATTTACTTTATGTTTAATCCAGAGCGAACTCGAATGATTACTGTAGATATAGATATGTATCATTAGAGTTGGGCAGAGTTTGTATATATAATTTGGAACAATACTTGAACATATTACAATATATTCAAGTATTGTAATTGACAATTCTAAAACATATTTTTATAATGGGTTTTATGAAGAGACTCGGATGTGATTAATTATCCCAGCCCCTAGGGCTGGGGTTTCTTTATTGGTCTCTAGTAGTTTTATTAGTTGAGAGGTGTTTTTATGGCAGATCAAAATAATAAAAATGTTGATGCCTTAGCGCAAGAGATTACCTTGAAAAGTCGTGGTCAAGGTAAATTACGTCAATTTATATTATGGATGGGTGCGCTCATCATCGGCGCTATCTTAGGATGGCAATATATTCCAGTTCTTAATGATTTATTTAATTTCATTGCTGCAGTATTTACGCATTTATTCCAATTTATTGCAATACCTACTGTATCACTAGCGGTTATTACCACATTGTCCATGTTGGGTGCTAAGAAGGATACAGGCCGTATCTTTGGTCATGCTGTCACCTATACATTGTTAACAACAATTTGTGCAGCCACTGTTGGTCTTGGTTTATTCCTTTGGATTGCGCCAGGTAATTTACCACTTGATGTAATCGGTGCCGGTGCAGCGCAAGTACCTGAAAAATTAGGTCACGTAACATATTATGATCATTTCTTATCCGTTATTCCTAACAATATTTTGAAACCGTATTTAGAAGGTAACGTATTGTCCGTTATGTTCATTTCTGCTTCTGTTGGTTTAGCTTTTGCTTTCATGCCTCGTACAGAAGGTCGTGAAGCAGTATTGAAGGTGTTATTTGGTTTACAAGAATTACTATTCACATTGATTAGAGGTTTACTTTACGTTTTACCAATCGGTATCCTTGCTTTTGCAGGTCAATTATCTGCACAAATCGAAGCAGGGGTCATCGTTGGTGCATTAGGTAAATATACAGCTGTTGTAATCGGCGGCAACTTGATTCAATTCTTTATTGTAATTCCATTGTTCTTGTTATTCCGTGGTTTAAATCCTGTCGATGTATTCCGCAAAATGTCTCCAGCCGTAGCTGTTGCATTGTTCACGAAATCTTCTGCGGCTACATTGCCTGTTACATTGGCCTCTGCAGAAGACAATTTGAAAGCCCATCCTTCTGTAGCGCGTTTCGTGTTGCCAATTTGTACAACTATTAATATGAATGGTTGCGCAGCTTTCATCCTTGTAACATCCTTATTTGTAATGCAAAATGCAGGTATTGAATTAACTATGGGTACAATGATTGCTTGGTTATTCATTGCTGTTCTTGCAGCCATTGGTAATGCAGGGGTTCCAATGGGTTGCTATTTCTTAACATTATCCTTGATGAGTTCCATTGGCGCGCCAATCGGTTTGCTTGGTATTATTTTACCAATCTATACAATTATCGACATGATTGAAACGGCTGAAAACGTTTGGTCCGATGCATCTGTATGTGCTATGGTTGATAATGATTTGAAAGGTACATTAGACGATCCTGACTCTCATGATGACATGCCTCAATTCCAAGGTGCGTAGATTGTACGTTAATAAAAGTATAATATATATATAGGTTACCTCTTGTATGTGAGGTAACCTATTTTCGTCTTCAAATCATAGATTATAAATTGTGCCATTTATACTATTTTCTGGAAAACGATTCTTGGTATAATTAAGAAAAGGGGGATGACTATGGATAGACAATTAAGTGCATATTTAAATGGACGAGAACCGCAAGTGGCTACAGATATTGATGTTATAACGGCAGCGGTAGCAGTGCCATTGCTTGAAATTGATGGTGAGGATCACGTCCTATTTACGGTGCGCAGTCAGACCTTACGTAGACAGCCTGGTGAAATTAGCTTTCCTGGTGGACATTGTGAAAGCACCGATAAAACTGGAGCTGCTGCGGCTATTCGTGAATGCTCGGAAGAATTAGGGATAGATACAGAGCAAATTGAATTGTTAGGTGCATTAGATTGTTTAGTATCTGCCATTGGTGTTAAATTACATGCAGTGGCGGTACGTTTACATACGGATGAATTTCGCCCTAATATTGATGAGGTCGGTGAAATTTTTACGGTACCACTTTCGTATTTATTGAATATGGAACCAACGGTAGGGCACTTAGATATCGGAACTAAACCATTACGAGATTTTCCGTTCCATTTATTAGAAGGGTATCAAATAGATTGGAAAATTCGGCAGAACTATTCTGTTTATTTTTATCCCTATAAGCAATATACGATATGGGGATTAACAGGTCGAGTCCTCAAAAATTTCTTAGATTTATATCGACAAGGTAATACTATATAAAATGAAAGATAACGAAATAACTTCATTTGATAAAGAATTGAATAAATTCCTCCAACCTAAGTGCCTAATACCTGGTGGCCTTGGTTTATGGGAAACCTATTTTCGTAAAATTTGTACGGCTTGGGGCCGTATCGATAGTGAAATTAGACCTCAGCACATCATATTTTCCGCCGATAATGGGTGCAATATGGAAGGTTATGTAGGTTATAACTATGAGGTAACGCAAAAGCAGTCGCGTAATATGCTCTTAGGTCGTTCGTCGGCTACACAGTTTTGTAACTTTAACAATATTCCTTATGAAGTTGTGGATGTAGGAATTGCCTCAGATGATGGCATCGGAGTGGATCGCAAGGTCGCAAAGGGGACAAAGAATATATTAAACCATCCTGCTATGAGTGAGGATGAATTTAATAGTGCCTTTCAAGCTGGCTATGGACGAGTTGAACATTATGTAAAGCAAGGGATAAATCTTTTTTCCTTTGGTGAAATGGGACTCGGTAATACGACGACCTCTGCCTGTGTGTTGTCTGCCTTAACTGGGGCTGATCCTACTGAAACAGTAGGCCCCGGTTCTTGGCCGAATAAACCAGATTTGATGAAACGAAAAATTGATTTTTGTGCGCGCTGTATTAGATAAGCATAAGACTAGTATCGTTTCTGACAGTGAAGTTGGAAAGAGTTCGTAAAATCGTAGCCCATGTAGGGGGCTTTGATATTGCTGCTATTCTTGGGGCTATGCTCGCTTGTGTTGAGTTTAAAAAGCCCTTCGTCATTGATGGCTTTATTACAGCTGTATCAGCAGCTTGTGCGGTACATATGAATGATCGTGTTAAGGATTATGCATTGCCATCTCATAACTCTCGAGAAAAAAAGGCACAGAGCTAGCTTTTAGCAGAGGTAGATATTACACAAGACATGGTTCCTATTCAAGCCCACATGTCGATGGGGGAAGGGACAGGAGCTATCTTAATGGTTCAAATGCTCAAAACTACACAGCATATGTTTGTAAACGTAGGGACCTTTGCAGATTTGATGAAATTATAAGGAGGACGAATGAAAATAAATAAATACTTTGATATACATTTTGAGCGAGCTGATGATGCAACTATCGCTAAAAGACTGATAGGTGGTGCTAAGATTAAGGGACCTGCTTTGGTTATCCTAATCCTCTCCATGTTTATTGCCTCTATTGGGTTGAATATGAATAGTACCGCAGTTGTTATTGGTGCTATGCTTATATCGCCGTTGATGGGACCTATTTTAGCAACTGGTTTTGGCTTCGCTACGCTTAATTTTACAGTTGTGAAAAGCGGTATTTTAAGATTGTCCTTACAGATTACGATTGCTGTTTTGGCATCTGCTTTATATTTTTATATTTCTCCCGTTCAGACGGCTACATCTGAACTATTAGCGCGTACAGAACCGAATATTTTTGATGTATTCATTGCTATATTTGGTGGGTTAGCTGGGATTATTGGGCAAACGCGTAAGACCTTAGATAATGTTATACCAGGTGTTGCGATTGCGACTGCACTTATGCCACCACTATGTACGGCAGGATATGGACTTGCTAATGGAAATTGGAATTATTTCTTTGGGGCTAGCTATTTATTCTTTATAAATGCATTCTTCATCTTCTTTGCATCTTTTATTGTTTTAAAGGGTGTATATAGTTTGCCATTCCATAAACAAGCAGAAGAGGTTAATCGTCGTAACCAGCTAATATTTCTCGTGATTGGTCTTATTATGGCTATACCAAGTATTTATGCGGGCTATGATATGACCATCAAGTATTCTGAGTCAAATCATATGGAGCAGTTTATTAAGAATGATATTAATCAAGAGGGACGTCGACAAGTGATTGATTATTCATTGGATCAAACGAATAAGCTAGTAGACATAGTAGTTATAGGAGCTCCTGTGACTTCAGAGGAGCAAGCCCAGTTGGATGACAAGTTACATAAGGATGAGTACTTGCAGCCTTATACATTACGATTTGTTAATAGCGTAGATGAGAAAAAATCTACTATGGATAAGACGAACTTGAATAAATCTTCAGAGAATCTTGAAACATATAAAAACTTGAGTAATCTATACCAGCCGACTTATCAATTAGTAAGTGAAACTATAAATACTATGAAAACGACAGAAGCTGAAGCAAAGGCGTTATTCCCGTTTGTAAGCAAAGTGGAAGGCATGCCTTTAATAGATAATCTAGAACAGCCTAAAGCGAGTCGCTATATGGTGATTATCCATACTACATCCACTATATCTGATGCAGATTTGGAACGAATAAAAGCTTGGTTAGAGGCTAAATTATCAGCGCCTGTAACTATTTCTATCGAGCAAACAACGTCAACTCTATAAGGGAGCTATCATCCCAGCGTTCTAATTGATCGTTAATAATATATGTATCTGATACAATACCTTCTCATGACAAATTCTATAGATACGAAAGGGGCTGTTTTGTTACAGCCCCTTTTTGACATATATGTATTGAATTAATGTTGTATGTTTTGTATATCATCTAAAATGTGTTCAAAATCTAGGTGATTTTGTTGTAATACATCTTCTGGATTGTATCGGTCGTAGAATTGTTTGGAAATGCCATAGTTTAAGACGTTCATGGACGTTTTTCCATAATAGCTAGCAATTTTTTGACCATAGCCACCTTCGAGTTCGCCGTCCTCTAAGGTGATGACGATATTGTGGTCCTTTGTTAATTCATTCAATGTATCAGTGTCTAAACTAGAAATACAAAGTGGTTTGACAAGCGTCGGAGAGATATGAATGGCATCATGTATTGCGTGGCTAAGTTCGACCGCCTTATGGTAGAAATTACCGACACCTATGATGGCAATCGTATTACCTGATTGGGTTATGTTACATGACGTTACAGGACATTCTGTTGTATTGGATTGACTAGTTTCGTAAATCGGTAATCCTACAGGAATACGGATGGCGATAGGATGATTATGATGTTCTACTCCATAACGAATGGAAGATTCTAATTCCTCTACTGTTGTAGGTGCTAGGTACATGAGATTTGGCATGTTGCTGAGCATAGTAATATCGTTGAATCCAAGGTGTGTCATATCCTTATTACCATAAATGGACGCGCGATATACAAGGATCAGTGCATTGCTATTATTAATACATAGGTCATTAATAATTTGATCATAGGCACGTTGTAAAAATGTACTGTAAATCGGTAAAATCGGCGTGCCACCGTTGTGGGCAATGCCAGCAAGTAATGTTGTAGCATGTTCTTCTGCAATGCCTACGTCGATGTATTGAGCACCTAATTTTTCACGTATATCTTTGGTTAAACAGAAACCGCCAGGCGTAGCAGCTGTAACGATACATGCAGCTTTGTTTTGCTCCAGTGCATCAATGAGTTGTTTTGCAACGATAGATTCATAGCTGTTGGTATAGCGTTTTTTTGTTTCCCCTGTGTCAATATCAAATCCGGATGGATTATGAAAGCTTTCAGGATTGGTAATAGCCTTGTTGTAACCGTAGCCCTTTGTCGTATGGATGTGGAGCACTATCGGTGTTGTCTCTGTTTTACATTCTTTTAAAGCCTTTATTACGGTTGGCAACGAATTGCCATCGTCGACGTAACGATACGAAAAGCCTAGAGCTTTAAAGATATTATTAGGGCTTTCACCATTAGTTTCGCGTAATTGTTGAAGATGGCTATACAAACCGCCGTGATTTTCTGCAATAGATTGGTCATTATCGTTGATGATAATCAAACATTGAGAGGACATTGTAGCTAAGTGATTTAATGCTTCGTAAGCCTCGCCACCAGAGAGAGCTCCGTCGCCGATTAACGTAATAATTGGATGCGTTTTATGCTGTAAATCGCGTCCAATCATGAGCCCACAAGCTAAACTGAGGCTTGTGGAAGCATGACCTAAGTGAAATGCGTCGTAGGTGCTTTCATCAGGATTGCTATAACCGGATACGGTGTGAAATTTGTTTTTATTTTTAAAGCCTTCGTAACGGCCTGTTAAAATTTTATGAGCATAACTTTGATGGGAAATATCAAATATAAATTGAGCATCATCAGGGCTGAACACATGATGCAAGGCAACAATAATGTCAGTGGCTCCTAAAGATGAACCAATGTGACCGCCAATGTGTGATGTTCTATGGATAATTAAATTGCGTATATGTTGTGCGATGACCTCGAGTTCTGTGAGAGAACAGTCGCGCAAATCGCTAGGAATTTGAATGTCTGTCAGTTCCATAGGTCTCCTACATGATCCATACTAATGGATAAATCAATTACAGTTAATGAAATATATGACTCATTAATAGTTATTATAACATTATAGACTAAAATTATTTATAAATAAAAAGGCAATTCGATATATTTAGATATATAAATAAGTAATAACTAACCATATTAATTTTAGAATGTATCTTTACGTACAATATTTTTCACTTTAAAGTGGTATAATAAAAAATACACGACATATAGAGTTATATATATTTTATTAGGAATAGTCATGTTCTATATACCACATTGGAATATGGCAAAACCTAGAATTAATCTCTGTTTGTTGTATAATATATTTAATATTTAATTTTTTAGATGTGTAGTTAAAAGCTTTATTATTTAACTTTTACTTAAATGTATGAAGAAAAATGGTGCGAGCGTACTAATTCTTCATTTTTTTCAAGAGAGGTATATATGCAAAAATCCTTACGTATGGGGATCGATGTTGGCTCTACAACGGTCAAGGTCGTTTTGTTGGACGAACAAGATAATTATTTGTATAAAAAATATATCCGACATTACGCCAATATTTTGGATACTGTTCATACATTGCTACAAGAGGCTCAAGTGGGCTATGAAGACGCAAAAGTACATGTAGCAATTACAGGTTCTGGCGGTATGGCGATGGCTGATAAGGTGCGTATACCTTTTGTACAAGAAGTAATTGCCGAAACAAAGGCGATAAAAGCGTTGTACCCACAAACTGATGTTATTATCGAACTTGGTGGTGAAGATGCTAAGGTTACGTATTTAGGTCGTACTGCAGAACATCGCATGAATGGTTCTTGTGCCGGTGGTACAGGTGCTTTCATAGATCAAATGGCAACATTATTGCAAACTGATGCATCCGGCCTTAATCAATTGGCGATGAATGCGGATACTATTTACCCAATTGCCGCTCGTTGTGGCGTATTTGCGAAAACAGACGTACAAGCATTGCTAAATCAAGGCGCGTCTCATGAAAATATTGCAAAGTCCGTATTTCAAGCCATCGTTAACCAAACGATTGCAGGCCTTGCATGTGGTCATAAAATTGAAGGGAATGTAGCCTTCCTCGGTGGTCCATTGACATTCTTATCCGAATTACGTCAATGCTTCTGTGACACCTTAGAACTCGATGAAGCACATCGTATCATCCCTGAAAATGGTGAGTTGTTTATTGCCCTAGGCGCAGCTCTCATGAATGATGAATGTCGTGATATTACAGTAGGTGAATTGACGAAGGAAATCGGTGCGCTTATTGGTGTACCAATGGAAGCAACCGATCGTGTGGATCCGCTATTTAGAAATGAAGCGGAATTAGAAGAATTCCGTGCACGTCATGCTAAGGCGGTAACACCGAAGGGTGATATTAACGATGCTGAAGGTCCATGTTACCTCGGTATCGATGCGGGTTCTACGACGTTGAAAGTCGTCTTGATCAATAGCAAGAATGAAATCATCTTCTCTCACTATGGCCCAAATCATGGTAAACCATTAGAAAAATCCCAAGAACTAATAGAGAAAATCTATAGCTTATTGCCAAAAGGGGCTTACATCGCTCATTCTGGTGTAACTGGATATGGCGAAGCCTTCTTGAAACGAGCTCTTGGTATCGATATTGGGGAAGTAGAAACAATTGCCCATTATCGTGCTGCTCAATTCTTCTGCCCTGATGTATCCTTCATCTTGGATATTGGCGGTCAAGATATGAAATGTACAAAGGTACGCGATGGATACATTGAAGACATCGTATTGAATGAAGCCTGCTCCTCTGGTTGTGGTTCCTTTATTGATACCTTTGCTACATCCTTGCGTTTGCCGATTGAGCAATTTGCCAAGGAAGGTTTATTGGCACCTATGCCAATCGACTTGGGGTCTCGCTGTACCGTATTTATGAATTCCAAGGTAAAACAGGCGCAAAAAGAAGGGGCTACTGTACCGGATATCGCCGCTGGCCTTGCATATTCTGTTATCAAGAATGCATTGTATAAGGTGCTTAAGGTAAAAGATCCTAAGGAATTAGGTGACCACATCGTCGTACAAGGCGGTACATTCTATAATGAAGCGGTGCTTCGTGCCTTTGAAAAGTTAATGGGCGTCGAAGTAATTCGCCCTGATGTATCCGGCTTGATGGGTGCTTATGGTATGGCATTGCTCGCTTCTGAAGCGGCAGAAGAGTTACAAAATCAACATAGCACATTGCTTGATAGTGACGGTTTGAAATCCTTGCAAGTATCTACATCCATGCGTAATTGCGGATTGTGCTCTAATAATTGTATGCTTACCATCAATGCGTTCTCCGATGGCCGTACCTATGTAACGGGTAATCGTTGCGACCGTGGTGCCGGTGATATGATTCAAGAGAAACATAAGCCTGTTCCAAATATGGTAGACGTAAAATTACGCCGTTATTTTGATTACTTCCTCAAGAAAAATATTCCTGAGTTTGAAGGTAAATTGCGTATTGGTATTCCTCGCGTCCTCAATATGTACGAAGATTTTCCGTTCTGGTTTACATTCTTCAATCAATTAGGCTGCGAAGTGGTATTGTCAGATTATACGACGAAGGATCAATATAATAAAGCAATTGATACGATTCCTTCCGATACAGCGTGTTATCCTGCTAAGGCTGTTCATGGTCATATTCGTGATCTTGCCCAAGCCCAAGTTGATTTAATCTGGTACCCATGTATTCAACATGGTCCAAAGGAATTTAGCCGCGACAATAATTACCATTGTCCTATGGTTATTTCTTACCCAGAATTGATTCGAAACAATATGCAAGATGTGATGGGAAAAACGCCATTTTATGCGCCATTCTTACCACTAGCAGATAAGAAATCATTGGTGCCTGCTTTGGTGAAAGCCTTAAAAGAGTTACCATTCTCTAAATCTGAAATTTCTAATGCCGTTGAGACTGCTTGGGCCGAACAAGAAAAATGTAAGGCTGACTATCGCGAGATGACAAAGAAAACTGTATCTCGTCTCGTAGCAGAACAAGTGCCTACCATCGTACTGGCTGGTCGTCCATATCACTTAGACTCCGGTATTAATCATGGTATCCCTGAGCTCATTACCTCTCTTGGTATGGCGGTTCTTACCGAAGATGGTGTAGCACCATTAGGTAAGGATATTAAACATCTTCGCGTTGTAGATCAATGGTCATACCATAGTCGTCTATATCATGCAGCCGAATTTGTAAGTCGTACGGAAGGCTTCCAAATTGTTGAGTTGAACTCTTTCGGTTGTGGTCTTGATTCCATTGTGGCAGACCAAGTAAAGGATATCTTATCTGCAAAGCATAAGATTCATACATTGCTTAAAATTGATGAAGGTACAAACTTAGGCGCTGTCACTATTCGCTTACGTTCCTTGCAATCCGTAATGGAACGGAGTATGCGTAAACACCATAATCCAGAAGCTCCTATAGAGACCGTTATTGATGATACACCAGCCTATGATTATGAACGTGTTGTCTTTACTGAAGAAATGCGTAAGACCTATAAGATTTTAGTGCCTCAAATGTCACCTCTTCATTTCCAACTATTGGAGCCAGTGCTTAAGTCTGAAGGTTATGACTTTGACATGTTACCAGCACCTACGCGTGAAGATGTAGAGATAGGTCTAAAATATATCAATAATGATGCATGTTATCCTGCTATCATCGTTGTAGGCCAATTGATGAGCGCCTTATTGTCTGGTAAATACGATGTTAATAAGACAGCTGTTATTATCTCTCAAACCGGTGGCGGTTGTCGTGCTACCAACTATATTGGTTATTTGCGTAAAGCCCTCATCGATGCAGGTATGAAACAAGTTCCAATCTTGTCACTTAATGCGAGTGATATGGAACGTCAACCAGGCTTTAAATTGACTAAATCCTTCTTACATCGCATGATTCAAGCCGTAGTATACGGCGATGCGTTGATGCAATGTGTATTGGCTACGCGCCCTTATGAAATTAATCCAGGATCTGCAGATGCATTGTGCGATTATTGGGTTAAAAATTACGGGAACGTATTACAAAAGCTAATATATTCCAATATAGTAAATATATTAAGAACATCATTGAAGACTTTGACAATTTACCAGTCGATAAATCTAAGCCGAAACCTCGGGTTGGCGTGGTAGGTGAAATCTACGTTAAATTCCATCCAAGTGCGAACAACCATATTAATGAACTTATAGAGAAGGAAGGTGGCGAGGTTGTAACCTCTGGTCTACTAGACTTTTTCTTGTACTGTGCTATGGATAGTACATATCGTGCTAAACACTTAGATGGTACATGGCTTTCCGGATTCTTTGGATCCTTGGCTCGCGAAGCGTTAGAATTATACCGCTTACCATATGCAAAAGCCGTTGCAGCATCTAAGCATTTTGATCCATTGCAACGGATGACGAAGGTTGCAAAAGAAGCGGCTCATTATATTGACCTTGGTAATCAATGCGGTGAAGGTTGGTTCCTTACAGGTGATATGATTGATCTTATCGAAAAAGGTGCAAAACAAGTAGTTTGCTTGCAACCATTTGGCTGCTTACCTAACCACGTTAGTGGTAAAGGCATGGTAAAAACATTATCCGAAGCATATCCTGATGTGCGCATTGCAGCCATCGACTATGACCCAGGTTCAAGTGCGGTTAACCAAGCAAATCGATTGAAATTGTTGTTAGCAACAATGTTTGAATGATAATGTAATAGTTAATTATATAATTACTGAATATAAAAAAAGCGTCCCTAGCGATATGTCCCCTCTTTACTGGACAACCAGTAAAGAGGGGGACATATGAGGGACGCTTTTTTATGAAATTGATGAATCTTCTTTAATCATTGTATAGAAGCATACTAATGCTAATACAGCACATACAACCATAACAATCCCCATAGGGATACCAGTATGACTTCCACCAATACCAACTAATGGCGATACGAACCCGGCTGAAAACATGCCTGCAAATCCTAAAATAGCAGAGGCGCTGCCTGCTTGGTGTCCATATTTCGCCATTGCCATAGAGAACCCTGTTGATCCAAATACAGATACGGTACAAACTGTAAAGAACAGAATAACACTAGTTATAATAAAGGACCAATTAAAATACATTGCACAAAGGAATAGGATAGAACCAATCGTTAATTGCAATAGACTAGTATGTAAAATGGTTTTTATTTTTACAACATTACTTACTTTGGCACTGATTACGCTAGCGAGGATAATACCGCAACTATTAATCCCGAACATATAACTAAACTCTTGGGCGGATAAATTGAATATATTTTGATATACAAAGGATGAACCCGAAATATAGGCAAAGAAACCACCAAAGGCGAATAGCTGAACTAGAGTCTGGCCTAAGAAAGAATTATCTTTTAGTAGAACACCGTAGTTTTTAAATGCTGTTGTTATACCACCGGAAATACGCTTTTCTGATGGTAGGCTTTCAGTAAAAATGAAAGAGCCCATAAGTAACACTGCAGAGAAAACGGCGAGGACAATAAAAATAAAGCGCCATGTAGAAAATAATAAAAGCTGACCACCTATAAGCGGTGCAATAACAGGAGCTAATCCGTTGACGAGCATCAGTAGAGACATGAGTCGCATTAATTCTTTACCAGATGCAAAATCTCGGGAGATGGCCTTAGCAATAACAACTCCGATAGAACCTGTTAAACCTTGTAAAAATCGTGCAACTAGTAAAATCTCAATATTGGGCGCAATAGCACAGAGTATACTAGCGATTACACAGAGGATATTGCCAATGATGAGTGGTTTTTTTCGCCCTAATGAGTCACTAAGAGGACCGCCAATCAATTGACCGATAGCGATACCAAAAGTCATAATACCAATTGTCATCTGAATGAGGGACGCATTTGTATTAAGTTCATGAGGCATGATTGGTAATGCTGGTAGATATAAATCAGTACCAAGTGGCGTGATAGCCGTAAGAAGCCCTAGAAATACGACAATGAATAAAGATATTTTCTTTGTAGACTCCATAAAATCTCCTATATTAAAAAAAGGGAAAAATAAAAGTCTGCGAATCGCACTTCGCAGACTGCATTTAATTTTATCTATTTAACAAGGGTATTGTAACATGATTAATAAGAAAAAGCTATAGATTTATGAATGAGTAACAGGGATATTGCTTATTAGTATTTGAAATAAAAAGAACAGCTCACGAATGAGCTGTTCTTTTATATTACCAATTCTTAGAAGAAGATGTGGTGAATTTCATGGATGAAATGTTGACCGAAGAAGGAGATACAACCATGCATGATGATGAAGATGATGAAGTATTTGAACGCGCTGTTCATGATAACACTTGCTTCGATTTCATGTTCTAAGTTTGTGAGCTTCTTCTGCATTGATTTCTTTGTGGTTTTCTAAGTATGCTTTTAAAGCAGGACCTACGGCACCAATAGAAATTGCAATGGATTGTGGGGACAACATTTTGCCGATACCAGCTGCACCGGAGTTAACAGCTGCTAACCAGAAGCCAAGATCTTCGAAGTTTGTAGGATTTAAACCTTGAGCTGCAGCGATTTGAAGTGGTCCAAACAATACGTTGGAGTTTGTACCGGAACCTGTTAAGAACGCACCCAATGCACCTACGATAGGAGCGAATAGAGGGTATAAGGAACCTGTACCAGCAACCATTGCTTTCGCAATATCTGCAGTCATACCAGAGTATGTCATCAATTTAGCAGTCATAACAACTGTGATGATTGTAAGGTATGTGAATTTCAAGTTTTTAACTGTGGAACCCAATGTACCGAAGATTTCGCCAGCTTTTGCTTTTTGGATGAAACCACCAACGATACCAGCGATGAAAATCATGATACCAGGAGTTGCAATCCATACGAATGTGTAAGGTTTTGCACCAGCACCTTGGTAAATAGGTACAGATGTTTTAATGGATGCAAGAGGACCATTAATTGCAGGGAATAATTTAGAAGTTAATAACAATAATACGAAGATTAAGATGAATGGCATTGCAGCCACAAGGCCTTCGCCACCAGAAACTTTAGGAACTTCGCCAGTTTGTTTAACTGCGTATTGAGGATCATTAGGAGGCATAATTTTTGCACAACCGATGATCACTGCCATGATTACGATGGATGCAGAAATTACGGATAATTCAGGACCCATTACGGCATTGATTATAGTTTCAGGAATAGCTAATGCTAAACCGGAAAGTAATGTTACAAGGAATACGCCTTTTAACGCTTTGATACCGCCACCGATAATCATAACTACGAAGAAAGGAGCGATAAGGTTAAGCAAGAATAATTGTACGGAAATGAATGTACCTAAATGGCTTGGATCAAGGCTTGTTAAGGAAGCCAATGTAGTTGTTGGGATACCAATGGAGCCGAATGTTGTTGGTACGGAGTTTGCAACGAGACATGCGATGATAGATTTTAGTGGGTCAAAACCTACGGCAACCATCATAGCTGCAGGAATTGCAACGGCAGTACCGAAGCCAGCCATACCTTCCATGAAAGCACCGAAGCCCCATGCAAGTAATAATGCAAGTACACGAGTATCAGATGTTACAGAGGAAAGCATGGTTTTAATAGTTTCCATAGCTTTCGTATGTACTACCAAGTTGTAAACGAAGATAGCTGCTGTAATAACTAATAGGATAGGCCAAATTGCCAATGCGGCACCTTCAAGGGCACCAGTGACCATAATAAATGGGTCGGATTGGAATGCTGTAATAGCGATGATGAAAGAACCGATTGCAGCAACACTTGTTGCTTGCCATGCAGGTAATTTCAAGATGGATAACGCTACGATCAACCAAATGATTGGAGATAGCGCTAATAGAACGGTGAGAGCACTCATTTCTAAAATCATCCTTTCAAGAAATAAAAATATATGCTTAACAGGACGATGTAGCAATAATCAATTTAATTGATGAGTAATTCGCTATTGGATTGAGTTGTAAAAGTTCAGTAATAATAAAAGATTACAATAAAATAACAGATATACTTATCAGAAAAAGTGATATATCTCTTAAAATTTTTTAACCTCATAGTTTATGAGGTTAAAAAAATATAAGAGAGGGGACATAAACAGTGTTTATGTCCCCCTCTGTACTAACTACATGTCCGTGTTAGGGCCAACACTAATTAGATATTAGTAGTTACCTTTGAACATTGTAGCAGGAGCTTCTGGTACATAATCGCCGAAGTAGGATTTGAAGTCTAAACCTAATTCATTGCAAAGATCTTGAACTTCAAGCATTGTACCGTTAAGTACAGGGATGCCTTCAGCTTTAACTTTAGCAACAGATTCATGTTCTTTTTCGCCATGAGTATAGATGCGGTCTTGACCTTGAGCTTTAGGAGCTTCACGTAATTCTTGTAAGAATTGAGAGAAGTGTTTTTTGATTTCAGCTGGGTCACCGAAGAATTCAGGGTTGATAGCCATGAAGCCGTGGCAGATATTGGATTTGCCGCCAACCATACATTTATTGGAAGTACCACCTTGGGAAAGGATGGAGGAGAACAATTCAGCAATCATGCCGTTACCATAACCTTTGTGGCCGCCAAGAACTTCTGTAGCACCACCTAAAGGAAGGATACCGCCGCCTTCATGACGGGAAATGTTGCCCAATACTTCAGCTGCGTCAGTGGAAGGAACGCCGTCTTTGTTAACAGCCCAACCATCTGGAGTAGCTTTGCCCATTTTGTTGTACATTTCAAGTTTACCACGAGTTACTACTGTAGTGGAGCAATCGAAGAAGAAGTCAACAGGATCAGCTGGTACAGTCCAAGCGATAGGATTGGAACCAAGCATAGCTTTACGAGCATATACAGGAACCATGATTGCTTCGGAGTTTGTACAAGAGAAACCGATTAAGCCTTGGTCGGATGCCATTTTAGCATAGTAACCAGCGATACCATAGTGGTTGGAGTTACGTACGGATACGATACCAACACCGGATTTTAGCTTTTTCGATAGCCATTTCCATAGCTTTGTGACCCAACAATTGGCCCATGCCATCATGACCGTCGATAACTGCGGAGATTGGAGTTTCTTTTACGATTTCTGGTTTTGCGTCGATTTTGATCAAGCCATTAGTGATACCTTTGTGGTAACGAACCATACGTTGCATACCATGGCTTTGAATACCGAACAAGTCGGAAGTCAAAAGTACGTCTTGAATGATGTCAGCTTCTTTTTCGGAGAAACCGAATTTTTGGAAAGCATCCATGCTCAATTTTTTCAATGTTTCATAAGGGAAAAGAACAGTGTTTTTTGCGTCTGCCATTGTTAAAACCTCTTTTCAGAAAATATGTACCTGATATAGTTGACTCCACTCCGTTATATCAATGAATGTGATATGATGTCCGGTGAGTTCTATATCCTCTCAAATGACAATGTCAGTATAGCACACAAAGTTGAGTTATTGAATAGTTTTACATAACTTAATGCATTACATAATTTGCATAACTTACGTGAAATTTATCACACAGGTTAACAAAAAGCGCTGAAATAATCGATAATACCTTGAAATTATAAATTATGACTTTTGGTAATAGATACATTCCTGAACGTAAAAAATGGTACTTTTATGCGTTGCTTATCTGTTTGTATTGTAGGGGAGAAACTATAAATAAATACTGAAAAGTATCGATATTTATTGTGTATCTACATGGTATACATTAATAAAAGTTATAACATCACACACTTATTTTGATAAGTGATTTTGCTATATGCATTGATATACAATGTATTCATTGATACGAAGTTTGAAAAATATCGATATTCGTTAATTTTATTACAGATTGAGTGGCTTATGTATGATACTATAAATATACATATAGAATTATTATTACTAGAGAGACGATGATAAGCGAGGTGCTTATATGAAAGAATATAAAAGTGTATGTCCCTATGATTGTCCTGATGCTTGTGGACTTATACTTACAGTAGATGACAATAAAGTGACAAAGGTTCGCGGTAATAAAGAGCACGCTTTCACACGGGGCACATTATGTCCTAAGATGGCTCATTATGAGCGTGTTATTCATTCGCTAAACGTTTAATGACACCATTACGCCGAATTGGTAAAAAAGGTATTGGTCCAGATCAATTTACACCCATTTCATGGGATGAGGCCTTAGAGCGAATTGTAGAAAATTTTAACCATACTATTAATACCTATGGTAGTGAAAGTATTCTTCGTTATTCCTATGCGGGGACCATGGGGGCTGTAAATAGTCCTGCAGCGGACTATTTCTTCCGTTGTATTGGCGCTACTAGTCAAGACAGAGGGATTTGTTCTCCTGCGAAACAAGCAGCATTTAAGTCTGTTTATGGAGACACAGTAGCTATCAAACCACAAGAAGCACAACATAGTGATTTGATTATATTATGGAGCCTTAATGCGACGGCTACAGATGTACATATATTACACGATGTGAATGTGGCAAAACGAAACGGCGCTTTTGTATGGATTATAGATACCCATAAAACATATACTTATGATCAAGGCACACATCATGTGTATGTAAAACCCGGTTCTGATGGTGCATTAGCACTTGGTATGATTCATATCATACATCGGGATGGTCTTGAGGATACTACATTTATTCAAGCATATGTGCAAGGTTATGATGAGCTAGTACGAGATGTATTGCCTACATTTACTCCAGAATATGTTTCCTCTATATGTGGTGTACCGGTTGAAATCATAGAAGAACTAGCTCATGCCTATGCAAAAGCAAAGGCTCCATTTATCCGTCTCGGTAGTGGTGTATCCCGCTATGGTAATGGAGCAATGAGTTGCCGGTGTATCAATGCACTCCCTGCCGTGGTAGGTGCATGGCAACATTTAGGTGGCGGCTTATTATCTAGTTCTAGTAGTAGCCAATATTTTAATAAATCATTCATGCAACAACCTAATACACCAACGCCGTCTAAACGGATGATGCCGATGATATTATTAGGGGATTTGTTGACAAATCCAAAAGCGCTTCTAGAGCATGGATTAGAGGATACTAGTGGCGGGGTGCCCTGTTCATAGTCTATATATCTTTTTCATCAAATCCAGCTATAACAGCACCAAATCAAAATCTCGTTAGACAAGGTCTTATGAGAAATGATTTATTTACTGTTGTGCATGAACGCTTCTTTACAGATACATGTGCATATGCAGATATTATCTTACCAGCCACGAGTTCTGCTGAATCCGATGATATTTTTAACTCTTACGGACACTATACAATTGCGGCCAGTTACCAAGCTATTCCTCCGGTTGGTGAATCGAAATCTAATTGGCAAGTTATTTCTGAACTTGCTCAGCGTATGGGTTTAGATGATTCTTTCTTTGCCATGACAGAACGAGAACTAATTGAGCATATGGTTCGCAATTCGTCTAAACTTTCACAAGACGAACAAGATGCCATTTTACGTGGCAACTTGGTTGAAGTAGCATTGCCAGACAATTATAAGATGGATTTTAAAACGCCGTCAGGCAAAATCGAAATCTTAAATCCTCGAGAATCCATTCCGTTGATTACCTATACAGAACCTTATGGTGATGATGAACCATTCTGGTTGATTATCGGTAATGATATACGTATATTAGATTCTAGTTTTTGCGAACTAGAATTTGATGATTCTGAATTGATGAAGCTACGAATGCATCCAGATGATGCTGCATTATATAACATTAATAATAGTGATGCTGTGGAAATTTATAATAATCGAGGGGCTGTTCGTATTAAAGTATATCTAGATGATACGGTACAACGAGGTACACTTGTGACCCTTGGTGTATGGTGGCAATCTCAGTCCAGTGACGCTAAGGTAGGAATCAATGCTGTAACTGCATCTAGACCGACTGATGAAGCATGGGGGAGTACATTCTATGACGTACAAGTTAATATTCGTAAGGTGTAATGAAAGTTCGATATAATTCGATTTTGCTGTTGAATCAGATTACCATATCATATATAATGTTATCTAATATGATAGTGTAGTACGAAGGGAGATAACCTTATGGATGGAAAAGAAAATCTATCACTGCGCGCCTATTTAGCTATAGGCATGATGTTATTCGCCCTATTCTTTGGTGCGGGAAATCTTATTTTCCCGGCCGCATTAGGTCAACACGCAGGGTCTAATGTAGGATGGGCATTAGCTGGTTTTGTATTAACTGGCGTAGGATTACCGTTACTTGGCGTTATAGCCATGGGCTATTCCGGATGTAAAGACGTTGAGGAACTAGCAGGTCGTGCGCATCCTATATATGGTCTTATTTATACAGTGGCCTTATATTTAAGTATTGGTCCTATGTTTGCGACACCAAGAACGGGTACCGTTGCGTATGAAATTGCGATCAAGCCATTTTTACAAGGCATGACTTTGGATATGCAACCACTGTTCCTTGCTATATTCTTTGGCGTTTCTTTGTGGCTATCGATTAGTCCTCAAAAGCTTGTTAATCGTATTGGCAATATTTTGACACCTGCATTATTGCTTGTTATTTTATTATTGATTATCAAATCTTTTGTTACACCGATTGGGGCATATGCGGTGCCTCAACCAGCTTACGCGACTAATGGTACAGCCGTATTGCAAGGCTTCCTCGATGGCTATAATACAATGGATGCATTGGCTTCTGTGGTGTTTGCTATTCTCGTCATCGATTTTGTACGTCTTACAGGTGCTACATCTCGCGATATTATTACGAAAACTGTGATGGAGGTTGGTGCTATTGCGGTAGCATTACTCGGCATTGTGTATATATTCATTGCGAATATCGGCGCTACAAGCGTAGAGCGATTTGGCTTGTTTGATACAGGCGCACCGGTGTTAACAGCTAGTGCGGACTTCCTCTTTGGGGGAACTGGTCAAATTATTTTGGCTATCATCGTTCTATTAGCTTGCTTGAGTACAAGTATTGGTCTTATTACTTCTTGTAGTACATATTTCCACAAACTATATAGCAAAATTAGCTATAAAATGTATGTTGTCATATTCTCTGTGGCTGCATTTGCACTTGGGCTGTTCGGATTGAAAACAATCATTAGTGCAGCTATTCCAGTGTTGATGTTATTGTATCCGTTGACGATTGTTATTATCTTGTTAGCCTTAAGTGATACTATTTTTGGCGGTCGTCGTTGCGTATATGGTTGGACTATTGGATTGACCATGATTTCTGCCTTAATGAGCGGTCTTGAAACTGCTGGTTGGGCACCTGATGCCATCGAAGGTTTGTTTACCCAATATATTCCGTTCCAAGGTATTGGTATGGGCTGGGTAAGTTTTGCAATCCTTGGCTTTATCATAGGTCTTATTCATAAGGGCTTGGTTTCAGATACAACTAAATAAATGTAGAATGTTACTCGCATTCTCCTTTTATACTCTATTGGCTCAGTCCTTCTTAGAAGGATTACAGTAAAAGAAAAGGGGGATGCGAGTGTTTTGTTTATAGTGATAAAAATCTTTTTTCAAATAGTATTTCCTAGTATAATGTTTAATAAGAAATGAAAGATCGTTTTAGTAAGCCGAGGTAGTTATGAACGAAATCGTAAAAGGTGGTTTGTATCGTCATTTTAAAGGTATGTATTATTACGTGTTAGATGTGGCTACACATTCTGAAACGGGTGAAAAATTGGTGGTATATCAAAAATTATATGATGACCGCGATTTGTATGTACGTCCCTTAGACATGTTTTGTAGCGATGTAGACCGAGATAAATATCCTGATGTGAAACAACAAAAACGCTTTCAATTAATGAGTGGACGAGATGAATAGTGTTTACCGGACCAGGTAGAGTTAATAGTTTGTATATGAACTCGTATATAGCGACAGATAGGAGGACTTGTGGAACAAATATTTTTCTTTTTTGATATCGATAACACATTGGCTGTATGGCCTGAAGGAAAAATTCCCAATAGTGCTCAGTATTGTATAGATGAATTGCAACGGCGTGGCCATTTAGTATCGATTGCAACAGGTAGAATACAAGTTGATGCTATGCGTTTTGCCGAGCAAGCTAGAATTACAAATGTAGTTGCTGATGGAGGTCATAGTATAACCATTGATGGGAAATTGGTATCTATGATTGGCATGAATCGAGATATGTGTATTCAATATTTAGAATATCTTGAGTCAAAGCATATTCCATGGGCTGTAACAGACCGCAATAAATTGGGGCGCATTACACCGTATAAAGAAATATTAGAATGGCATCCTGATTGGGACGTGTTTAAAACCGTAGTGGATCCAGAGTTCGACTTTCACAGTGTAGAAGATTTCTATAAAATCTATGTATTTTTCAAAGATGGCGAAGAAGAGGAAAAAGATATCGAGCATATGACGCATAAGCTTATTCGCTATGGCGATGGGTGCGTTTTATATGAACCTATGGAAAAAGCATTGGGGATTCGCAATATGATTGGACATTTCAATATGAAGCCAAATCAAGTTGTCGTTTTTGGTGATGGCTATAATGATTTGTCTATGTTTAGACCGGAGTGGTTAAACATTGCCATGGGAAATGCTCGTCCGGAGCTTAAATTAGAGGCCGATTATGTTACAACTGACTGTGATAAGGATGGTATTTACAATGCATGTAAGCATTTTGGATGGATTGATTAATCGTTGGCATAAGACCATTTAGATTATAAATTTTTATAGAATTTTAAAGAAATTCATAGTGAAAACATGATATACTAATAAAGAGCCGCTCATGGGTTGAGCGGTTTTTCTATGTATATATAATTTGGGGAAATTCTATATTTTGTGAGGGATTATCATGAATGTTAAAAGAATATTAGGTTGTGCTCTATTGGGGGGCATGATGGTAGTAACCGCAGCGTGTGGCAATAATAGTGCAGATAAAACGATTACACCTGTTGCACAAGCTGAAACGGTTAATAAGATGCCTAATTTTACAAATGCTCCAATTGCAGATGAATATGCTGTTTTTGATACAAATTATGGACAAATTAAAATTCGTTTGTATGGCTCTAAAGCGCCTATTACCGTTAAAAACTTTGACTACCTTGTAAAAAAAGGCTTTTATAATGGCGTTACGTTCCATCGTGTTATCGATGGATTTATGATTCAAGGTGGCGACCCAACAGGCACAGGTGCAGGTGGCCCTGGTTATGAGATTCCAGATGAATTTTCTAATGACCTTCATTTTAATAAAATGGGGATTCTTGCCATGGCAAATCGTGGACCGAATACAGGTGGTTCTCAGTTCTTTATTACCTTGGGACCTACGCCTCATCTCGATAATAAACACACCATTTTTGGTATAGTTGTACAAGGTATGGATGTGGTCGAAAAGATTGGTAAGGTAAAAACAGATAAAAATGATAAGCCTGTTGATCCTGTGACCATTAATTCGATTACTATTGAACCGATTAAGGATGACGCTAGTAAATAAGATGGATCAGGAACAATTTTTTACGTATATTGTGCGATGTGCTGATGAAAGCTTGTATTGTGGTTGGACAACGGATATAAAAAAACGCTTAGATGCTCATAATGGTGTGATAAAAGGCGGGGCTAAGTATACAAAATGTCGTAGACCGGTGTATTTGGTTTATCATGAAAGCTTTCAAAGTAAACAAGAAGCACAGTCGCGAGAATATGCTATTAAACATCTCAATAGGGCGCAAAAATTACAGCTCATAGCGTCGTGTGAGGATAGAGAAAAAGAACGTATAAATCTATTGAAATAGAGTGTACAAAACATTCAAAACGACCCTTGTTTGTGCTATAATATATTGATATGTTATGACCATGGAGGAGAAAAACATGAAGCGGGTTCTAGTATCCGTAAAAAGTGTACAACGAGACATAGATGGGCAGGATACCGTGGTGGAATTAATTTCTCCAGGTACTTCACATGAAAAGAACGGAGTCCAATATATTCGCTATGAAGAATCGAGCGTAACAGGTCTTGAAGGGGTTAAGACGACCATCAAGATTTACGAAGATTCCATTGTTCTTTTGCGTACTGGTGCTGTGAATATGCGACATCAATACATTCGCGGTGAGGAACGCCAGTCCACATATGAAACGCCATTAGGCGATCTTCACATGGCCGTAAAAACACATGAATTAACAGTAGACTTTCACAATGGAACGGGTCGTGTTCATCTCGGATATGATATTTCCATAGAAGGTGAATGGCAATTTTATAATCAGTTAGATATAGACGTGCGGGAGGATACAGAGCATGGACATGAAGGAAATCCTGAAATCGGGGATTGAACAGGCATTACAAGAAACGATTAATAGTGGTGGTTTGCCAGCTGGGGAATATCCAGAAATCGTTCTAGAAGTGCCACCTCAAAAGGAATTCGGCGATTTCTACGAACATTGCTATGCAATCCGCTCGTGTGGCTCGTCAAAACCCTCGTGCTATTGCAGAGACATTAATTAGTCATATGGATTTTGATTGGCTTGAACGTGCTGAAGTAGCTGGTGCAGGTTTTATCAACTTCTTCTTAAAATCCGATATGGTGTATGATACCTTGAAAGCTATCTTGAATGCGGGTGATCAATACGGTGTGCAACCATTGCGTGCACGCGATACGATTCAAGTAGAGTACGTAAGTGCGAACCCAACAGGTCCGTTACATGTCGGTCATGGTCGTGGTGCTGCATATGGTAGTGCACTTGTAAACTTGTTACGTGCAGCAGGTTATAATGTACAATCCGAGTACTACATCAATGATGCAGGTAACCAAATCGATAATATGGCTATCTCCATTGAGTATCGTTTCCAAGAGTTGCAAGGTGCTACATTAGTGTTCCCACCTAAGCGCAACGAAGATGGTTCTATGCCTGAATTCGATATTCCAGAAGGGGCTCTCGTATTCCCTGAAAATGGCTACCGTGGTCCTGATATTATCGAGACTGCAAAAGCTATTGCAGAACGCGAAGGCTTCGATACATTAAATGCTATGAACGAAGCTGATCGTGTAGCATTGTTTAAAGAAGAGGGCTTAAAAGAAAAATTAGCTCGCTTAAAGGAAACATTAAGCAATTTCCGTGTTACTTTCGATAATTGGTTCTCTGAACGTACGGTTCATGAAACTGATGAAATTCATCACTCCGTAGAGGCTTTGAAAGCTCTTGGCAAGGTGTATGAAAAGAATGGCGCTTTGTGGTTGAAATCCACTGATTATGGCGATGATAAAGACCGCGTAGTCATCCGTGACAATGGTGTGCCTACATATTTGGCAGCAGATATTGCATATCATCGCAATAAATATGATCGTGGCTTTAAAGAAATGATCGATATTTGGGGCGCTGACCATCATGGTTATGTGTGTCGTGTAAAAGCGGCTATGGCAGCCTTTGGTTATGACCCAGATAAATTGACTGTATTGTTGTTACAAATGGTAGCGTTATTCCGTGATGGACAACTCGTTAAATTATCTAAACGTAGTGGCGATAGCGTTACATTAGATGAATTGATTGAAGAGGTTGGCGTAGATGCATCTCGTTACTTCTTCTTGATGCGTTCTCTAGATAGTCAACTTGATTTCGATATTAACTTGGCAAAATCTCGTAGCAATGATAACCCAGTATATTATATCCAATATGCTCATGCTCGTATTCACAGCATTTACAACCAAGTGCGTGAAGCAGGCATTGCATTTGGTGATTATAGTGAAACTGATTTCACAACGCTTACAAGCGAAATGGAATTAGAATTGATTAAAAAATTAGCTGAATATCCAGAAGAGGTCGTTCAATCTGCCGAACATCGTGCACCACATCGTATTGCTCGTTACTTATTCGATTTGGCAAGCATGTTCCATTCCTTCTATCGTCAAGGTCGTATCATTGGCGTAGATCCATCATTGCAACAAGCTCGTCTTGGGTTAATCACAGCGATTGCCCTTGTACTTCGTCAAGGCTTGGGTATTTTAGGTATTTCCGCTCCGGAAAAAATGTAGTAGGTGGGAGGCATCATGGCAACTAAGTATATTTTCGTAACAGGCGGCGTAGTTTCTTCCTTGGGAAAAGGGATTACAGCTGCATCTTTGGGCCGATTATTGAAAAACCGTGGTTTTAATGTAACGATTCAAAAATTTGACCCATATATCAATATCGATCCTGGTACAATGAGTCCTTACCAACATGGCGAAGTATTTGTAACCGATGATGGTGCTGAAACAGACTTGGACTTGGGTCACTATGAACGCTTTATCGATATTAATCTTAGCAAGCGTTCCAATATTACTGCTGGTAAAGTATATTGGTCCGTTATCAATAAAGAACGTAAGGGTGACTATTTAGGTAGCACTGTACAAGTTATTCCTCACGTTACAAATGAAATTAAACAAAATGTATACCGCGTAGGTAAAGAAGATAATGCCGATGTAGTTATCACTGAAATCGGTGGTACTGTCGGCGATATTGAAAGCTTGCCATTTATGGAAGCAATTCGCCAAGTCAAAAAGATGTAGGTCGTAACGATGTATTGTATATTCACGTTACATTAGTACCATATATCAACGCAGCAGGTGAATTAAAAACAAAACCTACCCAACATAGCGTAAAAGAATTGCGCGGTATTGGTATTCAACCAGATATTTTGGTATGCCGCAGTGAAAAACATATTTCCGACGAAATGAAGGAAAAGTTGGCATTGTTCTGCGATGTAGAACCAGCAGCCGTAATTGAAAACCAAACGTGTGATTCCATCTATGAAGTACCATTGATGATGCAAGATCAAGGGCTTGATGATATTGTCATTAAGAAATTGGGCCTTGAAGAACGTCCTTGCGATATGACTGCATGGAAAGAAATGGTTCATAAAATTTTGAATCCTAGCAAAGATATTACAGTAGCTATCGTAGGTAAATATGTAGCTTTGCACGATGCGTATCTTTCTGTAGCAGAAGCATTGAGCCATGCTGGTATCGAGACTGATACTAAGGTGAACATTCGTTGGATTGATTCCGAAGAACTTGACGATATTTCTGTAGATCCTAAAGAAGTATTTGAGGGCATTGATGGTATCGTTGTTCCTGGTGGCTTTGGTTCCCGTGGCGTAGAAGGAAAAATCCGTACTATCAATTATGCTCGTGAAAACAAAGTTCCATTCCTCGGTTTATGCCTTGGCATGCAATCTGCTGTAATGGAATTTGCTCGTAATGTATGTGGCATGGAAGGTGCTACATCTAGCGAATTTGATGAAGATGCAAAATACAAAGTTATCGACTTGATGAGTGATCAAGTGGATGTAGATAAAAAAGGTGGCACAATGCGCCTTGGCATCTATCCATGTAAATTAGAAGCGGGTACAAAAGCGCGTGAAGTATATGGCGAAGACCTTGTATACGAACGTCATCGTCATCGTTATGAATTCAACAATGAATACCGTCAACAATTGAGTGATGCAGGCCTTGTTATTTCTGGTACATCTCCAGATGGTCGTCTTGTTGAAAGCATCGAAGTTAAGGACCATCCATTCTTCGTGGGTACACAAGCGCATCCAGAATTAAAATCTCGTCCGAATAATGCACATCCATTATTCCGTGGATTTGTAGATGCGATTTTGGAACTTAAAAAGTAGAGAATAGAAATGGGATCCATTTTATCTATTATAGGTATCTTTATATTAGCTGCACTTAAATTAGAGCAGTTCGTATATGGTAAATCGGGGAAACAACAGTCTACAACTGGACATGTGACGCGGCGTGGTATTGCTAATATAGCAGGACTTATTGCTTTTGATCACGCTATAAGTAGTAAGTCCGTTGTGGTACGTAAAAAGAAGGAAGATACTCAGAAATGAGTATCTTCCTTCTTTTTGCTATATCGAAAAAAACTTGCAAAAAAATATATCGATAAATTTAAAAAAATAATGCTTGCTATTTTTAAATGATTAGTGTTATTATATAGACAAAGATAGATATAGATTTGATGTAGGTACATCAATAGAACATATAGTAATCGTTATTTAGAAATATAAAGGAGGACACAATGTCTATTATTGGTAAGAAGCTCCCTGAATTTACACTTGATGCTTTCAAGAAACCTGAATTGGTAAAGGTAAGCACTGCAGACGTTTTAGGTAAATGGTCTGTATTCGTATTCTATCCAGCAGATTTTACATTTGTATGCCCTACTGAATTAGAAGACGTACAAGAATCTTATGCAGAGTTAAAAGAATTGGGTTGCGAAGTTTATTCCGTATCCACTGATTCTGAATATGTTCATAAAGCATGGTCTGATGCTTCTCCAAGTATTAATAAAATCGAATACTACATGTTAGCTGATAAGAAACATGAATTAGCTGATTTCTTCGATGTATTCGATCCTGAATCTGCTATGGCATACCGCGGTACATTCGTGGTTGACCCAGAAGGTATTATCCGCACAGCGGAAATTCACGATATGGGTATTGGCCGTTCCGCAGAAGAACTTGTTCGTAAAGTACAAGCAGCTCAATTCGTAGCTAAACATGGTGACCAAGTGTGCCCTGCACGTTGGAAACCAGGTAAAGATACATTAACACCAGGTCTTGACCTAGTAGGTAAAATCTAAGAGTATTAGATATACCAACAACCTCCTCAAATGACAACTCTTGGGCACGGATCGTATCTCCAACGATACCGGTAAGCCCCATTACATGGTGAAACACTCTCCAATTCACTAATGTAAACCTCATATAACAAACTACAAACTATACGCAAAAAGACCAGCCTTTTGGCTGGTCTTTTTTTATCAGTGATATCCATTTAGTATAGGTAAATACTGTTATTCGTAAAACCTTTTGACAAAGTAGGAAATAAACTCTTGCATTTTTACAGTTAGTATTCTATAATGAAATTAATTCCTAGCGATGTACAAGGTTTTATACATTCGCATAGAAGGTATATAAAATGTTTGTTCAAGGGACGCTAGCTTTTAAAAAGGAAGGCAATATACATGAGAATTTCTACAAAAGGAAGATATGCTTTGATGGTTCTCATCGATCTAGCTGAGCAAGGTCAGGGAAAACCAGTGTCATTACGTTCTGTTGCAGAACGACAAGGCATATCTGAGAAATATTTAGAAGGTATTGTGGCTCGATTAGGAGCGGCCAGTTTAGTTGATAGCATTCGTGGTAAATACGGCGGCTATCGTTTATCTAAAAACCTAGTGAATATACAATCATTGAAATTTTGATGGCTACAGAGGAATCAATGGCTATTATTGCATCTCTAGATGAAGGTGTATCTACGGATGATGTCATTAATGAACGCACCGTTGGATTCTGGGCGGGGTTACAAAATTACATTCACGATTATCTAGAAAGTGTGACCTTACAAGACGTTATTGATGGTACATACGCAAAACTAGATACAAAATATGATAATTGGGATGGCTCTATTTAAGAGACACATAATTATATATTACATACCATTTATAGTATCCATAATATCCGAATATAAGGAGTGTTGATTATGTCTAAAATTGCAAAATCTTTTGTTGAATTAATTGGTAAAACACCATTGTTGGCAGCTACTCGTTTTGGTGAAAGCGTAGGTGCTGATGCTAATATTTTAGCTAAACTTGAATACTTTAACCCAGGTGGTTCCGTAAAGGATCGTATCGCTGCTGCTATCATTCAAGCTGCTGTTGCATCTGGTGAATTACAACCAGGCGGTACTATCGTAGAAGCTACATCTGGTAATACAGGTATTGGTTTATCCGCTGTAGGCGCTGCGCTTGGTTATAAGGTTGTTATCGTAATGCCTGAAACAATGTCTATCGAACGCCGTAAATTAATGCTTGGCTATGGTGCACAACTCGTGTTAACTGATGGTGCACTTGGTATGAAAGGCGCGATTGCAAAGGCAAAAGAAATCGTAACAGCTACTGCTGGTGCTGTAGAAGCAGGCCAATTCGTAAACCAAGCTAATCCTGCAATTCACTATAAAACTACAGGCCCTGAAATCTGGGGTGACACAGATGGTGCTGTAGATATCTTCGTAGCTGGTGTTGGTACAGGTGGTACATTAACTGGTACAGGTCGTTTCTTGAAAGAACAAAATCCTAATGTTAAGGTTGTAGCTGTAGAACCTAAAGACTCTGCTGTATTATCTAACGGTAAACCAGGTCCTCATAAAATCCAAGGTTTAGGTGCAGGTTTTATTCCTGAAACATTGGATACTAAAATTTATGATGAAGTTATTCAAGTTGCTAACGAAGATGCTTTTAAAACAGCACAAGACTTTGGTCATACACAAGGTATCTTGGTAGGTATTTCCTCCGGTGCTGCATTGTGGGCCGCTACAGAATTGGCAAAACGCCCTGAAAACAAAGGTAAGAATATCGTAGTTATTCTTCCAGATACAGGTGAACGTTACTTGTCTACTGCTTTATTCCCTGAAGATTAATAACATTTCAATATAATACTAGTAATAAAGGCGCCCTACTTGTTTAGGACGCCTTTGTTGTCGATATAAGATAAAAATAACAAACAAGTCTGTAATAGCATCATGTATGGAGGCTATTACAGACTTGTTACGTTATGGGATAAGTTTATAATCGAGATAGATTATCTACCGTTTTTTACAATAGAATCCATCCAGTTGAATAAATCTTGTAAATCGTAATCGCCAGCGTGATCCACACCAAATGGTGTAGCCATGTCTACACTATATCCGAGATTTTGTGCACGAGTGCCTACGATTAATGGGATGGCAACAGATGTATTGCTATCTGCTGTACCATAGCGAATTCGATAATATTTAGCGTTTGTTGCACTAGGAGAACCAAGATAGTTCATAGGGTTCATCATAGTAACGATTTTAGCGTTTTCTACATATACATCATTATTAGGCGTTGTATCATGTAGTGCCGCTGTAATCGTGAAGTGATTAGTATCGCTAGTGCTTGTACCGAATAGGCTGTTTTCACCAGAATCATTAGATCTAGAGTCAAATGCACCTGGTGCCTTAGAACGACTAGTAAAGCTATTATAAGCGTCCCAATCAATATCTTTCACCAGACCTGTATTTTTATCTAATATTAAGAAAGAATAGCGAGACAAATCAGTGCCATTAGATTTAGCTTTATTAGCGGCATCGATGATGAAAGATTTTACATATTGCTTGAATGTGCCATTACCTTTCTTATCGAGTTTTAAAATAACGCCAGTTCTATCACGTAATTGTAAGTTGTTTACATAGTCAGGGAAGTGGCTCTTAAGCAAATCTGAGTATGCCACATCATCATTCGTTAAGTTCACACGTTGTACATTACGTTGTATTAGTGCTGGTGCACCACCTACATTAGCTTGAGGCAATTCACCTTGTCCCATAGTTACTTTATTAAATGATGTGATGCCGTTATAGCTCCATTCGTAAGCCATATCTGCAGCATCTAGGTTTGTAATCGGTGCGTAAGCAGAGGATGCATATACATCGGTAGATGCAGTAGCAGCGCCGAGAGCCTGTAGATATGGTTGATAATCAGATGTATTACCTGTTGCACCTTGTAATAAGGAAACGGCACCGCCTGCGCTAGTACCATTCGTAATAATACGTTTTGCGTTACCTGGCATAGTCGCATCATTAGCGTGTAAATAAGCTGTAGCCGCTTGTAAATCTACAATGACTGCAGGTGCTTTGCCGATGAAGTTGCCGTCAGAAGCTTTATTTGTACGGCCCCGTGTAGCAGGGGACGCAACAACATAACCTCTAGACAATGCATAGAGAGCACTATTCGGCTTATTATTTTCTACCTTTGGTACCATAGGTTGGCTTGGCATATAACCGCCAACATTATTTGGCATAAAGATTGGTGCTGTTTGTGTATTATAACCATTTACAGTGCCATTATTGAAATACTCTTCAGGTATGTAAATGTTTATGTACTGCTGATCAATGTCGATAGGATTTGATACATATGGGATATATTCAAATGCGCGATATTTAATCTCTTTATCATCCACCGTTCCCGTCATTGACTCGTAATTATTGATATCAAAGGTGAGGGTGATCTTTGCAGATGTATCAGCTTGTAATGGTGGATCAATTGGCTGTGAAAGTATATTTTTTTCACCTGTTGTAGTAGAACCTTTGGTAGAAGCTTGATTACGTTCATTAACATATGATTCAGGCAATTTAGGCTCTTGAGCTTGTTTTGCTTCCGCTCGAGCTTTTGCTTCGGCATCAGCTTTAGCCTTGGCCTCCTGTTCCGCTTTAGCTTTTGCTTCTTGCTCTGCTTTGGCTTGCTCTGCGGCAATACGTTCTTGTTCAGCCTTAATAGCTGCTTGACGTTGAGCCTCAACTTCCGCTTGAGCCTTAGCTTTTGCTTCTTGCTCTGCTTTGGCTTGCTCTGCGGCAATACGTTCTTGTTCCGCTTTAATAGCGGCTTGGCGCTGAGCTTCAGCAGCGGCTTCGGATCGAGCCTTAGCTTCTGCCTCGGCTTGGGCTTTCGCAGCAGCATCTGCAGCTGCCTTTGCTGCCGCTGCATCTAGACGAGCTCTTTCTGCATCCGCTTCAGCTTGTTCTGCCGCGATGCGTTCTTGTTCAGCCTTAATAGCAGCTTGGCGTTGAGCTTCGGCTTGATCTGCCGCGATGCGTTCTTGTTCTGCTTTAATAGCGGCTTGACGCTGAACCTCAGCTTGCTCTGCCGCGATGCGATCTTGTTCTGCTTTAATAGCGGCTTGACGTTGGGCCTCAGCTTGCTCTGCCGCGATGCGATCTTGTTCTGCTCTAATAGCGGCTTGACGCTGAGCCTCGGCTTGCTCTGCCGCGATGCGATCTTGTTCCGCTTTAATAGCGGCTTGACGTTGGGCCTCGGCTTGCTCTGCCGCGATGCGATCTTGTTCCGCTTTAATAGCAGCTTGACGTTGAGCCTCAGCTTGCTCTGCCGCGATGCGATCTTGTTCCGCTTTAATAGCAGCTTGGCGTTGAGCCTCAGCTTGTTGAGCTGCAATACGCTCTTGTTCCGCTTTAATAACAGCTTGGCGTTGAGCCTCAGCTTGTTGAGTTGCAATACGCTCTTGTTCCGCTTTGATAGCAGTTTGACGTTGAGCTTCTTGTTGCTGAGCTAATAACTCCGCTTGGCGCTGTGCCTCTTGTTGTTGTGCTAATAATGCGGCTTGGCGTTGTGCTTCGGCAGCTCGTTCAGCTGCCATTTGGCGCACTGCTTGCGCTTGTTCACTGCTTTGTTGTTGCATTGCTTCTTGTTGTGCAGCTTGTTCTTCCGCTAATTTAGCTAAACGCTCACGTTCAGCACGTTGAATATCACGAATTGTTAATGTCCGTTTTGCAATAACTGATTTAGTCGTGGTTGTATTAGCAACTACTAATGGTGTAGTAGATTGTTCTTGCACAATGATCGGTGTACGTTGTACTTGCGTTGTTTGCATTTGCTGCTTGCCATCTACTTGCTTTTGTACGGTAACAGGCTCAGTTTTGCGTTGTACGTTGATTAAACTATGCATGCCAATGTCGGCTCCATCATAGTATTCGTTTGTTTATTAACAACGTATTGTGGTTGTGAAACGGCTCTATATTGTTCCTCTAAAGCTTTAGCTGTATCTGGAACTGGCACTGGGCGCACACGAGGGACCATAGGTTGAGTATCCATTGGTCGTACGACTGGAGTCGCTACATTATTAATAGTTTCTGTCGTTGATTCAGAAGTAGTTTTAGATCCTACTAAATCATTCATGTTAAGGGACCGGAGCTGCGTGAGCAACGCCACCCAATGCTGCTGCTGCAAAAAAACGCAGCAGTCACTTGACGTTTCTTAGATGATTTCATGAATTATTCTCCGAACTAGATTTCAAATAATAATTTATAATTTTAAAAATTATTTATATTTATATAGTTTATCATAAATATGGCTAATTGTACAATTTCCATAAATATAGGCTATATCAAGCAAAAATGGTATTACAGGAAATTAGAAATTTAGAATTAAATTTAAAATCATATGTTATAGAGGCATAATAGCTGATTATAGAAAACAGAAGAGAAACTAAATCATCTAAATGTTGAGAAGATAAAAGTATATCAAGTAATTTGGAATAAGGTTAAGACTGGTTATGTAGTTATTTCTAAATTTGTAAAAAAATAGCGGTAAGAAAAAAACTGTAGCAGAAGGTAATACTACTATAATAATTGATGGTAATACAGGTATTAATGCTGACAATTTGAAGTCGAGAGAATATTAGACTTATGTATACATTTCTCAATAAAATATGGTATGCTTTGGGTGATTTAATCGAGTTTTGTTTTTAAAGGAGCAAACATGTTTAGAAAATTCCTATTAGCATGTATGGTGATGGCTACTTTTACCGTACCAATTCAAGCTATTTCAATTAATGAATTAAATAGCTCACCGCAGTTTAAAAATGTGTATCAAAAATCGTATCCTTATGAAGGCGGTTCTATACAAAATAAGCTAATAAGTTATTTAAATACATATTCTGTAGAGTCCCTAGAATACGCAGCACCACACTATAAATTAAAGGTACTTTTTATATTGTTTATGAATCTCCTCGAAGTACATCTATTACAGAATATGAATTAACTACTACCTATGATACGAATTACTCATTAGGGTCCTTAATACAAGCTATGAATGTTGTAAAGCCATCACCATCTATGTACGCTGTGATTAAGGCTGCACAGGATGAATCAGGGATACAAGTCGAGTTACAAGAGGTGAAACGATATAATGGGGACGGTACAGAGGTTATTAGTAAAGTTCCTTTAGAACATCAATTACGTCCATTAGATCGTGGACGGTTTGATGAAGACTTATTTGCTGTAGCAGACGCTATGTTTGCTGTAGCGTATCAGCAGCATTTTGATGACATTGTAGTGAAATGAGGTGCCTTATGAAACATTTTGTATTTCTTGTGGCGCTGGTATGTATTTTGTGTGCTTCTTTAAATCCTGTGAAGGCTGTGTCTAATACTGAGTTGCAAGATACTAGTCGTTTTGCACGAATTATATCTAAAGGTGATACAGGTGGTGGAGATGGTAAATATATTGAATTAAGTACTATCCGAAATAATTTTACAGATGCGCATACAAAAAATATAGAGGCTAAGATATATGTTGTATTGCCTTCATCTGATTTAATTAGGGAATATAAGGTTCGTTATGACTATGACTTAAACCGTTCCTTTGCTAATATGGTAGCCAAGGCATCAGAGCTAAAAACAAGGCTACCAGATTTTTCTTTAAATGAACTATGGAATATAAAAATGATGGAATCTGGTATTGTAGGGATGGTATTAAATCAACAGGATTACACTCTTAATGGTGAAAGTAAACCAACACAACCAGCTCTTAAAGGCTATGAGAATGTTACATTCTTAACACCTACGGACTTTGATTTTGAAAGCTATCATGTTGCTAATCGCGTATTTAAAATGGTATATGGTACATTTTATGATGATGTAATCCGATGAGCAGATCGAAGATATAAGTTATAAATACAAACACCCTATGTCAGTGTTGTGACATAGGGTGTTTTGCATACATTAGTTATTAATCAGTCATTTATAATAATTAAACTAAATAGACAAATTGTGATATTATTTTTTGAGTTTTGGTTTTACGATAGCCAAGATAATGCAAGCCACAACGGAACCGATTGCAATGGATGCAAGGTAAAGAAGTGGGTTGCCGATTGTTGGTACTACGAAGATACCACCGTGAGGTGCACGTAATGTACATTCAAAGAACATGGATAATGCACCAGCTGTACCAGCACCGATGATGCAAGAAGGCAATACACGGATAGGATCAGCTGCGGCAAATGGGATAGCACCTTCTGTGATGAAGGAAAGCCCCATGATGTAATTTGTAATACCAGATTTACGTTCTGCTTCTGTGAAGCGGCTAGGGAAGAATGTTGTACAAAGGGCAATCGCCAATGGAGGAACCATACCACCAGCCATAACAGCGGCCATAATACCATATTCACCAGTTGCTAGAGCGCCTGTACCGATAACATAGGCTGCTTTGTTGACAGGACCACCCATATCAACAGACATCATAGCACCGAAGACAAGACCTAATAATACGCGGCTAGTAGTGCCCATTGTTTGCAAGGAATTCATAAGCCATTCGTTCAAAGCAGATACTGGTGGATTGATGATAAATGTAATAGCGATACCAATGAACAATACGCCCAGTACAGGGTAGAAGAGTACTGGTTTTGTACCTTCTAATGCTTGAGGTAATCCGGATACGAGTTTCTTAACTAACAGTACTAAGTAACCTGCTGCAAAGCCTGCAATCAAGGCACCGAGGAAACCAGAACCGCCTTGGCTTGCTAGCAAGCCACCAACGAAACCCGCTACAAGACCTGGACGGTCTGCAATACTCATAGCGATGTAACCAGCTAGAACAGGTAACATAAATCCGAAGGAAGCACCGCCGATTTTCATTAGGAATGCAGATAATGGTGTGCCAGAACCAAAGTTTTTGGCATTAGCTGGATCGAATGTGTCAAATAGGAATGCGAGAGCGATTAGAATACCACCGCCGATAACAAATGGCAACATGTGAGATACGCCATTCATCAAATGCTTGTAGATTTGTCGGCCAAAGCTATCTTTTGCATCGATAGCAGATTCAGCACTATCTTTGTCAGATTGAGAGGCATGGTATACCGGTACTGTACCAGACATAGCTTCACGCAATAATTCTTCTGCTTTATTAATGCCGTTTGCCACCTTAGTTTGAATCATTGGCTTGCCATCAAATCGAGCCATTTCAACTTGGCGGTCAGAAGCGACGATGATGCATTTAGCATGCTCGATTTCTTCTGCTGTAAGTGCATCTTTAATGCCAGAAGCACCATTTTTTTCTACTTTTAAAGAAATGCCCATTTCCTTAGCCTTACGTTCCAAGGATTCTGCAGCCATGTATGTATGAGCAATGCCAGTAGGACAGCCTGTAACAGCTAATACTTCGTAATGTGGATTATCTACAGATACCTTAGGGACTACCTTTTCGATAGCCTCTGTAGCTTTTGCTTCGATAGCATCGGTAATGCTTGGTGCTTTTTCATCTTCCGTCTTGATATAGCCTTCTACAGATGGATCAAAGTTGCCTTCTTCTTTGGCCGTGATAAGTTCTAAGAAACGGTCAACTGTAGCAGCTTGGATGAGAGCATTTTTGAAGTCTGGATCGATTACCATAGTTGCTAATTTGCTCAATACTTCTACATGAGTATCAGCAGCGCCTTCTGGGGCTGCAATCATGAAAGAATAGGCGAGATGGTTGTCCATCGAGGGCCTCGAAATCAACACCATTAGGAACGACCATAGCAGCAAGGCCAGCTTCCTTTACACCTGCTGATTTAGCATGTGGTGTGGCGATACCGTCGCCAAGGCCAGTAGAACCGGATTCTTCACGAGCGAATACAGCTTCTAAGTATTCTGCCTTGTCAGATAGGTTGCCGCCTTTATCCATTAAATCACCTAGAGTGTAAATGGCATCCGCTTTGTTAGTTGGTGATGCATTCAGCAGGATTGATTGGGGCTTTAATAAATCAGTAATCTTCATGTGTGTACTCCTTACTGTACATATATAATGAATAATAAAATTAACGAATGGTGTCAAGCAAGGCGATGACCTCGTCCTTGGTGGCTAGATTCTCCGAAAGGCTGAAGCAGAGCCTGTAGCAATACCCCAATAGAGGGCTTGTTGTAAATCTTGGGTGTTGAGGTATCCAGTCATGAAACCAGCTACCATAGAATCGCCGGCACCAACGGAGTTAATAAGCGTTCCTTTAGGTGCAGGACTTGTATAGACTGTACCATCAGCGGATACCAAGATAGCACCGTCTCCAGCCATGGAGATGAGTACATGTTGTGCACCTTGGGACTGTAATTTTTTAGCTGCAGTGACTAAATCATCTTTTGTAGACAATGTACGTCCGAAGATTTCGCTTAATTCGTGATTGTTTGGTTTGATTAAAAATGGTTTGTATGGCAATACACGAGTTAATAGATCCTTAGTTGCGTCTACGACGATACGAATATGTTTATTAGCTAAGCGCTTCATAATGATTTCGTACATATCACTTGGGAGGCTAGACGGAATGCTGCCTGCTAAGATTAATGTATCTTGCTCTGTTAATGTATCAATTTGGGCGTATAAGGCCTTTAGTTCATCATCGGCTATGATAGGACCACGACCATTGATTTCCGTTTCTTCATCGAATGCTTTTACCTTAACATTGATGCGGGTTAAACCCTCTCTAAGACGGATAAAGCTTTCACGAACGCCAAATTCATTGAGCTGACGCACAATTTCATCACCTGTAAAGCCAGCGATAAAACCGAGTGCCGTTGTATCCATGCCTAGGTTATTGAGTACGATTGACACATTGATACCCTTGCCACCGCCCAGCACATATTCTTGTTCAGTGCGATTGATTGTACCCGTGGTTAAGTGGTCTAAGCGAACGATATAATCCAATGCAGGATTGAAAGTAATCGTATAAATCATAAGTTTTCCTCTATATTTCGTATAAATAGAATGTATTAATGGATTTGTTGTTCCTTGCGTCGCAAGCGATACCAGTGAGATCAGTGGTACTAAGTATAAGAAGAACGCAAATGGTACGTAACCTGCGGGCGAGACATCCATCATAATGACAGGTACGAGTGCCGCAATATTCCAGGGCTGTAAAGGCTGCAATAAGGATGCCGCTATTTTTCAAAGTCTAGCATGACGTCTTCGTCATGAATGCGTTCTTTGCATAGGTGGTACGCATAATGGAATGCGTCATGATTACCGCAATTGCTTGACTACAACCTAGAGCACCTGTAATAAATGCAATCAGTACATTCGACGCAAAGAGTTTGGCGCGACCTGATACGTGTTGTAAAAGGCTGCGAATATCATTCCAAAAACCAACGCCTTCAAGCATGCCGGAAATGGAACAAGCCATGAATATAGATAGGGTTGGTATCCACATCGTTTGTAGGCCTCCGCCGTGGATAATATCCGATAGCGGATTATAATCTGGCAGATGGAACCCCAATACGGTAAATTGTAACATATCCATTACTGTATAATTTTGATGGATAACTGCGAGGATGGTTGCCGCCAGTGCACTAATACCAATAGGCCAACGTATAGATAGCTTTGTTGGTAACAAACCAATAATGATAAGAACTGGTATCCATAATGTCCAATGGATATTGAACACGAAATGGATCGTATCCGGTAGATAACTATTAGTGTAGTCTAGTGGAAACCATAGGGATAAGAGTAGATACAATATACAGCTGATGATGAGAGCAGGTAAGCTATCTTTCAACATGATTGGTATATTGCTATTTACTTTGGTGTGCGTTAGAGCAGCTACGAGAGAGGCGCTAGAGGATAGAGGTGAGTTTCTGTCTCCTAAGTAGGCGCCTGCCATAATGGCACCTGCTACAATATCAATAGGTAGATTACCAGCTTTGGCAATTGTAATTAGTACAATACCGATGGTGCCTACTGTTCCTAGCGATGTACCAAGTAACATACTCACGCAGGATGTAATTAAAAATGCGCAGATTATGAAAAGATTTGGATTAATCAATTCAATACCAGACGCAATAATCATGGGAATAATCCCCGATGCTTGCCACATGGCTATGAGCCAGCCGATGAGCAAAAAGATTTGCATAACCACGATTGAGGTTTTAGCATTCGTCCAGGACATGCGGAGTAAGTCTTTTGGATTATATCCTTGTCGATATAGAGCGTAAGCGAAGCACAACCATACGAGGATTAATGCGTAGCCGATGGGGACACTAAACATGACAGATGCGAGAATAATGATGATAGAAACGATTAATGATATCAATAGTCCCATATTATTTGGCATCATGGTGCGCCCTTGTTTATATTTTAGGTATGCCTGTAATAGTAATTGTAACCACTTCATATTATTCGATAGGAAGTTCTGTTTCGAATACTTCCTCAGCAGGGCCCGTCATAAGAACCGTGCCATCCTCCAAATAACTGATGTGTAATGTGCCAAGATATAATTCTACATCGACCTCGCGTCCTGTAAGACCTTTTTATAGGACATAACAGCAGATGCGCAGGAACCTGTACCACAAGCAAGCGTGGCGCCAGCACCGCGTTCCCAAGTGCGGACCTTAATATGGTGGTCGTTTACGACCTCGACATAGTTCACGTTTGTATTGGATGGGAATGCATCGTGTTTTTCAAGAATTGGACCTTGTGTTGTAACCGGTGCTTTTGTGATGTCTTCCACAAAAACTTCTGTGTGAGGTACACCGAGAAGGACGGAACTTACTGTTACTGTTTCGCCATTTACATCGAGGTCCACATCGATGACCTTATCCATGGTTACATTCATGGGAATGTCTTTGCTGTTAAAGAAAGGTTTGCCCATGTCTACTGTCACTTGTGTAACAATGCCATTTTCAATGGTTAACGTTGGTTTCATAACGCCTGCTAATGTTTCGATGGTGAAAGTATCTTTTGTAATTTCACCGTGTTCATAGGCATATTTAGCAAAGCAACGAATGCCATTACCACACATTTCTGCTTCGCTGCCGTCTGAGTTGATGATGCGCATGCGTACATCGCAGGTATTAGATGGTACAACGATTACAAGACCATCGGCGCCAATACCTGTACGACGGTCGCAGAGGCGGATGGCGAGATCTGTATAATCTTTATTGGCCCCTTGTGAGGTCAGAAAAGAGGATAAAATCGTTGCCGAGGCCATGCATTTTTGTTAATTTCATACATACTCCTATTCGATGTCACACTAGATAAATGCGACTATTCCTTACAATAGAGTAGACTTTCACTATGATACTCGTGAAAGTCTACGGTTAACTATATATAATATAACATTATATCACAGAATAGGGTCTCTCTTTATTGTTCAATGTAAAAATGTTAAAATATAATGTAATGTAGTTTATCGGATATAGAAAGAGAACACACATGCGAATTCAAAGGGATTTCTGGATCTCGAGGCGTTGCTGTTGGCAATGTGTACAAATATATACAAGAAGAAATCGTAATACCTGATTATGAGGGTGACTGATGACCAAAGTAGAGGCTGAAATTGGCAAATTTGCTAGCGCTATGGCTGCAACCCTTAAACAATTAGATACGATTCGTCAAAAAGCATTGGTTGATATGGGGGCAGATGAGGCTGCTATTTTTGAAGCTCATATGCAAATCGCACAAGACCCATCCTTGTCTGATGGTATCAAGTCCCTTGTAGAAAATTCAAAAATGAACGTCGTAGCTGCTACGGCGCAAACGATAGAAACCTTTGCGGCTATTTTCATCGGCATGGATGATCCATATATGCGTGAACGTGGTGCGGATATTAAAGATATTGGCGATCGTTTGATGCGTAACATGCTTGGCATGAACCCTCGTGGTTTATCTCATATTTCCGGTGAGGTTATTATCGTGGCTCACGATTTGGCTCCATCTGATACGGCTTCACTAGATAAAAATGTTGTAAAAGGTATCGTAACAGCTGCTGGTGGTCCGACATCTCATGCGGCTATCATGGCGCGTACCTTAGAAATTCCTGCCGTTATGGGCGTTGGTGATATTGAAAGCTTTACTGACGATGTGCGTGCTGTTGTACTTGGCACTGATGGTGAAGTTATTACAGAACCATCCGATGAAGAGTGGGAACGTTATACAAAAGAAGCTGCAGATTTCCAAGACGAGTTGAAACGTTTAAAGGACTCTGCTAATTTAGAAGCCGTTACAAAGGACGGACATCATGTTGATTTATTCGGTAATATTGGTAAATCCAAAGATGCGGACCATGCGTTGACCATGGGCGCTCAAGGTATTGGCCTATATCGCACCGAATTCCTTTACATGGAAAATGATGAACTGCCTACAGAAGATGTACAGTTTGAACAATATAAACAAGTAGCAGAAAGTATGAAGGGCCAACCTGTCATCATCCGTACCATGGATATCGGTGGTGACAAGGAATTAAAATGTCTAGACTTACCAGAAGAAATGAATCCATTCCTCGGGTATCGTGCCATTCGTATTTCCTTGAACCGTCCGGATATTTTTAAAGTCCAATTACGTGCACTCCTTCGGGCCAGTGCGTTTGGGGACATTCATATTATGTATCCTATGATTGCATCTGTAGAAGAGGTTAAAGCGGCAAACGCTATGCTCGACGAATGCAAGAAAGAATTGATTACTGAAGGCATAGCTTTCAATACAGATATCAAAGTAGGTATTATGATTGAGGTGCCAGCGGCAGCCGTTATTTCTCCGATTTGGCTAAATATGTAGATTTCTTTAGTATCGGTACCAATGACCTTTGCCAATACACGTTGGCGGTTGACCGTATGAATGAGGCCATCGGCAATTTATATCAACCATTGCATCCCGCTGTATTACGCCTTATCAAACACGTAATTGATGCGAGTCACGAACAAGGTAAATTTACCGGTATGTGTGGTGAGTTGGCTGGTGATCCAGTTGCAACTATGATTTTATTGGGATTAGGACTTGATGAATTCTCTATGACTGCATCATCCATTCCATTGATTAAAAATATTTTACGCTCTGTTACAAAAGCAGAATGTGAAGCATTTGCTCAAAAAGCATTGACTATGGATACAGCTGAAGAAATCACAGCCTATGCAAAATCATTACTCGCTGAAAAAGGTTTGGCATAGACCATAGCTTTCATAAAAACAAACTTGAATTTGATAGGGGTAAACTGATACAATACCTATATTAATAGCAAAGATATTAGCGTTTTTGTGCGCTCCGTAGAAAGAGGTAACTCATGAAAGAAGTAACAGTAGAAATCACAAACGAATCTGGTTTACATGCTCGTCCAGCGACTGCATTTACACAATTGGCTGCAAAATTTGCGTCCAAATTGACAATCGCAGCAAATGGTAAAACCGCAGATGCTAAATCCATTTTGACTGTATTAACATTGGGTGCAACAAAAGGCACATCCGTAGTATTAACTGCTGATGGTGCTGATGAAGATGATGCATTAGCAGCACTTAGCGAGTTCTTAACAACGAACCACGACTAATACGCAAAAGAGGCAATACCCTGATCATTAGGATATTGCCTCTTTTTATTTTCCATATTGGCAAAGCGCTCTACAGCAACTGTAAAGTCATTAATTGTTTTATCTACATCACCATGTTGTATACCATCGCGTACACAATGGTTGATATGTCCTTCGAGGACCACTTGGCCAACCTTATGCAACGCGGATTTGGCTGCATTGATTTGGGCTAGTACATCTTCACAAGGAATGTCTTCTTCAATCATTCGATCAATAGCTTGTACTTGACCTAAAATTTTACGCAATCGACGATGTAGATTGTCTGAATCCATACACTGTTTCATAATACTCCTCCAATTTGGGCATGCTTCATCATCCTATTTATTATACGACAATATGGTTAACAAATACAATATATACAAGTATGCTAAAAATAGATAACTTATGATACAATACAATCAATATATGATAGTTGTATTATAGGGATGTTATTAGTGAAAGTTTATATACTTAGAAGTCTGCTGTAAGGTAGATATAGGTGAATCTATGTTTATATTTCGAATAGTGCGCCGATTAGTTCTTATCATTTGTATATTGCTAGGGGCTATATATGTATATGATACATATCAAAGCTATCAAGGAACAAATCGCGTTAGTAAGGCTCATACAACTGTAGAACAGACAATTGAAGAAAATGAAGATACATTAAGTCGGTGGGAACGCATGCATCGTATTTTTACCTTCCGAGAAAAGGTTGAAGCCGCGCTTCATCAACGTGTGCCAAGGGATAAATGGGTGAAATCTGAAAACATTCCAGACAATGCGAAACGTGCTCTTGTGGCCATTGAAGATAAACGCTATTACAAGCATGGTGCTATTGATGTGCTCGGTGTAACACGCGCTTTTTATGTTAACAGCGTTGCTGGTGAAACTGTTGAGGGTGGTAGTACTATCACACAACAATTGGTAAAAAATCTATTTCTATCGTCTAAACGGACGATGTCCCGTAAAGCGGAGGAAGCTATTCTAGCGGTAGAGATGGAGCATTACTATAGTAAAGATGAAATTTTAACCATGTATTTGAATACGGTCTATTATGGACATAATTATTATGGTATAAAAGAGGCTGCCGAAGGGTATTTTGGTACTAGCCCTAGTCGATTGACCTTAGGTCAATGTGCAATGTTAGCGGCATTGCCCAATGCACCAACCTATTTGGATCCTTATGAAAATTATAAAGGTGCTAAAGCTCGGCAAAAATTAGTTCTCGCTCAAATGGTAGATCAAGGTATGATATCTCAAGCGGAGGCGGACTATGCATATAAGCAAGAACTTGGTATAGAATAATATATCCTTTAATATGACACTACATAGAAAACAATCATGGTGCTATACATACTCGCATCATGATTGTTTTTATTTACATATATTGTTCGTGAACGAAATATATTATATAATTGAATAAAATTTCTGCTTGCATTTATAAATATGCAGTGATATACTAACACCTGTAGTCGATAAGACATGAAGAATTCATAATGAATTCGTAGTATAATAATAAATGGTATGAATCATACCTAGTATAATTTAGTTTATGAGGTGTTATCATGGGTAAAGCAAATAAAGTAGTACTCGCATATTCTGGTGGTTTAGACACATCTGTTATCATTCCTTGGTTAAAAGAAAACTATGGCGCTGAAGTTATCGCTGTGTGCGTAGACTTAGGCCAACCTGAGGATTATGATGCAGTTGAGAAAAAAGCAATCAAATCTGGTGCTTCTAAAGCGTACATCGTTGATGCTAAAGAAGAGTTCGTAAAAGATTATGTATGGCCAACAGTAAAAGCTGGTGCAGTTTATGAAGGCAAGTATTTATTAGGTACATCCTTCGCTAGACCTTTAATCGGTAAAATCCTTGTAGATATTGCTAAAAAAGAAGGCGCTGATGCTATCGCTCACGGTGCGACTGGTAAAGGTAATGACCAAGTTCGTTTTGAACTTGCTATCAAAGCATTGGCTCCTAATATGAAAATCATCGCTCCTTGGAGAGAATGGGATTTGAAATCCAGAACAGACTGCATGGAATATGCAGCTAAACATGATATTCCAGTTGTAGCTACGAAATCCCATCCATATTCCATGGACCAAAACGTATGGCATTTGTCCCATGAAGGCGGCGATCTTGAAAATCCAGCAAATGCGCCTAAAGATGATGTGTACTTGGTAACACATACGCCTGAACAAGCTCCAGATGAAGCTGGTTATGTAACTGTATCCTTCAAAGATGGCGTACCTGTAGCAGTAGATGGCCAAGAAGGTACTCCATTACAATTGTTAGAAACTCAACGAAATCGGTGCACACTATGGCGTAGGCGTTGTAGATATCGTTGAAAATAGATTAGTAGGCATGAAATCCCGTGGCGTTTATGAAAACCCAGGTGGATCCATCATCATGTATGCTCACAGAGAACTTGAATACCTTTGCCTTGACAGAGCTACATACCACTACAAAGAACTTATTGCTAACAAATACGCTGAACTTGTATACGATGGCATGTGGTTCGCACCATTGATGAACGCTTTGCAAGCATTCGTTGATGAAACTCAAAAAACTGTAACTGGTGAAGTAAAACTTAAATTGTACAAAGGCAACATTATTTCTGCTGGTGCAACTTCTCCATACTCCTTGTACAGCGAAGATTTCGTAACATTCGAAGAAGATGATGTATACAACCAAGCTGATGCGGCTGGTTTCATCAACTTGTTCGGTTTACCTCTTAAAATTAATGCATTAATGAAAGAAAAGGCAGGTAAATAATGGCTAAATTGTGGGGCGGGCGTTTCACAAAAGGCACAGATAAAGCGGTAGAGGATTTTACATCCTCTATCGCTTTTGATGCGCGGATGTACGCCGAAGATATTGCAGGCAGTAAAGCACATGCTACAATGCTGGCAAAACAAAATATTATCTCCGACGCAGATCGGGACGCTATTGTTGAGGGCTTAACAAAGATAAAAGGCCAAATCGATAAAGGTGAGTTCCCATTCTCCGTGGCTCTTGAAGATATTCATATGAATATTGAAAAGCGCCTAACCGATGATATTGGTGAAGCAGGTGGTCGTTTACATACAGGCCGTAGCCGTAATGACCAATGCGCAGTTGATTTACACATGTACGTGCGTAAAGCCGTAGTAGAAATGGGCGAGCTCATCGTAGATATGCAAAAAGCCCTCATCGAAACGGCTGAAAAATACAGCGATGTTATCATGCCTGGCTATACGCATTTACAACGGGCACAACCTGTATTGTTCGGTCATCATATGATGGCATACTTCTCTATGCTAGAACGCGACTTTGACCGTTTGTTGATGGTCTTCAAACACGCAGACATCATGCCACTTGGTGCAGGGGCCTTAGCTGGTTCTACATACGGTATTGATCAAACCTATACGCAAAAGCTACTCGGCTTCTCTCGTATTTACGAAAATAGTATGGATGCCGTATCCGACCGTGACTATGTAGTTGAATTCTTGTCTTTTGCATCTCTTGTGATGATGCACTTGAGCCGTCTTAGCGAAGAATTGATTTTTGTGGTCTACCAATGAGTTTAACTTCATTGAACTCGATGATGCGCATTGCACAGGCTCTAGCATTATGCCACAAAAGAAAAATCCTGACGTATGTGAACTTGTTCGTGGTAAAACAGGTCGTACCTATGGTCATTTGTTGGGTCTTTTGACAACCTTGAAAGGATTGCCTCTTACCTATAATAAGGATATGCAAGAGGATAAAGAGGGTATTTTTGATGCTATCGATACAGTACACTTTGCATTGTCCATTAATGCGGCGATGATTCGCGGTATGAAGGTCAATGGGGCGCATATGAAAGCTGTCCTTGATGATGACTTCTCTAATGCTACAGATATGGCCGATTACCTTGCGAAAAAAGGCGTTCCATTCCGTGAAGCGCACGAAATTGTAGGCAATGCTGTACATCATTGTATCGAAAAAGGTTGTGTATTGCTTGACTTATCCGTTGAGGATTTCAAAGCAATTTCTCCATATTTTGATGCGGACATTCTAGATGCTATTTCCATTGAAGCTTGTGTAGCAGGTCGTAACAACTATTCTGGTACGGCTCCAGAATGTGTGAAAAGACAACGTAATAATGGGAAGCAAATTATTGCTAACGAAGAAGCACAAATCGATAGCTGGAAATCTATCGTAAACTCTGTACAAGAGTAAATCCTTTTTATTAGAATCATAGATGCTTTCTTAGTTTATAAAATTGGCTCCACCTTTAGGTGGGGTCAATTTTTGTCTATATTGGGTGGACTCGTAGCGGATAATGGTCTTGTGGAACAATACTATAATCTGAATAGATAGTGATTTTTCACACATTTAATTGATTAAACTAAAATGAAAATGATACTCTTACATTCATCATACCGTTTCTAATCAAAAATAATATATAATTACTATATTTTTATTCAATTCGTGTAATATGCTTTGTCCACTAATAAAATACTTTTAATTTACCACCTATGGTGTTATTATTAATTCGAAAAACAAATAAAAACGGTACCTTCACATTCCCGCCCATTACAGCAGGAACTGAATGTACTTAGCGGTTTTAATATAGTTACGTGAATTATGGACGAGAAAAAATTCACCTTACGAAAGGGGATTGATACATGAAAACCACCGCTAAAAAAATGTCTGTATTCCAGCTAACCACAATGGTAGCAGCCAATATGCTAGGAGCTGGGATCATTATGTTACCAACCAATTTGGCTCAAGTTGGTACTATTTCAGTGTTATCTTGGCTCGTGACGGCTGTGGGTGCGCTTTGCTAGCGTATATTTTTGCTCAAGCGGGTATGTTCTCTCAAATTAAAGGAGGCATGGGCGGTTATGCAGAACACCGCTTCGGTAAGACTGGACATTTTATGGCGAGTTATGCTTATAGCATATCTCTCATCATTGCTAATATAGCGATTGCAGTTTCCGCAGTTGGCTATGGCTCAGAATTCTTTGGTGTTGATCTAAATGCAACGCAAACAAGTCAAGTAACGATTGTCTTGTTATGGTTTGCAGCGATTTTGAATTTTAGAGGAAATCGCTTTACAGGTCAGCTCAGCAATATTACGATTTGGGGTTGTGTTGTGCCGGTTCTTCTAATCGGTACAATTGGTTGGTTCTGGTTTAGCCCAGATACGTATTTAGCGGCATGGAATCCAAACGACTTGCCGTTCTTTGAAGCAATTAAACAATCTATTGCTTTAACATTGTGGGGATTCCTAGGGTTTGAATCGGCAGCAGCAAATGCAGATGCTGTAGAAAATCCAAAGAAAAACGTGCCAATTGCAACATTTGCAGGTACATTAGCAGTGGCGGTGATTTACATCTTGTCTACAAACGTTATGGCCGGTATCGTGCCTAACACAGAATTACTTAATTCCAATGCACCATTTGGTCTCACATTTGCATACATGTTTAATGACACAATTGCAAATGTTATCATGGCGCTCATGATTATCTCTTGCTGTGGTGCTTTACTTTGCTGGCAATTTACATTGTCTCGCGTATTCAAGAATGCAGCAGAGGCAGGTTATTTCCCTAAGGTGTTTGCTCGTGTAAACAGCAAGGATGCACCTGTGCGTGGCGTATTTATCTTATTAGCGATTGAAACAATTCTTACATTGTTCACAGCTAATGATTCTTTACGCGATCAATTCGAGACATTGGTAAACCTTGCGGTTGTAACTAATGTAGTGCCTTATATTCTCTGCATTCTTGCAGTACCAACTATGATGCACATGTCTGGATTGGAAAAACGTCGTATTGATCGTTTCTATTTCGTTGCTGTTGCAGGTGTTTTATACTGCTCATACGCAGTATATGCGTGCGGTGTTGATGCCATGCTCGGTAGTGCTGTTGCAGTAACTATTGGCATTTGCATTTATATGATACGCAAAGGTTGGTTAGCGTATCGTGCATAACGATTCCAACAAAGTATCGATTAATTGAATACTTTCTCGTCTTATAGAGGCTGTCACTTCGGTGATAGCCTCTTTTGGTTATATGTATAGCAAAATGTTTTATATGTAAATTAAATTAAAATACAAATGTAAATATATACGTTTATATACAGAAAAGAAAAGTAAATAAAGTATTTATTTCAAAAAATGGGGCACAATATACGAATTAATGCATGTAAATGATAATGAATATTGCTTTTATGAATAAATATGATTGATTGACAAATATACAGTAGGGGGTATATGTATTGCTGGAGAATTATAAATATAGTATATTTATAATTAATAAAAGTGAATAAACTGAGTGTCGGTTTTACCGAGCGTAAAAGAGGAAAATGGGTGTAAATCCTATACTATGAAAATAGCTGTAATGAGGAGCGATATTTCGTATTAGGGTCACTGGGAAACTGGGAAGGCAGAAATATTGTGATGAATCAAAAGTCAGAAAGCCTGCTCAATCTTGAGGAACATTGTGCTAGAACACGGTGTTTTAATTTAGGTTAGTCAGGTAGGCTAATCTTTTTTTATGGTTATTTCATAGATCTTATTATACAGCATCATATTATATGTTTACTTTCTATGTTTATTCACTATTATGTGTTTTTATTTGAAAAGGGTATAGGAGGTGCCTATGGGCAAACGCTTTGCCAAACAACTAGGACAGTTTATTGTCACATTGTTTGGCATCACATTTTTGACATTTTGTCTCACCTATTTAGCTCCAGGGGACCCAGTTACGATGCTACTGGAAACGGCGGATACCATCGTGTCTCAAGAAACGATTGATGAAACTCGAGCACAATTAGGCTTGGATAAGCCGTTTATCGTACAGTATGCAAACTGGGTAGTCAATGCAGCACAAGGTGACTTAGGAATGAGTTACTCTGCTAAAAAACCGGTAGTAGATCGCATGTTAGAAGCATTACCTGGTACGCTTGCATTGGCAGGAACCGCATTGGTATTTACGATTCTCTATGCCTTACCGGCAGGTATACTGAGTGCGTATAATCGGAATAAATGGATAGACTATGTGCTGAGAAGCCTTTCCTTCATAGGCGTATCTATGCCGACATTCTGGTTAGGCCTTGTATTAATTTACATCTTTGGCTTAAAGCTCGGTTTAGTTCCAATCGCTTCATCTCGTATAACGGCGACAGGTGTTATTTTACCGGCTGTTACATTAGCGGTTGTTGTAGGCTCTAAATACATGCGTCAGGTTCGACTCGTTATCCTTGAAGAGATGCAAAAGGATTACGTTATCGGTGCCCGTGCTCGTGGCGTGAGCGAAATGAAAATTTTATTCGGTCATATTTTGCCTAATGCCGTATTGCCATTAATCACCATTTTAGGTGTTCTTATTGGTTGGTTATTAGGTGGTGTAGCGGTAGTTGAAATGGTATTCTCCTGGCCTGGCCTCGGGAATATGGCAATCTATGCCATCACCATGCGTGACTATCCATTGATTGAAGGTTTTGTGTTATGGGTTGCTATTGCATACATGTGTATCAATGCTTTAGTTGATGCATCCTATGTTCTATTGGACCCTAGATTGAAAAGGGAGAGAGCATAATGAAAGAATTTATTCAGAAACATAAATTGTTCTCTTTCTACACTGCATTGATGCTCGTCATCGTATTCATTGCTATCTTTGCACCATGGCTTGCTCCGGGCGATGCTTTCACATCGGATATGTCCAAGGCATTACAAGCACCTAGTGCTCAGCATTGGTTTGGTACCGACAAATTGGGCCGTGACGTATTGTCTCGTATCATTTATGGTACTCAATTATCCTTGTTCATGGGTGTATCCATCGTAGTGATTATGGTGAGCATTGGTACAGTCATCGGTGCCGTAGCAGGTTACTTTGGTGGCAAGGTTGAAATGGTTCTTATGCGCTTGGCGGATATCATGTTATCTTTCCCAGGGGTAGTGCTCGCCATTGCCATCGCCGGTATCTTAGGTGGTAGTATTGTAAATACCATCTTAGCATTATCGGTTGTAGGATGGGCTAAATATGCGCGACTTGTGCGTTCTATGACGTTGAAAGTACGCGGTGAAGAATATGTAACGGCTGCCGTTATGATGGGGGCCTCTACATGGACGATTTTACGTCGTCATATTATTCCTAATATTTTGCCACTCGTTGTAACTACAGGTGCTCTTGATATTGGGGCTATTATGATTGAGGTAGCAGGTTTATCCTTCCTTGGATTTGGTGCGCAACCACCTACACCAGAATGGGGGCTTATGCTAAATGAAGGTCGTCAATACTTGCAAACAAGTCCTTGGCTCATGGCATTCCCTGGTATGTCTATTTTAATCGTAGTAGCTGTTTTCAATCTTTGGTCTGATTCTTTACGCGATGTAGTGGATCCTAAGAATCAAGGTTAATCTTAGTTTTTGGAATCTTTATTAGGCCTTTGCGGCATAATAATGATATATAAGCTTTGTATATTGTGTTAATAAGGAGATTTTAAATGAAAAAATCTTGGAAAAAGGCTCTTTTAGCAGGTCTTAGCATTGTAATGATGGGTTCCTTCATCGCTGGCTGTGGCTCTGATAATAATGGTGCTGCTAATAAGGATGTTTTAAAAGTTGGTGTAACTAACTTCGCATCCACATTAGAACCTACAGAAAACTTCTTCGCATGGGTCGTTATGCGTTATGGTGTGGGTGAAACATTGGCTAGATTTGATGAACAAATGAAGCCACAACCTTGGATTGCTTCTAAATGGGAAGTATCTCCAGACCATAAAACATGGACGTTTACCATCAACGATAAGGTAAAGTTCTCCAATGGTAAAAAGGTTGATGCAGCAGCTGTAAAAGCATCTATCGAACGGGCATTTGAAAAATCTAACCGTGCAAAAACATTCTTCGAATATGATTCCATCGAAGCTAATGGTCAACAATTAGTTATTCATACAACAAAAGAATATCCTAATATGCCTGGTCTTTTAGCTGACCCATTGTTCCTAATCGTTGACGTTCAAGCTGAAAAAGATGGCCGTAACTTTGCGAAAGAAGGCCCTATCGGTACAGGCCCATACGTAGTTAAATCTTTCACTAAAGAACGCGCTGAAATGGCTGCTAACGAAAACTATTGGGATGGTGCAGTACCATTTAAAACTGTAGAAATTCCTTCCATCGATGACCCTAATACTCGCGCTATGAGCTTACAATCTGGCGACGTAGATATGGCTGTTAACATCGGTGCTGGTGAAATCGGCTTATTCCAAAATAACGATAAGTTCAAGGTTGATGAAATCGCATCTCTTCGCGTAGTATTGGCTCGTATTAACCAAAAAGGTGTTCTTGGTGATGACAAAGTTCGTGCAGCTGTTATTTCCGCAACAGATCGTAAAAACTATGCCGATGTATTGCTAAAAGGCACATTCATTCCTGGTTCCGCACCAATTCCACCATCCATGGACTATGGCTTCAAAGATTTGAAAGATCCTAATGCATATAATCCTGATCGTGCTAAACAATTGTTAGCAGAAGATGGCTGGAAAGATACTGATGGGGACGGCATCCTTGATAAAGATGGCAAACCGTTGACATTTGACTTCGTTGTATATAACTCTCGTGCAGAATTACCACTTTATGCCGAAGCTGTTCAAGCAGACCTTAAAAAAGTGGGTATCGACATGAAAATCAAAACAGTTGACTATAACTTGATTGATAAAATGGGTCAAGATGGCGACTATGATATGCTTATCTCCAATATCGTAACTGCTAATACAGGTGACCCAATCTGGTTCTTGTCTAACTACTGGCATACTAATATCGATGGTTCCAACCCTCAAAACGGTTCTGGTTACTCCAATCCTCAAGTTGACCAATTGTTAGATGCTGCTGAAACTGAATTTGATCCTGCAAAACGTCGTGACTATGCAATTCAAATTCAACAATTATTGATGAATGATGGCGCTGCATTGTTCTTAGGTTACCCTAAAACTAATATCGTTACTGGTTCTTACTTGAAAGGTGCTGTCATGTACCCAAGTGACTACTACTGGATTACTAATAAAATTACAAAATAATAAGGAGCTATAATGGCAGAAAACGTACTCACAGTAGAACATCTTAGTATCGCGTATCAAGGCGTACCTGCTGTTATGGATGTAAATTTTACCTTGGAACGCGGCAAGGTATTGACCATCGTAGGGGAATCCGGATCCGGTAAGACTACCGTGATCCGCGCCCTTATGGGGTTATTACCAGTCGGTGGTGAGGTTACAGAAGGTACATTGCTATTTAATGGCAAAGACCTTCGAAACCTTTCTAAAGCCGAATGGCGTTCCATACGTGGCAAAGACATGGCCATGATCTTCCAAGATAGCGGTAGTGCACTCGATCCGATTGTACGCATCGGCAAGCAATTTAGAGAGTTATTTAAGGCTCATATTGAAATCGATAATGACGAATGCGATCGTCGTGCTATTGAATTATTAGAGTCTGTTGCGTTACCTAATTGCGCCGATATATTGCGTCGATATCCACATGAGTTATCTGGCGGTCAACGCCAACGTGTAGGGATTGCTATGGCATTAGCTTTAGATCCAGCATTACTCATCGGTGATGAACCAACATCCGCTCTAGACGTGACAACACAATCTCAAGTTGTTATGCAAATGATGGAATTATCTAAAGAACATAATTCCGCTATCGTTATGGTAACTCATAACCTTGGTGTAGCAGCGTATATGTCCGATTACATCATCGTTATGAAAAAAGGCCGTGTTGTAGATGCAGGTACACCACAAGAAATCTTAGAAAACCCATCTAATGAATACACAAAACAATTAAAAGATGCGGTGCCAACATTGGGAGGAGGTCGTTACATTGACTAACTACGCAGTAGAAATTAAAAATGTATATAAACGATTCCCACTTCCTACTGGTGGTGAACTTGAGGCGTGTAAGAATATCAACATTACCCTTGAAAAAGGGCAATCCCTTGGTATTGTAGGTGAATCTGGCTCTGGTAAAACAACATTGGTTCGTATGATTATGAAAATGTTGCCTATTACAGAAGGTGAAATCTATGTCGATGGTGTTGAAATTCAACATATGAATGCAGAACAAACAAAGGAATACCGTAAAAAAATTCAAATGGTATTCCAAGATCCATCTGCTGCATTTAACCCACGCATGAAGGTTAAGGATATTATCCTTGAACCACTCTATAACTTTGGCCTCTTGGAAAAGGGTAAGGAAGAGCAAATTGCTGGTGATTACCTTGAAATGGTAGATTTACCGCGCGAGTTCATGCATCGATTCCCTCATGAGATGTCTGGTGGGCAACGTCAACGTGTAGCTATTGCACGGGCTATCGTTTTGGAACCTGAAATCCTCGTATTCGATGAGGCAACGAGTGCCCTTGATGTATCTGTGCAAGACTCTAGTGCGTATCTACTCGCTAGATTACAAAAGAAACGGAATTTGACATATTTGTTCATCGCTCATGACATCGCTTTTATTCGTACTATGTGCCATAAGGTTGTAGTTATGTACAAAGGCGACATTGTTGAAGAAATAGATGCGTTCCACCTAGCAGATGCTAAACATCCATATACAAAAGTGTTATTGAGTTCTATTTTTGAAATAGGACAACCTCACAATCCGTTGAGCATGGATACTATTACTGATTCTACAAATCAATAATATATTTAGTGAAAGCCTTCGCGTATGCGAAGGCTTTTATTTTTTTACTATAACCCTAGAATTTTATAGTCTTTAAAAAAGTTATAATTTTATAAAATATTCTCATTTGTTTTGAGTGAGATCTATATATTATATTGTTGTTATGTCGACATATTAATACAAATATATTCCTATTATGATGAGGACGGTGTATAGTAGGAGGTTTACATGAAAATAAAAAAGTATAGTTTCTTGGGAGTTTGTGTAGTTCTGATAGCTATTTTTGCTGTTTTTGGGTGTGGGAAGAATACCGATAAGGATACATTAAAGGTTGGAGCCATGTCATATGCGGGGACATTGGAACCTACAGAGAATTATTTTAGTTGGGGGATTGTGAGGTATGGCATCGGTGAGAATCTAGTTAAATTTGATGATTCTATGAAGCCACAACCGTGGATTGCCGAATCTTGGTCCGTAGGGGATGATCATAAAACATGGACATTTGTAATTAATGATAAAGTAAAATTTTCTAATGGGCGTAAGGTAACAGCACAGTCTGTTAAGGAGTCTTTGGAACATATTTAATATATAGAGGGTTGTATTAGAATATATAGACCTCTATATTTTTTGTATAATTATAATTATTTACTTTTATATTCTCAAAATACTATAGGAGGTATGTGTATTGTTAGAGAATTATAAATATAGTATATTTATAATTGATAAAAGTGAATAAACTGAGTGTCGGTTCTACCGAGCGTAAAAGAGGAAAATAGGTGCAAATCCTATACTATGAAAATAGCTGTAATGAGGAGCAATATTTCGTATTAGGGTCACTGGGAAACTGGGAAGGCTGAAATGTTGTGATGAATCAAAAGTCAGAAAGCCTGCTCAATCTTGCAGGGCATCGTGTCACAGCATGGTGTTTTTCTTTAGGTTAGTCAGGCGGCTAATCTTTTTTTATGGTTATTTCATAGATTTTATTACACGGCATCATATTATATGTTTACTCTCTATGTGTATCTATGTTTATTCACTATTATGTGTTTTTATTTGAGAAGGGTATAGGAGGTGCCTATGGGCAAACGCTTTGCTAAACAATTAGGACAGTTTATTGTCACCTTGTTTGGCATCACATTTTTGACATTTTGTCTCACCTATTTAGCTCCAGGGGACCCAGTTACGATGTTACTGGAAACGGCAGATACTATCGTGTCTCAACAGACGATTGATGAAACTCGAGCACAGTTGGGGTTGGATAAGCCGTTTATCGTACAGTATGCAAACTGGGTAGTCAATGCAGCTCACGGTGACTTAGGAATGAGTTACTCTGCTAAAAAACCGGTAGTGGATCGCATGTTAGAAGCATTACCTGGTACGCTTATATTGGCAGGAACTGCATTGGTATTTACAATTTTATATGCATTACCAGCAGGGATACTGAGTGCGTATAACCGGAATAAATGGATAGACTATGTACTGAGAATTCTTTCTTTCATAGGTGTATCTATGCCAACATTCTGGTTAGGCCTTGTATTAATTTACATCTTTGGCTTAAAAACTCGGTTTAGTTCCAATTGCTTCGTCACGTATAACGGCGACAGGCGTTATTTTGCCAGCCGTTACATTAGCGGTTGTCGTTGGTTCTAAATACATGCGTCAAGTACGACTCGTTATCCTTGAAGAAATGCAAAAGGATTACGTTATCGGTGCCCGTGCGCGTGGTGTAAGCGAAATGAAGATTTTATTCGGTCACATTTTGCCTAATGCAGTCTTGCCATTGATCACAATTTTAGGTGTTCTTATTGGTTGGTTATTAGGTGGTGTAGCGGTAGTTGAAATGGTATTCTCTTGGCCTGGTCTCGGGAATATGGCCATTTACGCCATCACTATGCGTGACTATCCATTGATTGAAGGTTTTGTGTTATGGGTTGCTATTGCATACATGTGTATCAATGCTCTAGTTGATGCATCTTATGTATTATTAGACCCTAGATTGAAAAGGGAGAGAGCATAATGAAAGAATTTATTCAGAAACATAAATTGTTCTCTTTCTACACTGCATTGATGCTTATTATCGTATTCATTGCTATTTTTGCACCATGGCTTGCGCCGGGCGATGCTTTTTCCTCAGATATGACAAAAGCATTACAAGCCCCTAGCGCACAACATTGGTTTGGTACCGATAAATTGGGCCGTGACGTATTGTCTCGTATCATTTATGGTACTCAATTATCCTTGTTCATGGGTGTATCCATTGTAGTGATTATGGTAAGCATTGGTACAGTTATCGGTGCCGTAGCAGGTTACTTTGGCGGCAAGGTTGAAATGGTTCTTATGCGCTTGGCGGATATTATGTTATCCTTCCCAGGTGTAGTACTCGCCATTGCAATCGCCGGTATCTTAGGGGGCAGTATTGTAAATACCATCTTAGCACTCTCCGTTGTAGGGTGGGCTAAATATGCGCGTCTTGTACGTTCTATGACGTTGAAAGTACGTGGTGAAGAATATGTAACGGCAGCCGTTATGATGGGTGCCTCTACATGGACGATTTTACGTCGTCATATTATCCCTAATATTTTGCCCCTCGTTGTAACAACAGGTGCTCTAGATATTGGGGCCATCATGATTGAGGTTGCAGGTTTATCCTTCCTTGGATTCGGTGCACAACCACCAACACCTGAATGGGGCCTTATGCTTAACGAAGGCCGCCAGTATTTGCAAACGAGCCCTTGGCTTATGGCATTCCCTGGCATGTCTATCCTTATTGTAGTTGCTATCTTTAACCTTTGGTCTGACTCTCTACGGGATGTAGTAGACCCTAAAAATCAAGGTTAGTTTAGTGTGATGCTTATTTATAGATGGTTTTGTGACAGTTGTCGGATAAATAAGCAATACTATGGTTTTTCTATTATGACTATTGTAAATTTAGTAGTCATGATGTGTATATTTTATGGTTATATGTAATTGTACAAGGAGATTTTACATGAAAAAATCTTGGAAAAAGGCTCTCTTAGCAGGCCTCAGCATTGTAATGATGGGTTCCTTCATCGCTGGTTGTGGTTCCGATAACAATGGTGCTGCTAATAAGGATGTTTTAAAAGTTGGTGTAACTAACTTTGCCTCTTCGTTAGATCCTACGGAAAATTTCTTCTCTTGGGTTGTCATGCGTTATGGTATAGGTGAAACATTGACTAAGTTTGATGAGCACATGAAGCCTCAACCTTGGATTGCATCTAAATGGGAAGTGTCTACAGATAAGAAAACTTGGACTTTCACAATTAATGATAAGGTGAAATTCTCTAACGGTAAAAAAGTTGATGCCGCAGCGGTAAAAGCTTCTATTGAGCGTTCTTTTGAAAAGTCTAATATTGCAAAAACGTTCTTTAATTATGATTCTATTGAAGCAAATGGCCAACAATTAATTATCAAAACAGATAAAGAATATCCTAATATGCCAGGTCTTTTGGCAGATCCAATATTCTTAATTGTTGATGTGCAATCTGAAAAAGATGGCCGTAACTTCGCTAAAGAAGGTCCTATCGGTACAGGCCCATATGTAGTAAAATCTTTCACTAAGGAACGTGCTGAAATGGCGGCGAATGAAAATTACTGGGATGGTGCAGTACCGTTTAAAACCGTAGAAATTCCTTCCATCGACGATCCTAATACGCGTGCTATGAGCTTGCAATCCGGTGATGTAGACATGGCTGTTAATATCGGCCCTGGTGAAATTGGCTTGTTCCAAGGCAATGACAAATTTAAAGTAGATGAAATTGCATCTCTTCGTGTTGTGTTAGCACGTATCAATCAAAAAGGTATTCTTGGTGACGACAAGGTTCGTGCTGCTGTAATCTCTGCAACAGACCGTAAAAACTATGCAGATGTATTATTAAAGGGTACATTCATTCCTGGTTCCGCTCCAATTCCACCATCTATGGACTACGGCTTCAATGACTTGAAAGATCCTAATGCGTATAATCCTGAACGTTCTAAACAATTGTTAGCTGAAGATGGCTGGAAAGATACTGATGGCGATGGTATCCTTGATAAAGATGGCAAACCATTAACATTCAACTTCGTTGTATATAACTCTCGTGCAGAATTACCACTTTATGCAGAAGCTGTCCAAGCCGATCTTAAAAAAGTTGGTATCGATATGAAAATCAAAACAGTTGACTACAACTTGATTGATAAAATGGGTCAAGATGGCGATTATGATATGCTTATCTCCAACATCGTAACTGCTAATACAGGTGATCCAATCTGGTTCTTAGCTAACTACTGGCATACTAATAATAATGGTTCTAACCCTCAAAACGGTTCTGGTTACTCCAATCCACAAGTTGACCAATTGTTAGATGCTGCTCAAACTGAATTCGACCCTGTAAAACGTCGTGAATATGCAATTCAAATTCAACAATTATTGATGAATGATGGCGCTGCATTGTTCTTAGGTTATCCTAAAACTAATATCATTACTGGTTCTTACTTGAAAGGTGCTGTCATGTACCCAAGTGATTACTACTGGATTACTAACAAAATTACAAAATAGTAAGGAGCTATAATGGCAGAAAACATACTAACTGTAGAGAACCTTAGCATCGCGTACCAAGGTGTGCCTGCTGTTATGGATGTAAACTTTACCTTGGAACGCGGTAAGGTATTGACCATTGTAGGGGAATCCGGATCCGGTAAAACTACCGTGATCCGGGCCCTCATGGGTTTATTGCCTGTAGGTGGTGAGGTCACAGATGGTACAATGATCTTTAATGGTCAAGACCTTCGCACCCTATCTAAGTCAGAATGGAGATCCATACGTGGCAAGACATGGCCATGATTTTCCAAGATAGCGGTAGTGCACTCGATCCGATTGTACGTATTGGTAAACAATTTAGAGAACTATTCAAAGCTCACATTGAAATCTCCAATGACGAATGTGATCGTCGTGCTATTGAATTATTAGAGTCTGTTGCGTTACCTAATTGCGCAGATATCCTTCGCCGCTATCCACATGAGCTGTCTGGTGGTCAACGCCAACGGGTAGGCATTGCTATGGCACTGGCTTTAGATCCAGCATTACTCATCGGTGATGAACCAACATCTGCTTTAGATGTGACGACGCAATCTCAAGTTGTTATGCAAATGATGGAATTATCTAAAGTACATAATTCCACTATCGTTATGGTAACTCATAACCTTGGTGTGGCGGCATATATGTCCGATTACATCATCGTTATGAAAAAGGGCTGTGTTGTAGATGCAGGTACGCCACAAGAAATCTTAGAAAACCCATCTAATGAATACACAAAACAACTAAAAGATGCGGTACCAACATTGGGAGGAGGTCGTTACATTGACTAACTACGCAGTAGAAATTAAAAATGTATGTAAACGATTCCCACTTCCTACTGGTGGCGAACTTGAGGCATGTAAAAATATCAATATCACACTTGAAAAAGGGCAATCTCTTGGTATTGTAGGTGAATCCGGCTCTGGTAAAACAACATTAGTTCGTATGATTATGAAAATGTTGCCTATTACAGAAGGTGAAATCTACGTTGATGGTGTTGAGATTCAACACATGAATACAGAACAAACTAGAGAATATCGTCAAAAAATTCAAATGGTATTCCAAGATCCATCGGCAGCTTTTAATCCGCGTATGAAGGTTAAGGATATTATTCTTGAACCACTATATAATTTTGGGCTTCTCGAAAAGGGAAAAGAAGAACAAATCGCTGGGGATTATCTTGAAATGGTAGATTTACCGCGTGAGTTTATGCATCGATTCCCACATGAAATGTCTGGTGGTCAACGTCAACGTGTAGCCATTGCTCGTGCTATCGTATTAGAACCTGAAATCCTAGTATTAGATGAAGCAACAAGTGCTCTTGACGTATCCGTACAGGATTCCATAGCGGACCTATTGGCTCGCTTACAAAAAAAGAAAAATTTAACATACCTATTTATTGCTCATGATATTGCGTTCATTCGTACAATGTGCCACAAAGTGGTTGTTATGTACAAAGGTGCTATCGTTGAAGAATTAGATGCATTCCATTTAGCTGATGCGAAGCATCCTTATACAAAGGTTCTATTGAGTTCTATCTTTGAAATTGGTCAAGATCATAAACCACTTACATTAGAAGAAGCTACGTTAGAAGCATAATAGTATATGCATGAGGCTCGCTTTAAAATGAATTAAAGTGTATAGGTTAAGTAAAAATAGCAGTTAGTTGATGGGCTAACTGCTATTTTTTCATAATATACAGGTATGAAAATTATTTTAGTTGGGCCGTTGTAAGATATGGTGTGGGTGAAACACTTATCAAGTACGATGATCAAATGAAAGCAACCCCGTGGCTTGCATCTTCTTGGAAACAAAGTGATGATAAGTTAAGCTGGACCTTCAAAATTAATGACAAAGTAAAATTCTCAAATGGTAATCCTTTGACGGCAGAAGCTGTAAAATCTTCATTAGAAAGAACCTTTGCCAAGAATAATCGTGCAAAAACTTTCTTTAACTATACAGAAATCACCGCAAATGGTCAGGAGCTTACCATTAAGACAGACAAGCCATATTATAACTTGCCAAGTTTACTAGGGGACCCATTATTCCTTATTGTTGATGTGACGAGCGAAGCAAATGGTCGCAATTTTGCTAAAGAAGGACCCATTGGTACTGGTCCGTATGTAGTTGAGTCTTTCACAAAAGAACGTGCAGAACTCAAAAGAAATGATAATTACTGGGATGGCAAGGTAGGTTTTAGTAGGGTTGAAATTCCATCCATTAATGATGCGAATACACGGGCTATGGCGTTGCAATCCGGTGATGTGGATATGGCGATTGGCATCGGACCTGGTGAATATGGGATTTTCCAAAATGATAAGAATTTCACTATCTATGAAGTGGCATCCTTGCGTGATGTATTTGTTCGGATGAGTCAAAAAGGCAAGCTGAGCAATCCAAATCTTCGTGCTGCACTTTTCCTTGGATATCCTAAAATTAATATCGTAGGCAATAAACACATCGATGGTATTAAGATGACACCATCCGAATACTATATGATTACGAAAGATTTAAAACGAAAATAATCGCATCTGTAACAAATTATTCAGCCCAGTTATAATTATATAAATAGTTCTCATTTGCTTGACTAAATACTATAGTTTATAGTGTTTTTATATTGATATAATAATTCATTTATATCGACAATTATTGAAAAAGTTAAACGTATAGTAGGAGGTTAACATGGGGCTTAAAAAGTATTCATTGTTTGGTGCTTTCATATTATTAGTGGGAGCTTTAATCTTTTCAGGATGTGGAAAAGATACAAATAAAGATACATTAAAAGTAGGTGCTATGTCCTATGCAGAGACTTTAGAGCCTACGGAGAATTACTTTAGTTGGGGGATTGTTCGTTATGGAATTGGAGAAAATCTCGTTAAATTTGATGATTCTATGAAACCACAACCATGGATTGCGTCTTCGTGGTCAGTCGGAGATGATCACAAGACTTGGACTTTTTCTATCAATGATAAGGTAAAATTCTCTAATGGTCGTAAGGTTACGGCACAAGCTGTTAAGGAATCCTTAGAGCGTACATTTGAAAAAAGTAAACGGGCAAAATCCTTTTTTGCCTATGACTCCATGGAAGCAAATGGGCAGACTTTAACCATTCATACCGATAAGGTGTATCCTAATCTACCCGGACTACTAGGGGATCCTTTATTTTTAATTGTAGATGTTCAATCAGAACGAGATGGCCGTGATTTTAGTAAAGAAGGCCCTATTGCTACGGGCCCTTATGTGCCTATATCTTTTACTAAAGAACGCATTGAGTTAGATAAGAACGAAAATTATTGGGATGGTGATGTGGGATTTAAACATGTAGTGGTAGATTCTATTAATGATGTAAATACTCGTGCTATGGCGTTGCAAGCAGGGGATATTGATATGGCTGTTAATATCGCCGCTAGTGAGTATGGATTATTTAAAGATAATAAGGATTATATTATTGAAGAAACCCCATCATTGCGTGTTGTTATGGTTCGAATGAATCATAATGGATATTTGAACGATATTAATGTAAGACGTGCTTTAGTTGCTGGTGCAGATCGTGAAAATTATGCTACAAAACTTTTTAAGGATACCTTTGTAGCGGGACGAACTCCATTGCCACCATCCTTGAATTATGGATATAACGATATCAAAATTCCTGAAACGTATAACCCAGAACGTGCTAAAATGTTGTTGGCACAGTCTGGTTGGGTAGATAGCGATGGAGATGGTTATGTAGATAAGGATGGTAAAAAGCTACGTCTTAATTTTTTTATACTTATACAGCAAGACCTGAGGTAATCTTATATGCAGAAGCATTACAGGTTGATTACAAAAAAATTGGTGTTGATGTGAATGTAGAAATCGTTGATTCTAGTGTAGTGGATAAGGTGACACGTTCTGGTGATTATGACTTGGCAATAACCAGTGTTTCAACTGCTAGCACTGGTAGTCCTGTATGGTTCTTAAAACAATATTGGGGGACCAACATAGATGGCTCAAATCCGACCAATGTGTCCGGTTTTAGTAATCCTAAATATGATGAATTACTAGCTTTGGCTGAAACTACTGTTGATGATACACAACGATATAATGCCATTGTTGAGGCACAAAAGATTTTTGTTAGACGATAGTGCATCCTTGTTCTTAGGTTATCCTAAGATTAATATGATTTGTAAAAGCTATATAAAAGGGCTTAAGATTTCACCTAGTGAATATTACATCATTACGAAAGACTTGAAAAAAGAATAAGGTTTACTATTTGTAATGCAATAAAAGGACTAGTCTTTGGACTAGTCCTTTGTGCTGTGCAAATATTATTTTTTACTATCTACCGCATCAAGATCATTCATATCCACCTCGTTAGCACGGCCAATCATGCGATTATATTTTACATATAATTGCGTATATGCTTCGCCATAGGAGGAGTTGATAATGATGTAATTTCTTGCTTCTGCAATAAATTCTTTTACAGCATCTTGATATTGTTTAACCGCAGCTTGCGTTTCTGGTTTTGTACCAGGTTGCAAGTCATTCAAGCGTTTTGTAATTTCTTGTAGATTGGTTTCGACCTTTTGTGTATCTGTATTACCATCAGGATCAATAATATCTATGGTTTGAGATAATAGTATATTTAATTCAATGAAATTAACTGCATTGACTCTGTTTTCATCAGCGAATTCTTTCATGCGTTCTGAATATAATTCGTTATTACGATTTTCAAGTGCTAAATCGTATGCATTATAGGCCGCATTGAATTGATCTGCTAATGGTACATATTGGCTAGCTAAGTTATCACTACCTACAAAATTATCTTTTTCAAAAGTTCTATCTGTGTAGTAGTTTTGAAGTTGGTCGGCCACAGGAATTAATTGCGATAAGATGGTAAGTAATTCATCCGTCGCTTTATTTACATCCTCATATGGTGTGGAACTTTCTTCTTTAGCTGCTTCAAGCTGAGCTTTTAATTTCTTATAGTCAGGTAATGTTACAGACGTATTATGTGTATGATTGCGCAATTCTTCAAGAGTTGGTTGTATTTGATAGGTATAGGCAACACTATTTAAATTAAATGTATCAGCTGCCTCGATATAAGGTCGTAAGGCATTGATCTTGTCCTCAATAGTAGAGCGATATAATATTGTAGTTGCTTTATTGGATAGGAAATGATAAGCGCAATAAATCCCACCACCAATAACAGCAATCCCTAGAATTAAGGCTAAGATTAATTTAATATAACCCTTTTTCAATTGCCAATACTCCTTGTAAAACGCGTTTGTGAAAAAATATCTATACTTTATATTCTATACATTTGATATCAGTATTATTATAGCATAGATTAAAGGGGCCAAAAAGATACATATAACTGATAATTATTAAATAAATATGAATAATATATACAAATCATATATAAAGTATTATCAAATTTTGTTTTAATGCATAACTCTGGGAGTAAAACTTGTAGGCTGCTATAATGGTATATATATGATCGTATAAGGGAGTATACAATGCAAGATTCTAAGATTATGAATAACTTTTTTACAACAGAGCTCATTGCTAATGGGGAAGGTCGTAATGTTTTATCTGCTATTGAAGATGGCTTACGAAGCTGTGATGAGTTTCTTATTAGTGTTGCTTTTATAACAGACGATGGATTATTAGTTCTAAAACCAATTTTGAAAGAATTAGAAGGACGAGGTGTAAAGGGGCGTATTTTAACGACTGATTATCTTGGATTTAATAACCCTAAAGTATTAGATGAGTTAGGACGGTTAAAGAATATAGAGCTTCGAGTATATTGCACTACTAATGGTAGTAAGCATGGTTTTCATACAAAGGGGTATATTTTTAAACAAGAACAGTCATATCAAATTATTGTAGGTAGTTCTAATTTAACAATTAATGCACTTAAGAAAAATAGAGAGTGGAATACTAGGGCCAAATCTAATGTAAATGATACTTATACTAAAGAAGTATTAGAGGAGTTTGAATTGTATTGGAATTCCGAGTTTACTATGGAATATTCGGAGTTTTTGCCTTGGTATCGACCTAGATGGGAACGCTCTAATCGTCTCTCCCTAAAAAATATTGCTGAACAGGTGAAGTTAAAAGGCTCGTTGAAATTAGAGCCTAATCTAATGCAACAGCAGTTTATAGATAACTTTAATGAATTACGTCATCAGAATGAAAGTAGAGGCTTATTAATTTCTGCCACTGGTACTGGTAAAACGTATGCGGCAGCATTTGCAATGCGAGAAATGCGACCTAAACGATTGTTATTTCTAGTACATCGCGAGCAAATTGCCAATCAAGCACTCAGTAGTTTTCAACGGGTGTTTGATGATCAATCCATTTCTTTTGGTATTGTTTCTGGTAATGTAAAACGTTTTGATGCGGATTATGTATTCTCCACTATGCAAATGATGGGTAGAAGTGAGATTTTGCAAAAATATAATCCAGATGACTTTGATTGTATTATTATCGATGAAGTGCACAGGGCTGGGGCTGAAAGTTATCAAAGAATTATTGATTATTTTAAGCCAAAATTCTTATTAGGTATGACTGCTAGTCCAGAACGTACGGATGGATATGATTTATATAACTTATTTCATCATAATATTGTATATGAGATTCGTTTAGAACAGGCTTTAGCGGAGGACTTATTATGTCCATTCCATTACTTTGGGATAAGTGACCTCTGGATAGATGGTAAAGAGATTAATCTTGAAGAGGATACTATTAGTTTCTCCAATTTATCGGAAGGGGAACGTGTTGATAAAATCATAGAGAAAATTCGCTATTTTGGCCATAGTGGAAGTCGCGTTAAGGGCTTGGTGTTCTGCAGCAATAAAAAAGAGGCTAAGGAATTATCCGATGCATTTAATCTTAGAAAGTTTAGGACAATTTCGTTGACTGGTGATGATTCGCAAGCAAAACGTGAAGATGCTATAGCTCGTTTGACTGGTACTGGAGCTTATCAAGGCTTCGTAGATGATCAACTAGACTATATATTTACAGTAGATATTTTCAATGAAGGCGTAGATATTCCTGAAGTAAACCAAGTCATTATGTTGCGTCAAACAGAAAGCCCTATTGTATTTATTCAGCAGTTAGGTCGTGGATTGCGTAAATTTGAAGATAAGGAATATGTGGTTATCTTAGACTTTATTGGTAATTATTCCAACAGTTATATGATACCGCTCGCATTATCTGGCGATAGAAGCTATAACAAGGATACACTACGTAAATATGTACAGTCTGGCAATCGTATTATTCCTGGGACGTCAACAGTTCATTTTGATGCGATAGCTAAAAAACGTATTTTTGCTGCCATAGATACAGCTAATTTGAGTAGTGCTAAACTTATTAAGGAAGCATATCTAGATTTAAAATATAAGCTTGGGCATATACCTAGAATCAAAGATTTTAAGGACTATGGGTCTATTGATATTACAAAAATTTTTAATAAATATAAGTCATATCATCATTTCTTAACCCAAATAAAAGATAAAGATTATAAGACCGTTTTTACACCAATTCAGGAACAGATGTTACACTTCATCTCTCAAAAGTTGGCGACGGGGATTCGGGTACGTGATTTGGTAGCATTGCAACTATTGATTAGTGGAGAATGTAAGATTATTAATAAAGTATCTGAGGTATTATTAAATCAATATGGTATTCAACTATCAGAACAAGGCAAAGTGAATTTAATCAATACTTTGACTAATCAATTCAATGTAGCGTCTGCGAAAAAAACTTTTAGTGAATGTATCTTTATCATTAAAAAAGGTAAAGACTATATTATATCTAATTCTTTTCAACGAGCATTGGAAAATGATGATTTTAAAATGCATGTACAAGAGTTAATTGTGTACGGATTAGATCGATACCTAGATAAATATAGAAATGGATTAGTGATAGGTACACCTTTTGCGTTATATGAAAAATATAACTATGAACAAGTATGCCAGCTATTAGACTGGCCGCATAATGAGTCCAGTACGATAGGTGGATATAAGTATAGTAAAGAAACTAAAACACTTCCTATATTTATTAATTATGACAAGGATGAAAATATCCAAGAAAGTATTAAATATGAAGACAGATTTGTTGAACGAGATCTTTTTATTGGTATTTCTAAGCATCCAAGAACGCTAAAATCTAAGGAACTTGCTAATATTTTTGATGCGGATAAATATGGTATTTGTATACATTTATTTATAAGGAAAAATAAAAATGATAAAGAAAAATTTAAAGAGTTTTATTATTTAGGTCCTGTTCATTCTACTGGTAGAAAAAATGCAAAACAAATACAAATGGCTAGTGGGGCAAAGGCTGTAGAGCTTGAGTATAGGTTGGATGTTCCTGTACGTGACGATATATATGATTATTTATTAAATGGATAGGTGTGAATCATTTTATGACTAGAAAACATATAGAAGTTGTTGCTGCCATAATTCAAAAGGGCAACGCTATATTAGCGACTCAACGAGGATATGGTGATTTAAAAGATGGTTGGGAATTTCCTGGCGGTAAGATTGAACCTGGAGAAGCGCATGATGAAGCTTTGATTCGTGAAATTAAAGAAGAATTACAAGCCAATATTAATGTAGGTGAAAGACTAATTACTATTAACTATAATGGTTATGAAAAATTTGATCTTACTATGCATTGCTATTTGTGCACGTTAACAGAAGACTCACATGTAACATTGTTAGAACACGAAGCAGCTAAATGGTTGACTAAGGAGACTTTGTACTCTGTAGATTGGTTGCCGGCAGATATAGAGGCAGTTGATGCTTTATATACACGTTTATAATTGAGATTCATTTGTATATCCTAGCCCGCTCGTATATAATGGTATTAACAGATTTGTATTTTTCGATATAATCACATGAAAGGAGTCATTATGTCTAATTTCATTACTCCTAACGAATTATTACCTATCATGGATGAGGTTATCATCCTCGATGTAAGAGGGTTTCAAGATTATAAACGAGGTCATATTAAAGGCGCTTTTCCCGTCGATATAGATAAGGATTTGACCGGCCCTATCGGTGAACATGGGGGACGTCATCCGTTGCCGGATATGGAGCAATTGGCGAAAACCTTCGAGACATTTGGTATTAATGAAAATTCTAAGGTCGTTGTCTATGATTCTTGGATTTTTTTGGCTGGTCGCCTTTGGTGGACCTTGCGCTACATGGGCCTTAAAGATGTCCGCGTTTTATCTGGCGGTATTGAACGATGGGTGAAAGAAGGTCATTTGTTGACTAAGGATCCTACCCCTTTGCCTACAGAACCAACGACATTTAACTATACATTACAAACGGATATGACCATGAGTCGTAATGAGGTATTGGAGGCGAGTAAGTCCGGTTCTCATGTTATCGTCGATGCTCGCGCACCAGAACGTTATGATGGTTCGGTGGTCGATGTTATGGATGGCATGACAGGACATATTCCGGGGGCTGTTAACCATTTATGAAAGTGGCTATACTTCGGAAGGTCCTCGGTCTATTAAGGACTTAGAAAATGAGTTCTACAATGAAATCTATCAACAAAAACCTGTTGTTACCTATTGTGGCTCTGGTGTTACCGCATGTAATGCTCTACTTGTTATGAGTGAAGCGGGACTTAACTCTGCTTTGTATGTAGGTAGTTCTAGTGATTGGGTAACCTATGATGAATTCCCAATTCAAACGGGGGTTGAAACATTATGAGAATGTTAAATCATATTTTATCAGTCGTTGCATTTGCTTATTTATGCTATCACTTGTATACCTACGGCCCTGGTCTATTCAATGTAACGGTTATGATTATCTTTTTGTTATCCGTTGTGGCGAATTACTTTAGATATCGTAAGGAAAACGAAATGAAAGCCAATGAAGCATCGCGACAAGCACGCGCTCAAGCTAAGCATGATCGAAAACATAAACATGCTCGTGAAAGCTAACTTTCACAAATAATATTGTATATAAATGCCTTATAAGGAGTATCAATGAAATTAATATCCTGGAATGTAAATGGATTGCGTGCAGCCGTAACAAAAGGCTTTATCGATTCCTTTAACGAATTAGATGCAGATATTTTCTGCTTGCAAGAAACAAAATTACAACCCCATCAAATTGAATTAGAATTACCAGGTTATGAACAATTTTGGAATAGCGCAGTGAAAAAAGGCTATAGTGGAACCGCTGTATTTACACGTATTAAACCGATTGCGGTGACAAATGGTATCGGCATTGAAGAACATGACCAAGAAGGCCGTGTCATTACTGCTGAATACGATAATTTCTATCTCGTTTGCTGCTACACGCCGAATAGTCAACGTGAATTGGCGCGTTTAGACTATCGTATGACTTGGGAAGATGCGTTCCGTGCATATCTATTAGAATTGGATAAGAAGAAACCGGTTATTCTCTGTGGCGACCTTAATGTGGCTCATAATGAAATCGATTTGAAAAATCCTAAAACAAATCGTAAGAACGCTGGCTTCTCCGATGAAGAACGAGCTAAGATGACAGAATTGTTGGAATCTGGTTTTACCGATACATTCCGTTATTTGTATCCTGATGCGGTTGATGAATATAGCTGGTGGTCCTACATGGGCAAGGCTCGCGATAGAAACGTGGGATGGAGAATTGACTACTTTATTACATCTAAACGCTTGGACGACAAATTAAAGAGGCCAAAATCCATCAACAAATCTTTGGTAGTGATCACTGTCCAGTGGAACTCGATATTGAATTATAATATGTGATATGGTGAAAGCTTGGCTTCATATATCGATACTAACGTATAAAGCCTCATCTACGGATGAGGCTTTCATAAGGAGGAACGATGGCACAAAAGCAAAAAGCCGTTGTATTATTTAGCGGCGGCGTAGATAGCACAACATGTTTGGCGCTCGCCATTGAGCGATTTGGCAAAGAGAATGTGGTGCCCTTATCCATACAATACGGCCAAAAACATAGCAAGGAATTAGAGGCTGCAGCCAACGTATTATCATACTACGGCATAGAAGGCAAAACGATGGATGTAACAAAACTGTTTGCATTCAGTAATTCATCCCTATTGAAACAGTCCACAGAGGACGTCCCTACTGGTTCCTACAAGGAACAACAAGATGAACATGGGGAAGGACCCGTTAGCACCTATGTACCATTTAGAAATGGCCTGTTCCTATCCGCTGCGGCATCCTTAGCCTTATCCCTCGATTGTGGCTATATCTATTATGGCGCCCATGCCGATGATGCAGCTGGCAATGCATACCCAGACTGCACAGAAACATTCTACACATCTATGGGTAATGCCATCTTTGAAGGCTCCGGACAAGAATGCTCCCTTGAAGCACCATTCATCAATTGCAACAAAGCCGACGTAGTCCGCGAAGGCCTTCGTCTAGGCGTGCCATACCAACTTACCTGGTCCTGCTACGAAGGCGGTGACCACCCATGCGGCCATTGCGGCACCTGTATCGACCGCCAAGAAGCCTTCCGCGCAAACGGTGTAGAAGACCCGTCATATTAGTTGAGCGCCGTTTGGCGGGCGGATGTTAGGTTAGCGTAAAGAATGCAATTGAGCATAAACCGTTATGCTAAAGAATTGACTACTTCTACAGAGCGACTTTAGTAGGTCAAGGCCCTCGGCCGAAGACCGTTAAGCTAGCTGGAGCGGTTGTAGAAGTAGTCAATTCTGCTCTCAGAACGGTACCTAGCCGAAATTAAAGAATTATGATATGATAATCATACCGCCAAACGGCGAACAACTATATAAGACAGTTTGAAACCATCCTGTCTCTAAACAAAACTACGGAAAACATAAGCACATTCGAGCATGGTAGTTTTGCCATGCTCTTTTTTATTGAAAAGGAGGTGAGTGCATGATTTCTACACGAAAATTAACGATTTCTGCTATGGTAGTAGCATTGTATATTGTTCTTATTTATCTAACCCAAGGAATTTCCTTCGGTGCGTACCAAATTCGTATAGCTACATCTTTATATGCACTTGCTTATGCCTTTCCGTTCTTAATCGTTCCTATGGGCATAGGTAACCTCATTTCTAATTTCTTGTTCGGAGGCCTTGGCGTCCTTGATATGGTAGGGGGCTTTGGTGTTGGTATTTTGACGACTGGTATCATCGTATTGATGCGCCGTGCTGGACTTAGCGCGTGGTGGGCGATGCTGCCAATCACCTTAGTACCTGCATTATGCGTACCATTGTGGCTTAGCCCACTTGTAGGTGTTCCGTACTGGGCATTGGTGATCAATTTATTGATTGGTCAAACAATCCCAGGCATCGTAGGTGCTACATTGGTGAAAGCTCTCGCATCTCGCCGTACAGTAGCCGCTTTGATGAACGCCATTAAATAACTACATAACATATAACATAAAAGGACTGACTTTCACAATGGAAAGCCAGTCCTTTTACTATATGAAATTGTTGGAGAATAACCTTAGCAATTGTAGCCGCGAAGTGTTGTTTCGATGACAAGTCGTTCGAGGGCTACCATGTATGCAGCTAGGCGAGGGGCTACATTGTATTTTTGTTGCATTTGCCATACTGCTTCAAAGCTGTTTTGCATATTTCTAGTGAGGCGTTCATTTACCTCTTCGAGGGACCAGTAGAAGCCAGCTTTGTTTTGTACCCATTCATAGTAGGATACAACTACACCGCCACCATTAGCAAGTACGTCAGGAATAATATCGATGCCTTTTCAAAGAAGTATGTATCCGCATCATTTGTAGTTGGACCATTAGCACCTTCTAAGATAATCTTAGCACGTACATTTTCCATGTTGTCCTTGTTAAGTTGATTTTCAAGGGCTGCCAGATAGAGGATATCCACATCTTGGGCTAACAATTCTTGGCCGGTAATGGTAGTCATGCCTGGCTCGGTGTAACCAACCAAGGAACGACCATGAGAATTAGCATATTCATAAGCTTTTTCAACATCGAGGCCATTTGGATTGTATAGATTAACAGCTACGTCGCCGATAGCTACAACCTTAGCACCCGCTTCTGCAATGAGGCGAGCACCAACGGACCCTACATTACCAAAGCCTTGAACGGCGACAGTCATGTTTTTAATATCTAAGCCTTTTTTAGCTAAATAGCATTGCAATGCGATGAGGCAACCGCGGCCGGTAGCTTCGTTACGGCCTAGGGAGCCGCCTACTTCGATAGGTTTACCTGTAACGATACCTGGGCTCCATTCGCCTTTTAATGTGCTGTATTCATCAACAATCCAGCTCATGATTTGTGCATTTGTATTTACATCTGGAGCAGGAACGTCGGTATTAACGCCGATGATAGGTGCAATGCGACGTACAAAGTTACGCGTTAACCGTTCTAATTCGCGAGGGTTCAATGTTTTAGGATCAACCTTGATGCCCCCTTTACCACCACCATAAGGGATATTAGCGATAGCATTTTTTATAGTCATCCAAGCCGCTAATGCACGAACTTCATTTTCATCAGAATCTGGGTGAAAACGAAGACCGCCCTTGGCACTGCCACGCAATGTGGAGTGTTGGCAACGATAGCCTTCATATACGCGGACTTCGCCATTATCTAGTTGGAGTGGAACGGATACCTTTAGTTCCCGTTCTGGATGGCGTAGTACTTCATAATCATTTCTTGTGTAGCCAAGCTTTTCGGCCGCTACATCAAGTGTGTTTAACATGTTTTCATAGGGATTATAGTTTTGCATATAAAAGTCCTCCTGATAATTCAGAATCAATGGATTGTTTAAATATCTTGCTATTTATTGTATTCGACATGGACGAATGAATACCCTACATACAATGTTAACTATATTCTATAGTTGGATATGATTGTAAATAGTTAGAGCTTTCACAAAAAATAGGGTCCTTATTCCAAAGAATAAAGACCCTAAGAATCGGTATATATTATTTTTCGATTGTATCTTCTACAGGTGTAGCAGGTACAGAGGAATCTGTAGTTTGACCTTCACCCCACCATACAATACCAAATGTATGATTAAGAACGGAACGGTTAAATACAGGCGTATCGATACCAGCTTTACGTTGTTTGATGTAATCATCAAGCGCAAGACCTGCGGTACGTCCCATGCGAACGATGGAGCTAATGTTTGTTAACACTAAGAACGCCATGAATAAGTCGGCTAAGTTCCATACAAGATCAAGGGATGCGATAGAGCCGATGAATGTCATTAGGACTACGCCGATACGGAATAAATGGAGACAATATTTTTTGTCTGTTAAGTGGCTGATGTTGATTTCACCATAATAGTAGTTACCGATAAGGGAACTAAAGGAGAACATTACGATGAATACAGCAACAGCAGTAGGTGCCCAGGAACCGAGCTCTTGAGCTAGATTGTATTGAACAAGTGCTACACCAGTAAGACCTGTTGTGCTATAGTCGCCAACCATGAGAACGATAAACGCGGATGCTGTACAGATAATGAATGTATCAAGGAATACACCGAATGCTTGAACAAGGCCTTGTTCTACAGGGTGATTAACAGCGGCTGTTGCAGCTGCGTTTGGTACAGAACCTTCACCGGCTTCGTTGGAGAATAGACCACGTTTAATACCATTCATTACAGTAGCGCCTAATAGACCGCCACCGGCTGCAGATGGTTCAAATGCAGATGTAACGATTGTATAGATTACATGAGGGAATTGGCTGATATTGGAGATGACTACGAATAAGGCAGTCACAATGTAAAGAACAGCCATGATTGGAACGATGATTTCAGATGCTTTGGCAACGCGGTTGATACCACCAAAGATGATAAGACCAACAAGTACGGCTACAACAACACCGGTATAGGCTACATCAAAGTTGAAAATTTGAAGGGATGCAGCCAATGTGTTGGCTTGTACAGAGTTGTAAATCCAACCATAGGTAATGCTGATTAAAATAGCGAATAAAACAGCTAGGAATTTGTTGTTAAGACCATAGCGGATATAGTAGGCAGGACCACCGTAGAAACCGCCTTTGGCAACAGGTTCCTTGTAAATTTGAGCGAGTGTACTTTCAATAAAGCCAGTAGCAGCACCGATAAGGGCGATAACCCACATCCAGAACACGGCGCCAGGACCACCGAGTACAACGGCGATAGCGATACCAGCGATGTTACCAACACCTACGCGAGATGCGGTACTAACGCAGAATGCTTGGAATGAGGATACATGGTTCTTTTCTGTTTTAGAACCAGCGCCAGAAGCGACAAGGCGAACCATTTCCTTTAAACATGCGGATTTGGACGGCACCAGTGGTCATCGTAAAGAAGAGACCAGCACCGATGAGAATAAAGATGATTAAGTAGTTCCACAGGTAGGTATTGACCGTGGAGACTGCATCATTGAGTAGAGCTTCCATAAAACTCACCTTTCTTTAATAACACTATAAAATTTGTATCTATTGTACCAAAAAATGAAACATTCTTCTATAGAATATAACAAACACGCATACATAAATACAATTTATATCTATGTATGCGTGTAGTATGTAGTCATCTAGGAGTTTCTAGTATTATATATCCTCTGTACTAAAGGACTTGGCATTCTCCATGCCTTGTAATAAGGTTTGTTCAGAATGTTCCATGTGGATACGCGCTAGTTTACGAGCCTGTACCGCGTTATGGGATGCGATGGCTTCGACCAAGAGGCGATGCTCTTCCCACGTTTTGCGTAACCGGCCTGGTTGGTTCATGGAAAAACTGCGGAATCGGTATGTTTGTTCGCGCAAGTTGTGGACGATGTCTGCTAAGCGTTCATTACGAGAAGCCTTGTAGAGGACCTCATGAAATGCTACGTCTGCGGCTACTACACTATCCATATCTTTGTTTTCCATGTGATCGCCGATTTCCACGAGCATGCGCTCTAGCGTTTCTATTTCATCGCTTGTAATGCGCTCTGCTGCAAGGCCAGCGGCTAATTCTTCAAGAGCGGAACGGATTTCGAATACTTGGGTAATATCCTTTTAACGAAATATTTGCCACATAGGTACCGCGACGTGGAACCATTACGACGAATCCCTCAAGTTCGAGTTTGCGAATAGCTTCGCGGATAGGGGTTCTGCTCACACCGAGTTCTTCGGCGAGGGGGATTTCCATGAGGCGTTCACCCGGTTTAAGGGTGCCGTCCTGAATGGCTGAGCGTAATGTTTCACTCACTACTTCGCTTAATGGTTTATAGGCATCTAGACGTATAGGTTGCAATCGTTTTGTCATTGTACCTCCTCCTGTGTGCAGGTTTTTGTAATTAGTGAAAGCCAGTTATGACCAGCTTTTTTGATCTCTTCTTGTAAGGACAATGCTTGAGCCGGCTTTTCTAACAACACAACCATGGTAGGGCCACTGCCGGTCATGATGGTTGGATAGTCACGGCTCGTAAAGAACTCTTTACACGTAATCAGTTCTTCGTGATCAGGGAATAATAATTCTTCAAATGTATTAGCACTATTTGTGAAAGCCCCATACATATCATTTTGTTCTAAATGGTGTAATACATTAGTAATTGTATCTGATGTGGCGTTGGACTGGCCGTTATAACGACCGTAGGCTACTGCAGTGGATACAGAAATTTCAGGTTTTACCAATAATAGCCAATGAGGTTCAGGTGATGGATGATAGACGAGTTCTTCGCCGCGACCTGTACCACGAGCCGTGCCACCTTTTAATAAGAATGGTACATCGGAGCCGAGTTTAGCACCTAATGTCATCAACTCATCCATGGTGAGGCGCAAATCCCAAAACTTATTGAGGCCTAGTAGCATCGCTGCTGCATCTGCGCTGCCACCGCCAAGACCTGCCGCCGCGGGTACGCGTTTCATGAGGTGAATAGCGGCACCTGCCTTACATCCTGTATACTTTTGTACTTCGCGCAATGCTTTTAATGCTAAATTGCGTTCATCATAGGGGATGAGATCTTGAATGTATTGTGGTAACTCTGGTGCTACACCGGAGAATACAACGGAGTGATGTTTGGCAAAGTAGATGGAGTCCGCCAAACGAATAGACTGGAATATACTGTCGATATTGTGATATCCGTCATCGCGTTTACCAGTAATAGCAAGGCCGATATTGATTTTACTATGACCTAATTGTTCGATACTTTTTGACATAAAATCCTCGATGCGACATATGATTTGTACAAATTTCTATACCATTCGTACATGAGATTAAAAATGATTGAAAATAAACATTAAGTAGTTTATGATGAAACTGTATATGTATGTAAATATATAGTGATAATGCTATATATTCAATTAATTAATTATAGAATATTTATAGTGAAATGGCAATTTAGGGAGGCCTATATGTGGTCTAAATATAAAGATGATGTATACCAATGTATAATCGTTGCCATAGGCTGTGCTATTTTTGGCGTTGGCATCGATGCGTTTGTGTTACCGCACAAATTGGTGAGCACAGGAATTAGTGGTGTTGGTCTTATACTCTATTACATCACAGGACTTTCCGTTGGTACATGGAATGTGATTTAAACATTCCTATATTTTGGGCGGCTTGGCATTGGCTAGGCAAGCGCGTGGTGGTCAATACCTTGTATGGTACCGTCATGTTGTCCTGGATGGTAGATGCCTTTGATTTCTTGCAATACAATATGGTCATTTCTGATCCATTATTGAGTTCTATGATGGCTGGTGTTACAACGGGGGTAGGCCTCGGTATGGTATATCGTGTTGGCGGTAATACGGGTGGACTTGATCCGATAGCATTGATTGTCCGAAAATACTATGGACTTCAAATGGGATCCATTAATAGTGTCATCAATGCTGTTATCTTAGCAGCTGCTGTATTTGTGGTTGGCTTAGAGGCTGTAGCGGTTACACTCGTATCATTGTATGTATATACGATTATCACCAATAAGGTCGTCATTGGTTTTAATCAACGAAAGGTAGCTTTCATCATTACCTATCGAACCTATGAGGTCTGTGATGCGGTCATTAGTAAGGTTGGCCGTGGTGCGACGATTATCAATGGTATCGGTGCTTATACTAGAACGCCGAAACAGATTGTAATGGTAGCGGTTAATTTGCTGCAAGTCAATAAATTAAAAGAAGTTATAGAAGAAGTGGATAATGAGGCTTTCATTCTCATCACAGATGCACAAGAGGTTATCGGCAAAGGATTCACTACACCTGTTGTGCCGACGTCGATAGAAAATCTCGTCAAAGAATGTAAGGATAATGCTCATTATGTAGAACACAAAGATTAGAATAAGGAGGCTAGCATGGCTCATGCATTAGCAGGAAAACCTGTTCAAGAACAAGATATTATAGATGTACAGACCATTGTAGATGCGTACTTTGATAATGTTCCAGATATGACAAATCCTACACAATTGGTTTCATTCGGTACATCTGGCCATCGTGGTACCTCCGTAGATGGTACATTTACAGACCTTCATGTGGCGGCTATTACACAAGCCATTTGTGATGGTCGTAAACAATTTGGTGCTACTGGTCCTATATTCGTAGGCCAAGATACGCATGCATTATCTCAGCCCGCACTTGTGACCGTGCTTGAGGTATTAGCTGGTAATGGCGTTACAGCTATGGTAGATTGTGATATGGCTTTCGTTCCAACACCTTCTGTATCACGCGCTATTATTCGATACAATGAAGAACATGACGATAAGGCGGACGGTATCATTATTACACCGTCTCACAACCCGCCTGATAATGGAGGCATTAAATATAATACGATTATCGGTGGTCCTGCTGATACGGTGGTGACAAAATGGATTGAGATGCGTGCCAACGAGTATTTGACTGCCTATTGTGAAAGTGAGGACTTTAAGCGCATTAGCATAGATAATATTGAACTACTGCACAAGTGCCATATGACTATAAAGGCTTATATGTGGAAGAATTAGGCGATGTTATTAATATGGAGGCCATTAAAGCGGCCGGTCCAAAGGTATTGGTGGACACATTAGGTGGTAGCGGTGCCAGCTATTGGAATGCTATCAAGGAACGATATGGTCTTGATTTAACTATCATTCATGATGATTATGATCCGACCTTTAGTTTTATGACCTATGACCATGATGGCAAAGTTCGTATGGACTGTTCTTCCACTTATGTGATGGCTTCGGTTATTAATCGAATCGGGGATTTTGATTTAGCAGTTGGTAATGATCCTGATTATGATCGCTATGGCATTGTCGTGTCCAGTGGGCTTATATCGGCTAATACATTTTTAACATTAGCAGCTCGCTATTTATTTACCACGCGGGGATGGAAAAATAAGGGTGTTGGTAAGACTGTTGTATGCACTACGATGATTGATAAATGGGCTGCTGATGCTGAAACTCCTGTGTTTGAAGTACCTGTGGGCTTTAAATATTTTTCACAGCTTTTATTTGATGGAGCCATTGGCATAGGTGGTGAAGAAAGTGCGGGCGCTTCCTTCTTGAAAAAGGATGGCACTGTTTGGACTACCGATAAAGATGGTATGATTATGGCTTTGTTAAGTATGGAAATCATGGCCGTTATGGGAAAATCTGCACTAAAAATGGCTGACGAATTTGTTGAGGAGTTTGGAAATCCAAGTTTTGGCCGTATTGATGCACCATGCAAAAAAGAGCAAAAACAAATCCTAAAACAAATGAGTGCTGAATTAATTACTGCCACTACTGTTGATGGTGATCCCATCATGAATATTCGTACCACATCATTGTATAATGATATGCCAATCGATGGTGTACGCGTAGAAACTGATAAAGGGTGGTTCGTAGCTAGACCATCTGGTACAGAAGATTTATACAAAATTTATGGTGAAAGTTACAAAGGCGATTTAGGTCTTGTGGCACTACTCACTGCAGGTGAGGAAATTGTCAATGCTGCATTAAATGGCACCATAGAGACTGAATGAGCATTCTCATAAAGTTTTCACGCTCTTAATATGATATATGTGATATAATATATTAATATAGTTTATAGAATGAATGAATTTTCATGTACATAGTTTGTAGTGAGTCAGAAAAGGTGATTGTATGAAATTAGTAGTTACCGTAGTTGGTGTCGACCGTGTAGGTATCATTGCTGGTGTCAGCAGTATTTTGGCAGACCATAAAGTAAATATCTTATCTATTAATCAGACGATTCTAGATGGTTTGTTTAATATGATTATGATGTGTGAAACCGAAACTAACGACGTAAAAGATTTAACATCTATTCAAGATGCTTTATCCGAACTAGGTAATACATTAGGCGTAGAAATTCGTGCGCAACATGCTGATATTTTCCTTAGTATGCACCGCGTAGGATAGGGAGGCGCACATGTTATCTATTGACAATATTCTTGAAACGAATCAGATGATTCATGATAACAAGCTCGATGTGCGTACCATTACAATGGGCATTAGCTTGTTAGAATGTGCATCTAGCTCTGGTAAAGAACTCTGCAATCGCATTTATGACCGTATTACAAAAGAAGCTGAACATTTGGTTAAAACCGGTGAGGACATTGAGCGTGAATTTGGTGTGCCTATCATCAATAAACGTATTTCTGTAACACCGATTTCCTTAGTGGCTGGTGGCAGTGATTTAAGATCTTATGTACCAATTGCAGAAGCGCTTGACCGCGCAGCCAAAACTGTGGGTGTTAATTTTATCGGTGGTTTTTCTGCACTCGTTACGAAAGGTGAGACTAAAGCTGACCGTATTCTTATCGATTCTATTCCTGAAGCGTTAGCCACAACAGACATCGTTTGTAGTTCTGTTGGTGTTGGTTCCACTAAAACAGGTATCAACATGGATGCAGTTCGTGATATGGGCATTATCGTTAAAAAGACGGCTGACCTTACTAAAGATAATGATGCACTTGGTTGTGCTAAGCTCGTTATTTTCTGTAATCCTGTAGAAGATAATCCATTTATGGCAGGTGCTTTCTTCGGTGTAACCGAAGGTGATAGCGCTATTTCCGTAGGTGTATCTGGCCCAGGTGTTGTAAAACATGCTCTTGAAGCAGTGCGTGGTGAACCATTTGACGTTGTGGCCGAAACTATTAAACGTACGGCGTTCAAAATTACACGTGTTGGTCAATTGGTAGCACAAGAGGCATCTCGTCGCCTTGGTAAACCATTTGGTATCATCGACTTGTCCTTGGCACCAACGCCTGCAGTAGGTGACTCCGTAGCTCATGTACTTGAAGAAATGGGCTTATCTTCCTGTGGTTGTCATGGCACTACAGCAGCATTAGCCTTGTTAAACGATGCGGTGAAAAAAGGTGGCCTTATGGCATCCTCTCACGTAGGCGGTTTAAGTGGTGCTTTCATTCCGGTTTCTGAAGATGCAGGTATGATTGATGCTGTATCTTGCGGTAGTCTATCCCTTGATAAATTAGAAGCTATGACTTGTGTATGTTCCGTAGGTCTCGATATGATTGCTATTCCTGGCGACACAACAGCAGATACAATCTCTGCTATCATCGCCGACGAATCTGCTATCGGCATGATTAATAATAAAACAACAGCAGTCCGCGTTATCCCAGTTCCTGGTAAAACAGTTGGAGAAGTTGTTGAATTTGGCGGCCTTCTTGGCTATGCTCCAATTATTGAAGTAAGTCCATACAGCGCAGCTGAGTTTATTGCTCGTGGCGGTCGTATTCCAGCACCTATTCGCAGCTTAACAAACTAAGTTGAAACCTCGAATCTGTTGAATTCGAGTTGTTGGAGGTGTACTTATGAGTGAGTATGTGCCTGATTATGTGTGGGCCTTTGTGTTGGCTCTCGTCATAACCTTTGCACTAACCCCCCTTGGTAAAACGGTTCGCCGTTGCCGTAGGGGCCATTGATAAACCTGATGCTCGTAAAGTGCATCATGGTGCTATTCCCCGTCTTGGTGGATTGGCTATTTTCCTTGGTTATATAGGATCTGTGTTATTTAACAACAGTATTCCTCATGACCATAAATTATTCGGCTTCGTATTGGGTACTGTTATTCTAGTCCTTGTTGGTATTTGGGACGATATTCGACAAATCGAGCCGAAGACGAAATTGATGGGGCAAATTATTGCTGCCGCCATTCTTGTGGCCTATGATATTCGCGTAGATTTTATCAATCTTCCTTGGGGTGGTGTAGTTTATTTAAAGTATTGGGCCATTCCGTTGACCATATTCTGGATTGTAGGATTTACAAATATTGTCAATCTAATCGATGGGCTTGATGGCTTGGCAGCAGGGATTTCCTTTATCGCTTGTATTGCCGTATGTGCGATGACATTACAATTAGGTCAAATTGATTTAGCTTGTATCGCATTGGCTCTTGCAGGTGCTACGGTAGGTTTCTTGCGGTACAATTTTAATCCCGCCAAGATATTCATGGGGGATACCGGTTCGATGCTCCTCGGCTATACCTTAGCAGCTATATCTGTTATGGGGGCCGTGAAAACGGCAGCTACCATTGCTTTAGTTGTTCCAGCTATCGTTCTTGGTTTACCTATATTAGATACATTGTTTGCTATCGTACGTCGTAAGATTAGTGGACGACCTATCTTTAAACCAGATAAAGGTCATGTACACCATCGTTTATTGGCACAAGGCTTATCTCAAACAAGCAGTATTGATGATGTATGCCGTTACTGCTCTCTTCGGTGGTGTTTCGGTTATCGTTGCAGAGGTTAATGCTTGGATTGGTTGCGTACTAGTCTTAGCCATTTTCCTATGTAGTATCTATGTGGCTCGTCGCTTGGGTGTTATTACACATAGTGATGCGGCGGGACATCCCTTACCTCGCCCTACAATTGAACGTAGCAATTTAGATGAAACTATTTCGTTTGATCGCAAAGAATTGGCAAAAGCATTAGAGCATGCAGATGATGACTCTAAAAAAGAGTAACCAATGTAGGGGCGCAATGCGCCCCTTTTTTATTAGACTCTGTGGAGGATGAGTAAATGTTGAAAGTAATGACTATCTTTGGTACAAGACCAGAGGCAATCAAAATGGCTCCGCTAGTAAAAGCCTTAGAAGCGGCACCAGATATGGAGCCAATTGTAACTGTAACAGCACAACATAGAGATATGCTCGACCAAGTGTTGCGCCTGTTTGACATTACGCCTGATTATGATTTGAATATCATGAGCCAAGGTCAAACGTTGTACGATGTGACAAATCGTGCATTGATGGGATTAAAATCCGTTTTAGAAGAAGCAAAACCTGATGTAGTACTCGTTCATGGTGATACGACAACAACCTTTGCAGGTGCGTTGGCATCCTTTTACCAAGAAATCCCAGTAGGTCATGTGGAGGCAGGCCTTCGTACAGGCGATATTTACTCTCCATTTCCAGAAGAGATGAACCGCAAATTAACAGGTTCCTTGGCAACATATCATTTTGCACCTACCGCTAGTTCTGAAGCGAATTTAAAACGAGAAAATATTAATACTGATCACCTTTATGTTACTGGTAATACTGTAATTGATGCACTAGATACTACGGTAAAAGATAATTATGTCTTTGATGATGCGGCTATTAATGCACTCGATCCAAATAAGCGTACAGTTCTTGTCACCACACATCGTCGTGAAAACCTTGGTGAACCTATGCGTCATGTGTATCAAGCTATTCGTGATTTATTGAATGATTTGATGATATTCAAGTGGTATTCCCGGTGCATAAAAATCCAAAAGTTCGTCAAGTAGTTCGAGAGGAACTAGGGGATGTTGACCGTGTTACACTTATCGATCCTCTTGATTATGAGCCATTTGCAAACTTGATGGCTAAGTCCTATTTAATTCTTACAGATTCTGGCGGAATTCAAGAAGAGGCCCCCGCTCTCGGTAAACCAGTTCTCGTATTGCGTGATACTACAGAACGCCCAGAGGCTGTTGATGCTGGTACAGTACGCCTTGTAGGTACTGATAAAGACGCGGTATATAAGGCTGCTCATGAGCTATTACATGATGCAGCAGCGTATAAGACGATGTCGAATTCGGTTAACCCCTATGGTGATGGCAAAGCATCTGAACGTATTTTACAAGCGTTGCGTCACGAGTTCTTAGGCGATGCTAATCGTCCTAATCGATTTGGTAAATAATATGGACAAGGATATGGTGAAAGCTCTGGCGATGGCAACATCGGCAGGGCTGACCCTGCTATTTTGTATCGGTGGATTTATCTGGATTGGATATAAACTGGATACATGGATGGATACTATGCCACTATGCATGGTTATTTTAGGCTTAGTCGGTAGCTGCGTTACAGGCTTTTTATATGTTATATAAACAAATAAAAATGAAATTAAAGAGTCCCGGTAAATATAAGTATTTACGGGCTCTTTTTTATTTAGGAGATTGTTTTAAATTCTTTTAAAACTTAGCTTGGTTGCTCAACCGTTGCTCAACTTTTTGGCGAAAGTTAAAGATGCGTAATCCTCGCCTAAAAGGCTATCCTTATCAGGTAATTTATTTACGGCTGCTACTAATTCAGATACGTCTTTGTGGATATATACTTGATTTGTTACATCCGAATGTCGATGACCTAATATTGTTTTTGTCGTAGCTTCAGATACACCGATATGAATCAATAGGGTGGCGCATGTGTGTCGTCCATCGTGCGGGAGGTGCCCAGGGAAATGTTTGTTTAAGTAGTTGCGAATAGCTACTAATAAATGCTTAGGCGTATCTTTTGGAAGTAAATATTCGTGTCGTTGGAAGTTGCTTAATTTATACCACTCCTTAATGAATGGCAGGATAGATTCTGCAATCGGTATAATGCGATTCTTACCTGCTGCAGTTTTACTGCCACCAATCATGTATCTATTTTTAACGTGGACATCTTTTAGTTTAATGCTTTGTATTTCACCAGGCCGCATTCCTGAATATATGTACACCAATAATATGCGAGCATCCCGGTCTGTTTTTGCCAACTCCCATAAACGGGATATCTCAATAGGTGTAAAGGGCTTATGGATTTCAGATTTTACCTTTTGTGGAAGCGTTACAAGCGCAGCATAGTTCTTATCGACAATATCATTTTTGATAGCAGCGTCAAAAGTTGCTTTCATAGCAGTTTTAATTTGTACTAAAGTTGTATGGCTTTTATCTGCATACCTGTCGATGACGTCTTGCATATGCGCGAGTCTTATATCCTTGATAGGTATTTTTAGTAGATGCTCAACTTTCTTTTTATTGTAAAGGTATCCGCCTTTTTCTAGGATAACCCCTTTGCGCATCTTATCTTCAATCATCCATTCCCAGCATTGGCCAAAGGTCGTATCTTTGGCCTCGTATTGTGGTGCGTTAGCGTCATAAGCGGATAGTGCATTATATGCTTCCTTTTGCGTGGCAAATGTGCCTATGGATTTACGCAAGGGCTTACCCTCAGAATTGTACCCAAGAGTCACCACGGCTCGGTAAGGCTTGCGTAATGGTTTGTGTTTCATCTTATAAACGGAACCTGTTCCGTTGGCTCGTTTCATGGCCATAATATGTCCTCCTTGGTATAGTGAATATACTTCAGAGGTATGCTATAATGATTGTGGAGTAAAAATAGAGTACCTCTAAAGTATGATATTTTTAAAGGCCCTCACTGCGGTGAGGGCTTATTTTTTTTGTTAAAATATCTGAGTGGCCTATGCAGTCAGTAATCATGTACTCTTTTCCGAATTTGTTGGCCTTAACAAATTCGAAGCGACCCGCGTGATGACTAGCTTTTTGTTGGCGTCAACAAAATGACCCATCCTGGTGCGCTGTAGTCGTTAAACCCTGACGCGTGGATGGGTACTGGTATCTATAGTATATCACGCACGGGTATAGCACCTGTTAGCAATATATACTATTTCAAGCCCATTTGCGTTTTGCTGTCTACGGTACCATCTCCGCCAAAGGTGATAACAATATTAGAGCCACCGGAATTCATCCAAGTATAAAGGGAGGATTGCACGCCCATAATTTCTGTTTGTGTAGATAAGCGACCTTCGCTGCCTAAAATTTGTTTTACTTGATCGTAAGTCATGCCAGCTTGAATTTGATTGAATTGGTCAAGGGTAATCTTGTTTCCGCTTGGTTTTAAGAAGGCAAGGCTAGCGATAGATTTGCTATTAAGCGCACCGTTTTGGAACATTAATGTCATGTGCGCATTATCAACCACAAAGTCATAGGATTGTGTTTTTATATCCGCAATCACATTTTCGTGTGTCAGTTTACCTTCTACGCCAAGTGCATTTTTTACTTGTTCATAAGAAGAGCCCATCGGTAAATTTACGAATTTATCGTAAGCTACTTCCGATTTTGATGGAGCTTTTGCTTCTTGGCTTTGTGATGTGCTTGGTTTTGATTCTGTGCTCTGGTTAGAATCATGACCGCAGGCGTAGGATAAACCGATAAATACAACAACAGCTAATAAGAATCCTTTTTTTCTTAGTCATTTTTAAAATCTCCCTTTTTAAAAAAATATACTAACGCCAAGCGGCGAAAGTTAACCAAATTTAAGGAATCGACAATTTATGATTTCCCTAGGTACTTACTAAAGAATATTAAAGGAAACGGATCTAGCGATACCAATTAGTGGAGTCGCTTTGTCTATCATACTAAAAGGGTAATATATAGGTTCAACAGTGTTATTAAAGGCCCCAGGTGCGTATGTGATTATACCTGATAAATCTGGAGCATAATAAAACACTCTTAATACTACGTATGGAGCCATTATCTCTCCTTTATTATTAACCGTTTGAATAGCTAATAATGTCTTATGCGGGAATAAAACTTCATTATCAGCTGGAGCCGAAACGAAGACACTGTCGCCTTGTTGGATTCGAGGCGCAAGAGCATTATCCGCAACAGAAAAAGGTGTAAGTCCTGCTTCTTTTTTGATGGAAAATTTTATTGCTTTATATTCTGGGGGATGTATAGCCGTATCTGGGGGATTTGTAGCCGTAGGCGAGGCATTGCTAGAAACGACTGTTCCGTGGGTACTGCTATCTTGAATATAGTTATCGTCTTTCCAACCCATCAAATATGCCGGAGAAACCCCATAAAATCTGGCTAACTCCTCTATTTTATTAGAAGGGATGTTAGTGACAATGCCGTTTTCATATTTGAATAGTGTTTGCCTCGTTGTGCCAACTTTTTGAGCTACTTCATCTAAGGTGAGCTTTTTATTTTCCCGTAAAGTTTTTAATTTGGTGCCTATGGAATTATCCATGGAGTTATTCCTCCGTATTTAAACTAAAGTTTTTAAAATATAAATGTAAATTAATGATAACATAAAATAACTTTTAAATCAACAAAAATGTAAACAAAAGTTACAAAAAAATATCTTTACAGGATACGTCCTAAGTGGTAGCATATGTGTAGAAAGAAAAGAAAAGGTGGTGCTAAAAGTGGTTAACTCTAACAAGTTAAAAGGGCTGATTGTGTCTAAAGGTCTGACACAAAAAGATGTCGCAGAAAAAGTTGAGTATGACGCCTAAAAACATTTTTCGTTGAAATTAAAAAAAGGCGTGTTCGGGTCAGATGAAATTGAAATAATGATAAGTCTACTTGATATATCCGATCCGGTACCAATTTTTTGCAAACGATGTAACTTAATAAGTCATTTTATGTAAACTTCATAAAATTTGAAAAAGTTACTTTTTACTATTATATAGCTGAATAAGTGCATAATCAATGGAGGTTTTAGCAATGAAACAAAAAGAATTCACAACAAGAATGTACGGCGAAGCGATTCGCGAACGTATGCAAGAACTTAATATGTCAAAAGCAGACCTAATTCGGACAGCGGAGATTTCAAGAGATACGTTAAATCGTGCCCTTGAAGGTAAATCGGTACAAATGGCAACGATTGTCGCTATTTGCGATGCACTCGGAGTTAGTCGAGACGAGTCCAACGATTTCTGGGAAACTGACTACTACAATCCTAAATTTGATAGACCGTGAATGGAGGCGGGTACAATGCAAAAACGTGACATACAAGCCGTTATCAGCATCTGTCTTTGGATGCTAATGCTTAGCCTTTCTGCGGCTGTTAGTATTTTTATCATCATAGTGGCCGCAATCACCGCTTATCACTGGTAGGAAGGAGTTACTTATGATAACTAAAACAATTGCCGTGTGCCAGATGGCCTCGGTATTGGGAAGAACTATGACCGCGATACGTGAATGTATCGCAAGAGATAAATTCCCCTTTGCGCAGTGCTGGCAAACGGAAGGCAAAAAGGGCCGCACCTTTTCAATTGATAGAGAAGGGTTCCGGTTCTACTTGGCCAACACGCTAGGCTGGCCGGAAGAGAAGATTAATGAAGCATTTAAGGAGGCGCACATCGTATGAACGGGCTGCTTAAAGGAATCGGCCTACTGATGATAATTGGTACGGTAGGCAGTTTAGAACTCGACCGCATTGGCTTTGCACAAGCGCTGTTTCAAGTGTTAAGTGGGGTCATGGCTTGGATGGTATCTGAGTACAGAATTGAGGTCAGACGATTGCGCCGTAAATTAATGCGTAGCCGTCAGGTACAGAGTTCTATGTATTACAGATTTTAGGGGTTAACGCGTATGAGAACTCAGCGCTGTGCGAGATGCAATAAGAGGCTAAAAGGCCCCTACCATTATTGGAGTTTTACAACAGAGGAGGCAGACATGACAAATCAAGAAATTCGCATGATTCTTAAATGCGTATAAGGAGGTGATTAAATTGCAAGATTGTACGACGTGCCCAAATAAAGAGTACTGCATTCCTGATGAATGCCTAGGGCGCAAAAAAATGCCCTCACGCACGGCAATGCGTAAAGGGCACATAGAAAAATATCCATTTAAAGTATATCACATCGTTAAACCGAAAGGAAATAAAACAATGATCGAGTTAAAAATTATCGTAGATAAAGCCGTTGAATTAGAACAAGAAGTGAAAGACCTTTACCAATCCATCGTAGGCGCTCCTGTTAAAGACGTAGAGCCAGCGAACTGGACAACTAATGATGTTAAACCAGCTAAGAAGGAAACTCCTAAAGTGGAAGAACCGGTTAAAGAAGAAGCTCCTGCTCCTAAGGAAAAACCAGCCCCTACAGTTGAACCAGTAAAAGCTGAAGATCCTAAAGTGGAAGTTCCTAGTCTCGAGGCAACTCGTGAAGCAGTGAAAGATGTAATGGCAAAAGCCGCTGATAAAACGAAAGCAAAAGGCGAATTCAAGGCCTTCTTAGATAGCATCGGAGCTGAAAAGGTAACATCCGCTACGGATGCGCAACGCATCCAAATCATGGAATGGGTGGCTAGTCGTGGCTAAGAAACACGCCCTACTAGGTGCATCAAGTAGCGCTAGGTGGCTCGTATGTACGCCATCGGCAAGATTAGAAGCGATGTTCCCTGATGAACAATCGCCCTATGCTGCGGAAGGTACGATAGCACACGACCTGGCAGAATCAATTCTGCGCCATAAGCTGGAGGGCAAAAAGGCGCCTAAGCTTGATGACTACTCTACTGAAATGATAGAAGCCGTTAACCGATATGTTGACATCTGCGAAGAAAAGGTGAACGAGTCTCGCGCCCGTTCATCTGATGCGGAAGCCATGATTGAAGCACGGCTCGACTTCTCTAGGTGGGTACCTGATGGCTTTGGTACAGGCGATATGGTAATCGTAGCGGACGGCATCCTGGAAGTGATTGACCTGAAGTACGGCAAGGGCGTTCCAGTGAGTGCCATTGAAAACACACAAATGAGGCTCTACGCGTTGGGTGCTTACGACATAAACGAGTTCCTGTATGACATTAAATCGGTCCGTATGACCATCGTTCAGCCTAGACTGGACAGCATATCTACCGATGAAATGGCCCTTGAGGAACTGCTTGATTGGGGTGAAGAAATCAAACCAATCGCACAACGTGCCTTTCGTGGTGAGGGCGAATGTACGCCTTGCGATTACTGTAACTTCTGTAAAGCACGGCACACCTGCCGGGCATTAGCTGATACTTGCCTTACTGCTTTTTATAAGGATGGGGGCAAGCTCAATCAATTACTCACGGACAGCGAAGTATCTGACATCCTAGCGATGAAAGACTTAATCACAAAATGGATTAAAGGTGTTTACGACTTTGCCTACGAGAAAGCCTTATCAGGTGAAAAGCAATGGCCTGGATACAAATTAGTAGAAGGTACATCAAGACGTACTATCACGGATCCTGAGGCAGCGGCTAAAACATTACTTGATAATGGCTACAAGGAAGAAGACATTTTTAAACCGCGTGAACTCGAAGGTATCACGAATCTGCAAAAGGTTCTTGGTAAAAAGGGCATCGCAGAATACTTAGAGGCGTATATCGACAAGCCCGAAGGCAAGCCGACACTTGTTCCGGACAGCGATAAACGCCCCGCAATTAATACAGTTGAAACAATGATGAATGAATTTGATGATGAGGTATAAACACGATGAATAAAACAGTAACAGCGGTACTCGCGATTTCCGCGCTGGCTGTCAATGTAGCCGGCGCAACTAGCAATAATACGGTAGGTGGTACAAATAATACCATATCTACGAATTCTACTAGCTCAGCAGTATGGGGCTTCCAAAATAACATCGACGCAAATAATGCGTTGGCGTTTGGCACCAATAATGCTGTAACTGGAGAAAACGGTTTTGCTGGTGGCAACAATGCTACTGCAGCAGGTCGCAATAGTTTTTGCATTCGGTAGTCATGCCGAGAGCTTGGTGGAGTACACCATAGCTATTGGCAACCAGGCTAGAACCGCGGCTATGATAGCGTTGCCATAGGCAACGGTGCTTTCGTATCCGGTGAAAGCTCCGTGGCCTTTTGGCAGGTCAAACAATGTGACGGGTGAAAACTCCGTTGCAGTTAGGGGCCAACAATGGCACAGTATCCGGTGGTCAGTCCGCCATAGTAGGGTACAACAACAGGATAGGGTCCCAAAAGGAGCAGTTAGTGTTTGGTTCAAATTCCGAATCTAATGGCCAAGGCGCTCTCGTGTTCGGCACACACGCCAAGTCCTTAGCAACTGATGCCGTTGCTTTTGGTAATAATACAATCGCAGATCGTGCCAACTCCGTTGCCATCGGTACCAACGCGGTAACCGATGATGCGGTAGGTGTTGACGGTATCGACCTTAACGGTACACGTCACATCTTCGCAGGCGAGCAACCTGGCGCAGTGGTATCCTTTGGTTCCAAAGCTCGCACAGGTGCAGGTGGTGTGGCTCAATATAACCGTCAACTCCAAAACGTGAGTGCGGGTAGGGTAGAAGCTGACAGCTTGGATGCTGTCAATGGTAGCCAACTCTTTGCAGCTTATGACGAGATTAATTCGTTGGGCACAAAGGTACGCACTAACACATCTGATATCAGCACTCTTCAAGCCACATCTGCTGACCATGAAGGCCGAATTACTGCACTTGAACAACGTACCTATAATATGGCCGGTGAAATTAACAACCGCATCAATGCAACCGAACAACGCATTAATAAATTGGGCGCATCTAGCGCAGCATTAGCTGGGCTCCATCCTTTGGAGTTCAACAGAAATGATAAGGTCAGTTATTCAATTAGCTATGGCCATTATCGTAACAGCAACGCCGTAGCCCTTGGGGTGTTCGCTAGACCTAATGAGCGTATCATGTTAGGCTTCGGAGCTACGTTAGGCGCTGAGAATCAATACAATGTAAGCGTTTCTTTTAAAACAGGAAGGGGCGCGGACTACGTAGCAGAAGCAAGGGATGCACAAAGCCGTATCTCTAAGCTAGAAGCATTAGTAGCGAAGCTAATGGCGGAGGTTGAAAAATGACTTCCGTACGAGCTATCGCTATAGAGCTTCATGAACGGGGGCATTACCTCGACGAGCTTTACCAAATTACTATTGCCTACGCCACTAGCTTATACACGCGATATTGTACGGTAGATGCTAGATGCGACGCGATAGAACTTAGATATCAAACGGAAGAAGAGGAGTTAGACCCATATGAGTATCCTTGGTTAGAGGATGAGGAGTGGGACCGACTCGATGATGAACGTTCTGATATCGAAAATGAATTAGATGAATTGTTTAATACAGTAATAGGGTTTGATTATGAACATGACCCATTTAAGAAATAAGGAGACAGTAACATGGCTAAATTAACAACTGGTGTAGTAAGACTTTCTTATGCAAATATCGCTTCCCCTCGTAAAAACGACGACGGCAAAGCAAAATATAGTTCCCAAATCATTATCGATAAAACAGATAAGAAGACTATCAAAGCTTTCGAACGTGCGATTGAAGAACTTAAAGCGGATCCGAAAGCAGTTGCTAAGGTAGAAGGCAAAGCTGCATACCTCAAATTGAACTTACGCGACGGCGATACTGACGAAGCAGTAGTTGACCAACCGGAAACATACGCTGGTAAATACTTCATTAACGCGAACAGCGATAAGCAACCTATCGTATTTAATCGTGAAAAAATCAAGATGGACGATTTTGATATCGAAGAAGAAATCTACTCTGGTGTATATGCACAGGTTGCACTTTCCGTTTTTGCTTACAACTTCAACGGCAAGAAAGGCGTAGGCTTTGGTCTAAATGGTATTCGTAAAGTCAAAGATGGCGAACGCCTAGGCGGTGTACATGTATCTGCTAATGACTTCGGCGACGACGATTTAGGCGACCTAGACGATGACGACGATTTAATCTAAGGAGGCAATTATGGAGCTCAGTATTGATGTGGAAACCTATTGCGCCTGCCCTATTAAATATGGGGCGCAGCGATATGTTGACGATACAACATTTGAAATACTGCTCTTTGCCTATAGCTTTGATGATGAACCCGTCGAAGTAATTGATATGACAAAGAATCCACTACCCGAAAGGGTGGTGGACGCTTTGTATAATAAGGAAATTACAAAGACAGCGTTCAATGCAGCGTTTGAAATGTTATGCCTAAAAAAGTACTTCCCTGATGCGGACTACACGAATTGGGAATGTACCTCTGTGCTAGCGTTATACTGCAGTTTACCTGCAAGCCTCGATAATGTGTCTAAGGCTTTACGATTAGGTGAAGCCAAAGATGCAAGAGGTAAACGCTTAATTCAATTCTTCTCTGTACCACGAAAACCAACTAAGATAAATCCTAAGACACGTAATATGCCCGAGGATGCGCCGGAGAAATGGGCGGAATATATTGAATACAATCGGCAGGACGTAGTGGTTGAAAAGGCAATTCGTAAACGCCTGCTTTCATTGAAACCGCCTGCCATTGAACATGAATATTGGCTACTTGATCAAGACATCAACTGGCGAGGTGTCAAGGTAGATATGGATCTCGTCGATGCTGCTCTTCAATGTAACGATGAAATAGTAGAAAAAGCCACCGTATCATCGGAACGGCTAACAGGGCTAGATAACCCTAATAGTACATTGCAGCTTAAGGATTGGCTGTCAAATCGTCTTGGCTATGAAGTCGAGACCATGCGAAAAGATGATGTATCAAATCTACTGACACAAGATATTCCTTCCGATGTGCGTACCGTTCTAAAGAATAGGCAAGTCCTAGGCAATTCTTCAATTAAAAAGTACTTGGCCATGAAAAACGCAGTATGTTCCGATGGACGTATCCACGGTATGCTTCAGTTTTATGGAGCCATGAGAAGCGGACGATGGGCGGGGCGTGTAGTACAACTACAGAACCTCCCGCGTAACTACCTAGAAGATTTAGATACAGCTCGGGACATTCTTAAAAGTAGAGATGTAGAATTACTAGACCTACTTTATGGAAACCCTGGTGATGTGATTAAGCAACTCATTCGTACGGCTCTTGTAGCCGAAGAAGGCCACCGCTTTATAGTAGCTGATTTCAGTGCTATTGAAGCACGTGTTATCGCCTGGCTCGCTCACGAGCAGTGGCGACAGGATGTATTTGCACAAGGTGGCGACATCTACTGTGCCTCCGCATCTAGCATGTTCCACGTACCAGTCGAGAAGCACGGCGTAAATGGGCACCTTCGCCAAAAGGGTAAGGTTGCAGAATTGGCACTGGGCTATGGTGGTGGCGTAGGGGCCATGAAATCGATGGACTCAAAAGGGGAAATTCCAGAATCAGAACTTCCCGGTATCATCGAAGCATGGCGGCAAGCTAGTCCACGCATCACGAGATTTTGGAAAGATGCGGATACTGCAGCCAAGAAAGTCGTAAAGACTGGCGAACCTGTACGAATTAGACAAGGTAATATTCGATTCTTTAAATCAAAAGGGTTTATGTTTATTGAGTTACCATCAGGGCGGAGGCTTGCCTACGCAAGACCTAGAATAGGCCTTAACCGGTTCGGCAGTGAATCGATTGAGTACGACGGCATGGATCAGGTTAAGAATACCTGGGGCAGAGTCGAAACCTACGGCGGAAAGCTCGTCGAAAACATTGTACAAGCCGTTGCAAGGGATTGCTTGGCCGCATCCATGCTAAGACTGGCCAAAGCTGGTTATAAGATTGTAGCCCATATCCATGACGAGGTGGTTATTGAAGCACCTATAGGTGAAGGTAGTTTAGATGAAGTCATAGACATTATGTGTAAACCTGAGCCCTGGAATGAGGGCCTTATATTAAATGCAGCGGGGTTTGAAAACCCGTATTATATGAAAGACTAGGAGGAAGTCATTATGATTAACAAAGAACAAATTAAACAACAACGCGAAGCCATTGACAGCTTATATGAATTAGTAAAAAACGCACCTGCTAGCGAACGTAAAGACGCAGCTATGGCGTACTGCGAAGGTTGTATCGCTGCTTGTGATTTAGGGCTTAAAGTACTTAATGGTAAAAAAGCAGAGCCCGCAAAGACTGAAGAAACGCCAACCGTAGATGACGTTCCTAAAGTAGAAGAGCAACCCGCTGAAAAACCAAAACGCAAACGTACTTCTAAGAAGAAAGCTCCAGTAGAGGAAGTCCTTCCTGTTGAAGATGCTCCTGTAGTTGATGAAGAAGACGATTTAGACGATTTGTTATAAGAAAGAGGTTAGCGCCTTATGAAGGTATTATTTAGTTTGTCAGTCAAAAAGCTGTATGACCTAGTACGGCGCAAGCAAGTGAACTCTTGGTCACCTGCTGTACATTACCACGTAGATTGCGGGCAATCCTTTGCCTGCTTGTGGCCTTCCGTGTCATCCGGTATGGGCAAAATCGTAGACCCCTATATGTCAAATGAGTTTTATTGCCCGCAATGTGGTGAACTCATTCACACAAATGATGATTGTGTTGCTGAGGTTTCGAGTAATGATAATATTCCGCTTGATATTGAACTTTCAATCATCGATAGGGGATCAATATTAGACGTTAAATTCGACTACCACACAGTGTATGTCGATAATGATATGCAGTCGATTTACCCCGGATACAAACCGCATCTTATCGACATATTGCGTTTTGATTTTAAACAAGGAAAAGTATTCCTGGTTCAAAAGAAACGCACTCGTGCCGATATAGTATCTGAAATTGAGCCTAATATATCGTGCTTTTATTCAAAGTCATTACCCTTACGATGGCTTGTAACAACTCCAAATTGTCGATTAGCGGAGCATAAAAACGAGCTAAAGACTTTTGCCAAAGTGCTAAAGGAAGCCTATTTTACTAAGTTATCTAAAAAAGTAGGCTACAGAGTTAAGGTATTAGACAAGGCGTGTTTATTATCAGCTCTAAGTATGGGAGCACTTTGATAACTTTGCTCCATAACCTAATTTGGAAAATGCACGCACCGGATGCGCCCGCTCTTAATGATACATTAGTTAAAGACTATGACACCTATTTTAGGCCTTTCGGTTCTGACAAGGTGTGTACTTCAAGTATTACTGAGTTAACAAGCACCGGTACACCATTTATTAAAGCTCTAATACAGCTTTATGAATTACCAGATAAGCGCTGGGTTCGAAGATTACTGTCAATACGTCCTTTCTTTTATGTGAAAGTAATTAAGACGGCCAGCAAGATATTCAAAAAGTATGGATTATCAAAAAGGCTTTTACAGACCTCGTAGCAGAGGAAGGTGGGGGGACAGGATATATTCAATCGTGGCCAATATGGAATAGCGAACAGGCCTTGCTTATGTTTACAAAGTTCCTATCTATCATGATGCACCAATACGGTGAGCGGCGTACTCTATTGTTCATTAAAAACGCCGATTCTTATTCTGAAATTAAAGATACATCTGATATGTATCTTAGATTATCAAGAAGCAAAAAGAAGGAAGTTTGGGCTAGACGAATTCAAATTAAAGACCTGCATGACGAGATTGTGTGCTTATCTAAATTTGAAGAAGCCGAAAACTTACCAGTGCAACAGAGCTTACGCCATAAAAAAAGTTAGCAGATTCAGTTGAAGGGCTAACTTTCAATGTGATCAAGTCAACGCACGGCATCATCCGATTAGGCGTGCAGTTGAATAATTGTGTTGGTACTTATGTCGATAAGGTAAAAGCTGGAACGTGTGCCATCGTAGGCGTCTATAAAAGCGATAAAGCCTGTAGCATGTATTGAAGTTAATCCCTAACAAGGATACAGATAACTTCGTTGAAATACACCAGGCTAAGTTAAAAAATAACAGATGTGTTAGTGATAACCACGACGTCAATTATGCTGTGTGCCAATGGGTTAAAAAGCATAAATTACAAGTACCCCAATTTATAAGAGACATCCAATTTGCGAAGGGAGGAGCGATGTAATATGGATACAAATATCATCATAGCTACGGGCAGAAATCGCTCCGCCCGTAGCTGGAAGTCTCAGAAAAATGACTTGGAGTGCGTTGGCCAACAAATTATCCACGCCAACAGTAACCAATGAAACGGCAGCTGAATACGTTAAAATGCCTAAGGACGAAAAGGGCCGGAGGAAAGATGTGGGCGGTTTCGTAGGTGGCTATATTCCCAATAATGGTAGACGAGTTAGAGGGGAAGTCAAAGAAAGATATTTGATTACCCTTGATGCGGATTCACCTAGCGAGGATTTTATTTCAAACCTTGATTTGGAACTAGGAGATATGGAATACGTGCTATACAGTACGCACAGCCATACCCCTGACAATCCGCGATACCGCGTCATCATTCCTACTGATAGAGTGATGGCACCTGATGAATACCAGGCGGTATCAAGACGCATCGCCGATGATATTGGTATTGAATCTTTCGATTCCTCAACGCATCAAGCGGAGCGTCTTATGTATTGGCCAAGTTGCCCCAAAGATGTTGAGTATGTATACCAACATAATGAAGGTAAGCTTATTTCAGTCGATACGTATTTGAGTACCTACAGAGACTGGCGTGATACGAGCCTTTGGCCAACATCAAGTAAAGAATCTCAAATCAGACTTGATGCGGCGAAAAAGCAAGGTAATCCATTAGAGAAAAAAGGCCTACTGGGTGCATTTTGTAGATGTTACAGTATCACAGAAGCGATACATAAGTTTCTACCAGATGTCTATGCGCCAACGCAGCACGAGGACCGGTACACGTATACAGAAGGCAGCTCAGTAGCTGGTCTTGTTATTTACGATAATGACACGTTTGCCTACTCGAACCATGCAACAGACCCTATCAGTGGTAAGCTCGTCAATGCCTTTGACCTAGTACGCATTCACTTATTTGGTGCCGAAGATGCTGACGCTGATCCGCGCACCAAAGTAACAGACCTACCGAGCTATAAGGCAATGCTTGATTTTGTTAATGAAGACGGCGCCGCGCCTGTACTGCTCGATAAGGAACGTATGGCGGATATGGAGTTTGAGGATATCACGGACGAGGAGGAAGACTTCCTTGAAAAGCTCAAACGTGACCGCCGTGGTACACCTGAATCAGATGTATTCAACTGCTTGATTGTTCTTAAATACGACCCTGCATTAAAAGGTAAAATTCGCCTTGACGAATTTGCACACCGCTTAGTCGTGATTGACGACTTACCGTGGCGTGGTAAAGACGAAACCCCTTACTGGACCGATACGGACGATGCATGCCTGCGTAACTATTTTGCTACAAAGTACCTGATCAAAGGTAAAGGCATCATCGACGATGCTCTGCAGGAAGTCACGCAAGATAATAAATTCCATCCTGTGCGTGAGTATTAACAGGTCTAACCTGGGACGGTACTGCAGAGTCGATACTCTTTCATCGATTACATCGGTGCTGAAGATACCGAGTATATTAGAGCCGTTACTCGTAAATGGATGTGCGGCGCTGTAGCACGCGTTATGAGCCCGGGCGTTAAGTTCGATACTGCAATTGTATTATACGGCTCGCAAGGTCTTGGTAAATCCTTAATCTTAGAGCGATTGGGCCGTAAATGGTTTAACAACTCTTTAGTGGACATCAAAACCAAAGATGCCCTAGAACAAATTCAAGGCTCTTGGATTAATGAGCTCGCGGAACTGGCACCTACCTACAAGAACGATAATGAAATTGTAAAGGCCTTTATTAGTCGTACATCCGACCGGTTCAGGTCACCCTATGGCAGGCGCACCGAAGAGTACCCTCGCCAGTGTGTATTCGCTGGTTCCACTAATAATCTCATGTTCCTTAAAGACCGTACAGGTAACCGCCGATTCTGGCCAGTCACAGGCGACAAAGATCGTAAGACGAAAAACGCCTGGGACATAACGCAAGATGACATCGACCAATTATGGGCGGAGGCTTACTATTACTGGTCTAATGGTGAATCCTTAGTACTCGAGGGAGACCTTGAGGAGGAAGCCCTAAGAATCCAATTATCACACACAGAAGGTGGTGAACTCGTAGGCCTCATTGAAGAATACCTTGATATGTTATTACCTGAGAACTGGGAGTCGCTAGATATCTTTGATAGACGCGATTATATCAGGAATTATGGCGATGACGATCATTGTGGTTCAGTGCAGCGGGAGCGGGTGTGTGCCCTTGAGATATGGTGTGAAGTGATGGAGGGGGACAGGAAGAACCTGCAGAACGCAAAGGCGAGAGAAATCATTGATATCTTGCAATCCATAAAAGGGTGGAGCCCTTATTCAAAGAGCGTTGGGTAAAGATGCGATTTGGGAAAAGATGTATAGCGTGCAAAGAGCGTTTATAAGGGAGGACAGTACACTCCAAAATAAGGCAAAAATGATAGTTAAAAATCGTAAATAATCGTGTTGCCGATTTTTGTTGCCGATTAGCTAATTTTTAAGTATCGAAATACATCGAAATAGTTTTTATACAAGCCTATACATCGATATGTTTTGATATAGCGAAAATAATCGGCAACGGCAACACGTGTGGCAACAAAAATCGGCAACACGTGTTGTGTAGTTGATTGTCTATCTTAAATTGCAATTTGTTGCCGATGTTTTCTATTATTTACTATTAATTAAAAATAATAAATATATGAATAAGTGCTTGTATACGTATACACGCAAAAAAACGCAAATACGCGTATATATATATGTGAGAAAAAAACAAAACATCGGCAACACAACCCCGATGAAGCCAGATTTTATATAGGCTGAGGCCTGTTGCCGATTATTTATTGAGAATGGAGTGAGAGAATGGAAAAAGACATCGAGCGTTGGTTGGGAAATCAACTCAAAAATCTGGGGTGCATATATATGAAATTCGTATCACCAGGAAATGATGGGGTGCCGGATCGGATTGTAATCTTACCGGGTGGCCTAGTCGTGTTCGCTGAACTAAAGGACGAGAAAGGGCGATTAAGGCCTAATCAACGCGTGCAGATAGAACGGATGCGAAAGCTGGGCGCCAGCGTTTCCGTAGTTACTGGTAAATTAGGGGCTACATTGTTTGTTGATGATATAAGAAGGGCGATTCATGAACTTTCATCCACACGAATATCAAAAGATAGCAATTCAAAGAATCATTGACCATACACACTATGGGCTGTTACTTGACATGGGATTGGGCAAGACTCGTTTCTACACTAATCGCTATCGAGCAGTTAATGTATGATCAATTCGATATTAAGAAAGTGCGCTTATTGCACCTAAGAAAGTAGCCGAATCGACTTGGGTGCAAGAGGCTAACAAATGGAATGAAACAAGCTATTTGAAAATAGCATCTGTGCTAGGTCCTGAAAAGGACCGCATCAAAGCACTTGAAAGTGATTCTGATATCTATGTGATGAATCGTGAGAACGTGCAATGGTTGTATGACTATTATTTTGAACAACCAAAGCGGAAATTTCCCTTTGATATGCTTGTTATTGATGAAAGTTCATCGTTTAAGAATCCACAGGCTAAACGGTTTAAGCGCTATGCGTAAGATGAGGCCTTTCTTCAAACGAGTAGTGATTCTAACAGGAACACCGGCACCGAATACATTGATGGATGTGTGGGCGCAGATGTACTTTGTTAGATGGCGGAGACCGATTGGGTAAAACAATTACAGAGTACCGCAATCGTTATTTTAAACCAGATAAAACGAATGGGCATATCGTGTATAGCTATCGATTACTGCCCGGCGGCGATACCGCGATATTTGGTAAGATGCAAGATATCTGTATGAGCTTAAAAGCTAAGGATTATCTAACACTGCCAGAACGTATCGAAAATGTCATCACGGTAGAAATGAATCCCAAAGAATGGGCGCTTTACAAAGAAATGGAACGTGATCACGTTCTAAGCTTAGTAGATGAAGATGATGTAAGTGCACTCAATGTAGCATCCTTGGCCGGTAAATTATTACAACTGGCCAATGGGGCTATCTATACCGATGAAGGTGAAACAATTATCGTTCACAATGAAAAGGTGGAGAGGTTAAAAGAGTTAGTAGAAACGAATGAAGGGAAACCGATGTTAGTATTCTACAATTTCAAACATGACCTACAAGCGATTAAAGACGCCTTTCCGAAAGCGGTTGAATTAAAGACCGACGATGATGTGGCCGAGTGGAACAAAGGACATATTCAAATGTTACTGGCCCATCCCGCGTCGGCTGGATATGGCTTAAATCTTCAAGCGGGTGGCAACATCATCGTGTGGTATGGGTTAACTTGGAGCCTTGAACAGTACCAACAAGCTAACGCAAGACTTCATAGGCAAGGCCAAACGCAACCTGTGATTATCCATCATCTAGTAACAAAAGGGACGATGGACGAGCAAGTTATGAAAGCGTTAGAACGTAAGGAAGTAGGGCAAGATGCGCTACTTGAAGCTATCAAATATCGTAAAAGAGTTGTATAAGGAGTAAGTTATGCAAAAAAATGTAGAAAGTGCGGTACGAAGTTTACGGTTAAAACTTCAGAAGATTATTGTCCGGAATGCATGGAAGTTATGACGCCTCCGCCAGCAGGGCACTAAATTAGAAGTTAGAGAATGCGAAGGCTGTGGGAGAGCCGTTTGAATATTTTTAGAAAGCCACAGGGCAGACCGCGTAAATACTGCCCTGATTGTGCGATTAAATTCTGTCATAAATCCAAGAAGGAAGTTGAGGAGGAAGCAAAAATGACTACAGTAGACAGTAACAAGACAGAAGATAGACAGAAGATAGACAGTAAAGAGACAGAAGATAGACAGAAGGAAGACAGTAAAAAGTTAACTGTTTATGTACCAACTGTTGAAGATAAGGATAAACTGTATGGCAATATTAAGCACGATGCCGTAAACCATCCATCGCATTATACAAGAGGTAAGATTGAGGTGATTGATTTTATCGAAGATCAACAACTGCCGTATCATCTTGGTAATGTCATCAAGTACATCGCACGCGCAGGGTACAAGGGTGATAAACTCGAAGACCTAAAAAAAGCAAGGTGGTATTTGGATAGATATATCAATGAGGTGATGGGGAATGGAACACTTTAAACAAGGTGATTGCGTATTAGTATCAAATGACAATAAGCATTGGTATCACAGGCATTTCTATCGTATTGATGAAATGTGGGGCGGTACAGGTAACGCGCTTGTGTATGCTGAAGGTAAAAGTCCATGGACGGTGAGCCGTAAGCACGAGGACCAGTATAAGCTATACGAGATATGGAGATATTGCAAGGGGGCGGAAGAGTGACCGATAAAGAGTATATGCAACAAATATTACGAATTGATGACCGCATAGATTCCATTAAGCGTGATATTGAGGCACAGATAGAACGTAAAGGCGGATACCTTGTCCGCCACGGACTACAGCAAGGATAGGATATCCGGCGGGCATTGCGGCGATTTATCGGGTATAGTAGCTGGTATTGAGCAATGTGTCGAACTGCAACGAAAAGGAAATAGAAAGGCTTAAAAGCCATTAAAGCAGAAGTCCGTAGGGTGATTAGTCAAGTGCGTCCAAACGAGTTGGCTAGTGCTACTAACAGAACGATACGCGCAAGGGGAAAAGCTGGAAAGGAAGCTAGCAGGATATCTTTAGTCTATAGCGAGGCAAGAGTGCGAGGAGAATTACACGACAGGGCACCTAGTAGAGGTAGGACGTTCATTCGTTCTATGATGTGAAATAGTCGATGACATCAGTACAAAACGAGTACAAAAACAGTACATCGACATGTGGTATACTGTAGGTGTGAAAGTTGGGAAACTTCACAGGAAGTGAATAAGGAAAGGACGCCAAATGTACATCGGGCGTCCTTTTGTATTATGCAGGTTTAATCAATATCATCATAGGGGTACCTATTCGTAATGCAAATGTAATCCTTTCAAATAACAAACTATATCAAAATAAATTCATGACACTTCATGAGATGTTTTTCGTGCAAAATAGAATAGCCTTGTTTAACTACAACCAATACACAATGTAAGAGATTTCCTTGACTACATAACTATATCAAATCACTACTCCTATGATGATATTGATTAAGCCTACAAATAGAATCTAACTGCCAATAGAAAGGAGAGAATAGTATGACAGACATTACTTGCCATATTAAAGATTGTTTACATAACAAACGTAATAAGTGTACTGCTAATGCTATTGTCCTTGGCAGTAAAGGTAATTGAAAAGCCAAAGCCTTTGCTAAAGATATGATGAAACATTCACGCAAACAGCACTGGCGAGGGGGCATGTATGGGGGCTAGGGCAACAGCCCCAATAGGGGGCCATAAAGGTACTCCAAACAAAAAATATTTTGCGTGGGTCATCCGAACCCCGCGGAATAGCTAGTTAGTTATTTTTCCGAACTGCTGTTCGGCTTCAAAAACGGTCAACTTTTGAAAGGAGGCGAGACTGTGACGAACGTAACAATCGTTGACGAATTAGTATCATCTAAAATTGTAGCAAAAGTACTCGGAATCAGCTCTCGGCGTGTCCAGCAGTTGACCGAGGACGGTATATTCGAAAAAGAAAAACGCGGACAGTATAACATCGCGAAAACAGTACAAGCATTTGTTGCGTATAAAACCGGAGAAAGTAAACTCGAAAAGAAAGCACGCGAAGGCGGATATGATGCCGAACGAACTTTGTTAACTCGAACTAAACGGATGATTGAAGAAAACAAACTGAAGATCATGAATGGAGAATTGCACCGCTCGAACACAGTTAAAGCCGTAATGAATCGAATGTTGAATAACTTTAAAAGTAAGCTCCAGGCGTTGCCACTAAAAGCAGCCCCTAAAGTGCTAGGGGAGACGAATTTGTTAGTCATTCAAGATGCACTTCTCGATGAGGTGAATGCATGCTTAACGGAATTGTCTGAATATGACCCTAATATGTTCCATGATGAGTCCGATGATATCATCGTGGATGACGATGAGGTAGGTGAAGGTGATTGAAGCACACATGCAACCTGTTCAAAGGACTGGCCAGTGTCCTAAAGCCACCGCCAAAGTTTACTGCGTCGGAATGGGCCAACGCTAACGTAGTGCTATCTACAGAGGATAGCGCCGAACCAGGGAAGTATTCCACCGATAGAGCACCTTATCAAAAGGAAATGCTTGATGCGGTGAGTGATCCTGATGTTGAAAAAGTAGTCTATATGACAGGCTCTCAAATTGGTAAAACCCAGCTCATTAAAAATGTGTTGGGTTATTTTATTGACTACTTTCCATCACCAATTATGTTCATGCAGCCTACAAAAGACATAGCTAAAGAGTTTTCCAAAACTCGTATTGCTCCCTTTATTCGTGACACAAAAGTACTGAACGATAAAATGGCTGATGTAAAATCTCGGGACAGTGGCAATACGGTATTGAATAAGACCTTTCCTGGCGGTTACCTAACATTAGTAGGGGCGAACGCTCCAGCAGATTTGGCATCTAGGCCAATTCGTGTATTACTAGCGGACGAAATTGACCGCTATCCAGCATCAGCAGGGACGGAAGGCGACCCTTTGAGCTTAGCAGAAAAGCGTACTAATACGTTCTACAATAGAAAGCACGTGTACGCATCTACGCCATTGGCCAAAGGTACCAGCCGGATAGAGAAATTGTATCTAGGCGGTACGCAAGAAGTATGGCATATTAAGTGCCCTGTATGCGGCGAATACGTGTATCCTTCCTGGGATAAATTTCACGCAGACGAGGACACAGGCAAGTACTACTTGGCGTGTGATCACTGCGGAACGCTATCAGAGGAGTTCGAGTGGAAGAAACTGTATCGAGAGGGCAAATGGATTGCGGAAGCCCCGGAGAATTTGAAAAAGTACAATTGCCGTAGCTTTCACATGAACGCGTTTGGCTCGCCTTGGGCATCTTGGGGTAAACTTCAAGATAAATACGAGGAAGCCACTAAACTCGGGACGGCTGGCGTTAAGACATTCTTTAATACAGAAATGGGTATTCCTTACGAAGAGGATACAGAAACGCTGCAATCGGAAGAACTTTACGAACGTAGGGAGGACTACGGAGCGGAGCTACCGGACGGAGTACTACTCTTAACCTGTGGCGTCGATACACAGGACGACCGCTTAGAGTGTGAAATCGTTGGCTGGGGGAAAGATTATGAGAGCTGGGGTATACAATACTTCAGATTATATGGAGACCCTGCCTATGACGCCGTATGGAAAGAATTGGACGATATTATTTTAAATCGTACATGGTCGTATGCCGATGGCAGAAAAAGGGGCGTATCAGTTACGTGTATTGACTCCGGTGGTAGTAAGACCCAATCGGTATATAAATACTGCTCAACTAGATGGCATAAGCGCGTGTACCCTATTAAGGGCGTAGGCGGTGCAGGTAAAGACCTGATTGACGGATTGCCTACAAAGTTGAAGAAGTACAAAACTAAATTATTTAAGCTCGGTGTAGATACAGGCAAGGAACAAATTTATAGTGATTTGAACCAAGAAAAGGGCCAGCCGAGGTATTGTCATTTTCCTAAAGACCATGAAAAAGGGTATGGGAAGAAATACTTCGAGGGTCTATTAGCAGAAATGAAAGTGTCTAAATTAGTTAATGGCCATTTCAAAGAGCAATGGGTACTGCGCCCGGGACGAAAAAGAAATGAGCCGTTTGATATTAGAAACTACAACCAAGCTGCTATTGCTATTATGAATCCGAACTTCGATGCATTAGAGGCGCGGAATAGTAAGGAAGAGTATACGCCGTATCAGAATACGACGCGCGTAGTGAAAGCGGGTGATGCACCGAAGAAACGAACAAGACGACGCATTAGAGGAGGAGGGATACGATTATGACAATCCTACAAAGGATTATGGAAGAATTAAATATTCGTGAAGTGCACGAAATACCTACCGCTCTAACAAAGGCGTTGCTAGATTCGAATACCTGTTCGGTACTTTTAAGGCGATACAGCCTTACTATTCGTATGAAGCGTTACTTGCTGAATTCGAAGAACATAGTGCAGATAGAAAAAACTATATGCAAGATTACACGCCACAATGCGTGCTAGATATAATCGGCGGTATTACCCCCGGCGGTGATGCTCGCGACGTGTGCGCAGGGATTGGCGGGTTGTCTTTGGCTAAATTTAAGTCGGATAATACCGTGACACTAAGGCTCGAAGAGTATTCAAAGAATGCGATAGCGTTTATGTTGCTTAATCTGTTAATGGCTAATATCGATGCGGAAGTAGTAGAGAAGAACGTTCTTACAGGTGAAGAGCTTGCGTACTATAAAGTGGAATCCGCAGCATCTGGCTTTGGCCAAGTAGCTAAAGTAGATATGCTAGGAAGTAAAAAATATGATACGGTGATTAGTAATCCTCCGTATAGTCAATCTTGGATTCCACAAATGGATGCACGTTTTGAAGGTTATAAATTGGCACCAAAGAGTAAAGCCGATTTTGCTTTTATACTCGACGGACTTTATTCGTTAAATGCTTCTGGCACAGCTGCCTTTATCCTGCCGCACGGTGTGCTTTTCAGAGGACAGGCAGAGGGCGATATACGACGTAAGCTGATTGAGGATAATCTGCTTGATGCGGTAATAGGGCTACCGTCTAATCTGTTTACAAATACAGGGTATACCTGTGTGTATATTGGTATTTAAGAAAAATCGTGCTAACAAAGACGTATTATTTATCGATGCACAAAAAGACTTCGTTAAGCACAAAAATAAAAATATAATGACAGCCGAACAGGTGGAAAAAGTAATTAAAGCGTACAAGGGCAGGGCAGATATAGAGCGATATTCTAGTAACATTAGCATGTCTACTATTTTAGACAATGATTATAATCTGAATATTCCACGCTACATTGACAGCTTTGAACCGGAAGCAATACCAGATGCGGTACAGCTTGCTAAAGAACTTAAACGAAATTAATCGAGAAAGTCGGACATTGGGCTTAGAAATTGCGGAGATGTTAAAGCAATTAGTTTGTACGGATCCCGACGCACAGAAAGAGCATGATGAATTTGTAAAAGAATTTACAGAATTCTTGGTATCTTCTGATAGCGCGTGTACAGTTGAGGAGCAAGAAGCCGTGATAAAAAAAATAGAAGATGTTAAAAAGTATCTGCTTCAAAAGATGTTTGTGTAATGTTAAGAAATTACAAAAGAATTAAAATTACGGAAGTTGCCTATATACTGGGACGGCCTAAGAAGAATCAAATATATCCGGAAGGGCTGTATTTGCTTGCAAGTATCTGCGAGCAAAGGTGAATTGCTATATTTAGAAAGCAGCGCAACAGGTTGATGCTAAATATGTAGTGATTCAGCCACGAAATGTAATCCCTTATTATTTATATCTGATGATAGAAAAAGGCAATGCCAGAATTTTTTTATAAATATAGGCAAGGCCTAAATATATCGGCTCACGATATCAAACATATGGAGATATTGTGCCACACGGATGTGGAAACGCAGGCTTTAATAAGTATGGTATTCCAATCTATGCATGGCACAAGTCTAAGCGCTCAGTATGGGCGCTTTTTTAATGCGTGAAAGGAGGTGAAAGGATGGCAGAATGGACAATATATGAGGCAAAAGAGCATTTACAGGCGTGGCTGGAAGCAGATTTAGCATTGGCAACCGGCAAAGAGTACACCATTGGCAATCGTCGATTAACTCGTGCAAATGTACAAGAGGTGAAAGACCGCATCAACTTTTGGCGTAATGAAGTAGCAAGGCTCGAGAATCGACCTCGACGTCGTGCATATCGTGTCATTCCGCGTGACATATGAGTAAACGCAAGAAGCAGTTTATGAAAACTGCAGCGGGCAGGCACAAAGCAACACAGTATTCTGGGAGTAAAAGGAACTCTGGCTATTCTAATCATGGCGCTAATAGTTTTAAGTCTAGCGCCAAAGGGTACCAGGTTAACTCCCAAGATGCAAGGCATGATATCGATGCTAACTTTAGGATGCTACGGGCACGGTCGGTAGACCTTCAACAAGGTACCCCGATTGCCGCTGGTGCACTGAAGACGAATAAAACCAATGTTATTGGTCCGGGCCTACGGTTTAAGGCCAATATCCGATATGAGGAATTGGGGTTAACGTTTGAAGAGAAGAACGCCTGGGAACGTAAGACCGAACGAGAGTTTGCGATGTGGGCAAAGCACTGCGATGCACGCGAACAGACTGATTTCTACGGAATTCAGGCTCTAGTGTATTATGAAAAGCTATTGTACGGCGATTCATTTGTAAATTTACCGCTACTATTTACTCGAACGAATAAGAACCCGTACCCTTTACGGTTGCAGATTGTAGAATCGATTCTTGTAGCTTCTCCGCCTAAATATATGGGGCGAGAAGAAGACGAGAATAACGACGTAATTCACGGTGTTAAGTTCAATAAATATGGTGCCGCGGTCGGCTTTTATGTACTAAATAAACTGTACAACGGCTTTAACGATGATCATGACTACACATATATTCCGAAGTATGGCACACAAACTGGACGACGGAATATTATCCAGGTTATGACGATTGAGCGAAGTGGCCAGTTGCGTGGCATCCCTATATTGTCTCCGGTAATCGAGGATTTGAAAGTGCTTAGCCGGTACAATGATGCGGAAGTCATGAAAGTATTAGTTAATGCATTGATGGCAATCTTCATCGAATCGGAAGCACCGGACGACATGTCACTCGGGACTGCGATTGACGAAGACGATCAAGTGGATGCTGAAAACGATGAAACAATCGAATTAGGCAACGGCACAGTAAATGTCTTGGCACCTGGTGAAAAAGTGAATGTGGCTGAAAAAACGCCGATACCAACGAGCTTTGCAGACTTTACGTCTTCTCTTATTAGCCACGTAGGTGCGGCGCTAGAAATTCCATATGAGATTTTAGTTAAGCACTTTGGTCAAAGTTACTCCGCATCAAGAGCGGCGTTACTCGAATATTGGAAGTCTGTTGAAACGCAACGCGCCGAATTTATTACTCAATTTTGCAATCCTATTTACGAGGAGTGGCTTACAATGGCCATTCTATTAGGTCGCATTGATGCGCCAGGTTTCTTTGATGACCCAATCATCCGAGAGGCGTGGCTAGGCGCTGAGTGGTACGGACCTTCACAAGGCCAATTAGACCCACAGAAGGAAGCTACTGCGGCAGAAATTCGTGTTAAGAACGCATTTAGTACTCGTGCTAAGGAGGCGGCAGAGCTTACAGGGCATGGATTATGAAAATGAAATCTTACCACAACGTATTCGTAGAACACCAATCTATGGATGAAGGAGGCTTGTTGAATGAACAAGGACAACAAATTTCAGTTCAAAATTCGAACTCCGCTAAATCTGATTCAGGAAGCGGAGACGATTGACGTCGATATTTACGGCGTAGTAATGAATGGAATCGATTATTGGGGCGAAGGTACTGGCGTTTCTAACGTACTATCACAACTCCAAGGATTGGATCCATCGCAAAACATCGTTTTACATGTTAACTCTGTAGGCGGTGAAGTATCGGCGGGCGTTACAATCTACAACCGATTGCGCGCCTTTACAAAAATAAGAAATCTGTTATTATCGAGGGCCTAGCGGCATCCATTGCTTCTATTATTTCAATGGCAGGCGATGAAATTCATATGGCTCTGGGTAGTGAAATGATGATTCACAATCCAAGCTCATATGCATTTGGTGAGGCAGATGATTTTGAGAAAGCCGCAGAATCATTACGTAAAACAAAAGAAAACCTTATCGATATTTACGAAGCCCGCACAGGGTTAACTCGTGAAGAAATCGCAACCATGATGGATGACGAAACTTGGTTAACAGCAAGAGAAGCCTTGGAAAAAGGGTTCTGCACAAGTGTAGATGAATCCCTGCAAATGGTTGCATGCCGTAGAGGCGCTGACTTAATTGTCAATGGCTTACCAATGAGTATGGACGTACTCAAAGGGTTGCCTGTTGATAAATATGAAGAGAAAGGAGAGGAGCCAATGGAAGTAACTGCTGAATTGTTACGTACAGATTATGCGGAAGTATATGATGAAGTATTTAATGCGGGTGTTGCTGCTGAACGTGCGCGTTTACAAGCCCTTGATGGGATTAATAATGAAGCACGAGCTGAAGTCATCAATCGCGCTAAATATGAAACATACGCTACTGTTCAAGATGTAGCTGTTGAATTACTCAACATGCCACAACCTGAACAACCAACTAATCAATTACAGCAATTAATGCAAGATGCTAACAATGCATCTAATCAAGTTGACACGATCCCTGGTCAAGTGCTTGACGAGGATATCGATGATTCTGAAAAAACAATGCAAATTGTTGATCGTGTAATGAAAGCACGCAATAAGAAATAAGGAGGGCAGACAATATGCCATACGTGGAAGAACAAAAGTTAGAGTATAAACCTCTAATTGCTGGCACACAAATGCCAGTCGTTACAAAGAAAGTAACAATCGGTCAAGATGCCGTAGTGATTAAGGCTGGCACAGTATTAGAATTAGAAGCTGCAACTAAAAAAGCTAAACGTGCGGATACAGATGTATACGGCGTAGCATTAGCAGATATTGACGCTACAAAAGGTGACGTAGTAGCAGAAATTGCCGTAACCGGTGAATTTGCTACAGCTAATTTAGTATTTCAAATCTGGCAAAAAAAGCGGAAGACTTTCACAGCGAAAAGCTGAAGCCCGCAACATTTATTTTCCGTTAATAAGGAGGATACATGGATAATATTTACGCACCAAAAACACTTGCTGCGGTGGTTCGTCGTACTCCCGATGTGCCATCTTTTTTGAAAGACTTATTTTTCAAAGATACAAAAACATTCTTAACAGAAACAGTTTCTTTTGACATTGTAAAAGGTCGCCGTACTATCACACCTTGGGTGGCACCTAACTCTACGGCACCTTTATCTCAACGCACAGGCATGACTACAACCACGTATAAACCTGCGCAAAAGAAAGAAAAACGCCCTATCACAGAAAATGATATCAAGGTTCGTTTAGCAGGTGAACAGCCATTTGCAGGTACTGTGACTCCTGAAGAACGTGCTATCCAACTCTTGGCGCAAGATACACAAGAATTAAAGGACAACTTGGTACGTTCTCAAGAAGTTATGGCAGCAGACGTATTACTCAATGGTCAGGCACACATCAAAGGCGAAGGCATTGATGACGTTGTAGACTTTAATTTTACAAATAAAGAAACATTATCTGGTACTGCGCGTTGGGGCCAATCTGCTGCAGAAATTGTGGCTAACATTATCAAATGGAAAAAGAAGTGCTTGAAAGCATCTGGTTTTAATCCAAATACGTTGGTCATGAACTCTGAAACATTAGAAGTCATGCTTTCTGATAAAAAAATCTTGGCATTAGTTGATAATCGTCGTACAGAAATGGGTCTTTTGCAATTCGAACAAATGGCGGAAGGTGCTGTATATGTAGGTTTCATGGGTGGTCAAATCCAATGTAACGTATTTACTTACGATAACTATTACGTAGATCCAACAGATGGCCAAGAAAAAGAAATGGTACCTACCGGTAAATTGTTGGTAGCTTCCGATATGGCTAAATTTACTAAATTGTATGGTGCGAATACAATCATCCCTGGTGAAGGTATGGACTTCGTAACCTATGAAGGCGAATATGTATTACGTCGATTGGTTAATCGTGACCCAGATGCGGTATTTTTGGAATTACAATCTCGCCCTATTTACGTTCCATTTGATGTAGATTCCTACTTCGTAGCGGACGTATTGTAATTGAAAGGAGGTAAGACTAATGCCTGTACAAGCAAAGCACGCGATTAATACCGGTGATTATGGGTATAATTCTGGTGATATCATCTCCGATTTAACTGCAGAAGAAGAACAGCGCCTAATTCGTTTAGGCGCAGCTGGTTGTAGTTGGTGATGATGATAAAAACAATGCAGAAGACTCGTTAGCCGAAGCTCTTGGCGTTATGACGAATGCGGATATCGCTGATTATGGTAAATCTATTGGGCTTGATTTTGCAAGCAAAGCCACAAAGGCGGATATGATTTCCGATATCCTTGCTTCTGATGCGGACGTCAACTTGGAACTCTTATCCGATGAAGCACTTCGCGTAATGGCATCTGCTGAACAATTGGATGTTCCGGAAAACGCTACTCGTGAAGAACTCATCGACATCTTAGGTGAATAATCATGGGATTTAAGGACTTTGCGCAAAATGACATTGAAAAGGTGTTTATCAATTCCAATGAATTTGCCGAAGTACATAATCTAAATGGTACGCAATGCTATGCAGTGGCGGAAGGTCTTACCGATAAGCAACATGTCGAAATCATGGGCCAGGATATTGACGGGTTGATTTACGATACGATTATAGTACACGTGGCCAAGCGGGATTTACCTGAAGTGCCAGAGTACAATCAAATCTTTCGCTTTAACGGCCGCATTATGATGGTCCAATCCTGTGAAGATGACATGGGTATGCTAAGCATTGTCCTTAGGGGGAATAACTCGTGAGCGTAACTATTGACATAAAAGGGCTGAAAAACGGGCTGGCTAAGATAGACGCATTAGTTGTTGGTACTCCGAAGACTACTGCAAAAGCTATCAACAAAGCATTGCCTAAAATCAAAAAGGCTACAGTTGATCGTGTTAACGAAGAATACCTAATTACTAAAGCGAATATTAATAAAACCATAAAGGTGGATAAGGCGGGCATGACCTTATCTGCCTTTATTCGTTCTAAAGGTAGACCAATAGCCCTAACTAAATTTAGAGTTACGCCAAAAAGTCCGCCTAAACGGAGAGGGCGTATAGTCAAAGCACAAGTAATGCGGAATGGTGGCGGAGGGCCAATCCCTAATGCTTTTATTGCTCGTATGAGAAGTGGACATATCGGGGCGATGTATCGTAAAGGTGCAGACAGGTATCCGATAGGGCAATTTCACGGCCCATCAGTGCCAAGCATATTGGGTGATGCCAAGATATCCGCTTTTGTTGGGAATAAAGCAGAGCAGGAATTGCAAAAGCAAATGGAACTCGCACTTGACGCATTAATAGGAGGGTAATCGATGACACCTACGCAATTAGCAACCGATTTGGGGGCGTTCCTAAAACAAGTGCATGCTAACTATTTTAGCGACGATGCACAAGTAAAGGGGAATCCTTTATTGGTTGTACCGGGATTTTTAAAAATGAAAGAATCATCCAAGGAGGACCAATATCCGCACCTTGTTATTCGAATTAATAAGATTGAAGATACCTTGCAGGGGTCAACTGTCCAATTGTTTCTAATCCACGGTGTGTACTCTGAGGATGTGGAAAAGGGCTGGATGGAGATTACCAATTTCTTAGAAACCACAAGGCAAGCGCTACTGGCCCATCCCGTTATTGCTAAGCGGTACCGTTTAGTAATGGATGATAAACACGGAATTGATACCGACATCCCTCCGGATCAAGCGTATCCGTATTGGGAGGGATTTATGACGGTTAAATATGATATCGAACAAATACGAGAGGAGATGATTATTTAATGGCAAAAGCTGATGCACCAGTTGAAGTTGTAAATGAAACAACAGAAATTATGGAAACAACAGTTAAAACTAAAGATGCTAAACAAGTAATCTACTTAGGTCCTAATAGTGCTGAATTAGGTCTTTCCACAGGTACCGTTTATATTGACGGCATTCCTGCCACTGTAGGTGAAGATAAAGCAATGCTACGCTTATTGTTTGTGCCAATCAATAAGATTGCAGAAGCACAACAAGAATTAGCAACAGAAGGTACAGCGATGAATACCGCTTACCTTGAATTTAAAAAAGGAGGTCGTAGATAGTGGGAAACTATAGACACGGAATTTATACAAGAGAGGTCCCTACTTCTCTTATTTCTATGACAGAAGCTACGGCAGCCTTACCGGTTTATGTCGGCACCGCACCTGTGCATTTGGCCACGGACCCAGCGGAAGCTAATAAGGCCGTATTGTGCTACAACTACGCATCTGCCACTACTCAATTGGGCTACTCTAAAGAATGGGATAAATACACGTTGTGCGAAGCTATGTATTCCCAATTCTCTTTATTTGGAATGGCGCCAGTAGTTTTTATCAATGTTCTTGATCCGAAGAAACATAAGAAGGCGTTAGCGTCTACGCAAAAACAAATTCAGGATAAAGTCGTGACAATTGAAGACCCTGTATTACTTAACACGTTAAAAGTATCTGCCACAAATGGCGGTACAGCTTCAACTATCAATGTTGATTATACTGCGACATTTAACGATGAAGGCAAATTGCTTATTGGGATTGTATCTACAGGAACACTTAATGCCGCAACATCTGTTTGGGTATCTTATGATTACGTGGACCCATCTATGGTAACCGCAGATGATATCGTCGGGGGTGTGGATACTGAAGGCAAGCGTAAAGGTTTGGAACTTATCAATGAAGTATTCCCACGATTTGGCTTAATCCCTGGCAATTTATTGGCGCCAGGTTGGTCCCATAATACACTTGTAGCAGCAGTTATGAAAGCAAAAGAAACTACTATTAATGGTATGTTCCAAGCTATGTCCTTGTGCGATGCCCCTACGGATGAAATTAAAAAAGCAACTGCCGTTAGTGAATGGAAAAATAAGAAGAACTACGTCGATGAACGTCAAATCTTATGTTGGCCAAAAGTAGCATTAGCTAATCGTCAATTCCATTTATCCACACAACTCGCAGGTCTTATGGCTAAGACAGATGCTAAGTATGACGATATCCCTTACAAAGTCTCCATCCAATGAGTCCTTGCAAGCAGATAGCGCCGTATTAAAAGACGGTACTGAAATCTACTTAGGCCCAGATGAAGCAGCTTACTTGAACGGCCAAGGCGTCGTTACTGCGCTTAATTTCATTGGCGGATGGAGAGCCTGGGGCAACCGTACAACGGCTTACCCATCTAATACAGATGTTAAGGATTCCTTTATCCCTGTACGTCGTATGTTTAACTGGGTATCTAACACGTTGATTACTTCCTTCTGGTCTAAAATTGACGACCCAGGGAATAAACGATTGATTAATAATGTCGTAAATAGTGCCAACGCTTGGCTAAATGGCCACGTAGCATCTGGCGCGCTTCTTGGTGCTCGTGTTGAATTTTTGGAATCTGAAAACCCAATAACAGATTTGTTGAACGGAATTTATCGATTCCATGTATATTTAGGTGTGCCAACACCGGCTCGTGAAGTTGATTTCATCCAAGAATATGATTCGTCTTACATGAGCACGTTATTTAATTAAAAGGGAGGTAACTCATGGCTAAACATAGAGATAAGTTGATTGACTTTTGCCATTTTTTAGCTCGGGCAGAGAATTATATGGTTACGCCGATGTAACCTTACCTGATATCGAATTTATCAGCGACACAATCAAAGGCGCGGGCATTGCTGGTGAAGTTGATTTGGGTGTACTTGGTCAAACTAAGGCGATGAACATGTCTATTAAATGGAATACCATTGACAAAGATGTGACCGACCTTGCTAGTCAAAAGGTACATGATATCGAAATTCGTGGTGCGCAACAGCTATATGATTCCGCAAAAGGTGAATTAGTACCCGAAGCGGTCAGCGTATATGCCAAAGTGATGCCTAAGAAAATCGGTCTTGGCAAATTTGAACAGGCAAGTAAAACAGATACCTCTACAGAGTTTGAAATTGTATATTTCAAAATGACTGTTGGGGGTAAAACTCGTACTGAAATTGATAAATTTAACTATGTTTGTGTAATCAATGGTGTTGATTACTTGGCATCCGTAAGGGAGGCATTGGGTAAATAATGGCTACATATGATCGCGAAAAGCTAATTGACGGCTTAAACAATTTAACTGGGTTTGACTTCACAAAGGCGGAACTTCGTGTCCGCCGTGAAGGCGATATGACCCCAGACGTTACATTTTCTAAACGATTTCAGGCAGAAGTTGCCGCCATAGCTTTTAAAAGAAAGTGCAAAGGTATTAATGACAATGCCAATCTCTGAATTCACTGAAATGTGCGCAGAGGTAAGCGTTTTTTTATTGCGTGGTTCGGTAGAGAAACTGGGGCTTCTCCCGGACAACAATGCCGAAGAATTGCCATCCGGCTTAGAGACTGCGGAGGCATAAACTTTTGGATGTCTACTCCAATTGCTGAAATAGCAGATTGGATAGACGATTTAGAATTTGTTCTTGAAGATGAAAAGCGCTTGAGGGAGGAAGAGGACTAATCCATCAAGCGCTTTTTGCGTACACAAATTTAAAAGAAAGGAGGAACTATGGCGGGTAAAGTATTTGAGATAGCTTTTGCTATAAACGGCGCCTTGGCACAAGGGTTTAAAACCTCGATGCAGCAAGCCAAAGGTACATTGACGCAGTACGGCTCTAAAATGACTGAGCTGAAAGCGCAACAAAGGGCTTTGGATTCTGCATTAAAGCAAGGCGTTATCTCCATGGACTCGTACCGCAATGCAACAGAGAAGGTTGGCAAGGCCTTAGACCAAACGGCAGCTAAAGACGCAAAACTCAGAAAAGCAATGCAAAATAAAATTGCCGCTGACGCTAATGCTAAAAGTGCTCGTAGTGATTTAGGTAGTACTATGGCCACTACTGCAGTTATGGCCGCGCCTCTCGTCGGGATGCTATCTAAAGCGGCAGACTTTGAAGCAGTGATGTCAAAGGTAAAGGCAATCACCGTATCAGACGATAAGGCAATGCAACAATTGACGGCCACTGCTCGAGAACTCGGCGAGAAAACAATGTTCTCCGCCACACAAGCAGGCGAAGCGATGACATATCTAGGCATGGCCGGTTGGAACTCTCAACAAATTATGGCCGGTATGCCGGGGCTATTGAACTTAGCTGCAGCCAGCAATACGGATTTAGCGCGTACTGCTGATATCGTATCTGATGACCTTACTGCCTTTGGATTAAGTGCCGAACACGCAGGCCATATGGCGGACGTATTTGCTAAAACTACAACTAGCACGAATACAACCGTTGAAATGTTAGGTGAAACAATGAAGTACGCCGCACCAGTGGCACATGCCTTTGGCGCAAGTTTAGAAGAAACGGCAGCACTTACGGGGCTTATGGCCAATAGTGGTATCAAGGCGTCCGCTGCGGGCACAGCCTTACGTTCAGGGTTCTTGCGTTTGGCAGGAACTTCCTCAAAATCGACTAAAGCGATAGAGGAAATGGGGCTTTCATTAAGCGAAGCCACAGCGCAACAAGAAGAAGCCAAAGCCGCATTAGACAGCCTGGGTATTGCTATGAATGATACCAATGGACCACGCAAGATGAGCGCAATTGTTCGCGACTTAGCTGATAAGACCAAGGACATGAGCAAGGAGCAAAAACTTGCTACCCTTGCGACTATCTTCGGAACCAACGCTGCATCAGCTTGGGTAGCTGTAATTGATCAAGGACCGGATGCGTTAGATAATTTGACGAAAGAACTTGAAAACAGTGACGGCGCAGCTGCTACTATGGCTGAAACAATGCAGAATAATGCACGGGGCGCTATGACGCGATTACAGTCCGCGACTGAGTCAGTGGCAATTTCTATAGGAAGTACGATGTTGCCTACCCTTGCAGAATTGGGTGATTCCTTAGCAAATGAAGCTGCGTATGTATCAAAAGTAGCAAGTGAGCATCCTGAACTTACGGAAGCTATTATCAAGACAAGCGTTGCTGTAGCCGGGATGGTAATTGCCTATAAAGCAGTGAAAGCGGTTTACTTCAGCGTAACGGCGGCCCATGCCGCTTATAAACTTATGATGGAATCGGAACGTGTAGCAACTATGCGCAACGTAATCGCATCGGGCATCCATAGAGCAGGCATGATAGCAGGTACAGTTGCGACCTATGCGGCCGCGTCGGCGCAATGGTTACTAAATGCGGCGATGAGTGCTAATCCGATAGGACTGGTGATATTAGCTATTGCAGCATTAATTGGCGTGTTGGCGTGGTTAGTCACTCATTTTGAAATTGTGTCCGACTTCTGCACATCGATGTGGGAATCCCCTACAGCTGCCATTATCGCGTTCATGGCCGGTCCTATAGGATGGCTGATTTATGCAGCGATGGGGTTAATTGCCAACTGGGACCAAGTGAAAGCCTGGTTCACTCTATTATGGGAAGACCCTAAAGCAGCGCTCGGCCAATTCTATGACTGGGTTATGAGTAAACTCGGAGGTCTGTTTGATTGGATTAGTGAAAAATGGGAATGGGTTAGATCCATTTTTAGTAAACCAATTCAAGCAAGAGTAGAAGGCACGGCAACGGCCAATGGACAATCCGTACAGCATAATGCAAAAGGCGGTATTTATGGCAAAGGGGCGTTCCTTACTACGTTTGCCGAAGAATCTGATGAAGCTGCCATTCCTATCAATGGTACACCTAGGGCCGAAGCCTTATGGCGTCAAACTGGTGCTATGATGGGGCTTTTCCCTGGTGAAGGCAACTCTGCAGTATCAGTATCAGCACCAATCAACATCACTATTAATGGTAATGCGGATGCAAGTGCTGTACAACAAATTAAAAGTGCTGTAGGCGGAGCGTTGGATGACCTAGAAGCACGCCTTGCCGAAATCCAAACCCGGAAGGGGCGTGTAAGCTATGCCTAGTAATTTGCGTTACGTTACTGTCAAACTGCAGTATGACCAAAAGGACATAACACAAGACCTAGTTCCCTATTTAAAGGATTTCAGCTTCAACGATGTCATGTCGGGAGAAGCTGATGATATATCCATCACACTACATGACATAGAAGAGCTTTGGATGTCCGATTGGTTCCCTGAAAAGGGGGCTAAACTAACCGCATCAATCGTGTTTCATAACTGGAATGAACCTGGAGACGAGATAGAGATGAAATGCGGACAGTTTGAAATTGATGAAATCACGTGCAAGAATCCACCGCACGAAGTCACCATAGGGGCCGTTAGTGTTCCAGATGAATCCAAGTTAAGAGGGGAATTAAAGAGTAAGTCATGGGAGAAGACTACGCTTAAAGCTGTTGCGGATGAACTGGCAAAAGGTGCAGGGCTTGAATTGTTTTATGATACACCCGAAACAATCAAATTAGATAGGGTCGAGCAGTCGGATCAATCTGATTTAGAATTCTTGATGAAAGTTTGTAAGGATAACGGACTGGCGTTAAAGGTTTCAGATAAGCAAGTGATTATTTTTGATGAAACAAAATTTGAAACAGAAAAAGTAGTTGCAACGCTAATCAAGGGACCAATGCCTACGGACCTCACAGAAGAACAAATTAAGGAGCTTGGGGAAGTCATTCCTTATCAAGGTAGCTATTCTTTAAAGACGTCATTAAAGGATGTGTATTGGGGATGCCACGTAAAGCACAAGAGCACTAAGCAAAAGAGTACTATTGAATATACGTTTAAGGACCCTCACAAAACGCAGGGCAAGATATTACAAGTTAACCAAAGTTGTGAGACTCAAGCAGAAGCCGAACGCTTGGCCAAGAAAAAGCTGAGAGAAAAGAACAAGAATGAAATTACCGGTTCCATCGCTATGCTTGGCCATATCGTGTTGGCCGCATCAGCCACAATCAATTTAAAAGGATTCGGTAAATTCGACGGTAAGTATATCATTAGCAAATGCTCCCATAAGGTAGGGGGCGGATATACACAAAGCCTAGATATAAGGAGGTGCTTAGATGGATATTAGTGTAGCGTTAAAAAATTTAATTCGTGACGGCATCGTATCTAGTACTGACCCCGCTACCATGACGGCAAGAGTAACATTTCCGGACCGCGATGATTTAGTATCGTATCCACTCGAAGTACTTTCACACGGATCACAAGATAATAAACATTACTGGATGCCAGGTGTTGGCGAACAGGTATTGTGTTTATTTCTACCACAAGATAATAATTTGTCCCAGGGCTACATCTTAGGCACTACTTACAATGCCAAGGATAAGCCCTCTTTTAATGGACAGAATATCCACGGCATCAAATTTGCGGACGGCTCGACCGTCTCCTATGATGCGGACGGGGGAGGGCTCGTTATTAATTGCACCGGTAATTTAACTATTAATGCTCCTTCAGGGGATGTAGTGGTTAACGGAATTAGTTTAGTGTCTCACACGCACGGCGGTGTCGTTCCTGGAGGCGGAAGCACAGGCACGCCGAATGGATAGGAGGTGAGTAACATATCATTATTTAGTAAATTAGGTAGTACTGCTGCCAACTATAAGAAGAACCTTAATTCACAAGGCTTAAAGAATTTACAAAATACGCAATTAGGCGATGTGGCTTACTCTCGCCTATCTAATTTAGCGGATAAGTTTGACCTGGGAGGATACTTACCACAACGCCAATTAGGAAGCTTTGGAAAAATTGTGTTTGTGGCATCTTCTCATACAGTGCGTACGTTCGATGCATTGGCACGGAATATCAACGCACGAACAGCGTCCCACGAAATCATAGACAGAAACCAATACTTGAATTCTTGGGACCTGATGCGGATGATATTTCTTTTACGATGAACTTTAATAAGCTATTGGGCATTGACCCTCTAAAAGAAATTGAAGAGGTGGCCAAGATGTGCCGAGAAGGACAAGCCGAACAGTTGATTATTAATGGTAAACCATTTAGTGAGCATAAATTATTGATTACCAGTATAAGCGCCGCCATGAATACGATTGATAATCGAGGTAATGTATTGTCCGCATCCATTAATGTAACGCTGAAGGAGGCCCCGGATATTCCTAAAGTTGTGATTACACCTAAACAAGGAGGCGATACAAATGCAAATTGACGTAAGCGCTCGCCTTGATGGCATTGATTTTGCGCCGAAGGATATTCTTACTGAGATTATTCAAAATGTGCGAACCATTATTTCTACAACGCAATTTTCTGTACCGCTTGATAGGCGATTTGGTATTGATGGTACCGTCATTGACCTACCGCTACCGGTAGCGATGGCCAGAATATCTGCAGAGGTGATTCGGGCCATTACTGAATACGAGCCACGCTGCAGAGTTGTATCTGTAGATTTTGAAAGCACAGAAGCAACCGACGCAGAAGAAGGGCATTTACTGCCCAAGGTATCAATTGCTATAAAAGATGAATGGCTAGAAAGTGTAGGTGGCTATGAATCAATATAGAACCATCCAAGGGGATATGTGGGACGGTATCGCATTTAAAGTCTATGGTAGCGAAGCATACATGAATGTACTGTTAGAAGCTAATCAAGAGTACGCTCAATATGTGATATTGCCCGCTAACCTTATTTTGAAATGCCCTGATGTGGATATAAGGGCGACTATTAATTTACCACCGTGGAGGCGATAATAATGAATTTACCTGAAATCAACTTTGTCACGGCGGATAAAGAAGCCGTTGAAAAGGAAATATTCGCCCTCTACACCTCTGTTACTGGGCGAAAGTTAGCACCGGCGGACCCTATTCGTTTATTCCTATTAACGATTACTAACATTGTGATTTTATTGTTAAACCGCATCAACGATACGGGCAAGCAGAATCTTCTGGCCTATGCCAGGGGAAATAACTTAGACCATATCGGCATTGCGTTAGGCGTGGAACGCTTACAGGCTACGGGCGCAGTCACTACTATGAAGTTAACTGCATCAATGGCAAGACCTGAAGGGATAGCCATTCCTAAAGGAACACGATTTACTTCGGGAGATGGTGCATTTTTTGCAACTACAGAGCCTTACTATCTATCTGCTACACAAACCACGATACAAGTAAAAGCGGTATGCACAGAAGCTTCAGCTAAAGGGAATGGCTATCCAGTAGGGTCAATTACCATTCTTGTGGATCCAATCCCATATATCGCTAGTGTAACCAATATTACAATCTCAGAAGGTGGTGCTGACACTGAATCAGACGATGCTTTTCGCGAACGTATTAGAGAAGCACCTGAAAGCTTTTCTTGTGCCGGTGCGGAAGGGGCCTATGAGTTTTTTTACCAAAAAGCATCCGCTCTTATTAGTTCCGTAAAAGTGGTATCCCCTAAGCCGGGAGATGTAGTTGTATATCCTGGTCTAGTATCTGGGGAAATTGCTGGAGAAGAAATTCTTAAATTAGTGGAAGCCACTCTCACTGATAAGAAGGTGCGGCCACTTACTGATAATGTGTCTGTAAAAGCGCCAATTGCTAAGAATTATAGTATCGATATTCAGTACTATATTGATTCAGATAATTCGTATTACGCAGACACGATTAAAAGCCGCGTTGATGCGGCTGTTACGGATTACATAACATGGCAATCCGGAAAAGTGGGGCGTGATATCATTCCATCTGAATTAATTCGCCGTGTAATGGAAGCTGGGGCTAAACGTGTTAGCGTAACATCCCCTGTATTTACTGTTGTGAAAGACGGCAAGAAGGAAGATGGCTACCAAGTGGAATTGGCGCAGTGTACTAGTAAGACTATCACATATGGGGGTGTAGAGCATGAATGATCTCTACAAATTCAAATTAAAGGATACGCTGCCGAGCTCGATTGCTAATGATGCTAATGTTCAAGTCTTAGCGGAAGTAACCACCTTGCGACTTATGGCGTTGATGCCGTTCGTGGATAGACTAACTATCTTGTCGCATCTTAATGAGTTAAGCACGCCAATACTAGATGAGTTAGCCTGGCATTTACACGTTGACTTTTACGATGAAGCTGTAGCGAGAGAACAAAAGATTAAATTAATTTTGAGCTCTATCGCCTGGCATCGAAGAAAGGGCACCGTTGGGTTAGTTGAGGAAGCTATTGGAGAGCTTTATTCAGATTGTGAGGTTGCGGAGAACTGGGACTACGAGGGTGGCAAGCCTTATCATTTTAAGCTGCAGATGTCCGGCTATATGATGACTCCCAATATACGGGAGCGCGTGCTGCGTATATTAAATTTCGTCAAGAATAAGCGGTCCTGGCTAGATGGTATCGAATATGTGCATGCTATTAATTCAGGTGGCGTGTATGTTGGAGGTATTGCAACGGCTGCAGGCAGCGCTGTAGCTGAACCTAGCCTTAAAATCTCGACAGGTCCACAAACGCAACAAATTTATATCGGCGGTATTGTTACCGTTCACCAATACGTTCATATATAGGAGGTTTACATGGCAAAATATCCTGCAGTCATTACTACAATGGCGGGAACTAATATTATTGCGGAAGCCAATGCAAGTAAGCAAGCTTTGATTTTTACAAAAATCGTTATCGGTGCAGGCGATATGCCCGCATCAATTCCACGTGCTACGGCGTTGACTGATAAGCGATTAGAATTAGCGATTACTAAAAGCGTTAAGACGGGCGATGGCCAATTCATGGTACAAGGCCTACTCTCGAATAAAAACCTTGATGCCGGCTTTTACGCTCGAGAAATAGGCCTTATGGCAAAAGCTGGTGAGAATGGACAAGAGGTGCTTTTCTCCTACACAAATGGAGGCAACTACGTTGACTACATCCCAGATAAGAATACGCCAATGGATAGCTACACATTTACGATTACTACTGTGGTTGGCAATGCGGAAAAGGTGCAAGCAATCGTTTCCGATAATGGGGTGGCCTCTGTGCATGATCTGGAAGCACATAATATGGATCCAGGAGCACACGGTGGACTACTTCAGAATTTAAAGAATCAATTATCCACTCATAACACAGATATTTCGTCTCATCCAGCAATTACGGCTATGATTGCAAAAATCCTTGGTGCGACTAACTGGCAAGAAAAATCCAGTCGCTACTTTGAAAGATATAAAAGCCAAGCTAGGCGAAGGCGGAATAGTGGCACAACGCTTTGGAGAAAGCGGGTTTCGTGAAGTATGCCAATGGATTCACTATCCAATGGGGACAAAACTTCTCAATACATGCAGAATATCAATCAAATGCGACATTACCTATTGAGATTTAGTACGCCACTTTGGGCGATTGGCTCCGGTAGTTCGGCAGGCAGTGGCGAGTACCAACAATTACTGATTGATGAATCACAGTTAATATCAACTGATATTGCATACTTAGCAGTTTATGGTACACATAAGTTTATATCGCTATAGGCTTATCGTAACCAATGGGGATACAAGAAAAGCGTATACGTGTATGATGGAACAACTTATCCTATTACATTTCCTACTGCTTTTGATAATGAGTGTTCAGGCGTTTGGCCATCTATAGAACATAAAACATCAGTAGGAGGTAATGAGGTGTTCTATCATACTAATAAAAGCACAACAGGATTCACTCTTGTTGCTGATGCCAGTCATGCACCTTCTACTCTTGATGGTGTAGTCTATTTAGCGATTGGGAATTAAGCTGTAACACCAAACGAAAATACGCTACATTTGATATTGGGGTACTTAAATACATTATCATTCGTGAACCACACTTTGAATTTTAATTGATCATATTCGGTGATTAAATTCCAATCTGCTTCACGTGGGTTTTTGTATTCAGCCTTAGCAAAAAAGCAGGTAGAATAAGGAATTATCCAATTGTGATATTGTCCATCTTCGCCGCTTACTCCCCATTGGTTACGCACGACCTATGTTTATCCAAAAACCCATTGTTTATAGCTTTGGCAATATGATTGCCAACATAACCGCTGTGTAATTCAAATCCAGTAATGGTAATGTTATTTGCTCGAACACTAGCTTCATATAAGCGTTTAGGCTCATCCTTCATCATAGTTACGGTTCCGTATATTTCTATGTAAGAAATTAGATATGATACATTTGCTTGGTTTTCTTTGAATTGTCCCCATTGGCTAATTAGTAACCGATAGCAAAATAAGCAAATCCTTGGGCTGTACCGCTAGACTTACTTTCATCAGTAATTAATTTACACCCCGTGTTGGATTCATTTGTATAGTAGATTGTATAATTGCCTCCTTCCACACTATTACGTTTTTAATACAGGAAAACGCCAAGGCATATACTAGCATATGCAGTAGGAAATATTACATCGTAATTGTATCCATCTCCAATTGAAATATTCTTCTTACTTCCCCATTGGCTAAAATCCAATAGCGCCCCAACGTATAGAGGTGACGTTATTTTGTGCAGACATATACGTGAAGCTATTTATTGTTATTTCTTTAACGGCACTGCTCGTCCAATTATCATTATCTAAGGTTGCTGGCGCTATGTTAGTGACTGCGACGAACGGAGGAAAAGTAAAAGGTATTATAAAGTTACTAGCTCCATCGTATATAGTTCTAGTAACTGCGATGTCTGACTTTCCCCATTGGTTCTATGGCAATAACTCAATGGCCTTTCGTAACTCACGCAATTCTTTATGTGTGTAGACCTTGGTTGTAATATCACCGTGTTTATGACCAAGAATAGCACGAGTAGCAGTAGGAGATGATCCGTATTTATCTAATAATGTGGCTACTGTATGCCGGCAGTCATGCGTTGAATGAGAACAGTTGATTGAAGTCATTACTGATTTAAACTGCTTACTAAATTGTGCATAAGAAATAGGTAATATCTTGCCTGATGAATTGTGATACAAGGTTGTAACTATTGGCAATATTCGACTATGAATAGGAATTAGACGATTACGGCCAGCCTCAGTTTTAGATTGACGTACGATTAAGCATTTAGTACGGAGATTAATATCATTTTTGCGAAGTGATAGCAATTCGCCACAACGCATACCAGTATATAGGAGTATTAGAACGCCATAAGTATCAGTAGTATCAAGGCTCCACAATCGATTAATCTGTTGACGAGTGAATGGCTTATGGGGATACACGCTAACATCGTGGCCGAGATTAAGAAAAGGGGTGTAATCCTTAATATCGATGTCATTAACAATTGCATATTTAGATAGCAATGAAAGTAATGTGCGCACCTTCTTGGCTGATGCGTAGGATAGGCCGTTATCTCGCATGCTATCAATTACGCATTGCATATCAGAGTATTTGATTAAGTTAATAGGAATATTAGCAATTGATTGAATATGATCATAGGCAATGCGATATGATTCAATGGCTGATTTACTCACGATTCCAATTCGAGTAGGCAGCCATTTTTCATAAATACTTTTAAACGTCTCGACGCATGCACTTTTGCGGTGCATACGGAGATACGCATTTCTTGGGTAGTGCTTAACAGTACTATTCATATGTTCCTCCTTATTAATAACGAAAGGATAAAAGAAATGAACAACTATATTCATGTCCTTGATGCAGATGGACGTCGGATTACGTCCATCGTAGATAATATGATAGTACCTATCGGTGAAGCGGCTTTGCTTAAACAAGCTAAAGAACAATATCCGGATGCTGCTCAATATATATATGGCGGAGATGCCATGTTAGATGCTTTTCTTGATGGTAAAGCCTATGTAAATGGTGAATTTGTAGAGCCGCCAATAGTTGAATACATTCCAACAAAAGAAGAAAAGATTAACGCCATAAAAGCCGAATATGAACCCCGCTTTAAAACACTAGAAGAAGCCCAACGCAGATTACTGTTAATGGGAAAACCTACCACAGCTATTAGCGCACAGTACATTAAATTAAATGGAGAAATGGTAGCACGAATCAAGGAGGTGCAATAATATGCCTAAATATATCGGTGATAGTAAAGTTCCTGTAATGGAATTTTGTGAGTACTGTTGGGAAGTACTTAACGAAGATGGCACGTGTCCTACAGAAGGATGTGTGCATAATGATTTACTCTCTTTAAATGAAAGCGAAGCACAAACGGAAGGAGATTAAATGTGGACATGGCAATTCGAACTGAATGATATTCTAACCACGTTGACTATTGTCAGTATAGTTGCAGGTATAGGGTATAAGGTTCTAGTTATTCCATTGCTCGAAAAGTTGGATTTGCAACGAATGCAAGACAATTTAATGTTTCAGGAAAAAATGGGCGTGCTCACGGATACGCTAAAGGAGTTAAAGGACGAAATTAAATTGTCTCGTGAGCAGCGAACTAAAGCGTACACTGAACACGTTAAATTGACATCTCGTGTCGAGGGCATCGAAGCTCGCGTTGATGATATTAAGGAGGAATTGCATGAACATACCACCAAATCTCATCAGTACAGTTAAAAAATCATATCAATCTGTTAGGGTGGCTAATGTCCACCCTACGGGAATATTTGCTACCAGGGCGCTAGTATTTGTGATGCTAGTGCCTATTTTACTAGTGGTAATCGAATACTGTATGGCATTTGCCAAAGGTTATGTATCAACTGAAGCTAACAAGCTAATCGATGTAGGGATTAACATTATTGACCATATATTTATTCCTAGCGTATTAACAGCCCTTGTGGGGTTTTTGGCGCTTTGGATAGATAAGGACGGTAACGGCGTTCCCGATCAATTAGAAAAGGAGGATAAACGATGAAAGTATTTATTAATCCAGGACACGACATTAACTTAGATAGTGGGGCAGTTAATCCTGTGTATGGTACCCGTGAATGTGATGTGGCACGTGATGCGGGCAAGATGTTGGCACGCTATTTAGAAACAGCAGGGTGCGAAGTTCGTACTCTTCAAGATGATGATTTAGGGCTAGTATGCGCTGAATCCGATTCTTGGGGAGCTGATATATTCGTATCCTTGCATTGCAATGCATTTAATACGCAAGCACGAGGTACAGAGACCCTCTATAAGTCCTTTAATGGGCAACGTTTGGCCAATGATATCCAATCACAAATTATCCGAAGCATTAATACGGTAGATAGGGGCGTTAAAAAACGTGATGACCTTTGGGTCCTAAACGGTACGGATGCAACAGCGGTTCTTGTTGAAATGGCTTTTATTGACAATGAAGAGGACCATGCTATGCTTACGAACTACTTAGATACTATCGTCCGTGCTATTGCACGAGGTATCACAGATTACGCAGGAGGGCTATGATGTATGAAAGAATCAAAAGTCTATTTGATAGCGCTCGTAACCGCTATATTCTTATCGGTAGTATTGTGTTCCTCGCCTTGCTTTGCATCGGATATATCTTCTACCAGCCAAGCGGAGGGCACAATAACGATTCCCTTAACACAGTGGAACGAATTGAAAGCCAACAACGCGAAAGCGTTAAGCTTAATCGAGACATCCAGTATTCCATTGACCGAAGCTCAAAGCTTAGTCATGAAGCAAAAGGAAGAATTGAACGAAGCGCACAATACAATATCGACATTGGAAACCGAATTGATGAAAGCCAAAATGCTATCTATGAAGCAAGAAGTTACCTTGTCAGAAATGCAGAACTCTTTGACCGAATTGAAAGGGCAAATAGACAACGACAAGAGAACAATCAAGCGACTACGAATGCAACGCAACCTATCCCAGATAGTGGGAGCGGGGGCAATAATCGGAGTGGTAATTCATCGATAGAGAGGTGATCCATCTATCTCCTGAGCATGAGCAGGTGGACTCATGGATTGATAGTAATTAAGCAAAAAGACCTTACTAGGAATACTTCTAAGTAAGGTCTTTTTTGATTTATTGTAATTTATATATAATAGTATATATACTATTTTATTAATGGGGGTAAATATATGTTGACCGTATTTAGGCATGATACCTATCCTGCGAGATGTCATGGTACTCAAACTTATGAGGAGCGCGTCGCTTTCCATATGGAAGTCGGTGAAGCAAGAACTTATCAAGAAGCCTGGAATATTATTTGTAGAGAGGATTTAAGATCAATTAGTTACCTATATGTTGCATATAAAAACGATCAGAATAATAACCCATTTCCTCAATTTGTATAGCTGACCGGGGTTGATTATGTGTATTATAATAGCCACATTCTGGCGCCGATTGTTCCGCCGAGTGAATATAATCAAAACTCAGTATTAGAATTAATTAGAGTACTTAATCTTCCTTTTAGGATTGAAGGAACGGAAGAATTAGACGGTTAAAAAGCTTAATAGTTTTGAATGGTTGCTCAACTGTTGCTCAACTTTTAGAAGTTGAGTATGTGGATATGTTAGTAAAATAGAGGGTTTATATAATTTTATGAATATGTTATATAAACAGGTTAAATAGTGAGGTGTTTATGAATCAATATATTAAATTCATACGTCATGTGCTATGGGCCTGTTTTTTTGTTACCTTTTTAGGCCTACTCATCCAATACGTTGTGGGCTGGAACCAGTATATGCTCGGTTGGTTATGGGGCATGTTGACTATGATGGTCTATTTAGTGCTGTTAGGTTTACACAGTAAAGGCTTGGCTTATGGAAGTCCACATCAGGCAGTTGCTAAGGCGCGGCGTCAAATGATGTGGCGCTTGGCATTGATTGGTGCATTTGTAGTTATAGGCTTACAAATGCCAAGTGTAAAAGTTGAGAGTTTATTCATTGCAATTGTACTTATACAGCCTGTATTGTATATCGTATTTTTGGCGATTGAGTAAGTAAAAAAATTTTTATTGCATTGGTAGATAAGGTTAAAGCGCATGAAATAAGGACTGAACATACTTCTAGTATGATTTTTTAAATGCATAAAATGCATTTTTTTGATATGTAAAACATGAATTGTTTACTCCGGAAGTGTTGATTATATACCTATAAAGAGGTATGATAATACATAGATATATATTATATGGATATATATAAAATTTATATTGCTACGTGAGAAAGGGGTTGAGTCTGTGGAACTGCATGCAGGTCACCATCAAGTAGTACAGTGGCTAGGATTATCGTTTAATATCGATACATTAATTGCCACCTGGATTACGATGGCGATCGTCATCATCATTTCCTTACTTGCTACGCGAAATCGAGCTTTAGTGCCTTCAGGTGTACAAAATGTAGTGGAAACTATATTAGAAGCATTGGAAGGTCAACTATCGCCAACGCTTGGCAAATACTGGCCGATGGTGAGTTCATTGTTATTCACATTCTTCTTATTTATCTTTGTTGGTAATGAACTTGGTTTGTTGCCAACGCTACATGCTGTTACATCGCCTACGGCGGATATTAATACAACAGCAGCACTCGCATTGTGCAGTAGCTTTATAGTTTGGGGAATGGGGATTAAAATTAAGGGCTTATCTTATTTAATCATTTCTTACAGCCTTATAAGGCTATGCTAGTTCTAAACATATTTGAAGAAATAGCAAAACCTATCACATTAGCTTTCCGTCTATTTGGTAATATTGTAGCTGGCGAAATTTTATTGGAAATCCTTTATAATTTGCCTTGGTTCGTACCTGTACCATGGGTTTGGATTGCTTTTAGTTTATTTATTGGTATCATTCAAGCTTTTATTTTTACAGTTCTAACAGCCAACTATTTAGGTATGGCATTAAGTGAAGAACACTAATTTTAATGGAGGATTTATTATGGAAGTTCAAGGTTTATTCGCATTAGCTGCGGCAATCGCAGTAGGTTGTGGTGCTATCGCGGCAGGTATTGGTGACGGCATGGTAGCTAGTAAAGTTATTGAAGGTATTACACGTCAACCTGAATTGCGCGGTCAATTAATGTCCACAATGTTCGTAGCTATCGGCTTAATCGAAGCTATGCCTATCATCGGCGTAGTAGTTGCTTTCATTTTATTGTTAAGATAATAGCGAGGAGGAACGACCTTGGTAGATTTAACACTAGGGACAATTCTTGCTCAAATGCTAAACTTTTTTATATTAGTTTGGATTTTAGCCCGTTTTGCATATAAACCATTGGTTTCTATGATGCAAGAGCGTAAAGAACGCATTGCTAAGGACTTAGCAGATGCTCAAGCTGCTCGTAATGAAGCGGAACAATTCAAAGCTGATTATGCTGCGCAAATAGCGAATGCACGTCAAGAGGCTCAACAAATCGTTGAAAAGGCAGTGCAACAAGCAGAAGCGACTACGCGTGAACAATTGGCAGCGGCTCGTGAACAAATTGAACGTGAAAAAGAACGAGCTCGTCAAGATATCGTAAACGAACGTGATCGTGCTATGAATAATTTGCGTAACGAAGTTATTTCCTTATCTGTTGCAATGGCGACTAAGGTTGTGGCAAAAGATATGGACAGCGAAACTAATACAAAATTAATTGAAGACGCTATTGCGAAACTTGATAGTAAAACGATAGGGTTGTGATATTATGAGCACAGAAATTGTAGCAGATAAATACAGTTCAGCTATGTTAGAGCTAGCTCAAGAACAAGGTAATTTAGTAACTACAGAAGAAAATCTTTTATATGTGGCCTCTGTTCTTAATGAACAACCAGAATTGGTAGGGTTTATTAATAATCCTATTGTGGAAGCAGATGCAAAGATTTCTCTACTTGGAAAGGTCTTTGGCACTGCTGTAGAAAAGACAGTACTTCATTTCATGTATGTCATGGTTAAACGTGGCAGATATCGTTATTTGCAAGATACAATTAGAGCTTTCATAAAAAAATCTCGCGAAGCACGAGGTATTTTAGAAGCAATTGTAACTGTAGCAGAACCATTAACTGATACATTGCATGATGATGTACAAGCTAAATTACAAGCGATGACCGGCAAGGATGTCATTGTATCGGTGCGTCAAGACCCTAGAATCATGGGTGGTATTATCATTCAAATCGGTGATAACGCATTGATGGATCGATTGCACGTCGCTTAGACGAATTGAAAAAAACGTTAGTACGAACTGACTCTATTAGATTGGGGTGAATGGGTATATATGAAAATGAAGCCTGAAGAAATCACTGCTATAATCAAACAGCAGATTCAGGACTATGATGTTGACCTTAATGTCGATGACGTGGGTACTGTCCTCGACGTAGGGGATGGCATCGCCCATATTTATGGTCTTGAAAGAGCCATGGCCGGTGAATTGTTAGAATTACCACACGGCGTATATGGCCTGGTTTTGAACTTAGAATTAGACAATGTTGGTGCCGTACTACTTGGTGACGACTTCTTGATTAAAGAAGGCGATGAAGTACGCCGTACCGGCAAAATTATGGACGTACCAGTAGGGGATGCCCTTATTGGTCGCGTAGTTAATCCGTTGGGGCAACCTATCGATGGCAAGGGTGCTATTCAAGCGACAGAACGTCGTCCTGTAGAACATCCAGCACCTGGTATTGCGGATCGTCAATCTGTAAACGAACCTTTGCAAACAGGTTTGAAAGCTATCGATGCGATGGTACCAATTGGTCGTGGTCAACGTGAGCTTATCATTGGTGACCGTGGTACAGGTAAAACTGCAATTGCTCTTGATACAATCATCAACCAAAAGGGTAAAGATGTAATTTGTATCTATGTAGCGATTGGTCAAAAAGAATCTACCGTAGCTCGTGTAGTACAAATTAGAAGAAACAGGCGCATTGGATTACACAATCGTTGTTTCTGCGAGTGCTTCCACAGGCGCTCCACTTCAATACATTGCTCCATATGCAGGTGTTGCAATGGGCGAATACTTTATGTACAAAGGAAAACATGTACTCTGCGTATATGATGATTTAACAAAACAAGCGGCTGCATATCGCGCTATGTCTCTACTATTACGTCGTCCACCAGGGCGTGAAGCGTATCCAGGGGACGTATTCTACTTACATAGCCGTCTATTGGAACGTGCTGCTAAACTTTCACCAGAACTTGGTGGCGGCTCTATTACAGCGTTGCCAATCATTGAAACGCAAGCTGGTGACGTATCTGCTTATATCCCAACAAACGTAATTTCCATTACTGATGGTCAAATTTTCTTGGGCACAGATATGTTCTACTCCGGTATCCGTCCTGCTGTTGACGTAGGTTTGTCCGTATCTCGTGTAGGTGGTAGTGCGCAAACTAAAGCGATGAAACAAGTAGCTGGTCAATTGCGTTTGGACCTTGCACAATATCGTGAATTAGCAGCATTTGCTCAGTTCGGTTCTGATCTTGATGCAGCCACAAAAGCACAATTAGATCGTGGTGAACGATTGACTGAAATGTTGAAACAAGGTCAATATGAGCCAATGAGTGTAGCTGAAATGGTTATTAACCTATATGCTGGTACTAAGGGATACTTAGCTAGCATTCAAGTAGCTGATGTATTGGCATTCGAAGCGGAATTATTACGTTTTATTCGTGCAAATTATCCTGAAATTATCAGCAATATTGAAAGCACAAATAAACTTGATGAAGCAACAGAAAACTTGTTAAAACAAGCTATTCCAGAATGTGTAGAAGCCTTTGGTGCTACACATACATTAGTTTCCCGTAAGGAGGCGTAATGTATGGCTAGTGCACAAGATTTGCGAAAGCGTATAAAGAGTGTTACTAATACGCAACAAATAACAAAAGCGATGAAGATGGTAGCTTCTGCTCGTCTTCGTAGGGCTCAAGCAAAAGCTGATGCAACGCGGCCATACGCAGAAAAAATAGGGCAAATCTTGCGTCATATCTCCACTAGTGATTTACGAGATTATGTGAGTCCTCTACTTGAAAGTAGACCTGTAAAACGGACTTGTTATATCGTTATCGGTGCTGACAAGGGCCTTGCAGGCGCCTATTCGTCTAACGTATTAAAATTGGCAATAGAACAAATCGGTCAAAAAACACCTGATGAATATTGCCTCATTACAGCTGGGCGAAAACCAAAGGATAGTTTAAAATCTCGTCACTATTATATTGATCAATCGTACAGTGGTTTTTCCGATAAACCGAGTTACGAACATGCGCGACATATTATGGATCATGCACTTTCATTATATGAACGTCATGAAGTTGACGAAGTTATCATGATTTATACGCGCTTTGTAAATTCTATGACGCAAATTGCACAGGCAGAGTGCATTCTACCGTTAGAGCAACCAGATGATGAAGTAAAGGGCGAAGAGTATGAATTTATGCCGGACCCTGCAGCAGTTCTGGATGCATTATTACCAAAATATTTAGAAATTACCGTATATAATGGATTATTACAAGCGGCGGCAAGTGAATTAGGTGCTCGTATGACAGCTATGACATCTGCTACTGATAATGCTGGGGATCTCATCAGTTCCTTAGGGCTTGAATATAATAAATTACGTCAATCCAGTATTACGAATGAAATTTCTGAAATTGTTGGCGGTGCCAATGCCTTGCAATAGATAAGGAGAGACCTCTTAATGAGTAATAATATTGGGAAAGTGGTGCAGGTCATCGGCCCAGTTGTAGACGTGCGTTTTGAAGCTGGTCATTTACCAGCTATCTATAACGCCATTCACATCTACCATGACCATAAAGCGCACGATAGACAAAAATTGTAGTAGAAGTTATGCAACACTTAGGGGACGATATGGTTCGCTGCGTTGCTATGAGTTCTACTGATGGTATGACCCGTGGTATGGAAGCAGAAGACACTGGTGCTGCAATCTCCGTACCGGTTGGTGAAGGCGTATTGGGTCGTATCTTTAATGTGTTGGGTGAAACCGTAGACCATGATTCAGCTCCTGTAGTAGCAGATGAAATGTGGCCTATCCATCGTCCAGCACCTAAATTTGATGACCTTTCACCAGATACACAAATTCTTGAAACGGGTATCAAAGTCGTAGACTTGATCGCACCATACGTAAAAGGTGGTAAAATCGGTTTGTTCGGCGGTGCCGGCGTAGGGAAAACAGTATTGATTATGGAATTGATTCACAATGTTGCCACAGAACATGGTGGCTATTCCGTATTCTCTGGCGTAGGTGAACGTACTCGTGAAGGTAATGACCTTTGGAACGAAATGAAGGAATCCGGCGTTATTAATAAAACCGCCTTGGTATATGGACAAATGAATGAGCCACCAGGGGCTCGTATGCGCGTTGGTTTGACAGGTCTTACAATGGCTGAATATTTCCGTGATGTGAAGAAACAAGACGTGCTCTTGTTTATCGATAACATCTTCCGTTTTATTCAAGCTGGTTCCGAAGTATCTGCTCTTTTTAGGTCGTATGCCATCTGCTGTAGGTTATCAACCCTACATTGGCAAATGACGTAGGTGCTTTACAAGAACGTATTACATCTACAAAAGAAGGTTCCATTACGTCTGTACAAGCCGTATACGTACCTGCCGATGACTTGACTGACCCTGCACCAGCAGCTACATTTGCTCACTTGGATGCAACAACAGTATTGTCTCGTTCCATCGCGGAACTTGGTATTTATCCTGCCGTAGATCCACTTGATTCTACAAGCCGTATTTTGGACCCTCATGTACTTGGGGATGAACATTATAACGTGGCTCGTGGCGTTCAAGAAGTGTTGCAAAAATATCGCGACTTACAAGATATCATCGCAATTCTAGGTATGGAAGAATTATCTGATGAAGATAAGTTAACTGTATCTCGAGCTCGTAAAATCCAACGTTTCTTGAGTCAACCATTCTTCGTAGCAGAAGTATTTACCGGTTCTCCTGGTAAATATGTACCATTACAAGAAACATTGCGTGGCTTTAAAGAAATCCTTGATGGTAAACATGATGATTTACCAGAAGGCGCATTCTATATGGTTGGTACCATTGATGAAGCCGTTGCAAAAGCAAAGGAAATGCAAGAGAAGGGGGAATAATCCATGGCGGAACCTATGACCCTAACGATAATAACACCTGATGCGATTGTATATGATGGTAAGGCTGACTTTTTCGTAGGGCATGCTATCGATGGCGAATTTGGTGTATTGCCTAATCATGCACCTATGATTATTGCCCTAGATATAGCCCCTTTACGTGTCGATAATCCTGATGGACAACAGCATACATTTGCTGTTTTCGGGGGCTTTGTTGAAATTGAACACAACAAGGTGAGCATTGTAACACCTAATTGTGAAAGCCCAGAAACCATCGATATCGATCGCGCGAAACGAGCAAAAGAACGCGCTGAAGGCCGTTTGTCTAATCCTACACCTGATATAGATGTAGAGCGTGCTGAACTCGCCTTAGCTCGGGCATTACTTCGTTTAAAGGTAACACAACGCATATAGTAGTTATACATTGATATAGCCTTGGTAAATAAGGAGTACTCTTGTAGTACTCCTTATTTGCTTGTATACGCAAAAAGGGTGTCACCCATGTGGGTGGCACCCTTTTGCTGTTGCATTATTTTGAATTATAATACACTAACACCTTTTAGAGAGTAAGCTGTATTTTTTGGTTGTTCTACTTGAAATTCATAGTCTGGAACAACTGGCATTTCTGCATTAATACCAGGAGCTTGATAACGATCTCGATCCGTTGGAACACGTTTATATGGTAATTGTTCAAGTAAGTCTTTTATGACTTTATTCCATATGGATTTATGTGTTGGCATAGTCAAGGTATCATCGATTTGGTTAAAACCACTACGGATGGTGTGAACGATACCTTCATTAGTATCGTAGAAATAAATCATAGCAGATACTTTAGCTTGAATGTGAATGTCGTCGCTATCATCATGATAGTATTGGCTGAGATAGGACGTTGGTAATTGTACATATATGTCTTGCATTGGCACAGGCATAATGACAATTTCGGAATGTTGTGATGCTGCTACTTCGGCTAAATCAACGGCTGTGATTTGTGCTAATGGTGTGTTGGTGCTTACTACGGTTGTATCATAGTATGGATAGCGCAAGACATTTGCCACTGAATCGGATAAATATTTACCAAAGGCAGCCGTATTTTCATTACGCAATGTTGTTGGTACTACAAGTGTTACCTTGCGAGATGGGAAATTGTCTAAATGGCCATCGTAGTTAGCCTTTCCCACTGTAGATGGTGTATTTGACGTGGTCGAAGTAATTTGAATCGGCGACGTTTTGATAGTGCCAGGATCAGGGATGATCTTTACTGGCGCAATAGGAATAGAACGGGCTTTTGTAGTTTGAGCATCTACATTTGCTGCATTAGCGATTGTAAAAGTTGAAACAAATGCTAAGGCGAGACAAAAACTGATACGCATGGTTGCTTCTCTAAAGTTCATATTCGACTCTCCTTGATATAAATATAATCAAAACTATATCTTACAGTATACCATAGTTGCAATAAAAAAGAAGCAAGCGTCAGCTTGCTTCTTACTGTGGTGGACGATGACAGGATCGAACTGCCGACATCCTGCTTGTAAGGCAGGCGCTCTCCCAGCTGAGCTAATCGTCCATGTGGTGACCCGTCCGGGAATCGAACCCGGGATACCGCCGTGAAAGGGCGGTGTCTTAACCGCTTGACCAACGGGCCAATATTGGCTCCCCGAGTAGGACTCGAACCTACGACCGATCGGTTAACAGCCGATTGCTCTACCAACTGAGCTATCGAGGAATAATATAGTGATTATTATAAAGGAACATATCGATAATAGCAAGGGGAAATGTTATAAAAAGTTAAAAATTTTTAGCATATGCTATAACTAAAACACATAATAGACAGAGTTTGAGGAATGATAAAATAATTTGATAAGATAGTCATAAAAATCGATAATTATATATATTGGCAAGAAATCCAGTAATTAAGCGTGTTTTTGTGTATATGAACTCCTTGATGAATAGGGGAGTTAGTAAATTAATTGTATTGAAGATAATCGTTATACATACTCATAATTAAAAATCTTTTTATAAAAAAATGATAGATAATCTCATTAAAGAAAGCAATATATTTTATGGTTAGAACACATATTGATTGGAAACGAAGCATATACAATAATATAATGTGATATTTATTACAGTTATATAGCCTTTTATTAGAGTTAAGCTACTATTTTTAATATTATCAAAGTGCATAAAAAAAGGTATAATTAATCATTGAAAATAATTATCAAATCGATAAATTTCATTGAGAAAACTGTATAGGTAAAAGCGTTGAAAGGCCTTCGGTAGTGTGCTAGTATGGAGTCATAGAGTTAATCTTAGCTTAACACTTTGAGAATAAATGTATCTCATTGTATTAGAGTTAATATCTAATTATTTTTCCTGAGGAGGGATTATCTTGCGCGAGATTCAAGTATCTGAAATCACAAAAAAACAGTCCGTCAAATGTGTATGGACGCAGCTTACCACTTGCCAAAAAGACATCTATGAAGGCTTGAAAAAAAGGCCGTGAAACAGAAGAGTCTCCAGTTGGTTGCATCGTTCTCGATCAAATCATCAAAAAAATGCAGAAATTGCTGATGCTGAAGATCGTCCATACTGCCAAGATACTGGTATGACTATGGTATTCTTAAAAAGTTGGTCAAGATGTTCATTTCGTTGGTGGTGATCTTACAGAAGCCATCAATGCTGGTGTGGCAGCTGGTTATGTTGAAGGTTATCTTCGTAAATCCGTTGTAGCTGAACCATTGTTCAATCGTAAAAAAATACACAAAATAACACACCTGCAATCATCTATACTGAAATCGTTCCTGGCGATAAAGTAGATATTCAAGTAGAATTAAAAGGTTTCGGTTCTGAAAATAAATCCGATGTAGCTATGCTCGTACCTGCTGATGGTGTGGAAGGCGTTAAAAATGCAGTCCTTGAAATCGTAAAACATGCAGGTCCTAACCCATGCCCTCCAATTGTACTCGGCATTGGTATTGGCGGTACTATGGACCAAGCAGCTGTTATGTCCAAAAAAGCGTTGCTTCGTGACATTAGCGTACCTCATAAAGATGCAGACTATGCAAAATTAGAAGAAGAAATCATGGAAATGGTTAACAAAACTGGTATTGGACCACAATTGGGTGGCACTACAACTTGTATCGGTGTAAACATCGAATGGGGTGCAACTCACATCGCAGGTCTTCCTGTTGCAGTTACTATCATGTGCCATGCTGCTCGTCATGCTCACGTAGTACTTTAATCGATAGGAGGTAAAAACAATGGCTGAATCAATTCGCATTAATACTGAAGAATATAATGAAGAGTTTTCCCGCAAATTAAAAGTTGGTGATAGCGTTCTTATCACTGGTAAAATTTACTCCGCTCGTGACGCTGCTCATAAAGTTATGACTGAAGCTTTAGCGCGTGGTGAAAAATTACCAATCGACTGGACAAATAAATTCGTTTATTATCTTGGACCAACACCTGCAAAACCTGGTGATCCAATTGGTTCCGCTGGTCCTACAACTTCCGGTCGTATGGATGCTTACACACCAACAATGCTTGACCAAGGTATCAAAGGCATGATTGGTAAAGGTTCCCGTAAACCAGAAGTAGTTGAATCCATGAAGAAAAATGGTTGCACATACTTCGCAGCAGTTGGTGGCGCTGCAGCATTGATTGCAAAATCCATCAAAAAATACGAAGTACTTGCTTATGGTGAACTTGGTCCAGAAGCTTTGGCTGAATTGACAGTTGAAGATTTCCCTTGCATCGTAGTTGGCGATACTGAAGGTAACAACTTCTACGAACAAGGCCAAAAAAACCTACAGAAAAAAATCTAATATCACCACTGAGTGATTGGAAGAGGCTTGCTTTAGCGAGCCTCTTTTTTGTATTTCAAACTAGTAACATATACAATAGATTAATTTATCATAAGAATTTCACGCATATGTCCTATAGTTTGGTCTATAAAAGACATATAATTTATGATAATATATTTATAGATTTGAATATTAAAAAGGGGCGATATCATGCATTCTATTGAAACAATTAGACAAGAAGTACATACTGCTATGGAAGAACTCTTAACAGTAGCAAAGGTACACGAAGGACAGCTATTTGTAGTGGGATGTTCTACAAGTGAGATTTGTGGTAAAAAGATTGGCACTGATTCTCATGAGGATGTAGCAGCTGTTGTATTTGATGAGATTTATAAAGCCGTTAGCGAACGAGGTTTATATCTTGCTGTACAATGTTGTGAACATTTAAATAGAGCCCTTGTAATGGAACGTGAGGCTATGACTTGGGAAGAGGAATGTAATGTTGTTCCTCAATTGCATGCTGGTGGCGCTATGGCTATGACGGCGTATAACCGCTTTAAGGATCCTGTAATTGTTGAATTTATACAAGCAGATGCGGGAATCGATATAGGAGATACTTTCATTGGTATGCATATGAAACATGTAACGGTTCCTGTACGATTAAGCTTAAAAGAAATTGGGGAAGCGCATGTGACAGCTTGTCGTGTTCGCCCTAAGAGTATCGGCGGTATCCGTGCGGTATATAATGACGCATTATTATAAGAGGAGAATGTAATGTCAACGTTTATCCCATATGTCGTATTGGCCGTTGTCGTACTTGGTTTCTTTGGAGTATGCTATGCGGTATTTAATAAAAGTGAAAGTAACAGTGACGCGCATTCTGTAATATCAAAGCCTCCAAAAACATCACGTCCAGGGCGTTTGTATGAACAAGAGAAGGTACATATAACACCTCGGGAAACACATGATGGTGTTGATGTATATGAGGCTCATGTTGATGAACAAACATCTGTTAGTAAGGGTGCTATTCAATTACATAATCCTGTAGAACAACATGATTTTGAGAATTCTGTTACCGCAGAACCTATTGTTACAGAACCCGTTGTTGCAGAACCTATTGATGCAGTGACTGATACAGAAAAAACGATGGAAATTCCTGCTGTTGAATCTTCTACAGAGGATACTATTGCATTAGGCGAGTCTCCTGATGTAATGGACGAAACACGATGCTTTGATGCTGATGCAACGCAGATGTTTGGCAGTGAAAATAGTGAAAGTTGTAAATCCACAAGGTCCCTCTGCATTAGAAGAAACACGCATGTTTAATGCCGATGAAATTAATGAACATTTATCCAACAAAGAAGAGGATGAGCCAGAACCAATTGGTCCATGGGCACAGGCTGCACAAGAGGATAAACGCGTAGCCCTTGCAATTGAACCATTTGCTCATGCTTTCGGTGTCGTTCATGGTGATGCTATGCAATTCGTTGCAGATATTACGCGGGATGCATTAGCCGTTTTGGGCATTACGAAATTAAGCGAAGTTAAATTACTATTGCAAAATATCGTAATTCAAGAAGCATTATTGGCTATGCAAAAAGCCTATGCAGGATCTCCAACGACTTGGATGAAAACAGCTGCGCTAGAAGCCTTTTCCGATGTGGTTCAATCGCCTAAGTCGAGTACACCGTACTTAGTAGCTTTTGATGCATTGCGCGTTTTGCCCCATCTTACATTAGGACACTTTCAAGTGATGGCGTTAACATTATTATTACAATACTCTCGTAATTCTAATAACTATGGACGTATTCATTTCCAACATTATGTGGAAAAATATATCGAACCATTTATTTCGGATTTGCCTCATGACTCATCGTTTTATCGTCAGCTAGATTATTTACGTTGTACTCAGCAAGAACGTGAGTCCGTAACATTGACGCAATTATTGAGTAATTCCTATCCGTTTGTATTTAACTATCGTGGCTTTACAAAGGAAGAGTTATTCCGTGCTACTGATGGCCGCGGCGTAGATCCACGATTTGTGGTGCGCAGCCTAAACTCTAATCTTTATAAATTGGCTGTCGTCGATGAATCCTTGGCACAACGCTTCTTTAGAGAGGCTCGCATCTCTGATCCAATGGTGCAACGTGATCTCATAGCTTTGATGAAGAGTAAACCTACTGCATTTAGAGGGAAGAGGCTCGTCAAATCATGGACGATATTAGTCCGGTTCTTTCTGATTTGGCTCGCGTCTATGATGAAAGTCCTATGTGTTCTATTTCTCTTACATTACTTGGTCTCTATTTAGGGTCGAGCTCATGTGAAAGCAACCATTGGGGAAGAATTTGATTTATCTCATTGGTTCTAATTCATACATATATACAATAAACCGCCTAAGGCTATGCCTAGGCGGTTTTGTGTTGCGTGCACGATGTATTTAATTGTTAAATCCAAATTCTACAATTTGTTGAGGGTCTAATAATGTAACATGGCGGCCGTTGATTTCAATGATACCCTCGTCGCGCAATCTTCCAAGCTCACGGCTTAACGCAGTACGTGAAACGTTGAGAGCTTCCGCCATTTGTTCGCGATTATGAGGTAACACCAGTTTTTCACTGTGTTGCATCGTGTATATATCTGTAAGATATGCGTAAATTTTTTCACGCATGCCCTTTAATGTTAAATAATGAACTTTTTTGGTAAGAAGCAATGCTTTTTCCGATAAATCCTCTAATAGATTAGAAAGGATTTTTGGTTTTGGCATTGATGGCAATCCGGTAATGTTTCGATAAATGTTTCGAGTGGTATAAACATAATTTTTGTTGGCTTTAATGCTTTTATGGTGGCTGGCCAAAGTGGATGCTTACTAAATAGCAAGGCTTCCCCAAAAATAGAGGATGCCTCTAAATTGGCCATGATAACTCGTTGGCCTAGCACATTTTCACGCGTAAGAAGAGCACTGCCTTCCAAGATAACGCCAATTCCTTCCATAGGATCTCCTGAAATAGCGATAAAGTCGTTCTTTTTTATAATTCTTTACAATTACTTTTGCATTATGTAAGTAGCTCGTTAATTCTGGTATACCCAATGTGTTGAATAGGGGGCAAGCTGTTAAGATTGGTAAGTATTGTTTGATAATGTCATCGGATAGAACTTGTTTAATCATGTGTACCTCCTAATATAGTATATAGCTATTTTAGCCCGAATTATACATCGTATGGTGTGATGCTTTTTATAGGTAATTTGTAATGAGTATTGTAAAATGATTATATATGCTCTTGTGAGCAGCCTGTTCCAAAAGAAGAGTCAGGAAATTTTTGAAAAAGTTTTTTTATTGTTGCTCAAGCTACAGAAATTGTATCACCTTTACGTTATACTTTCAATGTAATCAATCAGACACCTGATAATTCATCAGTGTAATGTATAGGTTTTATATTATCTAGCTTGAATGCGAGGAAGTCTCGCAAAGGAGGATTTTTAAATGAGCATGTTCTGTTATCAATGCGAACAATCTGCAGCACCAGGCGGCTGTACTGTACAAGGTGTATGTGGTAAAACTGCACCAGTTGCTAATTTACAAGACGAATTAACTGCTGCTTTAGTTGGTTTAGCACGCGCTTTAGACGTAAAAGGCCAAACTAAAGAAGGCGTTGACTATTTAATGCGCGGTTTGTTCATGTGTGTAACAAACGTAAACTTCTCTGAAGACCGCGTTCAAGAATTCATCGACGAAGTAAACGCTTATCATGCAAAAATCGATAGCGCAGCTCAAAACTTCGATTGGGAACAATTGTGGAAAGGTGAAGAAGATATCGTATCCCTTCGTTCCACATTATTGTTAGGTATGCGTGGTATGGCTGCGTATGCATGGCATGCTGCACGCCTTGGTTTCCATGATCCTGAAGTTGATGCTTGGTTCATCAAAGGCATGGTAGAATTCGCTAAAGACCACAGTGCTGAAGAATGGTTGAACTTGTTGATGGAATTCGGTCAAATCAACTTGAAATGCATGGCTATTCTTGATAAAGCTAACACTGAAACATATGGTACTCCAGTACCAACTACAGTACCTTTGACTGTAGAACCAGGTCCTTTCATCGTTGTAACTGGTCATGACCTTCACGACTTGAATCAATTGTTGGAACAAACTGATGGTAAAGGTGTAAACATCTATACTCATGGTGAAATGTTACCTTGCCACGCTTACCCTGAATTGAAAAAACATCCTCAATTGAAAGGTAACTTCGGTACTGCATGGCAAAATCAACAAAAAGAATTCGTTGACGTTCCTGGCGCATTCTTGTTCACTACAAACTGCATTATGCCACCAAAAGAAAACTACAGAGCTAATATCTTCACTACAGATATGGTAGGTTTCGACGGCTGTGCACACGTAGAAGAAAAAGCTGATGGCACTAAAGACTTCTCCGCTGTTATTGAACGCGCTATCGAATTGGGCGGCTACAAAGAAGCTCAAGAATTCACTGGCATCAACGGTGGTCACGAAGTAACTACTGGTTTCGGTCACGGTACAGTATTGGGTATTGCTGATAAAGTAATCGATGCTGTAAAAGCTGGCGCAATCAAACACTTCTTCTTAGTTGGTGGTTGTGACGGTGCTAAAGTAGGCCGTAACTACTACACAGAATTCGTAAAACAAACTCCAGATGATACTGTAGTATTGACATTGGCTTGCGGTAAATTCCGCTTCAACGACCTTAACATCGGTGAAATCGGTGGTATCCCTCGTATCCTTGATATGGGTCAATGTAACGATGCTTACTCCGCTATTCAAGTAGCAGTAGCTTTGGCTGGTGCATTTGAATGTGACGTAAACGACTTGCCATTAACATTGGTATTGTCTTGGTACGAACAAAGCAGTATGTATCTTGTTAACATTGTTGGCATTGGGTATCCGCAATATCTACATCGGACCTTCCTTGCCTAAATTCTTCTCCAGCAATGTATTGAACATTTTGGTAGAAAAATTCCAATTACATCCAATTACAACTCCAGAAGCTGATATGAAAGCTATCTTGGGCTAATCGGATTAAAACCTGATAACAGCGGCCCTAATCCCCTCTCTCTTATATGATTCGGGTTGTTGCTATATAAATTAGGCTATGCCATCTTCGGATGGTATAGCCTTTTTTGTCGTAAAAATAAATACGACATATGGTCTTGTACTATGGGGATTTGCGATTATTTTCTTGGCTGAGTTATATTAATAGTTAATTAATAAAATAGAGGTATGTTTGTCATAAGTGGACAAACATACCTCTATTGTGTATATAGACATCTATGAATATTGATTGCTATACTATAGATAAGAATTAGATTATATCTTTATTTATATATGCATAGAGGTTCATTATGAACAGTATTTTTGATATTATCGGCCCTGTTATGATTGGCCCATCTAGTTCGCATACCGCTGGTGCAGCACGGCTTGGCAAGATGGCTCGTTGTATATTTGGGAATACGCCGAAGAAGGTTGAAATGACCTTGTATGGGTCGTTTGCAAAAACATATAAAGGGCATGGTACAGATCGTGCCTTATTAGGTGGTTTATTAGGCTTTAAAGAGGATGATAAACGCATCCGCAATGCAAAGGAACTCGCTGATGAAGCAGGTTTAGACTATACTTTCATCGAATCACCACTCGATATAGGCCATCCGAATGTAGTTAAGTTTGATTTATACGGCGACCATAATCGTCATATGTCCGTTGTAGGTCGTTCGATTGGTGGTGGTCAAATCATGATCACCGAGGTTGATGGCAATGATATGTCCATTACGGGCGATGAATTTACTCTTGTTGTATTCCATGAGGATAGACCAGGTGCAATTTCTCTTATTAGTCAGGCCTTGAGTGAATCGGATATCAACATTGCGTCCATGCGCGTGTTTAGAAAGGGTAAATACAAGGACGCGGTTATGGTGATTACTACAGATTCCGTTGTAAACCCTATTACAGTACAATTTATGCGTGAATGCCCAGGCATCCAAGATGTGATGACCTTTGAGGCCCTATAGGAGGATATGATGAGTTACGAATATGAAACGATAGCTGATATTATCCGCCTTAGCGAAGAGAATAACATATCTTTTGGTGATGTGGTAATGCGCAGTGAGCTAGAACAGTATGATCGTAGTGAAAAGGAAATCGTTAAAGAAATCAAGCATCGATTAAGTATTTTGAGGCCTCCATTCACGATGGTATGCGTCATTTACAGCGGACTCAATCCAATATGTCTGGTGGAGATGCGGCTCGTTTAATGAAACGAAAACCATTATTCATGAGTGAAACTGCTTATAAGGCGATGTCTTATGCTATTGCGGTCAACGAAGCTAATGCGAAAATGTTCAGAATTGTGGCTTGCCCAACGGCGGGGTCTTGTGGCGTTATGCCTGGCGCCATTCAGGCCGTGGCTGAGCAATACAAACTAGATAGAGATGTCTTGGTGAAAGGATTCCTTGCCGCATCAGGCGTAGGGAATGTGGTTGCTAATCGCGCTTGTGTAGCCGGTGCGGTCGGTGGCTGTCAAGCTGAGATTGGTACAGCTGCATGTATGGCGGCAGCTGCCATTGTCGAAATGATGGGCGGTACTGCTCGTCAGGTCGGGCATGCCGTGTCATTGTGTATGAAAAATTTACTAGGCCTTGCGTGTGATCCTGTGGCAGGTCTTGTTGAGGTGCCTTGTGTGAAACGGAATGGCGTGTATGCTGTTCATGCCATTACAGCGGCTGAACTTGCTTTAGCTGGTATTGAGAGCCAAATTCCTACCGATGAGGTAATTGAGGCTATGAATAATATTGGCCGCGCTATGCCTGCAGCCCTTCGCGAAACAAGTGATGGTGGCTTAGCCGTCACTCAAACAGGTCTTGCCATAGCGGAGAAAGTTTGTTCACTATAATTACATATATACAAAAGGTTCACTATTATGAGCATAATCTGCAATGTGCTTATAGTATGTGAGCCTTTTTCATAACCCTATTTGTAGTACAATAAAAAGATAAATAGAAGGGAGGGTAGATGTATGGAACAAGCTATACGTTTGCTGACAATTTTAGAAGAAGCGGGCTTTGAGGCTTTCATTATTGGCGGCGCTGTGCGAGATATGCTCATGCATGTAAAGCCACACGATTTTGATATCGTTACATCTGCCCGACCTGAACAGGTCATCTCTGTTTTAGGTGATGCGAATATTGAAACTACAGGCATCATAGGTAAGTCCTTCGGTGTGGTAGTGGCCATTGTAGATGGAAAACATTATGAAGTGGCTACGTATCGCAAGGAACGATATGGGGCAGATAGCCATCGCCCTGAAGAAGTCATCTATGCAGATACGCTCGAAGAAGATGTAAAACGTCGCGATTTTACCGTTAATGGTATGGCGATGAATCGCTATAAAGAGGTTATCGACCTAGTCGGTGGGCGCCGAGATATTAAGCATAAGGTTTTGCGCACCATCGGGAATCCAACGGAACGGTTCCAAGAGGATGCACTGCGATTATTTAGAGCTTGCCGATTCGTTGCAAAACTCGATTTTCTTCCGGATAAATCTCTATTAGAGGCCATGCCAAAAGCATTCCACCGTGTATCGGGGCTTTCACTAGAACGAGTGCGCAATGAATTAGACCGGTTATTATTGGAACCAGCAGTTGCAAAAGGGCTAGATGTACTCGTCCAATCGCGCTTGGCAGAATGTTCGTGCCGCGTCGTTGAAAATGGGGCAATTAAAGAGGTTCCTATATTGCCAGAGCTATATCATTTGGTGGGATTGCCTCAAGAAAAGGCGTTTCACGAATTTGATGGATGGTATCATACATTGGCTGTCGTTTCAGAAACGGAACCTGATTTAACCCTTCGTTGGGGCGCCCTATTACATGATGTGGCAAAGGGAATGCCTACCATTAGGCAAGTTATCAATGGACGCTACACCGACCGAGGCCATGATAATCTAGGCGCAGAGATGGCCTATGACCTATTGATTCGTCTCGGCTATAATAAGAAATTTGCTAGTCGCGTTTCGTGGATTGTTAAAAATCACATGCGCTTTCATTTCTTCGTGCAAATGAAGAGGCAGATGAGAAAAAATGGATGCGCAAGGAAATTCGAAGTGGCGAGTTTAGAGATAGTCAAAGTATGCGGGAAGCATGGTTGCAATTGGCGAAGGTTTGTGCGGCCGACGTCCTTGGTTGTGGTAAGCCATATTCCGTTACTGATGGTACATTGGCGTTCGGGGAATGCATGGCTGATTTAAGCCTAGAAATGCCTGTACATACAAAAGATTTGAACTATGACAACCGCGTTCTAGAAGCCTGTGGCGATAATGTGGCGAAAGGGTTACAATATTTGATGCAACAGGTGCAAAATGGTGTCGTTAACAATACACCGGATGATTTATATGAAGCGCTTATCCATAAGCTGCAGAGGTCATCGAAGTAATATATTGAGTGGGAGACCATAATGAATATTTCAGGGAATGATAATAAGCGAATTGAATATACGGTACGCGTATTACTGTGTATTGCTGTCGTATTAGTGGGGCGCTTATTCTTTTTACAAATAATAGATAAGTCTGATTTGCAGGCGAAGAACTTGAGCCAAGTGCAAGTGGATAGAAAATTACAATCTCCGCGCGGTACGATTTATGACCGCAATGGAAGACCATTGGCTATGAGTGTGGTTACAAAATCCCTATATGCGGATCCTAAGATGATTAAGCAATCGCCTAGTGAAGTTGCTGAACTTATAGCGCCATATGTGACGATGTCAAAAGAGGACATTGTGAAATCATTACAAGAGGATACTGCGTTCGTATGGATTGACCGTATGATGGAACCAGAAAAGTCGAAAGCGGTAGCCCAATTGATTGAGGATAAAAATTTAGAAGGTCTTAATTTTGTAGAAGAGTCTAAACGATATTATCCTAATGGTAATTTGGCCGCACAAGTGCTCGGCTTTGTCGGTACCGATGATAAAGGCCTTGATGGTCTTGAAATGGTGCTAGATGATGAATTGAAGGGCGGTATCCAAAAGGAACTAGTTGCAACAGATAGAAAGGGGAATGCCATCTTTGGCTCCGTACTATCTAAATATTTACCTGATAAGGGTAAGAGTGTGACACTAACGATTGATGCAAGTATTCAATTTATAGCAGAACGTGCTCTCGATAAAGCCATGGAAGATACAGGCGCTAAACATGCTAGCGTTATTGTTATGGATCCTAAAACGGGTGAAATTTTGGCGATGGCGAACCGCCCAACCTATGACCCAAATCATTATAGCCAAGGTTCAGAGGAAGATTTTAAGAATATTGCAGTAACAAATTTGTATGAACCAGGTTCTACATTTAAGCCGATTATTGCATCTGCTGCATTGGCATCAGGTAAATGGAAACTAGACCAAGTGTATAACGACAAAGGTTCCTTTGCGGCCAATGGACATGTTATGCAAAACTGGAATGGTGAAGGCTATGGTCCTGTTCGATTGATCGATATTTTGAAGTTCTCCATCAATACAGGTATGGCAGAAATTGGTACCACTACAGGTGCGGATATATTATCTAAATATGTTCGTAACTATGGATTTGGTTCTAAAACAGGTATTGAATTGCCTGGTGAAGGTGATGGTATCTTATATAATCCTGATGATATGAGTAAACTTGATGTAGCAACCATGTCCATCGGTCAAGGTATTGCGGTAACACCATTGCAAATGGTCCGTGCTTTTGGCGCTATAGCTAATGGTGGTAGCATGATGAAACCACATATTGTTAAATCTTACAGCAATATAAAAGGTGAGGTAACTAGTACTACTGACCCTGAAGTTGTGGGGCAACCAATACCAGAAGAAACGGCTAAAACGATTGCGGATATTCTTGAAAAAGAAGTATCTGAAGGTGGCGGTACTAAAGCGATGGTTGAAGGCTATCACTTTGGAGGCAAAACAGGGACTGCTCAAAAGTTAGACACTAAAAATGGCGGCTATTTAGCAGGACGTTATATCGCATCCTTTATAGGCTTTGGTCCGGTAGAAGATCCTAAATTTGTTGTTCTTGTTGCCATCGATGATTCTAAAAAAGGTTCTATCTATGGTAGTCAAATTGCGGCCCCAGTATTTAAGAATATCGTGTCTCAATTAGTGCGGTATTACCAAATGTCACCTTCCGTTAAGGATGGCGCTACTGTAGCGGCTGTACCAGCGGCCAAACTTCCAGCAGTAAAACCTAATGGTGATGGCAGTGTAGTATTGCCAGACTTTAGAGGCTATACATTTGGAGAGGTACGTGATTGGTTGCATACTGCGGGGTTATATTTTAAACCAGATGGTACTGGTAAGGCGATTTCACAGGAACAATTACCGGGAACCGTAGTATCTCCTGGTACACCTATTGTGGTTCAATTTAGTCATTAGTCGCAGGATAGGTAACTGCAACTATAGACAAAACGTTATATAATAGAATAAGAGAAAACTAAAGGTGCCTCTATAGGCACCTTTTTACATGAATTTATATGTGGTTTATCCTTGAGATAATGAATGGAGATATACATGATAGAATTACGTGGTAAAGCTGTGGCTGATGCACATAAAGCGATTTTACAAGAGAAGATGATTGGTCTAGAGTCCGGTACAATTACAATGGCTGTATTGCTCGTTGGTGATGATCATGGCGCTAACATGTACGCGGACTTCATGGAGAAAACGGCCAAAAATTTTGGCTATGGTTTCGTGCGTAAGCAACTACCAAGTACAGCTACGCATCAAGAGGTATATGATGCATTGATGGCTTTGAATAATGATGATGCGGTGCATGGCATATTGCCACTCATGCCGATGCCAAAACAAATTGATACGGAGCAATTAATCGATGCATTGAATCCTAAGAAAGATATCGATGGTCTTACTACCTATAACATCGGTCTTGTTACAGCTGGTAAAGGTGGATTTGCACCTTGTACTGCGAAGGCATGCCTAGCAATCTTGGATCATTATGGTATTCCTTTAGAAGGTAAACATGTGGTCGTTGTTGGTCGTAGCCAAGTGATTGGCAAACCGGTAGCGTTGATGGTGCTTGAACGTCATGCTACGGTTTCTATTTGCCATTCTCGTACGGCCGATTTAGCACATCATATACAACAAGCTGATATCGTAATTGCTGCTGCGGGCCGAGCACATATGATTACAGCTAACATGGTGAAAGCTGGCGCTGTTGTTATCGATGTAGGCATTAATGAATTAGACGGAAACAGTAGGGGATGTTGATTATGATGCGGTGAGCACGGTAGCTTCGGCTATCACACCTGTACCAGGTGGTGTGGGCTCTGTTACGACTACGATGATGTTAGAAGCTGTTTATGAGGCGTACCATGCACGAAATGTCAATCGCTGAGGGTATTTTAGATATTGCCTTAGAGACCATGAAAAACAATGATGCGTCTATCGTTCATTCTGTGCAACTCGATTTGGGACTGATGAGTGGTGTAGAACCTGATGCACTCTTATTCTGTTGGGATGCTCTTACAAAGGGCACGCCGGCAGAGCATTCAAAAATCGATATTCATACGATTCCTATTAAAGGGCAATGCTTAGACTGTGATACGATATTTGATGTACAAGATTACAAATTTATCTGTCCTCATTGTGAAAGCCATTTTGTAAATACTATAGGAGGTCGCGAACTACAAGTGACATCTATTGATATAGATTGAGGTATATATGCAAGTAGAAGTAAAAACAAATGTGTTGGCAAAAAATGATGCCATTGCATCATCGTTACAACAAGTATTTAAAGAAAAAAATATATTTGTCTTTAATCTAATGGGCTCTCCAGGGGCCGGAAAGACCTCTTTGCTAGAAGCAACACTTCAAGATTTAGTTAAAGACTATAAATTAGCTGTTATCGAAGGTGATTTATTTACATCTAAGGATGCAGAACGTATTCATGCTCTAGGTGTGCCTGTTATACAAATTAATACCGTTGGAGGTTGCCATTTAGATGCTAATATGATTCAAGATGCTATAACTGATTTAGATCTTGATGAACTCGATATGATTATTATCGAGAACGTAGGTAATCTAGTATGCCCTGCTGAGTTCGATATTGGTGAGGCGATGAAGGTTACCGTTTTATCTGTTACAGAAGGTGAAGATAAGCCTTTGAAATATCCTCTTATTTTTAAGGAATCAAAAGCTATATTGCTCAATAAGATTGACTTATTGCCATATGTGCCATTCGATAAAGATAAAGCCATTAAAGATATTCGTAATTTAAATCCTCAAGGCTATATATTTGAAATTAGCTGTACTGCTAAGGATGGATTGGCGCCTTGGTTAACATGGATTAGAGAACAAATGGAGAAGCGTTAATGAAACATATGTTATCTCGTACTGCATTGACGATGGCAGTGTTAAGTGCTTTAGGAACCGCATCGGTAGGGGCCGTTGATGCAGGACCAACAATACCGGAAGTAAAAAATGCAGTAGCTGTTGTAAAAGCTCCTGCTGCTGATGAATCTTCGAAAACAGGTTGGTTAGCAGAACAGTTGGCTGTCACTGCTTTTGGTGACTCCTTACAGTATTGGCAAGCTGCTAGTGAAAATGATGGTGTTATGCCACAAGATTCAAAAAATAATCTAGCAGATATCGGACGTTCTTATACGTCTAATAATTTACCAGCGCTTGGTGATGAGGATGACTATAGTCTGGCTCAAAAGCCCGAGTCTGAAGATGGTACAAGTACTGGACCGGTTTATCGCGTTGGTGATGTGTATGTACCTAGTCCATCTGCTCAAAAGACGGTGAAGGGTGTATTCACAACCTATCATGAAAAAGATATAGATATAACTGTGTATACAGGTCCAGATAAATCGCGTTTAGTAGATAATCAGTTGCGTGGACAAGGTGCGACCTATTTATTCCCTGTTGGTACTATTACTAATCTTCATACTACTGATAAAGGATTAGTTACAATTCGTGATATCGGCGTAGGCAGTTCTCGTATGGAAATGATTTTCTCCTATGGTAGCCCTAATGCGATGTGGCGGAATCAGACTGATGAGTCATATATCTTCTTATATGAAGGGCATTCCGAAAATTCATGGTCAGAAAAAAAGGAATTTTCTTCTTCCGTAGCGAATACAAATAATAATAGCCAATTACCAGAAACTATTCAAAATGGAAAGTTCTATGTGGCTTTCACCATTAAAAATAATACGGTAGAGGCTGTTGATATTTTGGATGGTCAAGTATGGTCTCGATTTGGATTGCCTAAGGCGCCTATGTATTCCTTCCATGCCGGTCAGTTGACTGAGGATGACTTTGTACTACGCGGATTGCATTTGAATCAGCATTTTGTAAATGATGCAAATGGTGAATGGCGTACACAGGGAATGCTGTTTGGGTCTACGTTCATAGGCTATAATGAATATGGTGTTAGTGTTGACGGTAATTCGCTTATTAATCGCGTTTTATTAAATGTCTACACACCAACACGTCGTGGTATCGCTATGGGTGATACTAAATATTTATTGCTCTTTGTATATGGTATGCCGACACGTATTGCTGAATCTACAACTAGTACGGGAACGGCTACGGTATATGAATATAAAAATCCAAGGTTGAATAATTCCTATTTGCAGTTCGCCTTAGATGATAAAAATCAATATATCAAATCAGTGATGTTGTCTGACAGACCTGTTAAATAGGTCATCTTATGTGAGGAGGCAAGGATATGGTTACTGTACAAGATGTGAAAGAACGGTGGGAACAAATTCAAAATAATGATGAACGCATATTGTTTATCGTTGGTGGCCCTGGTTCTGGTAAAAGTTTATTGATTCGTGAATTATCAGAACAAAAAGGTTGGAAGTATCTAGAAGCCAAACAACTTATTGAAGAAGAGTTTTTGTTAGTACCTCGTGATGAAAGACCACAACTTGCAGAAGAAGTAATTCGTCGTGCATTAAGTCGCAGTGATACAGAAGTTGTTCTTATCGATGGTATTAATGTATTGTTTGCACCGATATTAAATTTAAATCCTCTTGAACTATTAAAGACTATTAGTAAAACATATCCGATTGTTGTAGGTTGGCGTGGTCATCTCGAAGGTGATCAATTGTACTTAGAACACAATAATGATCCAAACATGCGGTAGTGACAATCACTAAACCTGAGCGTGTTATGGTTATTGATTAATTAGCGTTACATTAATTAATGAGGGCATTATATATTGCCATGCGTTGTGACCACATTTTGAAAGAAGGTGAATGACATGGAACAATATGTAATAGCCCTCATTTTAGGTGTTATAGAAGGTATAACAGAATGTATTCCTGTATCGAGTACAGGTCATATGATTATTATTGGGCATATGCTCAATTTTGAAGGCACACATGCTGATGTATTTGAAGTGTTTATTCAGATAGGTGCCATCCTTGCTATTTATACACATTATAGACGTACATTTAACGGCTTTTTGAAACGGAAAAATTGGATAAAAACACGCGGCGTATCTTTGCTACATATTAGTGCGGGCATGTTACCCGTATTAATGGCTGGATATCTATTGCAATACATTATAAAAGAGTATTTATTTGGACCAATTCCCGTTATAGTAGGCCTTATTATAGGTGCTATATTTATGATTTATGCGGAAAAAAGAACAGTATCTGGGCGATTGGTGGATTCTGTAAATAATTTGACTATATATCAATGCTTTCAAATTGGTCTATATCAAATGCTTTGTCTATGGCCTGGATTTTCGCGCTCTGGCGCAACCATTGCAGGAGGGATGCTTATCGGCTGTACACGGAGGGCTGCAGCTGATTTTTCGTTTATCATGGCTGTGCCTGTTATGATTATCGTGTGTAGGTATGATTTAGTGCGTGTCATACATGCATTGGGATTAAATGATATTATTATGTTTATCATTGGCACCGCCGTATCATATATAGTGGGATATATAACGGTAAAAGGTTTTTTGTGGTATCTAAATAGATCCTCGTTGGCGTCGTTTGGATATTATCGAATTATAGTTGCTATTCTAGCAATAATCTATTTATATATGTGAGTTTAGATGTGAGTTCCTATGAGGCAAAAATGAAGTTGGAAAAATTCTAAAAAAATACTTGCGTCAGAAAAACTTTCATGATATATTGATATAGCACTAAGGGTGACTGCGAAGAACGAACGAAATTTTCAAAAAAGTTTTAAAAGGTTCTTGACACTTAGTGTGTCAGATGATACAATACATCTTGTCGTAATGATGCTGGCGTAGCTCAATAGGTAGAGCAGCTGACTTGTAATCAGCAGGTTGTGGGTTCAATTCCTATCGCCAGCTCCATTTTATTTATGGAGGGATTCCCGAGCGGCCAAAGGGAGCAGACTGTAAATCTGCCGTCTTCGACTTCGAAGGTTCGAATCCTTCTCCCTCCACCATTTATAGCGGGGTGGAGCAGTTGGTAGCTCGTCGGGCTCATAACCCGAAGGTCGCAGGTTCAAGTCCTGTCCCCGCAACCATAATTTCACAGTGAAGTGAACGTTCATTGTGCTGGTGTAGCTCAGTCGGCAGAGCGTATCCTTGGTAAGGATAAGGTCACCGGTTCAATCCCGGTCACTAGCTCCATACATGGCGGCATAGCTCAGTTGGCTAGAGCAATCGGTTCATACCCGGTGTGTCCGCGGTTCAAATCCGTGTGCCGCCACCATTAAACCTCACATTGGTGGGGATTTTTTTGTATCTACTATAAAAATATAATTATAACTCATTACATCCCTCGAAATAGGATGTAATTTTTTATTTATTGACATTTGTGTATTATGGTATAATAATCTGTAGGAATGTATATTCCGTTGATTAAATTAGGTTATTATATTATAGTAATACTATAAAGTATTTTGTTTTTGTGAAGGAGGATATAATCCTAATGGCAAAAGAAAAATTTGAACGTACGAAACCGCATGTTAACATTGGTACTATCGGTCACGTTGACCATGGTAAAACTACTTTGACTGCTGCAATCACTAAAGTATTGGCTGAAAAAGGCCAAGCTGATTTCCAAGATTACAGCATGATCGATAAAGCTCCAGAAGAACGTGAACGTGGTATCACAATCAACACTGCACACGTTGAATACGAAACTGAAAACCGTCACTATGCACACGTTGACTGCCCAGGCCATGCTGACTATGTTAAAAACATGATCACTGGTGCGGCTCAAATGGACGGCGCTATCTTGGTATGTTCCGCAGCTGACGGCCCTATGCCTCAAACTCGCGAACACATCTTGTTGGCTCGCCAAGTTGGTGTTCCTGCAATCGTAGTATTCTTGAACAAAGCTGACATGGTTGACGACGAAGAATTGATTGAATTAGTAGAAATGGAAGTTCGTGAACTTCTTTCCTCCTACGAATTCCCTGGCGACGAAGTACCTATCATTGTAGGTTCCGCTTTGAAAGCTTTGGAAGGCGACGCTCAATATGTAGCTAAAATCGACGAATTGATGGCAGCTGTAGATTCCTACATCCCAACACCAGTTCGTGATACTGACAAACCTTTCTTGATGCCTGTGGAAGACGTATTCACAATCACTGGTCGTGGTACAGTAGCAACTGGCCGTGTTGAACGTGGTCAAGTAAATGTAGGCGACACAGTAGAAGTTGTAGGCTTGAAAGAAAAAGCTGAACAATACGTTGTAACTGGTCTTGAAATGTTCCGCAAAACTTTGGACTCTGCAGTAGCAGGCGACAACGTTGGTGCATTGCTTCGTGGTGTTGACCGTAAAGACATCGAACGTGGTCAAGTATTGGCTAAACCAGGTTCCATCAACCCACACACAAAATTCAAAGCAGAAGTATACGTATTGACTAAAGAAGAAGGTGGCCGTCATACTCCATTCTTCTCCAACTACCGTCCACAATTCTACTTCCGTACAACAGACGTAACAGGTGTTGTAAACCTTCCTGAAGGTGTAGAAATGTGTATGCCTGGCGATAACGTAACAATGAATATCGAATTGATTACTCCAATCGCTATCGAAGAAGGTCTTCGTTTCGCGATCCGCGAAGGTGGCCATACAGTAGGCGCTGGCGTTGTAACTGAAATCGAAGGTTAATTAGTAGCCTTTGTAATAAATAGGACTCCGTAAGGGGTCCTATTTTTTATGTAAAGTTCTAGACAAGGAACGCCATTTTTTGTTATACTATTTCTGTCAGGTACATGTGCCTGGCTTTTTTGAGTTGCTCAAAATCTTGACATTGCTAGACACATATGATACTATTCATTAGTATGTAGTCGAGCGTTTTCGAGTACAAGAGACTTATTAGTAAATATAAAGCGAGGTGTGTCCGGATGCGTAATGCCATTACTTTAGCTTGCACAGATTGCAAACAACGTAATTACCAAACGAACAAGAATAAGAAAAACAATCCTGATCGTATTGAAATGATGAAATATTGCAAATTCTGCGGTAAACATACATTACACCGTGAAACGAAATAATTCTTATCATTCATTACCTGTTGATTTGAGGATGTGAACAAATGGCAAAGTCTAACTCAGCAGTACAACAACGTGGCGGATTTGGTAAATTCTTCCGCGGCGTAAAGGCTGAACTGAAAAAAGTAGTCTGGCCAACAAGAAAAGAGCTCATTAATTACACAATTGTAGTATTTTTGGTAACTATATTTATCGCTTTACTCATTTATGTATTTGATGCGATTTTTGCTCAACTTATTAATATGTTGTTGCGGATTGTTGGATAGGGGGCCATTACATGGAAGCAGATAAGAAGTGGTATGTAATTCATACCTATTCAGGCTACGAAAATAAAGTTAAAACCACTTTAGAACTTAAGGTTCAATCTATGGGCTTACAAGATGTTATTAGTCGAATTCTAGTACCTCTTGAAGATGAAATAGATGAAAAAGATGGGGTTAAAAAAGTAGTAAAACGTAAAATATTTCCTGGGTACGTATTGGTTGAAATGGAAGTTAACGACCGTTCTTGGTATGTTGTGCGCAACACACCAGGTGTAACAGGTTTCGTTGGCTCTGCCACTAAACCAGTTCCACTTTCTGATTCCGAAGTAGAACATATACTTAAGTCTCAGGGCTTGGATAAGAAACCAACAATCAACGTCGATGTAGAGGTTGGTGAAACGGTACGCATTACATCCGGTGCCTTTGAAGATAGACTAGGTGTTATTACCGAAATTAACCCTGAAAAAGGAACATTGAAACTTAATGTAGAAATGTTCAATCGAGATACAGAGGTAGAGGTAGAGTTTTCTCAAGTTGAAAAAGCTCTTTAATATATAAATATAACTCTAAAAGAGCAATCGATTTTGGTTGCAGTGGGAGGATATTTATCCGTTACCACCACAGTAGAATCATAGGAGGTTTAATTACCCATGGCTAAGAAATTAGTTAAACAAGTAAAACTACAAATTGAAGCCGCTAAAGCTACTCCAGCACCACCAGTTGGTCCTGCATTAGGTCAAGCAGGCGTTAACATCGTTGCTTTCACAAAAGAATTCAACGAACGTACTGCTAAACAAGCTGGCTTGATTATTCCAGTAGTTATTAACGTATATGAAGATCGTAGCTTCGACTTCATCACTAAGACACCACCAGCTGCAGTATTGTTGAAAAAAGCTGCAGGTATCCCAAAAGGTTCTGGTGTACCTAATCGTGATAAAGTAGCTAAAGTAGGTCGCGATAAAGTTCGTGAAATTGCTGAATTGAAAATGCCTGACTTGAATGCTAATACCGTAGAACAAGGTATGCGCATGGTAGAAGGTACTGCTCGCAGCATGGGCATTGAAATCGTTGACTAATAAGCGTACGACTTGCGCATAAGCGCAAATCGGTGGGAGGGAATTCCCGTTTGACCACATAAGGAGGATATTATAATGGCAAAAGTAGGTAAGAAATACGCTGAAGCAGTAAAACTTATTGAAGCTGGTAAGTTCTATGAACCAGTTGAAGCAATTGAGTTAGTTAAGAAAACTGCAACTGCAAATTTCGATGAAACAGTTGAAATCGCTTTCAACTTGAATGTCGACCCTAAATACGCTGATCAACAAGTTCGTGGTGCAGTAGTATTGCCTCATGGTACTGGCAAAACTAAACGCGTTCTTGTGTTCGCTAAAGGCGACAACATTAAAGCAGCTGAAGAAGCTGGCGCAGATTTCGTAGGTTCTGAAGAGTTAGTAGCTAAAATCCAAGGTGGTTGGAGCGACTTCGACGTAGTAGTTGCTACACCAGACATGATGGGTCAAGTTGGCCGTCTTGGTAAAATCTTGGGTCCCTAAAGGCTTGATGCCAAACCCTAAAGTTGGTACTGTAACTCCAGACGTTGCTCGTGCAGTAAACGAAATTAAAGCTGGTAAAATCGAATACCGTACTGATAAAGCAGGTATCATTTCTTGCTCCATCGGTAAAGCTTCTTTCGATGATGAAAAATTACTTGACAATTACCGTACAATCGTTGATACTATTATCAAGGCTAAACCTGTAGCAGCTAAAGGTCAATACATTAAATCTGTAACCTTGTCCGCTACAATGGGCCCTGGTGTGCCTTTGAACGTGTTCAAATTGAGCAACGTAACCAAAGAGCAATAATCACATATGTCTCTTAGCTGTAGACGGCTGGTATGTATAATGGATGTAAATCCGCCCGCTGAGGCTGACACTAGAACAACCTAGGACTAGTTACGACCTCATCGCGTGCGATGAGGTCGTTTTTACGCTAAGATAGTACATAGAGCACCACAAAATCTATAAGGAGGTAATCTAATGGCTGTCACTGAATCAAAAAAAGCAATTGTTGCTCAAATGAAAGAAACTCTTTCTGAAGCAAAAGGTGCTGTATTGATTGGTTACTCTGGTTTGACTGTTGCGCAAGCAACTGATCTTCGTCGCAAAATGTTGGCTGAAGGTGTTGAATACAAAGTAATCAAAAATACTTTGACTCGCATTGCTGCAAACGAATTGAATCTTGAAGGTTTCTCTGAGCATTTAGAAGGTCCAACTGCATTGGCTACTTCTAAAGAAGATGCTGTTGCACCTGCTCGTGTAATCGAACAATTCATCAAAGCTACAGAACAAGAAGTTGTTACTGTAAAAGCTGGTATCGTTGAAGGCGAAGTTATGGACGCTGCAGGCGTTAAAGCAATCGCAAGCCTTCCAAACCGCGAAGGTATGCTTTCCATGTTGCTTTCCGTATTGCAAGCACCTGTTCGCAATGTTGCATACGCTGTCAAAGCTGTTGCAGACGCTCAACCAGCAGAAGCTGCAGAATAATAATTTCTGCGAATTATTCATTGGTCGCTTAAGACCGATACAATAAACTATTTTATGGAGGAAAACTAAAATGGCATTGAACATTGAAAACATCGTTGCTGAATTAAAAGAAGCAACTATTCTTGAACTTAATGATCTTGTAAAAGCAATTGAAGAAGAATTTGGCGTAACTGCAGCAGCTCCTGTAGCTGTAGCAGCTGCTGGTGGTGCTGACGGCGGCGCTGCTAAAGATTCCTTCGACGTAATCTTGAAAGAAGCTGGCGCATCCAAAATCAACGTAATCAAAGTTGTTCGTGAAGCAACTGGTCTTGGCTTGAAAGAAGCTAAAGCTATCGTTGACGGCGCTCCTGCACCTGTAAAAGAAGGCGTAGCTACTGAAGCAGCTGAAGCTTTGAAAGCTCAATTGGAAGAAGCTGGCGCAACTGTAGAATTGAAATAATTCTAGCCATATTAAAAGGCGTACCTAAAGGTACGCCTTTTTTGCGTTCTGATTACTCTGAAACGACTCTGTATAAACTTGATATTAAAAAGCGTGCCCCGAAGGACACGCTCTATTAAAATGAAATACTATCTTGTACTTTATATATTGTGGCTCCATTAGTTTTGCCCAATGGTTTTGTAATGACAGCTGCAGGTGAACTTTCAAAGTCTTTTATATTCCGATTAGGTACGATAACAATAGCATTTGATTCGTTTGGAAGTTGATCTAAAAACTCATCTTTGGTAATGGTAGGCATAATATTTCTGGCCTTAGCCCAGCGTTCGTCATCAGTCTTATTTAAATATACTTGTGTTGGTATATGTTTTGTATAATACACAACCGAAGTATAATATCCACCATATACGAAAACAGGTTGATTCGTATTTTCTATATAAGATGTAAACTGAATACCAGATTGACTCGTTAATATGGGCGTCACAGAAATGGTAGTGGCCGAATATAGGGCTAGTATTGGAAGTAAAAATAGCAATGTGAGTTGTGAATATGTTCGTATGTAATGTCTAGCTATTTTAAAAATCAGAGCGCCTATGCTAACTATAACCATATATTCAAAGATATAGTCGCTAGCACTGACGGCTACGCCAATACCTAGAATGCATGTATATATGCCAAATGGTAGTGTCACTAAAGAAGTACAATATTTAGATAGTTTAGGGTTAAACAGTAAATTGATAATTGCCTCACTACCCCATATGATACATGGAATAATTGCGGGTAGTGTATAGGTTAAATACTTGGTTGCTACAATAGAATAAAATAGTAATATAATAACAAACCATATACCGCCAAGTAGGTTGAATGATTCCTTCCAGTTCAGTTTGCGCAATTGATATATAACCACTGGTGTCCATGGCAATAAGCAAGCGGCGTAATTATTAGATAGTAGTACCACACGTCGAATTTAGGGTGTTCGGATACGAGGGCACGACCTACATTTTGTAGACCAAGAAATCCACTAATAAAATCTTGGCCGTGAATAGAATACATTGCTATGTACCATGGACTAGCAATGGCGAAAAATAATACAATGCCTAGCGGTGTAAACGCAATCTTTAAGTTTCTTAGTAAACTTACCTCATCCTTATTGGCCTTACTATATTTTTGAAGGACCATAAACACTAATAATATGAGTCCTGGTAATAGTAATCCGATGGGTCCTTTTGTTAAGACTGCAAAGGCTGCTGCTATATAGGCTTTCATCATCGACGTCTTATCATTGTTTGTAAAAGCTAGGTAAGCATAACCAAATATGGCAAGACTAAAGAAAAATAAAAAGCCATCTGTTATAACCGCATGTGATATATACCAAAATTGTAAGGTGCTCATCAAGAGGATGGCACTGGTTACTGCGACTGGGACGGACTGTTTGATACGGTATACCATGTGATACATGAGCGATACACTGGCCCCTGCAATTAATGTGTTGGGGATGCGTGATACAAAATCTGATATACCGAACAATTTATAGCAAATCATAAGTGCCCAATATGTTAATGGTGGTTTATCATACCATACATGGTCGTAAATCATAGGTGAAATCCATGAATTGTGAGTTAACATGGTTATGGCACTTAATACATAGTTAGATTCTACTGGATCGGTAATCGGTATATAGGCATTATAAAAACCATAGCTTATGACTGTAATTAAAAACAGCGCTATGATTCGTGTTCGATGACTTATGTTAATTTTAAACACTCCTTTATGTTAATAGTATATGCTTATATTTTACTATACTTTGCAATGTTCAGATATGTCATGAGAGAAATTATATAGAATATTGTTTTTATGGAATACCTTAAATGACTTTTGTGTATACAAAATACATGTTATAATAAATTCAAAAGAAAGACCATTTTATACAATGTAATTTGAATGATATACACATTCAGTGGAAAGAAGGATAGCAATGAGAAAAGAACATGATTTCCTAGGTGAATTAGAAGTAGCTGATGAGTTATATTATGGTGTACAAACGATTCGTGCGTTAGAAAACTTTCACATTACAGGAAAACATTTAGACCAAGATTTTATTAAAGCTTTAGCAATGGTAAAAAAGGCCTCCGCTTTGGCCAATATGAAAACAGGTCGCCTCAATGTATCTATTGGTAAAGCCATTGTTCAAGCCGCAGATGAAGTTATCGCCGGCGAATTCGCAGATCAATTTCCAGTCGACCCAATTCAAGGTGGTGCAGGTACTTCTGTGAATATGAACATGAATGAAGTATTAGCAAACCGCGCTTGTGAAATTTTGGGTCATCCAAAAGGATCGTATGATATTGTAAGTCCTAATAACCATTGTAATATGGCGCAATCTACCAATGATGCATTTCCAACGGCTATTAAGGTTTGTGCGATTTTGAAATCTAAACCTTTGCTTGAAGCGTTGCAACGCCTTGTGGATGAACTTGAGAAAAAGGCTGATGAGTATAGCGAAATTTTAAAAATGGGGCGCACTCATTTACAAGATGCGGTGCCTATTACATTAGGTCAAGAAATGGGTGCTTATGCATCAGGTGTTCGCCGTGGTATTAGACGTATTAAATCTGCTGTTGAAGGAGCACATGTTATCAATATGGGGGCTACTGCCGTTGGTACAGGCCTTAATGCAGAACCAAATTACATTCATGACGTAGCATACGAACTTAGCGAAGTCGTAGGCGAACCATTCTATACTGCAGATAACTTGATTGATGCTACGAACAACACGGATATCTTTGCTGATATCTCTAGTGGTTTGAAGGTTACGGCTCTTGTATTGATTAAAATGGCCAACGATTTCCGTTTGATGGCATCTGGCCCTCGTTGTGGTATCGGGGAATTGAAATTACCTGCTCGTCAACCTGGTTCTTCCATTATGCCTGGTAAGGTGAACCCAGTTATCGCCGAAGTATTGAATCAAGTATGTTATCAAGTTATCGGTAACGATCTTACCATTTCTTTGGCTGTAGAAAATGGTCAATTTGAATTGAACGTAATGGAACCTGTATTGGCTTACAATTTGTTCAATAATCTTTGCTACCTTAAAAATGGTGTTAACACATTCGTTGATAAATTGCTTATCGATCTTGAAGTAGACCGTGAACAATGCGAATACTGGTTGAACCGTTCTGTTGGTATCGTAACTGCATTGTTGCCTCACCTTGGTTATGAAACCGCTTCTGCACTTGCAAAAGAAGCCTACACATCTGGTCGTGCTATTCGCGATATTATCCTAGAAAAAGGTTTATTGACTGAAGATGAAATCAATCATATTCTTTCTCCTAAAGAAATGACACGCCCTGGTATTGCCGCTGCTGATTTGTTAAAACACAAAGGAAATTAATTTTTATTAATGAACTTTGTCATATAATGTGAATAATACGTGAAAATGTGAAAGCTGTCAGCCTTTTGGTTGACAGCTTTTTTATATGATGATAGAATTATAAATTGCAAAAGTAGCATTTTCTACTTTTCCATGTAGAAGCTATAACTTACGTATTAAGGGTTTCTTCCAAGGTTGTGCTTGGATAATGAACAGAGCAAGGTTATTTTTTAAATAAAAAAGGGCCTTGCTTATTTGGCGTTATTAAAGCAGGAAAACTGAGACCTGTAAGATGTCTTTTCTATGCCGTTATAGAAATATGGTGGACCAGTGTATTTGAAGGAGGGAAAGCACATATGTTCAAACCTGAACAGGTAGGCAAACGGACTCGTTATACATATGCAAAAATTAACGAAGTTATTAAGATGCCGCATTTGTTGGACATTCAGCGTAAATCGTACGAATGGTTCTTGGAGAGCGGTTTACAAAATATTTTCAACGATATTTCTCCGATTAAAGACAATTCAGGTAATTTAGTACTTTCTTTTGAAGGTTTTAGCTTAGGTGAGCCTAAGTATGATATTAATGAGTGCAAAAATCGTGATGCTACATACGCAGCACCACTTCGTGTAAATATCCGTTTAGTTAATAATGATCCTGAAAATATGGACATTAAAGAACAAGAAGTATTTATGGGTGATTTCCCATTGATGACGGATACAGGCACTTTCATTATCAATGGTGCAGAACGTGTTATCGTATCTCAATTAGTACGTTCCCCTGGCGTTTACTATGGTAAAGAAATCGATACCATGGGTAATCGTTTATATGAATCCACAGTTATCCCAAATCGCGGTGCTTGGATTGAATTAGAAACAGATGCTAGCGAAGTTGTAGCCGTTCGTATCGACCGTAACCGTAAATTACCGGCTACTGTGCTTGTTCGTGCATTAGGTTGGGATACTAATGAAAGTATTCTTGATCTTTTCTGGAACGGTCAAACAGATGAAGATGGTTTGCCAGTATATGATGAACGCATTGTTCGTACATTAGAAAAAGATACAACTCAATCTGCTGATGAAGCATTGGTAGAAATTTATAAAAATTACGTCCAGGTGAACCTCCTACTGTAGAATCTGCTCGTAATTTATTCGATAATTTATTCTTCGATGCTCGCCGTTATGATTTAGCGCGCGTAGGTCGTTATAAATTAAATAAAAAACTAGGATGGCGTCAACGTATGTTGGGTCAAACATTGGCACAACCAATTGTTGATACTGAAACAGGTGAAATCATCCTTGATGCAGGCGTACAAGTTGGGGAAGAACAACTTGATATCGTTGCTAAGAGCGGTGTATTTAGCGGCGAAGGTTTTGCTGAATTCTATATCACTAATTCAGATGGTGTAGTATCCAAAATCATTTGCAACAACTGCAACTTAGAATTTAACCATCGTACAGTTACAAGAGAAGATATGATTGCTAATATCTCTTACCTCTTGAACTTGATGGATGGTGCCGGTCATACAGATGATATCGACCATTTGGGTAACCGTCGTCTTCGTTGCGTAGGTGAATTGTTACAAAATCAATTCCGTATTGGCTTGACTCGTATGGAACGTGTTGTACGTGAACGCATGACAATTCAAGAAATTGAATCCATTACGCCTCAAGCGTTGATTAATATTCGTCCTGTTGTAGCAGCGATTAAAGAATTCTTTGGTTCTTCTCAGTTGTCTCAATTTATGGACCAAACAAACCCATTAGCAGAATTGACACATAAACGTCGTCTATCTGCCCTTGGACCTGGCGGTTTATCTCGTGAACGTGCAGGTTTCGAAGTTCGTGACGTGCATCACTCTCACTATGGCCGTATGTGTCCTATTGAAACACCAGAAGGTCCTAACATCGGTTTGATTAACTCCTTATCTAACTATGCGAAGGTTAATGAATTCGGTTTCATCGAGGCTCCATACCGTAAGGTTGAAAAAATTTACGGCGAAGGTGCTGACGCGGATAAGGTTGTAAAAGTACGCGTATCTGAAAGCGTTGCTTATATGACTGCAGATGAAGAAGAAGGCATGACAATTGCCCAAGCGAACTCCCCTCTTGATGCAGACGGTTGTTTTGCTAATGACCATGTAGCATGTCGTCGTGGTCATGACGTATTAGAAGTAACACCTGATAAGGTTGATTACATGGACGTTAGTCCAAAAGAAGTTGTATCCATCGGTACAGCTATGATTCCATTCCTTGAAAACGATGATGCGAACCGTGCCTTGATGGGTGCGAACATGCAACGTCAAGCGGTGCCTTTGCTCCGTGCTCAAGCACCTTTAGTTGGTACAGGTATGGAATATACAGCGGCTACTGACTCTGGTGTTTGCGTATTGGCACGCGAAGCTGGTAAAGTCGTACGTTGCTGGGGTAATGAAATCCACGTTCTTCGCGATAGCGATGGTCGTGTTGATACATACCGTTTGAATAAATTCCTTCGTTCTAACCAATCCACCTGCTTTAACCAAAAACCAATCGTTAATCGTGGTGACCATGTTGTAAAAGGCCAAGTATTGGCTGATGGTCCTGCTACTGATGGTGGTGAATTGGCTCTTGGCTTTAATGTTCTTGTAGCGTTCATGCCTTGGGAAGGTTATAACTACGAAGATGCTATCTTGCTTAGTGAAGAACTTTGCAAAGAAGATATCTATACATCCATTCATATTGAAGAATACGAATGTGATGCGCGCGACACTAAACTAGGTGCCGAAGAAATCACTCGTGAATTGCCTAATACTGGTGATGATACACTTAAAAACCTAGATGAAGATGGTATCATCTGTATCGGTGCAGAAGTACATCCTGGTGATATCCTCGTGGGTAAAGCTACACCAAAAGGCGAAACTGAATTAACACCAGAAGAACGTTTGTTACGTGCTATTTTTGGTGATAAAGAACGCGAAGTTCGAGATACATCCCTCCGTGTGCCTCATGGTGAATGTGGTAAGGTTGTAGACGTTAAAGTGTTCACTCGTGAAAATGGTGATGAGTTACAACCAGGTGTAAACAAACTTGTTCGCGTTTACATCGCTCAAAAACGTAAAATCCACGAAGGCGATAAAATGGCCGGTCGTCATGGTAACAAAGGTGTCGTTTCTCGCGTAATGAGAAAAGAAGATATGCCATTCCTTCCAGATGGTACTCCAGTACAAATCGTATTGAACCCATTGGGCGTACCTTCTCGTATGAACATTGGTCAGGTTCTTGAAACTCACTTAGGCTGGGCTGTTCAAGGCTTGGGCATGAAAATTAAGGCTACAGATCTTCATATTCAAAATGTATTGAAAGAAGCGCGTACTGATGAATCCTATTGGGAACAAATCGATGCAATTCGCAAATTATATGCTGAAATTGAAGAGTTAGAAGCTAAAGCGAAAGAAGATGTAACAGTAGCTCATTTTGATATTGATGAAAAAATCATCGATTTGAAATCTCAAATCTTAGGTCACGTAGAAGAAGCTGCTCAAAAGAAATTGGCTGCACTTGGTGGCGAAGCTCGTTACAATGAATTGAAAGCATTAGAATCTAAATACAATGCACTTCACATGGAATATTTCGGCACTGAAGAAGAAGTGCCTGAAATGGATCCAGCTCTTGTTGAAGAATTAGAACGCATCAACAAGGTACGTGCTACATTGAACCATATCGAAGAAGCTCGTGCTAAACGCGTTGAAATTCGCAAAGATTTGGAAAAATTAGGCTATGACTATGATACCTATGGTATGCCAAAACCGGATGTAGCTGGTATTCATATCGCTACACCTGTATTTGATGGTGCCCATGAAAAAGATGTATTCGAAACATTGGATATCGCTGGTCGCCCAGATGATGGTAAAACCATATTGTACGATGGCCGTACCGGTGAACCTATGGATAACCGTGTAACGGTTGGTTACGTATACATGTTGAAACTTCACCATTTGGTTGATGATAAAATTCATGCGCGCTCCACAGGTCCGTACTCCCTTGTTACACAACAACCATTGGGTGGTAAAGCTCAATTTGGTGGCCAACGTTTCGGGGAAATGGAAGTTTGGGCCCTTGAAGCATATGGCGCAGCCTATACTCTTCAAGAACTATTAACTGTTAAGTCTGACGACGTTGTTGGTCGTGTTAAAGCATACGAAAAATCGTTAAAGGCGAAAATATTCCTGAACCAGGTGTGCCTGAGTCCTTCAAAGTATTGCTCAAAGAACTTCAAAGTATCGGTCTTGATGTAAAAATCTTGAACGAAGATCAAGAAGAAGTTGTTATGAAAGAACTTGATGACGAAGATGAAGTGGTAGAAACTGGTATTGAAGATGTTATGGACGGCGATGCTGTTGAAACAGATGAAGTAACAGTTGTAGACCCAGAAGCAGAGGAAGAAGTATCTAATGGTGGCGATGATGATATTCTTAGCCAATTAGCATATCCAATTAGTGAATCCTCTGCAGATGAAGACTGATACTGAATATTAGGAAGGGAGCGATAGTAGTGCTAGACGTAAATGAATTTGATTCCATGCGAATCGGTTTAGCCTCTCCAGAGCAAATTTTAGAATGGTCTCATGGGGAAGTTAAAAAACCAGAAACAATTAACTACCGTACGTTAAAGCCAGAACGTGATGGTCTATTTTGCGAACGCATTTTTGGACCAACAAAGGACTGGGAATGTCACTGCGGTAAATATAAACGCATCCGCCATAAAGGCGTTGTCTGCGATAAATGTGGCGTAGAAGTAACACGTGCTAAAGTGCGTCGTGAACGTATGGGCCATATCCAATTGGCTACACCTGTATCCCATATTTGGTACTTCAAGGGTATCCCATCTCGTATGGGCCTTATCCTTGATGTATCTCCACGTTCCTTGGAACGCGTATTGTATTTTGCTTCCTATATCGTAGTTGATCCTGCAGGTAGCCCATTGGCAAAACGCCAATTGTTATCTGAACAAGAATACCGTGAATACGAAGCTCAATTCAATGAAGAAGGATATACTATCGGTGGTAAATCCGTAGTTATTGAAACTGTGGCACAACGTAATGAACGTTTGGCTATCGTTCGTGAAGCACAACGTAAAGAACGTTATAATGCAGCACTTCGTGAAGATGCTACAATTCCAGAAGCTGATAAAGAATATGAAGAATTAACTCGTGAAGAACGTTACGAATTAGGTGCTACAGAAGAAATCTTATTCGTATGTATCGACATGGGTGCAGAAGCGGTAAAAGCATTATTATCTGAACTTGATTTAGAACAATTAAATGCTGAATTGCGCGAAGAGTTGAACACTGCAAGTGGTCAACGTAAAATCCGTGCCGTTCGCCGTCTTGAAGTAGTAGAAGCATTCCGTCAATCTGGCAACCGCCCAGAATGGATGATTATGGATGTCGTTCCTGTTATCCCACCTGAATTGCGCCCTATGGTTCAATTAGATGGTGGTCGCTTTGCTACATCTGACCTTAATGATTTGTATCGTCGTGTTATCAATCGTAACAACCGTTTGAAACGTTTGTTGGACTTAGGTGCTCCTGATATCATCGTGCGCAATGAAAAACGCATGTTGCAAGAAGCGGTTGATGCATTGATCGATAATGGTCGTCGTGGCCGTCCTGTTACTGGCCCTGGCAACCGCCCATTAAAATCCTTGTCCGATATGCTTAAAGGTAAACAAGGTCGTTTCCGTCAAAACTTGCTCGGTAAACGTGTTGACTACTCCGGTCGTTCCGTTATCGTAGTAGGTCCAGAACTTAAAATGCATCAATGTGGTTTGCCTAAAGAAATGGCATTGGAATTGTTCAAGCCATTCGTTATGAAACGCTTGGTAGAACGTGGACAAGCATCCAATATTAAGGCTGCTAAGCGCCAAGTAGAACGCGTAGGTCCTGGTGTATGGGAATCCTTGGAAGAGGTTATCAAAGAACATCCAGTTCTTTTGAACCGTGCACCTACATTGCATAGACTTGGTATCCAAGCCTTCGAACCAATCCTTTGGGAAGGCCGTGCTATCAAATTGCATCCATTAGTATGTACAGCCTTTAATGCCGACTTTGACGGTGACCAAATGGCTTGTCATTTACCATTGTCCGTAGAAGCTCAATCCGAAGCTCGTACATTGATGCTATCCGTTCATAATATCTTATCAACAAAAGATGGTAAGCCAGTTGCTATTCCATCTCAAGATATGATTTTGGGTACTTATTACCTAACAGTTGTACGCGAAGATACTCGTGATAAAGCAAACATTTGCTACATATGACGAAGTAATGCTTGCTTACGATTCTCATGTTATCGGATTGCAAGATATTTTATACATTCGCTTGCCTGAACACGGTCGCGTAGAAACTACAGCTGGTCGTTTGATCTTTAACAACGCTTTGTTCCCAGAATTATGGCAATATGAACAAAAAGAAGACGGTACTTACACATTGGGTAAGGTTATGGATAAGAAGACGGTTGGTAAACTTGTAGATCAATGTTTCCAATTATTCGGCAATGAAAAAACTGCTGAACTCTTAGACAGAATTAAATCTCTTGGTTACTCCTTTGCACGTCGTGCAGGTATGACAGTAGCCATTGCGGATATTAAAGTACCAGAAGAAAAATTCGATTTACTTGATACTGCAGAACAAGAAGTAGAAAAAGTATCTCGTCTATATCGCCGTGGTCTTATTACAGAAGAAGAACGTTATCGTAAAACTATCCAATTGTGGACAAAAGCAACAGAAGATGTTACTGATGCCATGATGGATAATATGGCGCGCGATAAAGATGGCTTCAACCCTGTATATATGATGGCTATCTCCGGTGCCCGTGGTAACAAACAACAAATTCGTCAGCTTGCTGGTATGCGTGGTTTGATGGCTGACCCATCTGGTCGTATCATCGACTTGCCAATCAAGGCAAACTTTAAAGAAGGTTTGACTGTATTGGATTACTTTACGTCCTCTCATGGTGCTCGTAAAGGTTTGGCCGATACAGCACTTCGTACTGCTGACTCTGGTTATTTGACTCGTCGTCTTGTTGACGTATCTCAAGACGTTATCGTTCGTGAGGACGATTGTGACGTTGTAGGTATCGATCTCGTTCGTGAACGCGCTCGTTTGGCTACATCTCCACGTCAAGCTCTTGAAATGTTGAAAGACAAATTGATTGGCCGCGTTCTTGATAAAGATGTAGTAAATGCTGAAACAGGTGAATTGGCTGTTCCAGCAGAAACTATTCTTGATGAACAAAGCTTAGCAGATATCGCAGATGCTGGTGTAACAGCTATCTCCTTGCGCGGTGCACATTTAGGCTCGGATAGCGATATTAACCATACTAATTTGGTACAAAAGATTCTTCTTGGTGAAAGCGACGATAGTATCCGTGCGACATTAAAGAAACTATGATTCAAAATATGTTGAACAAGGATACTGTGAATGCTATCGTGGACAGCAATGGCGTAGAAATCTACCCTGCTGATACACGCCTTACAGAAGAAGGTATCGAAGCAATTCTAAACTCTGATGTAAAAGAGGTACAAGTGCGCAATAATGAAATCAACGGTATTGAAGTAGAAGCTATCGTTGAAGGTACGGGTATTATTGAACCATTGAAAGACCGTATCGTAGGTCGTATTGCAGCTGAAGAATTAATCAATAAGAAAACAGGTGAAGTTATCGTTCCATTGAATGGTGAAATTACTGAAGAACTTGCTGATGAAGTTGTAAAACATTACGATGTTGTTAAAATCCGTTCCGTATTGACTTGTCGCAGCCCTTATGGCGTATGTCGTAAGTGCTATGGTCGTGACCTTGGTACAGGTGACCAAGTTCAAGTCGGTGAAGCAGTTGGTATCATTGCGGCTCAATCCATCGGTGAACCTGGTACACAATTGACAATGCGTACATTCCATACAGGCGGTGTCGCAGGTGACGATATCACACAAGGTTTGCCTCGTGTTGAAGAATTGTTCGAAGCTCGTAAACCAAAACGTAATGCAATCATTGCTGAAAATGAAGGTGTAGTACGTGTTGTACCTAACGAAGGTAAAAAAGGTACTAATACTATCTTTATTACAGGTGAAGATGGTATTGAACTCGATTACCTCATCCCTTATGGTTCTCGCATTATCGTTAAAGACGGTGATGTTGTATCCTTGGGCGCACGTTTGACAGAAGGTTCCATTAATCCTCATGACATCATGCGTGTAATGGGCACACAAGCAACACAACGTTACCTCGTATACGAAGTACAAAAAGTATATAAATCTCAAGGTGTAGAAATCAACGATAAACACATTGAAGTTATTGTTCGTCAAATGCTTCATAAGGTTAAAATCGAAACTGCTGGCGATGCAGATATGCTTCCTGGCGACATGATTGATATCAACACATTTGATGAAGAAAATCGCCGTTTAACATTGAATGGCCGTGAAAATGCTACTGGTAAACGTACATTGTTGGGTATTACTAAAGCTGCGTTGGCTACAGATTCCTTCTTGTCTGCTGCATCATTCCAAGAAACTACACGTGTTCTTACAGATGCTGCTATTAAGGGCAAAATCGATCCATTATTGGGTCTTAAGGAAAATGTTATCATCGGTAAATTGATTCCTGCCGGTACTGGTATGAGCCGTTACCGTAAAATTGAAGTAGTTAAAAAAGCTCCTGAAATTTTGGAATTAACTGATGATGGTGAAATCATAGAAAAATAAGGTTTATAGCTTATAGCTATGATTAGAAAATAAAAGAGATATTCCTAGATTGTTAAATAATTTAGGAATATCTCTTTTTTTATTATATCAATTTTGCATAATAAGACTGCGCTAATAGAATTGAATATGTATAAAGTGTATAAAAATAAGCGAAATTATATATATTTGTATAAAAAAACGAGAATACTTCATGTAATTCTTATAAATGATACACACGGATAGGTGTACATATTAAATACAGTGAAATAGCGGTTTTGAGTGTTAAAAAACCTTTGACATGCGTTTGAGTAATTGATATACTTACATAGTGCTTAGAGGGCAAGTGCGCCCTGAGCATAGTTTCGTAAGGAGAAGATGTAACCATGGACATTGCCCATTTGGCATCGGCGAACAAGACAATAGGTGCTAAGCAAACGATTAAATCAATTGCAAAAGGCTCTGTTAAGTTTGTGTTTCTCGGCTGCGATAGCGATAGCTACGTAGTAGATCCTGTACGGATGGCTTGCGTGGAACATAATATACCGTTCGACGATAAGCATACGATGGATGACCTTGGTCGTGCGTGCCGCATTAAGGTGCGGGCCACAGCGGTAGGCATCCTACGTTAATCTTGGTAATATCCGATGTAACAATTTGTTATGACGGATCAATTATAAATCTCAAATTTGGAAAGGAGGTGCCCAAATGCCAACAATTAATCAGCTAGTACGCAAAGGTCGCATGAGCTTGACTAAAAAATCTACAGCTCCAGCGCTTCAAGAATCTCCACAAAAAAACGTGGTGTATGTACTCGTGTGTACACAGCTACTCCAAAGAAACCAAACTCCGCGCTTCGTAAAGTTGCCCGTGTACGTTTGACAAACGCTATTGAAGTAACTGCTTACATTCCAGGCATTGGTCACAATTTACAAGAACACAGTGTTGTACTTATCAGAGGCGGTCGTGTAAAAGACCTTCCAGGTGTGCGTTATCACATCGTTCGTGGTGCATTGGATACAGCTGGCGTACAAAATCGTATGCAAAGTCGTTCCAAATACGGCGCGAAAAAAGCTAAAAAATAATTTTAGCCATTAAACGAAATTAACACACATCATTATAAAGGAGGAATTGAACATGCCAAGAAAAGGCCCTGTTCCGAAACGTGATGTACTTCCAGATCCGGTGTACAACAGCAAATTAGTAACACGTTTCATTAACAAAGTTATGTACGATGGCAAAAAAGGCATTGCTGAAACTATCGTATATGATGCATTTGAAATTATTCGTTCCAAAATGGGGCAAGACCCAATGGAAGTTTTTGATCAAGCATTGAAAAATGTTATGCCTGTACTTGAAGTACGTGCTCGCCGTATCGGTGGTGCGAACTACCAAGTGCCAGTTGAAGTTCGTGCTGATCGCCGTCAAACCCTCGGTATTCGTTGGGTTGTAAACTACGCTCGTCTTCGTGGTGAACGCACTATGAAAGAACGCTTAGCAGGCGAATTGATGGACGCTTTCAACAATGCAGGCGCTGCAATCAAGAAAAAAGAAGATACTCATAAAATGGCAGAAGCTAATAAAGCATTTGCTCATTATCGTTGGTAATAAGAGGTGACAACTGTGGCAAGAGAGTTTTCCCTAGCAAAAACTCGTAATATCGGTATCATGGCTCACATCGATGCTGGTAAAACAACAACTACAGAACGTATCCTCTACTATACAGGTATTGTTCACAAAATCGGCGAAGTACATGAAGGTGCTGCTACGATGGACTGGATGGCGCAAGAACAAGAACGTGGTATCACAATCACTTCTGCGGCGACAACATGTCACTGGAAAGATCATCGTATCAATATCATCGATACTCCTGGTCACGTTGACTTTACTGTAGAAGTAGAACGTTCTCTACGTGTACTTGATGGCTCCGTAGCGGTGTTCAGTGCTAAAGGTGGCGTTGAACCTCAATCCGAAACAGTATGGCGTCAAGCATCTAACTACGGCGTACCTCGTATCGCTTATGTAAATAAGATGGATACAGTAGGTGCTGACTTCTTCAACGTAGTTGATATGATGAAATCCCGTTTGGGTGCAAATTCCGTAGCTATCCAAGTGCCAATCGGCGCTGAAGATACTTTCGAAGGCATCATCGATTTGATGACTATGAAAGCGGAAATTTACAAATCCGATGACGGTAAAGAATATGAAATCACTGATATCCCAGCAGAATATCAAGAAGTAGCTGAAGCTCGTCGCGAAATGATGATCGATGCTATCGCTGAAACTGATGACGATATCATGATGAAATATTTGGAAGGTGAAGAAATCTCCATTGAAGAATTGAAAGCAGCATTGCGTAAAGCAGTTATTGCTAACCAATTGTTCCCAGTTCTTTGTGGTTCTTCCTACAAACAAAGGTGTACAAATGTTGTTGGACGCTGTTGTAGATTACATGCCAGCTCCTATCGACATTCCAGCTATTAAAGGTACCGTTCCTGGTACTGAAGAAGAAACTACTCGTCCTTCTTCCGATGATGAACCATTCTCCGCATTGGCATTCAAAATCATGGCTGACCCTTATGTTGGTAAATTAGCGTTCTTCCGTGTGTACTCCGGTACATTGGAATCCGGTTCCTACGTTTTCAACTCCACAAAAGGTAAGAAAGAACGTATCGGCCGTATTCTTCAAATGCACGCTAACACTCGTAAAGAAATCGACATGGTTTACGCTGGCGACATCGCTGCAGCTGTAGGCTTGAAAGATACTACTACTGGTGATACTCTTTGTGATGAAAAGAATCCTGTAATTCTTGAATCCATGGAATTCCCTGAACCAGTTATCTCCGTTGCTGTTGAACCTAAAACAAAAGCTGACCAAGAAAAAATGGGTACAGCTCTTGCTCGTTTGGCAGAAGAAGATCCTACTTTCAAAGTTCGTACTGATGAAGAAACAGGTCAAACTATTATCTCCGGTATGGGCGAACTTCACTTGGATATCATCGTCGACCGTATGAACCGTGAATTCAAAGTAGAATGTAACGTAGGTAAACCTCAAGTAGCTTATCGCGAAACTATCCGTAAAGCTGTTAAAGCTGAAGGTAAATTCGTTCGTCAATCTGGTGGTCGTGGTCAATATGGTCACTGCTGGTTGGAATTAATTCCTCAAGAACCAGGTGCTGGCTTCGAATTTGAAAATAAGGTCGTAGGTGGTGCAATTCCTCGTGAATACATCGGACCTGTTGAAAATGGTGTTAAAGAAGCTATGGAATCCGGTGTTATCGCTGGTTATCCAATGGTTGACATCAAAGTTATCGTATTTGACGGCTCCTACCATGACGTTGACTCCAACGAAATGGCCTTCAAAATCGCTGGTTCCATGGGCTTTAAAGAAGGTGCTCGCAAAGCAGACCCTGCATTGCTTGAACCATACATGTCCGTAGAAGTAGACGTTCCTGAAGAATACATGGGCGACGTTATCGGTGACTTGAACTCTCGTCGTGGTCGCATGGACGGCATGGAAGCTCGTAATGGTAACCAACATATCAAAGCATATGTTCCATTGAGCGAAATGTTCGGTTACGCAACTGACCTTCGTTCCAAAACTCAAGGTCGCGGTAACTACTCCATGACATTCGATCATTACGAAGAAGTTCCTAAGAAAATTGCTGAAGAAATTCAAGCAAAGAAAAACGGTTAATCTTACATTAGATTAATAGAATTACTATTTTCCTCGGAGGATAATTTAAAATGGCTAAAGAAAAATTTGAACGTACGAAACCGCATGTTAACATCGGTACAATCGGTCACGTTGACCATGGTAAAACTACTTTGACTGCTGCAATCACTAAAGTATTGGCTGAAAAAGGCCAAGCTGATTTCCAAGATTACAGCATGATCGATAAAGCTCCAGAAGAACGTGAACGTGGTATCACAATCAACACTGCACACGTTGAATACGAAACTGAAAACCGTCACTATGCACACGTTGACTGCCCAGGCCATGCTGACTATGTTAAAAACATGATCACTGGTGCGGCTCAAATGGACGGCGCTATCTTGGTATGTTCCGCAGCTGACGGCCCTATGCCTCAAACTCGCGAACACATCTTGTTAGCTCGCCAAGTTGGTGTTCCTGCAATCGTAGTATTCTTGAACAAAGCTGACATGGTTGACGACGAAGAATTGATCGAATTGGTAGAAATGGAAGTTCGTGAACTTCTTTCCTCCTACGAATTCCCTGGCGACGAAGTACCTATCATTGTAGGTTCCGCTTTGAAAGCTTGGAAGGCGACGCTCAATATGTAGCTAAAATCGACGAATTGATGGCAGCTGTAGACTCCTACATCCCAACTCCAGTTCGTGATACTGACAAACCTTTCTTGATGCCTGTGGAAGACGTATTCACAATCACTGGTCGTGGTACAGTAGCAACTGGCCGTGTTGAACGTGGTCAAGTAAATGTAGGCGATACAGTAGAAGTTGTAGGCTTGAAAGAAAAAGCTGAACAATACGTTGTAACTGGTCTTGAAATGTTCCGCAAAACTTTGGACTCTGCAGTAGCAGGCGACAACGTTGGTGCATTGCTTCGTGGTGTTGACCGTAAAGACATCGAACGTGGTCAAGTATTGGCTAAACCAGGTTCCATCAACCCACACACAAAATTCAAAGCAGAAGTATACGTATTGACTAAAGAAGAAGGTGGTCGTCATACTCCATTCTTCTCCAACTACCGTCCACAATTCTACTTCCGTACAACAGACGTAACAGGTGTTGTAAACCTTCCTGAAGGTGTAGAAATGTGTATGCCTGGCGATAACGTAACAATGAATATCGAATTGATTACTCCAATCGCTATCGAAGAAGGTCTTCGTTTCGCGATCCGCGAAGGTGGCCATACAGTAGGCGCTGGCGTTGTAACTGAAATCGAAGGTTAATTTAACCTTTTATGCTCATCGTAGTGATACGTTGGGCACAATATCCACGACATGTAAGAGCGGCATGTTCTGCCGCTCTCGTGTTGTGTTTTCAAACTATGAAGTAGAAGGTTGCCTCTGCGGAGGAGAATTTCTATGGAGCAGTTCATTCACGAAATGGACGACAGGAGGAATTATTAATAATGGCTAAACAGCAAAAAATCCGTATTCGCCTTAAGGCATACGACCACAAAGCTCTCGATCAAAGCGCTGCTAAGATCGTAGACACTGCAAAAAGAAATGGCGCTATGGTATCTGGTCCGATTCCATTGCCAACAGAAAAGAATATCTTCACGATTCTTCGTTCCGTACACGTTAACAAAGATTCCCGTGAACAATTCGAAATGCGTACACATAAACGCTTGATCGATATTCTTGAACCAAATTCGAAAACAGTAGATGCTATCACTCGTTTAGATTTACCAGCTGGTGTATCTATTGAAATAAAACTATAAGGAGGTGCGATAATGTCTAAAGCTATTTTGGGTAAAAAATTAGGAATGACACAAGTCTTCACAGCTGAAGGCCAATTAGTTCCTGTAACAGTAGTGGAAACTACCCCAAGCGTTGTAGTGCGCGTTAAGACTGTTGAAACAGACGGTTATGAAGCAGTACAAATTGGTTACGGTTCCATTAAAGAAAAACATTTAACAAAACCTGTAAAAGGTCAGTTCGACAAAGCTGGCGTAGCTCCAGTTAAATATCTTCGCGAAGTTCGCGTTGACAGTGCAGCTGACTACACAGTAGGCCAAACTCTGGCAGCTGATATCTTCGCAGAAGGTGAATTGGTGGACGTAGTAGGTACAGGTAAAGGTAAGGGTTTTGCTGGCACAATTAAACGCCATAATTTCTCTCGTGGTCCTGAAACTCATGGCTCCAAATCTCACCGTGAACCTGGTTCCATCGGTCCTATGATCTCCGGTGGCGGCGGTAAGGTATACAAAGGTAAAAAACTCCCTGGACAAATGGGTGGTTACAGAGTTACCGTACAACGCTTATCCGTTGTGAAAGTTGATGCTGAACGTAACCTTTTATTGGTTAAAGGTGGTATCCCAGGCGCTAAAGGTAGCTTGGTTATGGTTCGCAACACGGTTAAACCTGTTAAATAATCATTTGTCGAAAGGAGGATTATGTAATGCCTACAGTAGCAACATATAATCAATCCGGCGTTAAAGTCGGTGAAATACAGTTAAACGATGCAGTATTCGGCGTTGAAGTAAACGAAGCCGTTATGCATCAAGCCGTAGTTCGTCAATTGTCTAACGAACGTCTCGGCACACATGCAACAAAAACTAGAGGTATGGTTCGTGGCGGTGGCCGTAAACCTTGGAAACAAAAAGGTACTGGTCGTGCACGTTCCGGTTCCAGCCGTTCCCCAATCTGGATTGGTGGCGGTACTACATTTGGTCCACAACCTCGCAGCTATTACAAAGCTATGCCTCGTAAGGCTAGACGTTTAGCAGTTAAATCTGCTCTTAGCGATAAGGTAAATAATAGCGAATTATACGTTTTGGAAGAAATCACATTAGCAGCTCCTAAAACAAAAGAAGTATTGAATATTATCAATAGCTTCAATGTTGGCGATGCAAAAGTATTGTTCATCACTGAAGGTGATGTAAATGTTGAACGTTCCGCTCGCAACATCCAAGGTGTTAAAGCATTGGCTTGCGAAGGTATGAACATTTTCGATCTTCTTCATTACGATAAGCTCTTCATTACTAAAGGCGCTGTCGCAAAAATTGAGGAGGTACTTGGATAATGCAATTACATGATGTACTAATCCGTCCGGTTATTACCGAAAAATCCACAAAGCTTATGGAAGAAAACAAATACACGTTCCGCGTGCCTTTGACTGCAAATAAAGTGCAAATCCGTCAAGCTGTTGAAAAAATCTTCAATGTAAAAGTAGAAAAAGTAGCTACTATTCGCGTATTAGGCAAAACTAAACGCATGGGTCGTACACAAGGTAAACGTAGCGATTACAAAAAAGCTATCGTAACTTTAAAAGCTGGCGAATCCATTACATTATTTGAAGGTGTCTAAGAGTCTAGTTGTAAGGAGGCCCACTAATGGCAATTAAATCATTTAAACCGTACTCCGCTGGTCGCCGGTTTATGACAGTATCCGCCTTCGACGAAATCACAGCAAGCAAACCAGAAATCTTTGTTAGCTAAGATTTCCCAAAAAGGTGGTCGTAATAATACTGGTAAAATGACAGTTCGTCACCAAGGTGGCGGTCATAAACGTCAATACCGTATCATTGACTTCAAACGTACTAAAGATAATATCCCAGCTAAAGTAGCAACAATCGAGTATGATCCTAACCGTTCTTCTCGTATCGCTTTGCTTAACTACGCTGATGGTGAAAAACGTTATATTTTAGCTCCTAACGGCTTAAAAGTTGGTGACGTTGTATTCTCCGGTCCTGAATCTGATATTAAACCTGGTAACTGCTTACCATTGGCTAATATCCCAGACGGTACTCAAATCCACAACATCGAATTAAAAATCGGTAAAGGCGGTCAAATCGTTCGTTCCGCTGGTACATCCGCTCAATTGATGGGTAAAGATAATGGCTATGCTATTCTTCGTTTACCATCTGGCGAAATGCGCCGCGTACGTCAAGAATGCCGTGCAACTGTAGGTGTTGTAGGCAACGCTGAACACAGCAACCTAGTAATTGGTAAAGCTGGTCGTCATCGTTGGATGGGCGTTCGTCCTGGTAACCGTGGTGTTGTAATGAACCCTTGTGACCATCCACATGGTGGTGGTGAAGGTAAATCTCCTGTTGGTCGTAAACATCCTGTTACACCTTGGGGCAAACCAGCACATGGTGTTAAAACTCGCGACAAGAAAAAAGCTTCTAACAGCTTAATCATTAAACGTCGTACAAAATAGGATAAAGGAAAGGAGATAAAATAGTGTCCAGATCTATTAAAAAAGGCCCTTTCGTAGCAGATCATTTGCTTAAGAAAGTTGATGCTTTAAACGAAACTAACGAAAAGAAAGTTGTAAAAACCTGGTCCCGTGCCTCTACTATTATCCCTAGTTTTGTAGGCCACACAATTGCTGTGCATGATGGTCGCAAACATGTACCTGTATTCATTACAGAAGATATGGTAGGTCATAAATTAGGTGAATTCGCTCCTACACGTACTTTCAAAGGTCACGGTAAGGACGAAAAATCTACAGGCAAAAAATAGGAGGAATAATTAATGGAAGCAAAAGCAATCGCTAGACATATCCGAATCGCGCCTCGTAAAATCCGTATCGTTGCTGATTTAGTGCGCGGTAAAAACATCGGCGAGGCATTTGCCATCTTGAAGTTCACTCCGAAAGTTGGCGCTGATGTAGTCGAAAAAGTTATGCGTTCCGCAATCGCAATGCAGAACACAATTTTGATATGAATGTGGATAACTTATATGTATCCGAGATCTTCGTTGATCAAGGTCCTACATTGAAACGTATTCATCCTCGTTCCCGTGGACAAGCTTTCAAAATTTTGAAACGCACTAGCCACGTAACAGTAGTAGTTAAAGAAAGAGCTTAAGAAGGAGGGAAACAGAGTGGGTCAAAAAGTTAATCCACACGGTTTGCGTGTCGGTATCGTAAAAGATTGGGACGCAAAGTGGTATGCAGAAAAAGATTTCGCTGCTAATCTTCATGAAGACGTAAAAATTCGTAACTTCTTGAAAGAAACCCTTTTCATTGCTGGTATTTCCCGCATTGAAATCGAGCGTACAAATAAACGTATTAAATTGACTATCCACACTGCAAAACCAGGTATGGTTATCGGTCGTGGTGGTGCTGGTATCGAAGATATCAAAAAAGCAATGACTCGTTTCACTGATAAACAAGTTGACGTAAACATTGCAGAAATTAAACAAGCAGACATGGATGCAGTTCTTGTTGCAGAAAATATTGCTGGCCAATTAGAACGTCGTATCGGTTTCCGTCGTGCTATGAAACAAGCTGTTGGTCGTACAATGCGCTTAGGTGCAAAAGGTATCAAAATCATGGTTAGCGGTCGTCTTGGTGGCGCTGAAATCGCTCGTAGCGAATCCTACCGTGAAGGTTCCATTCCATTGCACACACTTCGTGCGAATATCGACTACGGTACTGCTGAAGCTCATACAACTTATGGTTGTATCGGCATTAAAGTATGGATTTACAAAGGTGAAGTTTTGCCAGAAGCAAAACAACCTGCTAAGAAGGAAGAAGGTGGCAAGTAATGCTTATTCCAAAGCGTGTAAAACATCGTAAGCAATTCCGCGGCCGTATGAAAGGTCGTGCTATGCGCGGTAATACAGTGTCTCATGGTGAGTTCGGCTTGGTAGCATGCGAACCATCTTGGATCACAAACCGTCAAATCGAAGCTGCTCGTATTGCTATGACTCGTTATATCAAACGTGGCGGTCAAGTATGGATTAAAATTTTCCCTGACAAACCAATCACAGCTAAACCAGCTGGTACTCGTATGGGTTCCGGTAAAGGTTCTCCTGAATACTGGGTAGCAGTAGTTAAACCAGGTCGTGTAATGTTTGAAATGGACGGTGTGCCAGAAGCTGTAGCTCGTGAAGCTATGCGTCTTGCAAGCCATAAACTTCCAATCAAATGCAAATTTGTTGTTAAGGGTAAAGAATTGGGTGGTGACGTAAATGAAGGTTAATGACATTCGCAATATGAGCGCTGCCGAAATGGAACAAAAAGTTTCCGGTCTTAAGGAAGAGTTATTTAACCTCCGTTTTCAGCTTGCAACAGGTCAATTAGAGAATCCTATGCGCATTCGTGAAGTTAAGAAGACAATCGCTCGTATTAAAACTGTACAACGTGAAGTTGAACTTAAATCTGAAAACGCATAATGACAGATTTGTTAAAGTTTGAAAAGGAGGCTTAAAATCGTGGCAGAAGAAAGAAACGTACGTAAAGTCCGCGTAGGTAAAGTTGTTAGCAACAAAATGGAAAAAACTGTTGTTGTTGCTGTAGAACGTAAAGTACCTCACGCATTATATAATAAGCCAATGGTTAGCAATAAACGCTTCAAAGCTCATGATGAAAATAATGAGTGCCGCATTGGTGATACAGTTAAAATTGTAGAAACTCGTCCACTTTCTAAAGATAAATGTTGGAGAGTTGTTGAAATTCTTGAAAGACAAAAATAAGAGTGATGTAAGGAGGAATAGACGATGATCCAGCAACAAACAATTTTGAATGTTGCCGACAACACTGGTGCAAAACGTATTATGTGCATCCAAGTCATGGGCGGTTCTTATCGCAAATTCGGCAATATCGGTGACGTAATCGTTGCTTCTGTAAAAGATGCATCACCCGGTGGCGTTGTCAAGAAAGGCGACGTAGTCAAAGCTGTTATTGTTCGTTCTAAAAAAGGTATCCGCCGTCAAGACGGTTCCTATATCCGTTTTGATGAAAACGCAGCAGTAGTTATTAAAGAAGATAAAACCCCTCGTGGTACTCGTATCTTCGGACCTGTAGCTAGAGAACTTCGTGAAAAAGACTTCATGAAAATCGTTTCCTTAGCTCCAGAAGTATTATAAGAAGGAGGAACGCAGCATATGGCTAAATTACAAATCAAAAAAGGCGATACAGTTGTTGTTATCTCCGGTAAAGATAAAGGTAAGCAAGGTACAGTAATTGCTACTGAACCTAAAAAAGAACGCGTATTTGTTGAAGGCGTAAACACTGTAAAACGTCACACAAAACCTTCTCAAGCTAACCCACAAGGCGGCATCGTTACTAAAGAAGCTGGTATCCATGTTTCTAACGTAATGGTTGTTGACCCAGAAACTAAAACAGCTACTCGTATCAAAAAAGTTGAAGGTAAAGACGGTAAATTCGTTCGTGCAACTGTTAAATCCGGCACAGTACTTAAATAATCAGGAAAGGAGGAGCTACATAAATGTCTCGTTTATTTGAACAATACAACTCTGAAATTAAAAAGAGTATGCAAGAAAAATTCCAATACGGCAACGTAATGGAAATTCCTAAATTGGAAAAAATCGTTATCAACATCGGCGTTGGCGATGCTGTAGGCAATGCAAAAGCTTTAGAAGCTGCAGTTAATGACTTAACAATTATTGCTGGTCAAAAACCTGTAATCACAAAAGCTAAAAAATCTATTGCGAACTTTAAAGTTCGTGAAGGCATGGCGTTGGGTACAAAAGTTACTCTTCGTGGCGAACGCATGTATGAATTCCTTGATAAATTGATCAATGCGGCATTACCTCGTGTACGTGACTTCCGCGGTATCAGCGCAACTGCATTTGATGGCCGTGGTAACTACGCTTTGGGTCTTAAAGAACAGCTCATCTTCCCTGAAATCGAATATGATCAGGTAGAACGCGTTACTGGTATGGATATCATCGTAGTAACAAGTGCTAAAACAGATGAAGAAGCTCGTGAATTGTTGACTCAATTCGGTATGCCTTTTGAAAAATAATAGGAGGAACATATAGATGGCTAAAAAATCTATGATTGAACGCGAAAAGAAACGCGCTAAAATCGTTGAAAAATATGCAGCTAAACGTGCGGCGCTTAAAGCAGCAGGTGATTATGAAGGCTTGTCCAAATTACCAGCTAATGCATCCCCAACACGTTTGCACAATCGTTGCAACTTAACTGGTCGTCCTCACGGCTATATGCGTAAATTCGGTATCAGCCGTATTGCGTTCCGTGAATTGGCGTACAAAGGACAAATTCCTGGTGTTAAAAAGCCAGCTGGTAATATTAGACGAGAGGAGGTTTTTAGATTATGGTAATGACCGATCCTATCGCGGATATGCTTACGCGCATCCGTAATGCAAATGCTGCACTTCACGAAACGGTAAACATTCCTGCATCTAGAATGAAAGCAGCAGTTCTTGAAATCCTTTTACAAGAAGGTTTCGTAAAGAACGTTGAAAAAGAAGAAAACACTTTAAAAGTAACTTTGAAATATGGTTCCAATAACGAAAAAGTTATTACAGGAATTAAACGTATTTCCAAACCAGGTTTACGTGTTTACGCGAAAAAGGAAGAACTTCCTCGTGTACTTGGTGGTTTGGGTATCGCAGTTATTTCTACATCCAAAGGCGTTATGAGCGACAAACAAGCTCGTAAAGAAGGTCTTGGTGGCGAAGTAATCGCATACGTTTGGTAATAGTAGCAATAGGAGGTAGAAATAATGTCACGTATCGGTAGAATGCCTATCGAGATTCCTGCAGGCGTTACTGTTACATATGATAACCATCATATGAACGTAAAGGTCCTAAAGGTGAATTATCTCGCGATTTGCATCCAGATATGATCATCACTGTAGAAGGTAACACAATCACAGTAGCTCGTCCTTCCGAAGATAAAGCTCATCGTGCCCTTCACGGTTTGACTCGCGCTCTTGTTGCTAATATGGTAACAGGCGTAGCAGAAGGATTTACAAAAACTCTTGAAATCAACGGTGTTGGTTACAGAGCGGCTAAACAAGGCAATAAATTGGCTCTTACACTTGGCTTCTCTCATCCGGTAGAGATGGAAGCTCCAGCTGGTATTACAATTGAAGTTCCAGCTCCTAACAAAATCGTTGTGTCTGGTGCAGACAAAGAAGTTGTAGGTGCAGTAGCAGCTGATATCCGTAAATGGAGAAAACCTGAACCTTACAAAGGTAAAGGTATCCGCTATGAAGGCGAAGTTGTTCGTCGTAAAGCTGGTAAAGCTGGTGCAAAAGGTAAATAGTAATATCATCTATATGAATGAAAGGAGTGAATATCTTGCCTCGTAAATCTAGTAGAAACATCGCTCGAGCAAAACGTCATCTTCGTATTCGCCGCCATATTTCTGGTACGGCAACTTGTCCACGTTTGAACGTATATCGCAGCTTGAGCAACATTTACGCTCAAGTTATCGATGACGTAGCAGGTACAACATTAGTAGCTGCTAGCTCTTTAGATAAAGATTTAAACTTATCCTATGGTGGTAACATTGCTGCTGCTAAAGCTGTTGGTGAAGCAGTTGCTAAAAAAGCTATCGCTAAAGGTATTGACACTGTAGTGTTTGACCGTGGTGGTTACATTTATCATGGTCGCGTAGCAGCACTTGCAGAAGGTGCTCGTGAAGCAGGCTTAAAATTCTAAGAAGGAGGAACTATAGACATGGCGAGAATTGACTACACCAGTCTTGATCTTAAAGAAAGAGTAGTATTCATCAACCGCGTAGCCAAAGTAGTTAAAGGCGGTCGTCGTTTTCCTTCAGCGCACTTGTAGTTGTTGGTGATGGCAACGGTTATGTAGGCGTTGGCTTAGGTAAAGCTGCGGAAGTACCTGAAGCTATCCGCAAAGGTATCGATGATGCTAAGAAAAATATCGTAAACGTAGCAGTTAAAAATGGTACAATCCCTCACAGCGTAACAGGCGTATTCGGCGCAGGCCGCGTATTCTTGAAACCAGCTGCTGAAGGTACTGGCGTTATCGCTGGTGGCCCTGTTCGTGCCGTATTGGAATTGGTTGGTGTTCGTAACATCTTAACTAAATCTTTGGGCTCTTCTAACCCTAACAATATGGTTCGTGCTACAATTGAAGGTTTGAAAGATTTGAAACGTGCTAGCGAAGTTGCTGAACTTCGCGGTAAATCCGTTGAAGAAATCTATAACGCGTAATAAGGAGACAAGAAATGGCACAAGTTAAAGTAACATTAACAAGAAGCTTAATCGGTCGTCCTGAAGATCAACGCGCGACAGTTAAAGCTTTGGGCTTGAAAAAAACTAATTCTCAAGTCGTAAAAGAAGTAACACCTCAAATTCAAGGTATGCTTCACAAAGTTAGACATTTAGTAAAAGTTGAAGAAGTTTAATACTGATAAGGAGGTGCACTGAATGAAACTTCATGAATTACAACCAGCAGCTGGTTCCAAAAAAACTCGTACTCGTGTAGGCCGTGGTTTAGGTTCTGGCTTGGGTAAAACATCTGGTCGTGGTCAAAAAGGTCAAAACTCCCGTTCTGGCGGTGGCGTTCGCTCCGGTTTTGAAGGCGGCCAAATGCCTCTTTATCGTCGTTTACCAAAACGTGGTTTCAACAACGTTTTTGCTAAACAATATGCTGAAGTTAACGTAGAACAATTGAACCGTTTTGAAGACGGTGCAACAGTTGATCCAGTAGCTCTTATTGAAGCTGGTATTTTGAAAAACGTACGCGATGGCATCCGCATCTTAGGTAATGGTTCTTTGGAAACTAAAAACCTAACTGTTATTGCTAACGGCTTCACAAAATCTGCTGAAGAAAAAATCACAGCAGCAGGCGGAAAAGTAGAGGTGATCTAGTTTGCTAGATAGCCTCTCAAACATCTTTAAGATTACCGAGTTGCGTAATAAGATTTTGTACACATTGATGATGTTTGCCGTGTTTAGAGCCGGCATTCACATCCCCGTACCTGGTGTAGATGCATCTGTAATTGAATCTTTGTTTACATCCGGTAACCTATTCGGTCTATTAGACTTGTTTGCTGGTGGTGCGCTAAGTAAGTTCTCTATCTTTGCAATGAGTATTACACCTTACATTAATGCTTCCATCATCATGCAACTACTTCAAGCTGTAGTTCCACAGTTTGAAGCGTGGAGTAAAGATGGTGAAGAGGGCCGTAAAAAAATTGCGAAGGTAACTCGTTATGGTACGGTTGTTTTAGGTTTTGTCCAAGCCTTTGGCATGGCGTTTGCATTACGTGCAAATTCCGCTCTCGTAAATAATGATATCCTTAGTGTATTTGTTGTAGCTATCATCCTAACAGCAGGCACATGCTTGTTGATGTGGATTGGCGAACAAATCACAGCATATGGCATTGGTAATGGTATTTCCTTGATTATCTTTGCTGGTATCGTAGCTCGTTTACCAGATGGTCTTCAAACCATTTACCAATATATACAAACTGGAACAATTAACATGTTCCAAGCATTCTTATTTGCTGTAATTGCAATTGCAATGATTGCTGTTGTAGTAGCAGTTACGCAAGGCCAACGTCGTATTCCGATTCAATATGCTAAACGCGTAGTTGGTCGTAAAATGTACGGTGGTCACTCTACATTCTTGCCGTTGAAAGTCAATCAGGCAGGTGTAATTCCAATTATCTTTGCGTCATCTGTGTTGATGTTCCCTGTAACGATTGCGCAATTTATTGAAAACGATTTCGTTCATAAAATTGCGGATTTATTCACATGGGGAACGCCGTTACAACGGCATTGTATGCAATATTGATTTTTATCTTTACATACTTCTATACTGCAATCTCTATCAACATTACAGATATGGCAGATAATATGAAAAAATACGGTGGTTTTATCCCTGGTATTCGTGCGGGTAAACCTACTGCTGATTATGTGGATAACGTGATGACCAAGATTACATTGGCTGGTGCTGTATTCTTAGCTATCGTCGCTATCATACCGAATTTCCTCGGTACGATTACAGGCGTGCAAGGCGTATACTTTGGTGGTACAGCTCTCTTGATCGTTGTAGGTGTAGCACTTGATACAATGCAACAAATTGAGTCACTTATGGTAACACGCCACTATAAGGGCTTTGTAAAATAGGAGGGAAACAGAATGTATATTTTATTAATGGGACCTCCTGGTGCTGGTAAAGGCACACAGGCAGCTCGACTTATTGAAAAATACGGTATTCCCCAAATTTCAACAGGTGATATGTTCCGCGCTGCGATTAAGAACGAAACACCTCTTGGAGTTGAGGCTAAGAAATATATCGATGCTGGTCAATTGGTACCAGACAGTGTAACTGTTGGTATCGTACGTGATCGCTTGGTTAAAGATGACTGCAAATCTGGATTTATTCTTGATGGATTCCCAAGAACTACAGCGCAAGCTGTATCCTTGGATGCAATCTTAAAAGAATTAGGAATTTCTTTGGACGCTGTGCTTAACTTAAATGTTCCTTCTGAAGAACTTGTTAAACGCATTAGTGAACGAGCAGTTCTTGAAAATCGTGCTGATGATAACCCTGAAACAGTACAGAAACGTCTAGCTGTGTACGAAGAATCTACTAAACCATTAATTGATTACTATCGTAATAGCGGTTTGTATCAAGAAATTAATGGTTTACAAGATGTAGACGCAGTATTTGCTGACATCATTAAGGCTTTGGAGAAATAATCCATGATTATTTTGAAATCTGCCCATGAAATTGAATGTATCCGCAAGGCAAGCAAGCTTACAGCAGACACGTTGTCCTTGTTAGTAGAAAAGGCTAAACCTGGCATCACGACGCTTGAGTTAGATACAATTGCCGAAGAATATATTCGCAGCCACGGTGGTATACCAAGTTGTAAAGGGTACTATGGGTTCCCTGCTACAATCTGTGCTTCTATCAATGAAGAAGTTGTTCATGGTATTCCGAGCGCTAAGCGTATGCTTAAAAACGGTGATGTCCTCAGTATTGATCTTGTAGCATCTATTGATGGATATCACGGCGATTCGGCTGTGACAATTCCAATTGGTCATGTCAAACCAGATGTGATGAAATTGTTAAAAGTAACAGAGGAAAGTCTGTTCAAGGGAATCGAACAAGTGAAAGTTGGCAACCATATCGGTGCTATCGGTCACGCTGTTCAAACGTATTGTGAGAAACATGGTTACGGTGTCGTTCGCGACTTCGTTGGTCATGGTTTAGGCCGTGAAATGCATGAAGATCCACAAATTCCAAACTATGGTAATCCGGACCACGGTCCTGTGATGAAACCAGGTATGGTATTGTGTATTGAACCAATGATTACATTAGGTTCTTATAAAGTTCGTGTGTTGGGTGATGACTGGACGGCAGTTACCATTGATGGTAAACCAGCTGCTCATTTCGAACATACAGTGGTTGTTACAGAAAACGGCCCTGAAATATTAACCATGCGTGATGAACCGCGGTTAATTAAATAAACAGGTAACCGGAGGAAAAATATGTCAAAAGAAGACGTTATTGAGGTGGAAGGTACGGTAGTAGAAGCATTACCTAATGCTATGTTCCAAGTAGAATTGGAAAATGGTCATGTGGTATTAGCTCACGTGTCAGGTAAAATGCGTATGAATTTTATCCGTATTCTTCCTGGTGATAAAGTTACTATGGAACTGACACCATATGACTTAAATCGTGGTCGCATCACCTATCGCTTTAAATAAGCATAGGGTCCACAAAGGAGGTACTAATGAAGGTTCAACCATCAGTTAAAAAGATATGCGAAAAATGTAAAATCATTAAACGCAAAGGCCGCGTAATGGTTATTTGCGAAAATCCAAAACATAAACAAAAACAAGGATAATCTGATAGGAGGTGGAGATTTAAATGGCACGTATCGCCGGTGTAGATTTACCTCGTGATAAACGAGTGGAAATTGGTTTAACTTATATTTATGGTATTGGTCCTACTTTAGCAGACGAAATTCTAGCTAAAACTGGTATCAATCCTGACACACGTGTTCGCGATCTTTCTGAAGATGAAGTAGCGAAAATTCGTGAAGTGTTAGATGCTGATTATAAAGTAGAAGGTGACCTTCGTCGTGAAGAAGCACTTAACATTAAACGCTTGATTGAAATCAACTCCTATCGAGGCAAACGTCATCGTATGGGTTTACCACTTCGTGGTCAACGTACTAAAACGAATGCACGTACTCGCAAAGGTCCTAGAAAAGCAATTGCTGGTAAAAAGAAATAAGATAAAGGAGGGATAAAGCGTGGCTAAAAAAGTTGTTAGAACAAAAAGAAAAGAAAAGAAACATATTGAATCCGGTGCGGCTCATATTCGTTCTACATTCAATAACACTATCGTAACTTTGACAGATACAAACGGTAATGCGTTGTCTTGGGCTTCCGCTGGTGGCTTGGGCTTCCGTGGTTCCCGTAAATCCACTTCCATTCGCTGCTCAAATGGCTGCTGAACAAGCTGCTAAAGCTGCAATGGAACATGGTCTTCGCACTGTTGAAGTATTTGTAAAAGGTCCTGGATCCGGCCGTGAAGCTGCAATCCGTGCTTTACAAGCTGCAGGTCTTGAAGTTACTTCCATTAAAGACGTAACTCCAATTCCTCACAATGGTTGTCGCCCTCCAAAACGCCGTCGTGTATAATATATAGACGGCCGTTTTGACGGCCGTGCTATAATTAAACTAAGAACGTGTGTTATATAGGAGGATGTTCCTGATGAGCGAAGAAAAGAAACTTAAAATCGAGAAAGTGGACATCGCTGAAGGCGGTCGCTATGGTAAATTCGTATGCGAACCATTAGATCGTGGCTATGGTATCACTCTCGGTAATAGCTTGCGCAGAATTTTGCTTTCATCCTTGGATGGGGCAGCTATCACCTCTATCAAATTGATGGGGTTCTTCATGAATTCTCTACTATTCCTGGTATCCGCGAAGATGTTACGGATATCATCCTTAACTTAAAGCAATTGTGCATTAAGCTTGAAGAAGATGCAGAATGGCCATTGGAAGTTCACTTTGATTTCCAAAAGGATGGTGTATTAACAGCTGCAGATTTGGCTGAACAATTTCCACCAGAAGTAGAAGTATTGAATCCAGAGCTCGTGATTGCGACAATGGATGAAACAGCTCATTTAGTAATGGACGTAGTAATCGAACGTGGTAAGGGCTATGTTCCTTCTACTAAGAATAAAAAGGATACAGATGTTATCGGTTGCATTCCAATTGATTCCATCTTCTCCCCAATTCTTCGTGCTAAATACGAAGTGAGTGATGTTCGCGTAGGTAATGAAATGGACTTCGACAAACTTACATTAGAAGTTTGGACTGATGGTTCCATTACCGCTGCTGATGCAGTGGCAAAATCTGCTGCCATTATGATTGGTTATTTAGGGAACTTCACTAAATTAGCGCACTCTACAAGTGTTGTTGAATTAGACGATCAAATCTTGAAGGTGATGTAGTTGATCCTACTCCTCAAGATGTTCAAGAAGATGATGGCCCAGCTAAGATTTCCATCGATGAATTGGAACTCTCTGTTCGTGCGTACAACTGCTTGAAACGTGCTGGTATCAACACAATTGCAGATTTGCTAGACAAAACCATTGATGACTTAGGAAAAGTTCGCAACTTAGGTAAAAAATCTATCGACGAAATCGCTGAAAAACTCAGCAACCACCCAGGTGGATTTAATCTTAAGCAAAAAGGCGAATAAGGAGGAAGACGAATGTACAGAAAATTAGGCCGCGATAGCTCCGCTCGTAAAGCGTTGTTCCGTAGCATGTTAACATCTTTCTTCCAATATGAGCGTATCGAAACTACTGAAGCTAAAGCGAAAGAACTTCGCTCTTTGGCTGATCAAATGGTAACTTTGGCTAAACGTGGTGATCTTCATGCACGTCGCCAAGTTCTTGCATACCTCATGGATGAAAGTGTAGTAAAAAAATTGTTTGATACAATTGCTCCAAAATATGCAGACCGTCAAGGTGGTTACACTCGTGTAATCAAAACTGGTCTTCGCAAAGGTGACGCTGCACCTTGCGCTATTATCGAGTTAGTTTAATCAAACTCATACGGTGTTGTAACTTCGGTTGCAACACCGTTTTTTTATTGTCAATTTTATGGTACAATCGACTAGTACAAATATCGTTATATAGTAGCAGTTATCGTAGTGATGGAAGATTCATTGTTAACTTTCACATAAAACGAAATTGACTAGAAAGATACGAGGCTATTCATGAAATCAAACGAAACAATGATTGAGGTCAATCATTTAAGCCATTTATATGTTGATGAAAATGGTAATGACGTGCGTGCCCTAGATGATGTGAGTCTTACCATACGGCGTGGCGAATTTGTGGCCATTATAGGTACTAATGGCAGTGGTAAAAGTACATTGGCTAAGCATTTTAATGTGTTATTGCAACCTACAGCGGGAAATGTTACCGTATGTGGTTTTGACACATTAAATGATGAACATATCTGGAATATTCGCCAACATGTGGGCATGGTATTCCAAAATCCAGATAATCAAATCGTAGCAGCTGTGGTAGAAGAGGATGTAGCATTTGGTCCAGAGAATTTGGGCGTACCTAGTGCTGAAATTCGTAAACGTGTTGATGACGCTTTGGCTGCAGTAAACATGACCGAATATGCGGAACATGGTCCGCATTTATTATCTGGAGGTCAAAAGCAACGGATTGCCATTGCTGGTGTACTTGCTATGAAACCAGATTGTATCGTACTAGATGAACCTACTGCTATGTTGGATCCAAAAGGGCGTTTAGAGGTTCTTGAAACAATTCATAGACTCAATAAAGAAGAAGGTATTACCATTGTAATCATTACCCATTTTATGGAGGAAGCGGTAACTGCAGACCGTGTTGTGGTTATGAAAAATGGCGTTAAATTACAAGAGGGAACACCACGTGAAATCTTTACTCAAGTGGATACGCTAAAAGATTTGGGCTTAGATGTACCTGTTGCAGCTGAGGTTGCATCGAAACTCATTCAAAAGGGCGTAGATATCCCTAATGATATCATTACTAATGATGAACTTGGTGATGCATTAACGACGTACTATGCGAAGGAGGCACACTGATGGCTATTGTATTAGATAATATTACCTATACCTATGGTGTGGGTACTCCTTTTGAGAAAACAGCGTTGAAGGGCATCTCCGTAACCATTGAAAATGGTGAATTTCTTGGCATTATTGGACATACTGGATCGGGTAAATCCACATTTGTGCAACATCTCAACGGTTTATTGCATCCTACGACTGGTAAAGTGACGGTCAATGGTGTGGACGTAAGTGAAAAAACTGATGAAGCTAAACATATGCGTCATAAGGTAGGCATGGTATTCCAATACCCTGAACATCAACTTTTCGAGGAAACGATTGCTGAAGACATTGCATTTGGGCCAAAAAACTTAGGCCTTGATGCAGAAGAGGTAGATCGTCGAGTGCGTGAAGCTATGGCCTTTGTAGGTCTGGATTATGATACCTATGCTGAACGTTCTCCGTTTCATTTATCTGGCGGTCAAATGCGCCGCGTTGCCATAGCTGGTGTAGTGGCGATGGAACCGGATTTTCTTGTACTCGATGAACCTTCTGCAGGCCTTGATCCATTTGGGCGTGAAGAAATCTTTGATGAAATTATTAAACTACATAAGGAAAAGGATGTAACAGTCATCCTCGTATCTCATAATATGGAAGATATTTCACGCATGGCGAATCGTCTCATTGTATTAGATAAGGGTCAGATTGTACTGGATGGTAACCGTTAGATATCTTTAATCATCATCGCCATGTATTACAACAGGTTGGCGTAGATGTGCCACCTGTGTCCGTATTGATCGAATCATTGCGGAACCGAGGACTTGATGTATCAAACGAAGTATTAACCGTAGATGATGCTGTACAAGCTATTCTAGAAGGAGGTCAACATGTTAAATAATATTACAATTGGCCAATTCTTCCCTGGTAACTCGTTATTACATCGCATGGACCCACGGGCAAAAATTATAGGCACTACTATTTTCGTTGTTGCCATATTCTTGGCGAACACACCATTGGCATATGGCATTGTGGCGGCTTTCACCATTGGTGCTATGTTATTATCTCGTCTGCCATTACGTTTGATGTGGAATGCGATAAAACCATTATGGATTATCATTGTATTCACAATGGGGATTCATATTTTTACAACTCCTGGTAATAGCATCATCTCCTATGGCATCATTAATATTACGGATAATGGACTGGCTATGGGCTTGCAAATGGCGGCACGATTAGTATTCTTAATCTTATTCTCGTCATTGCTAACCTATACGACATCACCTATACGGCTGACAGATGGCATTGAACATTTACTAAACCCATTCCGCCGCATCGGTGTGCCAGCTCATGAACTAGCGATGATGATGACCATTGCATTGCGTTTTATTCCTACCTTGCTTGATGAAACGGATCGTATTATGAAAGCCCAATCGGCTCGTGGTGCTGATTTGTAACAGGTTCGATTATTCAGCGAGCTAAAAATATGGTACCTCTCTTAGTGCCATTATTTATTAGTGCATTCCGCCGTGCTGATGAATTGGCTATCGCTATGGAAGCACGTTGCTATCGCGGCGGTGTTAATCGTACGCGTATGAAAGAACTCAGCATTACATGGGTTGATTATGTAGGCTTGGGAGCCGTGTTTATTGTAACGGCTATCTTATTAATCCTATGGTGGTTAGGATAATGCGGAATATACGATTAATTGTGGCCTATGATGGTACTGATTTAGCGGGTTATCAGAAACAACCTGCTGATAAGGGGATTACTGTTCAAGGGGCTTTGGAAAAGGCATTATCTATTATTTGTGCTGAACCAATCCAAATTTATGGTGCATCGCGTACCGATGCGGGTGTACATGCACGCTTTCAAGTCTGTGCATTTCAAACATCGGGATCCATACCGGTAGAGAATATTCCACGGGCGACGATTGCCCATTTGCCAAAGGATATTGTTGTAACAGAGGCTGTTGAGATACCATTAGATTGGAAACCTCGTCATAACATTTTTGGTAAGGAATATATTTACTCCATTTATAATCGTGAAATTGCAGACCCTATGGGGCAGCGGTATCATTGGCATGTAAAGAAACCTCTAGATGTTGAAGCCATGCGTCAAGCAGGCAAAGCTCTTGAAGGAACGCATGATTTTTCTACATTGAAAGGGGCTAATACAACACCCGTAGATCCGGTAAAAACCATTTATGCCATCGGTATCAAAGAGAAAGCGGGTCGTATCGATATTTCTGTTGTGGGTGATGGATTTTTATATCATATGGTTCGAAATATAGCTGGCTTATTAGTGGACATTGGGCTAGGCCGAAAATCAGTGGCCCGAATTCCTGAACTATTAGCCGCAAAGGATCGTAAGCGAATTGGAAAAACAGCACCGGCTCAAGGTCTAGTATTAGAGGAAATTTTTTTTACTACTGATAGATTACATGCGGTAATAGAACGTATTAAAGAAGAATAATTATGAAATGTTACATTGTAAAACGTCTACTATACATGTTACAATTGCACTATGAGACAGGTTTATTACTTAGCTGTAATTAATATACATAGGGTAGACTCTTGTCAGCATTGTAATTATATCCTAAGGAGGGTGAATCTCTTGCAAAAACGTAAAGATTTTATCTGGAAAATGGGTGGACAACAAGGTGAAGGTATCGAGAGCTGTGGCGAAATCATGGCTACAATCCTTGCAAAAGAAGGATATTCTCTATACAGTCAACGTTTGTTTGCATCCCGTATCAAAGGTGGTCATACTACCTTCGCATTGCGCGTTGCATTAGAACAAGTTATGTCCATTGGTGAAGGCGTAGACTTCTTGTTGGCTCTTGACCAAGAAACTGTTGATATGCATGGTGTTGAAGTGCGTGATGGTGGTTATATCATCTGCGATAGTAAAGTGAAACCAGATTTTTCTAAATTTGAAGGTTCCAAAGTTAACTGCTTATCCTTGCCGATCTCTGAAACGGCAATGAAACAAGGTTCCTTGTTGATGCGTAATATCGTAGCACTTGGTATGTCCGTAGCGCTTCTTGGTTTCGACACTAAGATGTTTAAAGATGCAATCGCTGCAAAATTTGCGAAAAAATCCCAAGAAATCGTGGATAAAAACTTGGCAGCTTTTGATGATGGTCATAGCCTTGTAATGGAAAAATTAGGTGATGTAGAAATCGATACATTACCAGCTCCTGGTAAGAAAGATCAAATGTTCTTATTAGGTAATGAAGCATGTGCTCTTGGTGCTATTGCAGCAGGTTCCCGTTTCATGGCATCCTATCCTATTACTCCAGCATCTGAAGTAATGGAATACATGATTAAAAACATGGATAAATTAGGTGCTACTATCGTTCAAACAGAAGATGAAATCGCAGCTTGTATGACTGCTATGGGCGGTGTATATGCAGGTGTTCGTGGTTTCACTTGTACTTCTGGTCCTGGTCTATCCTTGATGGCAGAATCCTTGTCTATGGCATCCATGGCAGAACTTCCTATGGTTGTTATCGACGTACAACGTTCCGGCCCATCCACAGGTATGGCTACAAAGGTAGAACAATCCGATATTGATGCGGCTTGCTACAACGCTCATGGCGATTATGCAGGTATCGTTATTTCTCCAACATCCATCGAAGAATGTTTCTACGAAATTCAAAAAGCTTTCAACTTGGCAGAAATGTATCAATGCCCAGTTATCTTATGCCGGACTTACAACAAGGTTTGAATAAACAATCCGTTCCTACATTCGACTTGAACCGTGTACCTATTAATCGCGGTAAAATGATGAAGGAAGCTGACCTTCCTGAATTGGAACAACCTAACTACTTCAAACGCTTTGAATTGACAGAAGATGGTATTTCTCCTCGTACGATTCCTGGCATGAAAAATGGTCTATTCCTTTCTACAGGTCTAGAACATAATGAAGAAGGTAAACCAGCAGAAGCGCCTACAATGCATGTAGCGCAAACTGATAAACGTTTCCGCAAATTGGAAACTGTAGCTGATAACTATGAACCATTCTTGAACAATGCAAAATACGATGAAGCTGATGTACTCGTTGTAGGTATGGCTTCTAGCCGTGGTGCTATCGAAGAAGCAGTTGCTGAATTCGATCAAGAAGGCGTTAAAGTTAACCATTTACAACTTCGTTTGATTAAACCATTCCCTGCAAAACAATTGCAACCATTCATGGATGCAGCTAAAAAAGTTGTTATTGTAGAACATAATGCAACAGGTCAATTGACTAACCTATTCAAAATCAACATGCATAAGAAATCCAAAATTTCTAGCTGCTTGAAATATGATGGTAATCCATTCACAAAATCATATGTGAAAAATGCAATTAAGGAGGTCCTATAATATGACAACAGCTAAAGATTACAGAAATGATATTCGCCCTAACTGGTGTCCTGGTTGTGGTCATTATGGGGTACAAGCTGCCATTACTGATGCAGTAGTAGCAAAAAATATTCCACCTGAAAAATTGGCAGTTATCTCTGGTATCGGTTGTTCTAGCCGTATCGGTGGTTATTTCTATGCATATGGTGCACATACAACTCATGGTCGTGCGCTTCCATACGCTCAAGGCGTTAAACTTGCTAACCAAGACTTAGAAGTTATCGCTTGTTCCGGTGATGGTGATGCGTTCGCTATCGGTATGGGTCATACTATTCATGCTTTCAAACGTAATGTAAACATGACATATATCGTTATGGATAATCATGTTTACGGTTTGACTAAAGGTCAAGCATCCCCTCGTTCCGATATCGGTTTTGTTACAAAAACAACACCTCGTGGGGCCTTTGAATCACCATTGTCCGTTTGTGAAACTGCTATCGCTGCAGGTGCTACATTTGTTGCACAAGGTTATATGATTAACCGTGCTGAACTCGTTGATTTGATTCAACAAGCTATGGACCATGAAGGCTTCTCCTTCATCAACGTATTTAGCCCATGTGTTACATACAACAAACACAATAGCTATGACTGGTTCAAAGAACATTTGACTAGCTTGCCAGAAGGATATGATCCAACAGACCGTGCGACTGCACTTAAAACATTAGGTGAAACACAAGGTTTGGTTACTGGTCTTATCTATCAAGATACGACTAAACCTTCCTTTGAAAAAGCTATGGCCGCTGTTAATGGTGGTACACATCCACGTCCATTGACTGAAGATGTTGTTAAACCTGATCAAGCATTATTTGATAGCCTTTGCAATCAATTTAAGTAAGTTTAACTTAACATATATCGTGTTCTGATATAGGTCCCCTCTTTACTGACTACTATGTAAAGAGGGGATTTTCATTTTATTACTTTTCGGTTAGTGATAATTACTTTACGGAGTTTTTCTTAACTGATATACTAATTTTAATTTAAGTTATTTATAATTAAACATAGGTATAGTACCTGCTAGACGTATTTTAACTATTACAGCCATAAGATAGA